>Ga0209160_1001309_pt1 | contig 20858 bp, 24 predicted proteins | sample GraSoiAngelo_153_FD_186167 | JGI IMG/M metagenome (GOLD analysis project Ga0209160, IMG submission 186167) | Grasslands soil microbial communities from the Angelo Coastal Reserve, California, USA - 14_1009_12_40cm (SPAdes) (version 2) | ecosystem: Environmental > Terrestrial > Soil > Grasslands ... | reverse complement strand
ACCCGCGATCCGTTCACGCCGATCGGCTTCCCCGTAGCGATCACGGCGATCGACAGTTCCGGTCCCGTGCGCCTGAGCCCGACCCAGCGCACGCGCTATTTCACCGCGCACGGCGCGCTCCAGCTCCTGCCGGGGCTCCAGGTGTCCGGCTGGTACTTCGATCCGCTGGTGCGCGGCGGAAACGACTTCGAGCCGCCCTACCATGCGCGCCTCTCGCTCACGTTCTACTCGAAGTTCTGGCGCGTATACCGGAGCGGGATCTTCGCGTTGCGGGGCGAGCTGGCGATGGACTCGTGGAGCGGGGGGACCGCGGGCCTCGACACGGCGGGCGCGCTGCGTATCCTCCCCGGGGTGACCATCGGCGAGGTGAACGTCGAGGTGCGGATCGCGGGGGTCACGATTTTCTGGGTGCAGCGCAACGTCACCCTGCAACGCGCCAGCTACGTCCCCGGGCTCGATTACCCGCGCCGCTTCCAATACTACGGCGTCCGCTGGCTCTTCACCAACTGAAGATTGACCTAAGTGCTTTGCGCAACTAGGTTTAAAGTCTGTGCCGCGGAGCATGACGGGTTTCGGTTCGGCCGAAGGGAACGTCCTCGGCGGGCGGCTCTCGATCGAGATCCGCAGCGTGAACCACCGCTATTACAATCCCCAGCTCAAGCTGCCGTTCGAGCTCGGTGCGGTCGACGGATCGCTGCGCGAGCGGCTGCGCCAGCTGCTCGAGCGCGGCCATGTGACAGTCACGGCTCGCTGGATCGAGGCGCCGCTACGCGAGCCGGCCGTCGCCGTGGACCTCGCCCGGGCGCGCCAGCTCGTGGCCGCCGCGAAGCAGCTGAAGAAGCGCCTCAAGCTCAAGGGGGACGTGGACCTCGCCTTCGTGGCCCGGCAACCCGAGGTGCTGACCACGCATCAGGACGGTGTCGGTGCCGCGCAGTGGAGCGAGGTCGAGCCGATCGCCGAGCGGGCGGTTCGCGAGCTGCTGGGCATGCGGGCGCGCGAGGGAGCGGCCCTCGCGGCGGAGCTGGCCGGACGGCTCGGGGCGCTCGAAACGGGCGCGCGGGTGATCGAGCAGCGGGCGCCGGAGCGGCTCACGGCGGAGCTCGCGCGCTTGAAGAAGGCGGTCGCGGAGCTGGCGGCGGGCGTGCAGGTGGATGAGCAGCGGCTCGCCGTCGAGGTCGCCCTCATGGCCGACCGCGTGGACATCACCGAGGAGCTCGTGCGGTTGCGGACCCATCTGGCGGCGTGCCGGGAAGCGCTGGCGTCCGACGGGGCCGTGGGGAAGCAGCTCGGGTTCCTCTCGCAGGAGCTGCTGCGCGAGGTCAACACCATCGGGTCGAAGGCCAACGATGCGGCCATCACGCAGACCGTCATCGCAATGAAAGGCGAGCTCGAGAAGTTCCGGGAGCAGCTCGACAACCTGGAGTGACACCTCGGGTCGTCGTGCTGGCCGCCCCGTCCGGGGGCGGCAAGACGACCATCGCGCGCGAGCTGCGCACTCGGGCTCCGGGGACCTTCGGGTACTCGGTGTCCGCGACGACCCGCAAGGCGAGACCGGGCGAGCGGGATGGTGAGGCATACCATTTCCTCACGCGTCCCGAGTTCGAGCGGCGACGTGAGGCCGGTGAGTTCCTCGAGGCGACCGAGTATGCGGGGGAGCTGTACGGCACGCTGCGCAGCGAGGTCGAGCAGGTGCTGCGCAGCGGCAAGCATGTGGTGCTCGACGTCGAGGTGACGGGAGCACGACAGGTCCGAAAGGCATACCCGCGTCCGGCCTCGGTGGTGCTGTTCGTGATCCCGCCTTCGCCCCGGGTGCTGATCGAGCGGCTGCGCAAGCGGCGCACCGAGTCGGAAGCGGAGCTGTCGCGGCGGATCGACATCGCGACGCGCGAAGTCGAGACGGCGCGGCGCGAGATCGGGGACGTGTACGACCGCGTGCTCGTGAATGACGACCTCGACACGGCTGTGCGTGAAGTCATAGACCTGGTACAGGAAGGGCGCGACGTGGCAGAGCGCGCGCCCGGCAACATGGCTAGCTTGCTGTCGGATTTCGTGCGACAGCTGAGGAGCGAGGCAGCACAACTGAAGCAGTCTACCGGAAGGAGCAGGTGATGCGGATTGTGACCCCGAGCGAAGTCGCCACGCAGACCCAGAACAAGTACCTGGGTGTGCTCGTGGCCGCCAAGTTCGCCCGTTTCGTGAACGAGTTCCCGCGCGACCGCTCGGTGGACTTCGAGGAGAAGCTCACCACGCGGGCGCTGGACGAGATGGTACGCGGCCGGCTCACCTACAAGCTGGTGCGGCGGCGGCGCCAGGAAGGCTGATGGCGTTCGCCGGCCGGCACGTCGTCCTCGGCGTGTCGGGCGGGATCGCGTGCTACAAGAGCTGCACGCTTGCCCGTCGGCTGACCGAGGCGGGAGCGGCGGTGGACGTGGTGCTCACCCACTCTGCCGCGGAGTTCGTTCGGCCGGTCACGTTCGAGGCGCTCACCGGGCACCCGGTACTCACGTCCCTGTGGGAGCGGGACCGGGCGCTGGCGCATATCGGGCTCGCGCGCGAGCCGGACCTCGTGATCGTCGCGCCCGCCACCGCAAACCTGCTGGCCCGTGCCGCGATGGGTCTCGCCGACGATGTGCTCACTGCGTTGTTGCTGGCGCGGACCGGCCCGGTTCTCGCGGCGCCCGCGATGAACGACGCGATGTACGCCCATCCCGCGACGCGCACCAACCTGCGAGCGCTCGCCGAGCGTGGCTGGCACTTCGTCGGCCCCGAAACGGGGCCGCTCGCCGAAGGCCCCAGCGAGCGTCCGGGCCGAATGAGCGAGCCCGAAGCGATCCTCACGGCGGCGGAGCGGCTGCTGCTGCAGCGCGCGCCGTGGCAGGGGAAGAGCGTCGTCGTGACCGCAGGCCCCACCCGCGAGCATCTCGACCCCGTGCGCGTCGTCACCAACCCGTCGAGCGGCCGCATGGGCTACGCCCTTGCGGAGGCCGCCTATGCCCGCGGCGCCGACGTCGTCCTGGTCTCGGGGCCGAGCGACCTGCCGCTGCCGCTCGGGGTGACCGTGCATCGTGTCGAGACCACCGCGGAGATGCAGCGCGCGGCCCAGGCGCTGGTGAAGCGTGCGGCCGTGCTGATCATGGCGGCCGCGCCGGCCGACTACCGCCCGGCCAAGCCGGACGCGACGAAGCGGCCCCGGGCCAACGGAGCCCTCACGGTCGAGCTCGAGGCGACGCCCGACATCCTCGCCTCGCTCGCCCCCCTGAAGGGATGTGTGGTCGTAGGGTTCGCGCTCGAGACCGGGGGCGACGGCGTTGCCAAGGCACGCAAGAAGTTGCAAGATAAAGGTCTCGATTTCGTGGTTTTGAATGACGCGCTCGAGCCCGGCGCGGGATTCGAAGTGAGCACGAATCGCGTCACGATCATTGGGAGGGACGAGGAGCCGATCGCGCTCCCGCTGCTTCCCAAGCGCGACGCGGCGGAACGAATCCTCGACGCGGTGGAACGAGCTCTGACGTGACCGACGGGCGGGCACTGGCGCGCGAATTCCTGGAACAGCAGCGGCTCCTCGGGGGGAATCCGGTTATCCTGCCGGATGGCTCCACCCCGGGCTTTCGCCCGGGGTCAGTTGATCCCCCGGGTAGCGCAGCACTGACCCCGGGCGCCAGCCCGGGGAAAACCAAGGCCGGACTTGCCCAGGCGGACTCCCCTCTTCCCCCTCCGGGCATCTCCTACGATCCCCCCGGCGGCGATCTGTTCTCGAACGATCCCGTGCCGCAAGCGATCTCGCTCGAGGCGATCGCGCAGCTCGTGGCGGGCTGCACCAAGTGTCGCCTGTGCGACGGCCGCCGGCACACGGTGCCCGGGGAAGGGGCGGCGGAGGCCCGCCTGGTCGTGGTGGGTGAAGGGCCCGGACGGGTGGAAGACGAAACCGGGCGGCCGTTCGTCGGGCCGGCGGGCGAGCTGCTCACCAAGATCCTGGGCGCGATCGAGCTGCCGCGCGAGCGGGTCTTCATCTGCAACGTGGTCAAATGCCGGCCGCCCGAGAACCGCCTGCCGCAATTCGACGAGATCGCCGCGTGCGTGCCCTACCTGTTCCGCCAGATCGAGATCGTGCAGCCGAAGGTGATCCTCGCGATGGGCGGGACGGCCGCGCAGACCCTGCTCAACACCAAACAGTCGCTGGGGGCGATGCGGAACCTGGTGCACCGATTCCGCGGTATTCCCTTGATCGTGACCTATCATCCGGCTGCCCTGCTTCGCAACCCGAACTGGAAGAAACCGACCTGGGATGACGTCCGCATCGCCCGCCGTCTCATCGGCTGAGCGCTCCTCCGAGTTCACCGGTCGCCAGACTCCGTGGAGCAACGAGGCGGAGCAGGCGGTGCTCGGCGCCATGCTGCTCGACCAGGACGCGGCCCTCAAGGCCGCCGAGCTGCTCGACGACACCATGTTCTACCGCGAGGGGCACCGGCTGCTGTTCCGCTCGATGATCGCCCTCACCGAGCGGGGCGACGTGATCGATCCCGTCACCCTGCGCGACGAGCTGCTACGGCGCGGGGACCTGGATCGCGCCGGGGGGATGGAGTATCTCGGGGGGCTCATCGACGTGGTCCCCACGGCCGCCAACGTCGAGTATCACGCCAAGATCGTCCGGGACAAGGCCGTGCTGCGGCGGCTGATCGAGGCGGCCACCGCGATCATACAGGACGCCTACGAGGGCCGCGCCACATCGATCGAAGTGCTCGACAACGCCGAGCACCGCGTGTTTCAGGTGGCCCAGTTCCGACGCGCCGAGGAGTTCATCCGGCTGAAGGAGCTGATCTGGCCGACCATGGAGCGCATCGAGCAGCTGCACACGAGCCAGGGCGCGCTCACCGGCGTGGCGACCGGGTTCACGGACCTGGACCGGATCACCGCGGGGTTCCAGCGCGGCGATCTGGTGATCGTCGCGGCGCGGCCGTCCATGGGAAAGACGGCCCTCGCTCTCAACGTCGTGCAGCACGCCGCAATCGAGCACAACGTCGGAATCGCGGTCTTCTCCCTCGAGATGTCGAAGGAGCAGCTGGTGCAGCGCCTGCTCTGCTCCGAAGGCCTGGTGGACGCACAGCGATTGCGTCGCGGCCAGCTGCGCGACGAAGACTACCCGAAGCTCGCCCGCGCGGCGGGCCTCTTGGGCACGGCGCCGATCTGGATCGACGACTCGGCGATGCTGTCGCCCCTCGCCATGCGCTCCAAGGCGCGCCGCCTCAAGGCGGAGCACGACGTCGGTCTGGTGGTGGTCGACTACCTGCAGATGATGCAGGGTCCCACCGACTCCGAGAGCCGCCAGCAGGAGATCTCATTCATCTCCCGCTCGCTCAAGGCCCTGGCCAAGGAGCTGGACGTTCCAGTGGTGGCCTTGTCCCAGCTCTCCCGCGCCCCCGAGCAGCGCGGCGGCGAGCACCGGCGTCCCCAGCTCTCCGACCTGCGGGAGTCGGGAGCGATCGAGCAGGACGCCGATGTCGTGTGTTTCATCTATCGCCAGGAGTTCTACGACGGCCCCACGGATCCCAAGACGAACGAAAGCATCGAGGGGCTGGCCGAGCTGATCGTGGGCAAGCAGCGCAACGGTCCCACGGGGACCGTCAAGCTGGTTTTCAAGAAGGAATACACTCGGTTTGACAACTACACGCCGCGTGAGTCACCCCCCGAGGCCGCCCGTGGTTAAGGGGGGCTCGGTGTTCCGCTGCACCGACTGCGGCGCGGAGCAACCCAAGTGGGGCGGACGCTGCGAGGCGTGCGGCGCGTGGAATACGCTCGTCGAAGAGCCGGTCGGCTGGACACGTGGACGGGTGGAAAAAAAGCACGCCGTTCCGTCCGGCAGTCCGCCCGTCCGTCTGTCCGCCCTCGGAGCAGGGCCGGGGATTGAGCGCTGGCAGACCGGGCTCCGCGAATTCGACTTCGTCCTCGGCGGCGGCATCGTCCCGGGATCGGTGGTGCTGGTGGGCGGCGAGCCCGGCATCGGGAAGTCCACCCTGCTACTGCAATGCGCGGCCCGGCTCGAGCAGGCGGGCGTGGCCACCCTGTACGTGTCCGGGGAAGAGTCGCCCGATCAGATCCGGCTGCGGGCCGAGCGGCTCACCGCCGCCGCCGGCGCGGTGCACGTGCTGGGCGAGACGCGGCTCGAGGCGATCACTCATCACGCGCGTACGCTGGGGGCCCGCGTCGTGTTCGTCGACTCGATCCAGACTACCTACACCGACGACCTCGAAGGCGCGCCGGGGAACGTCGGCCAGGTGCGGGAGTGCGCCGCCCGGCTCATGCGGTTCGCGAAGGAGGCGGGGCCCGCGGTGCTGCTGGTCGGGCACGTGACGAAGGGCGGCGGCATCGCGGGCCCCAAGACCCTCGAGCACATCGTGGACACCGTGCTCTACTTCGAGGGCGAGAGTACGCTGGACCACCGGATCCTACGCGCCGTGAAGAACCGCTTCGGCTCCGTGGATGAGATCGGCGTGTTCGAGATGACGGGCGCGGGTCTCGAGCCCGTGGCGGACCCGGCAGCGGCATTCCTGGCGGGGCGCACCACGGGTGTCTCCGGCTCGGCCGTGACCGCGCTGATGGAAGGCACGCGCCCGCTTCTGGTGGAGATCCAGGCGCTGGCGGCGAAGAGCGGCTTCGGCACGCCACAGCGAGTGGCCACGGGCCTCGACCACCGCCGCTTGGCGGTGCTGCTCGCCGTCCTCGAGCGCCGCGGCGGCCTGCCGTTCGGCGACCGAGACGTGTTCGTGAACGTGACGGGCGGAATGCGCTTGGTCGAGCCTTCGACCGATCTCGCCGTGGTGGCGGCCCTGGTCTCCAGCGTACACGACCGACCGCTCCCGGCAGACGCCGTGTTCCTGGGCGAGGTCGGGCTGGGCGGCGAGATCCGCCCCGTGGGGGCAGTCGAGCGACGCCTCAGCGAAGCGGCGCGCCAGGGGTTCCGCCGCGTCTTCCTGTCCGCCCGCTCGCGCGTGAGCCTGCCCGGGCTCGATCTGGTCGGCATGGACGGCATCGGTGAGCTCGCCCGGCGACTCGCGGCCTGACGCGGGCGTCGTGGTCGTGGCGGCCGGCGCCGGGGTGCGGGCCGGCCCCGGCGAACCGAAGCAGTTCCGGCCGATCCTCGGCGTACCGATGCTGTTGCGCGCGCTGCGGCCATTCACATCCCATCCCGACGTCGGGCAGGTGATTGTGGTCGTGCCCATCGGATTCGAAGCGCGGCCCCCCGAGTGGCTGGGCAAGCTGGTGGGCGACCGACTGGCGCTTGTCGCCGGCGGCGCCACACGGGCCCAATCGGTGCGGGCGGGCCTCGGGGCGCTGCCGCCGCACGCCGCCGTGGTGCTGGTCCACGACGCCGCCCGCCCCTTCGTGACCCGAGAGACGATCGACGGAGTGATCGCCAAGGCGCGCTCGGGGGTCGGGGCCGTCGCGGCGATTCCGGTTTCCGACACTGTCAAAGACGTCGAGCAGGATCGTATCACACGAACGGTCGCGAGAGACCGTCTGTGGCGGGCGCAAACTCCGCAGGGCTTCCCGCGAGCCATGATCGAGCGGGCGTACGCGGAGCTCGCGAACGGTGATATCGCACCGACCGACGACGCGGAGCTGTGCGAGCGCGCAGGCTTCCCCGTGGAGGTCGTCCCCGATTCGCCGTACAATCTCAAGGTCACGACCGCCGACGATTTCCGAGTCGCGGAGGCGCTGGCGCGTGAGCTGCGGTGACCGTCGTCCCCTTCCGGACCGACGAGGACGTGACGGCCGCGCTCACGCGGGTGGTTGCCCATCTCAGCGCGGGCGGGCTGATCGCCTATCCGACGGAGACGGTATATGGCCTGGGCTCGCGGGCACGGGGCCCAGAGGTGCAAGCGGTGGCCCGCCTCAAGGGCCGGCGGCCCGGCAAGCCATTCCTGTTGCTGGTGGCCGACCGGGACATGGCGGAAGCGCAGGGTCTCGCGCTCAACGAATCGGCGAGCGCGCTGGCGCGGGCTTTCTGGCCGGGGCCGCTCACGCTGGTGCTCCCGGGGGGGAGCGGGCGGCTGCCGGACGTGCTGCGCGGACCGGAAGGCGGGATCGCCGTACGCTGGACGTCCCATCGCGGGATGGCCAGGTTGGTGCGTGCGCTGGGAGAGCCGGTGACGTCCACATCGGCTAACTTGCCGGGGAGTCCACCGGCGCCGGGCGCCGAAGCGATCGTGCGGGACTTCGCGCCGGCGGTCGAGGCGGGGACGTTGCTCGTGCTGGACGGCGGCGTGCTGGGAAACTCGCCTCCATCGACCGTGGTCGACTGCACGCGGCCCGCGCCCCGCCTGATCCGGGAAGGGGCGCTGACGCTCGGTGAGTTGCGGCGCGCGGCGGGACGGCTCGCTCCGTGACCGAGGAATCGAACACGAAACGCATCCTGCTCGTTTGCACCGGAAACATCTGCCGCAGCCCGCTCGCGGCGGCGTTGCTCGAGCGTGCCCTGGGGGAACGCGGGATTGAGGGGATCGCCGTCGCCTCGGCCGGCACCGGGGCCTGGGACGGCGCGCCGGTCTCCGAGGGAGCGTACCTCGTGGGCCTCGAGCGCGGGCTCGATCTGTCGGGCCACCGGGCGCAGCTCTTGACACGCGAGCTCGTCGATGACGCCGACCTGATCCTCACCATGGCGCGGCACCACCGAGCGCGCGTGGACGAGCTGGGCGGCGAGGGTCACGTGTTCGTGCTGGGGGAGTATGCCGGCCGCGAGGGGGACGAGGCCGAGGTGAGCGACCCCTTCGGCGGCGACCTCGATGTCTACCGCGACACCTGCGCCGAGCTCGAAGCGCTGCTCCAGACCGCGGTGGACCGCATCGCCAAGGAGTTCGCCAGTGGAAGTCAGCGCTAGCACGCGCCTGCTGGCGGTGATCGGCGACCCCGTCGCCCATTCGCTTTCCCCCTCCATGCACAACGCCGCGATCGGCGTACTGGGGCTGGATGCCGTGTACGTCGGGTTGCGCACGCCCGCCCCCGCGCTGGTCACCGTGCTGGCCGCGCTCGCCGCCGTCGGTGGGGCGGGGAACGTGACCGTGCCCCACAAGGAGGCGGCGGAACGATGCGTTGCGCGGAAAACCGATGTCTGCGCCCGCGTGGGAGCGTGCAATACGTTTTGGACGGAGCAAGGAGCGCTTGTGGGCGACAACACCGACGTCGCGGGAATCCTGGCGGCCCTGCGCCAGCTCGGCGCCGACGGCGCCGGCAGCTGGCTCCTGGTCGGCACGGGCGGCGCCGCCCGCGCCGTCGCGGTCGCGGCGGCGGCGGCCAAGGCCGACCTGCACGTGCTGTCGCGCGACGCCGGGCGGGCTCGCGACTTCGCCGATTGGGCCAGCCGGCAGGGGACGCGCGCGGCCGCCGCGCGGGGCAAACTCGAGCCTGATATCGCCATCAACGCAACCCCCGCCGGCTTGAAGGACACCGATCCGCTGCCGCTCGACCCGGACAGCGCGGCACGGCTGCACGCCGCTCTCGACCTCGTGTACGCCCCCGGCGGCACGCGCTGGGTGCGCACGCTGACCGCTGCGGGCGTGCGGGCGCAGGACGGCCGCGAGGTGCTGGTGCACCAAGGTGCGGCGGCATTCGCCCGCTTCTTCCCGGATCAAACGGCACCGCTCGAGGTGATGCGCGCCGCCGTGAACCGCGCCCTTGGTGCGTGAGGCGGTCGAGCAGCTCCTCCTGCCGGCCGAGTGTCTGCTGTGCCGCGCCCTCTTCTCGTTCCGGGATGCCGCCCGGCTGGTGTGCGACGTGTGCCGTCATCGCTGGCGCCCGATCCGTCCGCCATGGTGCGCCCGCTGCGGGCAGCCGGAGCCGTCGTTCGGGCGCTGCCGGCTGTGCGCCGATTGGCCCGCGGCCTTCGGGGTGGCGCGGTCCGCCGTATGGCTCGAAGCGGGTGCGCGCGACGCGGTCCACGCGCTGAAGTACGGCGGCCTGCCACGTATCGCCACCGACCTCGCCGCGGCCATGGCCGGCCTCGACGCCGCCGGGCGGGAGTCGGGCTGGCTCGTCCCCGTACCGCTCTCGCGCGCCCGCTTCCGGGACCGCGGCTACAATCAGAGCGAGCGCCTGGCGCGCGCGCTGAGTCGCCGCTGGCAGCGCCCGGTGGTCGAGCTGCTGGTGCGCACGCGGGACACCGCCGCGCAAACGGCGTTGACACCCGACGCGCGGCTGGCGAACGTGGCGGGGGCCTTTGCAACGCGAAACGCGGAAGGCGGAACGCGGAACAGGAGGACGGATGAGTGTTCCGCGTTCCGCGTTCCGAGTTCCGCGTTCGAACGGCCGCTCGTTCTGGTAGACGACGTGTTCACGACCGGCGCCACGCTGGCCGAGGCGGCGCGGGCGCTGGAGCGGGCCGGAGCCCACACGGTGTCGGCCGTGACCTTCGGTCGGGCGGTCGTGCCGGACTTCACCTAGGGGAGAGCCATGGCAGTGCGTGTCGGGATCAACGGGTTCGGTCGCATCGGGCGCAACGTGCTGCGGGCCGCGGTGCTCATGAAGCAGCAGGCGCTCGAGTTCGTCGCGGTGAACGACATCACCGACACCAAGACGCTCGCGCACCTCCTGAAGTACGACTCCGTTCACCGCCGCTTTCCCGGCACGGTCGAGGCGCAGGGCGATGCCCTGGTCGTCAACGGCACGCCCATCAAGGTGTCGGCGATCAAGGAGCCCGAGAAGCTGCCGTGGAAAGCGCTGGGCGTGGACCTCGTGCTCGAGAGCACCGGACGATTCACCGACCGCCCCGACGCCGACAAGCACCTCGCGGCCGGCGCGAAGAAGGTGGTGATCTCGGCTCCCGCCAAAGGTGAGGACATCACCATCGTGATGGGGGTGAACCACCAGAGGTACGACCCGGCCAAGCATCACGTCATCTCCAACGCCTCGTGCACCACGAATTGTCTCGTGCCGGTCGTGAAGGTCGTCCTCGACAATTGGGGCTTCAAGCACGGGTTCATGACGACGATCCACAGCTATACCAACGATCAGCAGATCCTCGATCTGCCGCACAAGGACCTCCGCCGCGCCCGGGCCGCCGCGCTAAGCATCATCCCGACGACCACCGGGGCCGCCAAGGCGACGAGCCTCGTAATTCCGGAAGTGAAGGGGAAGATCGACGGCATCTCGCTGCGGGTGCCCACGCCCGACGTATCCGTGGTGGAGCTGACGGCCGAGGTCGAGAAAAAGACGACCATCCAGGAAGTGAACGACGCCTTCAAGCAGGCGGCCCGCTCGAGCCTCCAGGGCATCCTCGACGTGAGTGACGAGCCGCTCGTCTCGATGGACTACATCGGCAGCTTCTACTCGAGCGTGGTGGACGCGCTCTCGACCAACGTGATCGACGGCACGTTCCTGCACGTGTCGTCGTGGTACGACAACGAAATGGGTTATTCGGCGCGCTGCGTCGACCTGCTCGCGCACCTCGCCCGCAAGTGAAAAAACGCAGCCTGCGCGATCTGCCGCCCGCGGCGCTGGACGGCAGGCGGGCTCTCGTCCGCGTCGATTTCAACGTGCCGTTCAAGGACGGTGTCGTCACCGACGACACCCGCATCCGCGCGGCCGTTCCCACCATCGCCTACCTGCGGGAGAAGGGCGCCCGGGTCGTCCTGCTCTCGCACTTCGGCCGCCCCAAGGGCCCCGACCCGAAGTCGTCGCTCAAACAGATCGTGCGCGACGTCGAGCGCATCCTGGGAACGCCCGTCGAGTTCATCCCCGATCCGGCAACCGGCGTGGCGGCCAGCCGCCGGCTCCCGCGCGGCGGCGTGGCGCTGGTCGAGAACACGCGCTTCTGGCCGGGAGAAGAGGCGAACGACGCCGCGTTCGCCCGGACGCTCGCGGCGCTGGGCGACTTCTACGTGAACGACGCATTCGGCTCGGCCCACCGCGCGCACGCCTCGACCGAAGCGGTGGCGCGCCTGCTCCGACCCGCGGTGACCGGCTTTCTGATGGAGCAGGAGCTTCGCTACCTGGGTGAGGCGCTCGAGCAGCCCAAGCGACCGTTCGTCGCAGTGCTCGGAGGGGCGAAGATTTCGGGAAAGATCGACGTCATCCAGGCGCTGCTCCCCAAAGTGGACGAGATCCTCATCGGTGGAGCGATGGCGAACACGTTCTTCCTGGCGATCGGATTTCAGGTGGGCGGCTCGCTCGTCGAGCGCGACAAAGAGGACGTCGCGAAGGAGCTCCTCGCGAAGGCCGGCGCCAAGCTGATCCTGCCCCGGGGCGGGGTCGTGGCGCCGAGTCTGGCGCGCGCCGCCGAGCGACAGGAAGTCTCGAGCGATCGCATCCCTGCCGGGTGCGCCATCTTCGATATCGATCGATCCACCCGGCTGGACTTCCGCGCCCGCATCCTGAAAGCCAAGACCGTGTTCTGGAACGGCCCCATGGGCGTGTTCGAAACGCCGCCGTTCGACGAGGGGACCCGCGCCATCGGGGAAGCCTTGATCGAGGCCGGCAAGCGCGGCGCCACAACGGTCGTGGGGGGTGGGGACTCGGCCGCGGCCGTGGCGGGGCTCGAAGACAAGCTCACGCACGTCTCCACGGGGGGCGGCGCCGCGCTCGAGTTCCTGGAGGGGAAGCCCCTCCCCGGGGTGGCCGCGCTCGAGGACGCGTGAGACCGCTGCTGTTCGCCGCCAACTGGAAAATGCACCTCGGACCGGATGAAGCCCGAGCCTACTTGAAGGCGTTCCGCGTCCGCTACAACCGTCGTCCGGGCCGCGAGGTGTGGTTCTTCCCGCCTGCGGTGTCGGTCGAGGCCGCCGCCCAGGCGGCGCGCGACCGCGGCGATCTGCTCGTGGGCATCCAGGACATCTATTGGGAGCCGAAGGGCGCCTTCACCGGTGCGGTCTCCGCCCCGCTCGCCGTTCAGGCAGGAGCCCGCGCCTCGCTGATCGGGCACTCCGAGCGGCGCCACGTGTTCGGCGAGACCGACGACGACACCCGTCGCAAGGTGGGCGCGGCGCTGGCGGCAGGGCTGCTGCCGGTGTTGTGCGTCGGGGAGACGCTCGCCGAACGCGACGCGGGGCACACGCTCGCGGTGGTCGTCCGCCAGCTCGCCGCGGCGCTGAGCGGCTTGGACGGCGCCGCGCTGTCGCGGGTCGTGGTCGCCTATGAGCCCGTGTGGGCGATCGGTACGGGCCGCAACGCGACCCCGCAGGATGCCGGCGCGGTGCATCGCGAAATCCGCGGCTGGCTCGCGGGCCGCGCCGCTCCGGCGCCCCGCGTCCTGTACGGCGGCAGCGTGAACGCGAAGAACGTCGCTGCGCTCCTCGCCGAGCGCGAGCTCGACGGCGTGCTCGTGGGCGGCGCGTCGCTCGATCCCGAAGGCTGGGCGCAACTTGTGCAGACCGACGCCGCGTAGGTATTATCCCCGCCGCATGTACACCTTTCTGCTGATTCTTCTCACGCTCGACGCCCTGATTCTCACGACGGCGGTCCTGCTGCAGGCGGGTCAGGGCGGGGGACTGGCGTCGCTCGGCGGCGGCGCCGGTACGGAGCAGTTCATGGGTGGCCGTCAGGCCACGACCCTGCTCACCAAAGTCACCTGGTGGTGCGCCGGCCTCTTCCTGTTCGTGTCGCTGATCCTCGCGGTCCTGTCGGCGCACAGCGCGGCGCCTCGCTCGGTGCTCGAGGGAGGCGCTCCCGCGCCGGCCCCCGTGCAGCCCACGCCCCTCCCGCTCCCTGGCGCGCAAGCGCCGCAGAACACGCCGCCCCCGCAACCCTCGAACCCGAGTCCACCGCCCCATCGCTGACCGTCACCCCGCCTACGTGCTCCTCGAGGACGGCGCCTGGTTCCCCGGCACCGCGCCGATGCCGTTCGAGCCCACGTATGCCGAGGTTGTCTTCACCACGAATCTGTCCGGCTACCAGGAGGTCTTCACCGATCCGTCCTATCTCGGCCAGATCGTGGTGATGACGGCGCCGATGATCGGCAACTACGGCATCAATCCGGACGACATCGAGTCCGACCGCCCACGGGTCGCGGGCGTCGTGGTGCGCGAGCTCTCGGTGCAGCCGTCGAACTGGCGGTCCACGGGCGCCCTCGCGGATTGGCTCGCTGCTGCACGCGTACCGCTCGTCGCGGACGTCGACACGCGCCAACTCACCCGCTACATCCGCTCCAAGGGCGCCATGCGTGGTGCGGTCGCATTGGGCGAGCAGCCGAATGACGCTGTGCGCACGGCGCTGGCCGCGAGCCCGTCGATGGACGGCCTCGATCTCGCCACCCAGGCGACCATCGGCGCCGAGTACGCGGAAGGGCCGGCCGACGCGCACCGCCATATCGTGGCGTACGATTACGGGATGAAGCGCAACATTGTGCGCCTGTTTCTCAAGAACGCCTGCCGCGTCACCGTCGTCCCTGCGGCCACCCCGGCCGCGCGCATCCGCGAGCTCGCGCCGGACGGTCTGTTTCTCTCGAACGGCCCGGGAGACCCGGCGGCGGTGTCCTACGCGATTGCCACGCTGCGCGATCTTGCCGATGGCTCACTCCCCATCTTCGGGATCTGCCTCGGCCACCAACTGCTCGGTTTGGCGCTCGGGGGGGAGACCGCAAAGCTCCCCTATGGACATCGGGGGGGGAACCATCCGGTACGGGATCTTGCAACCGGACAAGTACTTATCACCTCACAAAACCACGGCTTCGCGGTCCGGGGCGATACCGGCGGCGTCCCAGGTGCCAAGGCGCTTGAGGTCACGCACCTTAACCTCAACGACGGCACCGTCGAAGGGGTCAAGCACAGGGAATACCCCATTTTCGCCGTGCAATACCATCCCGAGGCCTCGCCGGGACCGCATGACGCCCAAGGGCACTTCGAACAGTTCCTCCAAGCTCTTGACACACAATAGGTAAGCCCGTATGTTGGCCCCTCGTCTTGACTGCCCTTGGGCCCTTCAAGGGGGATGGATGACGAAGGCCGACCTAGTCGAAAAGGTCACCGCACAGATCGCTCGCACCGCCGGTCCCCTTATTTCCAAGAAGGACTGCGCACGCGTGGTGGACTCCTTTCTCGACGCGGTCAAAGCGGCGCTGGCCGAGCAGCATAACATTGAGATTCGCGGGTTTGGCACGTTCAAGATCCGCCAGCGCAAGACTCGCATGGCGCGCAATCCGCGCACCGGTGACCCGGTGGAAGTCGCCGCGCGACCTGTGCCTGTCTTCAAGCCCAGCAAGGAGTTGCGTGCCATGGTCGCGGAGGCGAGCGAACGCGTCACGCCGTGAGCGCGTCCAGGCACCAACGTCATCCCCACGGCCCGGACTAAGCGTCTGGGCCGCTTCGTTTTGCGCGGTGTAATAGCTCACACTCTCACACCCACCAGGGAGTCGTTCGTGCGCCAGTTGCTCGTACTCCTCGTCGCCGTCCCGCTGTCCGCCCAGACCGCCGCCCCAGTCAAGTACGAGGTTTCGATTTCGTCGCCTGCGGCGCGTCTATTCCACGTGAGCGCCGAGTTTCCATCGCGCGGCAGGGACACACTCTACGTCTCCCTCCCCGCGTGGAGTCCCGGCAGCTACGAGATCCAGAACTACGCGCGCTACGTGCGCCACTTCGGCGCGAAGAATGCGCAAGGCCAACCGCTCTTCTGGGACCGGTTCGACAAGGACACGTGGCGCGTCGTGACCGGCAAGAGCGATCGGGTGACCGCGGAGTTCGACTACCTCGCTGACACGATCGACCTCTCGCTCGCGCGCATTGCGGGTGACTTCGGGCAGTTCCTCGGCACCAATGTGTTCCTCTACGAGGAGGGGCAGCTGGAGCGCCCGGCCGAGGTCCGATTCGCCCTGCCCGCGGGCTGGCAAGTAACCACGGCGCTGCGGGGCGGCGGGACCAAGGGCGGGCCGTACACCGCGCCGAATTACCACGACCTGGCCGACGCCCAGACCTTCGTGGGAAAGTACAGCCTCGATTCGCTGCAAGTGGACGGCAAGGCGGTCCGGATCGCGGTGTGGCCGGCCGACGCCTATACGAGCGCGGTGCAGCGGAACATGCGGAGCGCGGTCGAGAAGATCGTGAAGAGCGAGAACGCGCTGTTCGGCGGCCCGCCGTACGATCACTATACGGTGTTCTTCAACGTGATCCGCGAGCCGGTCAACTTCGGCGGTGGCTTGGAGCACAGCGCCTCGCAGTTCGACATCATGCCACAGAGCGCGTTTGCCGATGCGGCCGGCTCCTTCGGCGACTTCATGATACCGCTGATGTCGCACGAGTACTTTCACCTCTACAATGTGAAACGCATCCGGCCCGCCGAAATGTGGCCGTACGACTACCACGCCGAGCAGTACACACCGCTGCTCTGGTGGTCGGAGGGTGTGACGGACTACTACGCCGATCTCACGAACATCCGCGCGGGTTTGTGGACCACCGAGCAGTTCCTCGAAAACACCGCGCAGGATATGCAGCAGGTCGAGTCCGCTCCCGAGCCGTGGAGCGAAGAGGACGGCAGCGTGGCAACCTGGATCCACGAAGTCTTCGTGAATAGCTCGCAGCTCTATTACCCGAAGGGTGCGCTCACGGGGATGCTGCTGGACGTGGCGATCCGTGACGCGACGGACAACCGCCGGAGCCTCGACGACGTCACGCGGGCGCTCTACACGCGGTTCTACCAGCGAAACAAGGGCTTCACGACCGCCGACCTGCTCGGCCTGCTGCGCGAGGTCGGCATGCCCGATGTGGACGGCTTTTATCAACGCTACATCAACGGCCGAGAACTGCTTCCGTACGACAGCGTGTTCGCGAAGGCCGGCATCGCGGTCGCGCGCAAGACCCAATCCACTCCCTTCCTCGGCCTGAACGCCCAACCCAGCGACTCCGGCAAGCTGGTGGTGCAGGGTGTGGTGCCGGGGAGCGCCGCCGAGGCGGCGGGCCTCGAGCCCGGCGATGTGCTACTCAAAGTCGGGGAGATCGAGACCCGGCCCGACGAAGATTGGGGCGTGAAGTTCCGCGACCGCTACCGGGGCAAGGCGGGGGCGCCGCTCGCGATCAGCGTGACGCGGGGCGGTCGGGCGCTGAATCTGAGCACGCAGGTGCGCGAGCGCACGCTGGTGTCGTTCACACTCACGCCCGCGCCGTCGCCGAGCCCCAAACAGGCAAAACTCTGGCGCGGCCTCGCGACCGGTTCCACTGGCAACTGAGCGGAGCTATCTTGCCAACCACCGTGGACACCGCGACGCCGGCAACGGTGCGGGTGCGGTTTTTCGCCCGCTACGCGGAGCTCGTCGGTCGCTCCGAGGCCGCAGTGTCGCTGCCCCTCCCGGCGACCGTGGGGGACGTTGTGCGGCGCGTGCGGGAGGACTTCCCCGGTGCGCGAGCATTGCCCGAGCGTCCCCTCGCGGCCGTGAACCTGAAGCAGGCCAAGCTCGAGGCGCGCGTGCAGGACGGTGACGAGGTGGCGCTGTTGCCACCCATCGCCGGCGGATGATTCCCAGGCTGAAGCCTGGGCCCGACCCGACACTGTCCTTAAGGACAGTGCTTTACCGGGCACACCCTTCAGGGTGTGAACAACGAGGGCAAATACGACTTACCTGACTCGCACGCCCATCTCCCTAGACGCCCTCATCGCCGAGGTCGCCCACCCGGAGTGCGGCGGTACGTGCCTGTTCCTGGGCACTGTGCGCAACGGGCCCGACGAGCAAGGGGTGACGGCGATCGAGTACTCCGCGTACGAAGAGATGGTGGAAGCCGAGTTCGGCCGGCTCCTGACAGACGCGCGCGGTCGCTGGCCGGGGGCGCGCATCGCCGTACGACACCGCCTGGGGATGATCCCCGTAGGCGAGGCGAGCATCGCGATCGTCGCGGCGGCAGCGCATCGGGCACAGGCGTTCGAGGCTTGCCGCTACGTGATCGAAGGCGTGAAACAGCGGATCCCCGTGTGGAAGAAGGAGCTTCGGGTGGACGGTAGTGAAGTCTGGGTCGACCCATCCGGGCGTCCGACGCCTCACCCCCTGACCCCCTCTCCGCAACGCGGCGAGGGGGAACGCGCTCATGGCTGAATTGCCGCGCGACACGTTCGGTCGCCCGCTCGCAAGCCTGCGGCTGTCCGTGACGGACCGTTGCAACCTGCGCTGCCGCTACTGCATGCCGGAAGACGAATATGTGTGGCTGCCGCGGACCGCGATCCTCACGTTCGAGGAGATCGAGCGACTCGTCGCCCTGTTCGCGGGGCTCGGCGTGCACAAGGTACGGCTCACCGGCGGCGAGCCACTGCTGCGCCACGATCTGGCGACGCTCGTGACGATGATCGCTCGCAACCCGCAGATCCGGGACCTCGCCATGACCACGAACGGCTTACTGCTCGCGAAGCATGCGGCCGCGCTGCGAGCCGCGGGCCTCGAGCGGGTAACCGTGAGCCTCGACACGCTGCACCCCGAGCGGATGCTCGCGTTCGCGAAGAGCACGCGCCACGCCGACGTGCTCGAAGGTATCACCGCGGCGCGGCAGGCCGGTTTCGCGAAGCTCAAGTTGAACGCCGTCGTGATTCGGGGCTTTAACGACGACGAGCTGGCCGATCTGATCGAGTTCGCCCGCGTTCAGGACGCCGAGGTGCGGTTCATCGAGTACATGGACGTGGGCGGCGCCACCCGCTGGTCCCAGGACCAGGTCGTGTCCCAACGGGAGATGCTGGACGTGCTTGCCAGGCGCTACGGTGCGATCGAGCCGGTGGCGGCCGACGGGCGCGCGCCCGCCGAGCGGTTCCAGCTCGCGGACGGGACCACGTTCGGCATCATCGCCTCGGTCACGGCGCCGTTCTGCCGCACCTGCGACCGCAGCCGGATCACCGCGGACGGGACCTGGTTCCTGTGTCTGTATGCCGCCCGGGGCATCGATCTGCGCGAGCCGCTACGCCGCGGTGCCACCGATGAAGCGCTCACGTCGCTCATCCGGGACACGTGGCAGGGTCGCGTCGACCGGGGGGCGGAGGAGCGGCTCGGCGTGGCCGACCGGGGCGCGCTGTATCGCATCGATTCGCTGCGCGCCGATCCGCACCGGGAGATGCACACCCGCGGCGGGTGACAGTAGCTTTACTCCCCATGATGAACAAGATCACCGTCGTCGGCGCCGGCAACGTGGGTGCTACCGCCGCCCAACGCCTCGCCGAGAAAGAGCTTGCGCGCAGCGTCGTCCTCGTGGACGTGATCGAGGGCGTCCCCCAGGGCAAAGCGCTCGATCAGTGGCAGTCCGCGCCCATCGAAGGATTCGACACCCGGGTCGTGGGCGCGAACGATTACGCACCCGCCGCCGGCAGCGAGCTCGTGGTGGTCACGGCGGGCATCGCGCGCAAGCCCGGTATGAGCCGCGACGATCTCGTCCGCACCAACGCCGACATCGTCAAGCAGGTCTCCCAGCAGATCAAGCAGCACTGCGCCAACGCGATCGTCCTGGTGGTCTCGAACCCGCTCGACGTGATGTGCTGGGTCACGAAGCAGGTGACGGGATTCCCGCGCGAGCGGGTGATCGGGATGGCGGGCGTGCTCGACACGGCGCGGTTCCGCGCGTTCCTCGCGGAGGCGCTCGACGTCTCGGTCGAGGACATCCAGGCGATGGTGCTCGGCGGTCACGGCGACACCATGGTGCCGCTCATCTCCTACACGACCGTCGCCGGGATCCCGATCACGCACTTCCTCAGCAAGCCGACGCTCGACAAGGTCGTGGAACGCACGCGCAACGGCGGCGCCGAGATCGTGGCCTTCCTGAAGACCGGCTCCGCCTACTACGCGCCCTCAGCCGCGGTGGTCCAGATGGCCGAGGCCATCGTGCACGACAAGAAACGCATTCTCCCCTGCGCCGCTTGGCTGCAGGGAGAGTACGGGCTGTCGGGGATGTACTGCGGGGTGCCGTGCAAGCTGAGCCGGAGCGGGCTCGAGAAGATCGTGGAGGTGAAGCTCTCGCCGGACGAGCAGGCGGCGCTGAAAAAGTCGGCGGACGCGGTGAAGGAGACAATGGCGGCGGTGAAGCTGTGACAGTTACAAGCCGCAAGCCTTAAGCCGCAAGAACGCTAGGAATCTCCCCCGTCTTTGCTTACGGCTTGCGCCTTGCGGCTTGTGGCGGCCTTCCAATAGTCCCGATTCAGCTGCACGATGAAGTCGATGCTGATGTCCTTCGGACACGCGGCCATGCATTCCCCGTGGTTGGTGCACGCCCCGAACCCCTCCGCGTCCATCTGCGCCACCATGCTGACGACCCGGGTGGCGCGCTCCGGCTGGCCCTGCGGCAGGAGCGCCAGATGGGACACCTTCGCGGCCACGAACAGCATGGCCGACGCGTTGGGGCATGCCGCCACGCAGGCGCCACACCCGATGCAGGCGGCGGCGTCCATCGCGAGGTCGGCATCGCGTTTGGGCACGAGGAGCGTGTTCGCCTCCGGCGCGCTCCCCGTGCGCGCGGTGATGAACCCGCCCGACTGAACGATTCGGTCGAAGGCGCCGCGGTCCACCACCAGGTCCTTGATCACCGGAAACGCGCGCGCGCGCCACGGCTCGATCCACAGCTCGGCGCCGTCCGCGAACGAGCGCATGTGCAACTGACACGTCGTGGTGGCGCGCTGCGGCCCGTGCGGGCGGCCGTTGATCACCATGCCGCATGCCCCGCAAATCCCCTCGCGGCAGTCGTGATCGAATGCGATCGGATCGTCCTTGCGCGCCAGCAGCTGCTGGTTCAAGACGTCCAGCATCTCGAGAAACGACATGTCGGGACTGACGTCCGTCATGTCGTAGCGGACGAAGACCCCCGCGTGCGCCGGCCCCGGCTGCCGCCAGACATGCAGGGTCACGCGCATTACTTGTAGCTCCGCTGCGCGAGATGCACCGCCTCGAACACGAGCGACTCCTTGTGCAGCACCGGCTCCTTGCCTGC
>Ga0209160_1001308_pt1 | contig 20863 bp, 11 predicted proteins | sample GraSoiAngelo_153_FD_186167 | JGI IMG/M metagenome (GOLD analysis project Ga0209160, IMG submission 186167) | Grasslands soil microbial communities from the Angelo Coastal Reserve, California, USA - 14_1009_12_40cm (SPAdes) (version 2) | ecosystem: Environmental > Terrestrial > Soil > Grasslands ... | reverse complement strand
CCTCCCGGACACGACCGAGGTGCGCGCCCTCTGGGTGGTGCGCTCCACGCTCGCCGATCCCGACAGCGCGCGAGCGATGGTGCGCCGGGCCGCGGAAGCGGGCTTCAACACCCTGATCCTGCAGGTCCGGGGTCGCGGCGACGCGTACTACCGCAGCCGCTGGGAGCCCCCGCCCCCCGCGCTCGCGAGCCGCAACGGCTACGACGCGCTCGACCGCACGATTCGCGAGGCCCACCGCCGCGGGCTGCGCGTGCACGCCTGGATCAACACGCAGCTCGTGGCCAACGCCGACAGCCTGCCCACGGACTCCACGCACTTCATCTATCGCCGGCCCGATCTGCTCGCCGTGCCGCGTCCGCTGGCCCGCGAGCTGTACGACGCCGATCCCCGCGATCCGCACTACGTGCAGGCCCTCGCCGAATACGCGCGCGCCAACCGCGATCATGTGGAGGGCCTGTACACCAGCCCCGCCGCGCCCGACGTGAAGGAGCACCTCTACTCGGTGTGGATCGATCTGGTGGAGCGCTACCAGCTGGACGGGCTGCATTTTGACTACGTCCGCTACCCCGCCCCGGACTACGACTACTCGCGCGTCGCGCTCGAGCGGTTCCGCGACTGGCTCGTCCCCACGCTCCCGGACTCGGTCCGCACCCGGTTCGCCGGGCTCGAGCCGGCCGACCCGCTCGTGTACAGCGACTCCTTCCCGGACGCCTGGGATCGGTTCCGGCGGCTGCAGATCACCGAGCTGGTGGAGCGGATCTATCACGGCGTGAAGAAGCGCAACCCGCGCCTGATCGTGAGCGCGGCCGTATTCGGCGACGCCGACAACGCGTATCGCCTACGGTTCCAGGATTGGCGCGACTGGCTGCGCCGCGACATCATCGACGTCGCGTGCCCGATGGCCTATACCGACTCGACCGAGCTGTTTCGCCAGCGGATCCGCGCGGCCGTGGAGACCGCGGGGGGCGCGCGGGTGTGGGCGGGCATCGGCGCGTACAAGAACACGGTGGACGGGACGGTGGAGCAGATCGGCGTCGCGCGCTCGCTCGGCACCGCCGGTGTGGTGCTCTTCTCGTATGACTTCATGGCGCGGCACGGGGGAATGCGGCCGGGCGAAAGCTATCTCCTGGCGGTGCGCGACCGTGCGTTCCGCTGATCGGCGATCAGCCTTACCTGTTGGGTGTATTGTCGAGTATGGGCCGCCTGGTAGCCGTCGAGTCGGTTATCGTGATATCGCCTCTCGCGCCGATGGTATAGACCCTTCCTCCAGAAAACGACACGCCTCTTGTGGTAATCTTATTCGTCGTCGAGTCCGTATAGCGCGCGAAGAGATCGTACACGCCGTTCGGCAGCACTGTGAACGCGCCGACTCCTTTGTACGCCACGGCGGCGCCGACGACCACCTCGGGTTGGGTGATATCGGTCGTGCTCTTGGCGTACAACGTCAGGGGATTCGCGTTGCCGATGGCGTTCACGAATCTCACGGTCGCGACCGTATAATCCGTTGGTGCGACAAACGGATCCTCCAGCACGAAACCGTCCACGGTCTTCGCCGTGGCATTGTAAAATCCACTCATATAGAACGAGTAGTACTTCCCGTCGCCGATGGTCGTGCTGACCGTGGCAATGGGCAGGTTCTTGTCGGTCGCCGCCGCGATCCTCCCTGCCAACGTGTACTGGCCCGGCGCGATCTGCGAGTAGGCCCCGCCATTTCCCACGCCGCCGTACGCCACGCCCGTATTGAGTTCCACCCCCGTCCCGGACTGGATCGCCGTCATCTTTGTTTCGTCGGCGTAGAAATTCACCCCGGGGGCGTTCACCCCAAAGTTGAAGAACTTGATGCGGGCGTCCAGCAGCGGTTCGACGGGAAGCTGCTGCACCGAATTCTTCTCGCACGCGGCCAGTGCCGCCGCCGTCAGCAGCACTGCCGCGGTCCGATATACCTGCATGCGCTTGCTCATTGTTTTTGCGTAATCCACAGCTCTTTGGTGTGATAATCGCCCGCCAGCCCACCAATGACATTGAGTGCATCCCGGTTCCACACGTATTCCGAGTTGAACCTCGGCCGGATCCGCTGCACGACCTGACCGGCATTGTCGCTAAAGAGAGGATTGGGAGGCGTCAATCCGCGGAACACCTGCGTGCCGCTGATCGAGTCGGGGGCGGTGTAGTGATAGCGACGTATATCCATCCAGATTTCGTTGTGGCCCCACCCCCACAGCGCGATGTACTTCTGCGACATGACATGCGACAACGTCAGGGTGGCGGGAACGATGTTCGGGGACGCCAGGAACGAGTCCCGAGTCGCCGTGGTAATCGACGCGGGGTTACCTGCTTCGGTGCTGCGGTCGTTCACGAACTGGAAGTGTGACTGGATCCCGGTCTTGTAGGCCGCCAGCGCCGTTGCCTGATCACCCATCCGCAATGCGGCCTCCGCCTTGATAAACTGCAACTCGAAGTACGTCATCACGGGAATCCTCGACCGGTCGCCGAAGATATAGCGGGACGACAAGCCCAGTCCGCCGCTCCCAACGTAGCCAAAGAAGTTCCTCGGCCGCAGTGAATCGGTGATCGGGCCAAACGGCTGTTGCGAAGTGACGGCGTTGATATCAAGACCACGGTAGGTCTTATTCGCCGAGTCGATCGCCAGCATGCGACTTATCCGTGGATCGACGGTACCGCCGAATTGCGAGCCATTCATCAGGTTCACGACGAACTGCGTCTGCCGGTAGAGCGTGATGTTGTTGCGCGTGCGGCCCCAGAAATTGCAGTCCGCGAAATCCGTGGAGCCGCACGGATACGCGAGCAGCGCGTCGTCGGCACTGCTCGTGAACGAAGAATCGACCAGCCTGATCACACGCGCGGCGTCGTACGTTGCCTTGTTGGAATAGTGATTGAGGTTCAGCGCCAGCATCCCGTACGCCAGCTTCAACCACTGCGTTCTGTCGCCGTTGTAGATGTGGTCCCCGACCGCCAGATACCCCCGATCGACGGCCCCGTCGCTGCGTTTGAGGAGCACGATCGCGCTATCGAGCAGTCGCTTGACCTCCTGATAGGCGTAGTCCTGCGTGTCGTAATCGAACTGGGTCCGCGTCTGGTCGATCGCTTCCTTGACGATGATCTCCCCGTGCAGGTCGGTCAGCACCTGCCAGCCCCATGCCTTCAGGATCATCCCCACGCCCAGCAGATCCCAGCGCTGCTCGGCCTGCGCCTTGGTATTCATGTCGATCAGGTTCTGCCCGAGCGACCAGTAGACGTCGCGCCACTGCTGCGCGCCGTTGTCACTGCCGCCGTCATAGCCCATCTTGCCCCAACTTTGTGCCGGACTGAAATTCGTGGAGGTCGAGATCCATTCCTGCGCGTAATGCCCCACGAAGCGGCCATCGAACTGGGGAGACGTCACCATCCAATGCAACATCGGCGGCAGATAGAGATTCGCCGACACCGACTGAGGACCGTTCGGGTTCGTATTGACGTCGAGGAAGTCGCTGCATCCGGCCGACAGAGCCAGCGTGCCGATCAACACGGCTGTGTGTGTGGTCTTCATGATCAGAACCCCACGCTGATGCCGAAATTGACGCCGCGCGGCATCGGGAGATTCCCGAAATCGATCCCCACCGCCCCGGAGCCGCCCACGGCCGCGGTGTTCCCGTTGATGATGGGGTCCAGGCCGGTGTAGTTCGTGAGGACGAACAGATCCGTTCCGGTGAGATACACGCTGGCGCTGCGGGCCCTGAGGAACCCTCCCGGAATCTCGTAGCGCACGGTGACGTCCCGCAGCCGCAGCCAGTTGATGTGCTTCTCGATGAACAGCTCTTCGCTCATGTTCGTGTAATAGACCGGCTGCGCGCTCGGGATCACGACGATGTTGTTGACCGTCGGGGTCGCGCTGTTCTCCTTCCCGTCGCGCAACACACCCGCGATGACGCGCGGCTGGTCGCGGTCCAGCGTCTCCAGGCTGAGACCACGCGACGTGAGATAGTGCTCCGTCGCGTTGAAAATGTCCCCGCCCTTGCGGATATCGAGCAGGAAATCGAGGGAAAGCCGCTTGTACCGGAGCGTATTCCCGACCCCGATGGTGAAATCCGGCTGGCGATCGTAGCCGGCGTCGATGAAGTTCGCCGACACGGCGTTCGATCGGACGGGGAGGCCCGACGCCGGATCGATCAACAACTGACCCCGATTATTCCGCAGGTAGAACCAACCGGTGAGCGACATCGTGGACAGGCCCACCTGGGTCCCGTTGCGTACATTGCCGTACAGCCAGGTGTCCGAGACGTACGATTCCGGTATGCCATTGGGCAGCTGCGTCACGATGCTTCCCGAGCTCGTCCAGTTCAGTGTCATGTCCCACGAGAACGACGGCCTCAGAATCGGGGTGCCGCGGATGGTCAGCTCGAGACCGCGGCTGCGCGTCGCGGCGCCGTTCAAGTTGAAGAGAATGAAGCCGGTGCCGTAGCTGCCGCGGATGTCGTTGACGATCTGGTCCTTGGTCGTGGCACGATACGCCGTCGCATCGAGTCCCAGTCGGCCGTTCAAGAAGGAGAGCTCGACCCCGCCCTCGACGGACCGCTTGTACTCGGGCTTCAGCGCGAGGTTGGGACCCCAGAAGTCGTACCCGTACCCACCGAACGACGTCGTCTTGAATTGCAGTGACGGCCGGTAGGCGTAGGGCCGCGCGTCCTTGCCGACCGCGGCATAGGCGAGTCGTACCTTCCCGGTCACGAAGCGACGGACACTGGGAAACGCCTCGGAGAAGATGAAGCTGCTCGAGATGGATGGATAGAAAAACGAATTGCGGGGGCGGGGGATCGTCGACGTCCAGTCGTTCCGCCCCGTCACGGTGAGATACCAGAAGTCCTTGTAATCGAGCACCGCCTGGCCGAACAGGCTGACCAGCCGGCGCTGCTCGATCGTGGTCAGGGTCGACCGCGTGCTGGTGTTGTTCATCGACACGAAGTTGGGATCCAGGAAGCCGATGCCGGTCTGGGCATCCGACGTGGTCTTCAAGTCGCTCACCTGATGGCCCACGAGGCCGCTGATCGAGAAGCTGCTTGTGAGGGGGTGGTTGTACACGTTGAGAACCGTGAGGGCATTCAGGTTGCGCGTGATGACGTCCGCTTGATCGAGTATCCCGTTCGACGCATTCCCCGTCACACTTTCCGGGTTTCTGAGCAGCAGGTTCTGATTCGTGTATGTATCGATGCCGAGGTTGGACTTGACGCTTCCCCACGAAAACGGCGCAACAATGAAGCCGACGTTGGCGATCAAGCGGTTGGTTTTGGAATTGATCTTGTTCTTGGCGACGTTGAAGTACGGATTATCGAGCTCCGTCGAGGCCGCGAGCGCGGTCAGCCGGCGCCGGGTGCCGGCGGGCGTCAGGTAGTCCTTCGCATCGTCGGTTTGCGGCCACAGCATCAGGCCCATCAGCGGACCGATGTCGCCCTTGTACACCTGGTCGTTGTTCGCATAGGTGTACATCATCGACAGGTCGGTGGTCAACCAGGAGTTGATCCGTGCCTGGGAGGATCCGGTGACGTTGACGCGATCGTATGCCGAGCTCTGGACAACGCCTTCCTGCTTATCGAGGGACGTGCTCAGCCGGTAGTTGATCGTATTGTCGGTCGTCGCTCCGCTGAAGGACAAATTGTGGTTCTGGCTCAGCCCGGTTCTCAGGAAGCCGTCGATATTGTCGTAGAACTGCGTCCCGGCGGGATACGGGGCGCCGAAGTACTGGAACGAGCCGAGCGTGCTCCCCGTCACCGTGGTCGGGCCATAGACGCGCTGCAGCCGATAGTTCGCGCTGGTCCGTTCGATCCTCATGCTGGAGCTGTACTGCATGCCCCCACCGGCCCTCCCGCGCTTCGTCTTGATCACCAGCGCGCCATTCGCCGCATCGATGCCGTACAGCGCGGCGGCTTCCGGGCCCTTGAGCACGGTCACGGTTTCGATGTCCTGCGAATTCAGGTCGGCGGCACGGTTGGTGAAATCGACACCGCGGTTACTGAACGCGGTGGTCGAGCTCTTATCGGACGCGAGCACGCCCGTGTTGACGGTCCGGTTGTCGACCGGCAGCCCGTCGAGGATGATCAACGGCTGGTTGCTGCTGCTGATCGAGCTCACGCCGCGGATGACGATAGAGGAAGAAGCGCCGGGTACCCCCGACGTACTGGTGACGTCGATGCCGGCGACGCGTCCGGACAAGGCGTTGAAGAAATTCTCGCGCTGCGTCTGCGCGATCTCGGCGCCCCGAATGGTCTGCTGCGCGGTTCCCAGGGCCCGTTGCGCCGTGGTCTGACCCAGCGCCGTGACCACCACGGCATCGAGATCCAGCGCGACCCGGCGCAGCTGCACGTCGATCACGTCGGCGTCGCCCACCGTCCGCTCGACCAGCCCCGTCCCGATGAACCGGAACTGCAGCACCTGGCCCGCCGCGGCGCGAATAGAGTAGTTGCCCTCGTTGTTGCTCGAGGTACGCGTGTTGGTCCCTTTGATGACGACCGACACGCCGGACAAGGGAGCGCCCTGCTCACTCGTCACCTTGCCGGTGACGGTCTTTTGTTGTGAAACAGCTTGGGGAGCGACGCAGAGTATTCCGAGCAACGCTATGACGACGCCTTTTTTCATAATGAGGCCTGCCGGGGTTGGGTCCATGGGGCCCGACGTTACCGCGCGCTCGTGCAGGCCGCAAGACGCCAAGGCCTGGCGCGCCCACCCGGCGGGGCCTACTCTACCGCATGGGTTTGCTCGATTCGAAACAGCAGAGCGCTGCCGCGATCGTCCTGCTGCTCGGCGTCGCCATCGTCATCGCCTTGAGCCCCTACGTCACCGGGCTCGTCGGCGTCCCCGTGCTGTACGCCGTGTTCGCCCCGGTGCAGCAATGGCTGGCGCGCCGCATGCGGGAGCAGCTCGCCGCCCTGCTCGTCGTCGCGCTCGCCCTTTTCCTTATAGTCGTGCCCGGGGTCTCGTTCGCGGGGCTCGTGGTCGCGCAGGCGCAGCAGATCGCCGGCAGCGTGGTGCGCAACCCGATCCTCGGCCGCTTGGCCCAGCTCCAGATCGCCGGCGTGGACCTGGGCCCGCGCATCGCCGACCTGGGCGCGCAGGTGGTGTCGTGGATCGGCTCCTCGGCGTTCGGGTTGATCGGCACCGCCACACGGCTCGCCCTGAACCTGACGATCTCGTTATTCGGCCTGTTCTACCTGCTGCTCCGGCCCGAGCAAACCTGGGAAGCCGTGCGACCCTACATCCCCTTCTCCGCCAAGAACGCCGAGAAGCTGCGCCAGCGCTTCCGCGACGTGACCACCTCGACGATCATCGGCACCGGCCTGACCGCCGCGGTGCAGGGGCTGCTCGTCGGCGTGGGATTCTGGATCGTCCACCTCCCCAACGCGGTCTTCTGGGGCGTGGTCACGATGGTGTTCGCCGTCCTCCCCGTCGTGGGGAGCGGCCTGGTGTGGGGGCCGGGCGCCATCGCGTTGCTGCTCGATCACCGCCCCGGTCCCGCCGTGTTGCTCGCCCTGATCGGCCTCGTAGTCGTGGGGAACGTCGACTACCTCGTCCGACCGATGGTGTTCCGGCGCTGGGCGCACATCCACCCGCTGGTGACGCTGGTGGGAGCGCTGGCGGGAGTGCCGTACTTCGGGCTGTTAGGACTGCTCATCGGACCGCTGGCACTGTCCTACCTATTCGAATTGATCAAGATGTATAGGGAGGAGTACCTCAGTTAACAGGACAACTAACTACTAGACGCACAGACGTACAGCGGTGAACAGACGGGAGCAAACAGGACGACTGTTCGCTGCCCTCCGCCCTAGTAGTGTTGACGTCTGTGTTATGAGGGACTGAAGTCCCCGCTCGGCCCGTGAGCGTCCTCAAGGACGCTTGCTCCACGTGCGTCCTTCAGGACGCGCTCGCGCCGAGTTGGGACTTCAGTCCCTCATAACCGCAACGAGAGTGGACCTCACCGCAACGAGAGTGGACCTCACCGCAACGAGAGTGGACCTCACCGCAACGAGAGTGGACCTCACCGCAACGAGAGTGGACCTCATTTCTCCGCACCCGCTCCTGGAGCCCGCGCCGCGAGCACATAGGCCAGATTCGCGCTCCCATCCATAATCGGCTCGTTCGTGGAATAGTCTCCGACGTCGTCATGGTACACGATGAAGCCGGTGTTGAACGGGGCGTACTGGTCCGCCACGAGCAGCCGGATCCCCCGCAGATGCTCGAAGATCGAACGGTACACCGGGCCGTCCACCAGCCCGCCGGTGAGCTGCAGGTGCAGCTGCTGCGCGACGACTGAGTGGGGCGTGCGAGGATAGGTGGCTCCCAGGCCGATGACCATGGACACGCCCCAGGGATTGGTGCCGAACAACCAGTCGAGCGCCGCCGTCTCGTACTCGAGGTAACTCGAATCGCCGGTCATCCGCCGATAGAAGTGGGCCTGAGTGGCGAACGACGCGAGCAGGTTGTTCGAGCACCAGATGAAGGGAATCCCGATGCGGAACCCGTTACGCCCTCGGCGCGCCACCGCCGCGAGGCCGCGGGCGTAGTACTCGGCCACGATTCGCCGCGCGCTGTCCGGACCCGCGCGCCAGATCTCGTAGTGGCCATTGTTGTGCCAGGGATACCACTGATAGTGGCGCGCCGTGTCCTGTCCCATCCATGGGCTCACGGGTTCGAGGGCGGCGTCCTGGAGCGCGGCGCCGAGATAGGTCGGCTCGCGCGTCAAGGCGTACAGCTCCACCGCCCCGAGCTCCATATCGTCGGCCCAGTCGTCCTCCTCATAGAAGTACGGCGCCCGGGCGGGCGCCGTCTGACACACGCCGGGATGCGCAACGCCGAGTGCGTACACCGCCCGCGCACGCGCGCCGAGCCGCTGGGCGAACGCACTGTCGCGCTCGTGGAACGCCGCGGCGCCCAGCGCGAATGCGGCCGCGTACTTCCCCGCCGTCGAGGCGAGGCCGGTGGAGCGGTTCTTGAATTCGAACAGTCCCTGCGGTTTCCCGGTGCAGGGGTACACCGGCCGCCGCCCTCCCCTCCCCCACCCGTAGTCTGACGAATCGTTGACCGGCAGGTCCCAGAAGGCGTGATCGCGATCGTCCCCCAGCTGGTTCAGGAGCAGGTCGTCCTCCGGATACATCTTGAGCAGCCAGGCGAGCCCCCAGCGCGCCTCGTCGAGCACGTCGGGGATCCCGTTCGCGCCGGGCAGACCGTTCGCCTGATACCTGTCGGCAAACGCCCCCGGGTGGTCGCGGTACGCGAGCAGCAGCATGGTGGTCGCGTGTGCCGTTGTGGCGCCGTACTGCAGGTAGTCCGACGCGTCGGCCCACCCACCACTCACGGGGATGAACTCGCCACTGCGCGTCGGATGATCGACCAGCACGCCGTCGCTGCGGTGGTGCACGGAGTCTCGGAACACGGGGTTGTAGCCGGAGCGCTGCTCCCGCAAGTACGCGAGCAGCGAGTCCGCCGCGCCCTGATAGACGTCGTCCCCGATCCGCACCGGAAGGGAGGTCACGCCCGCCGCCTCGATCCGATAAACGCCCGTCTGTCGCAGGGTCGAGAAGTCGAGGCGGGACGTGGCCGCGCAGGGCCCGAACGGCCCGGCCGCGCCCGCGGCGCGCGGGCCGAAAACCCTCCGGTTGCGCTCGTCGACGACATCAAAGCTCGTGATGACGCGCGGCTCGAGCGCGCACACGACGGCCACCTTCGGCGCGTCGGGGAGGTAGCCGACTTGATTGACGCGGATTGCCAGGCCGCGGGGAGTCGGGGCTGGAGGAGGGAAACGGTGGCACGCGCCGATCAGGCAGACAATGAGCCAGACGCGGTGGCGTCCTTCAGGACGCGTCGTCGCCGAGTAGGGACTTAAGTCCCTCATACTATCGTGATCACGGGGCTCAGTGAGACCCGAACGTCATCGGCCGATCGAAATCCAGACCGACCAGCCCCAACGGATCGAACGTGATGCGGCCGTACGCGGCGAGCCAGTGGAGGTGCGGGCCGGTCACCCGCCCCGACGCCCCGACGTAGCCGATCAGCTGGCCGCGCCCGACCGTGTCCCCGACCGCGACCAGGGCGCGGCTGAGATGCAGGTATCCGGTGACGAGCCCCGCGCCGTGATCGATGAGCACGGTGGTGCCGCTCAGGTATAAGTCGGCGACCAGGGCGACGACGCCACGGTTCGCCGCCTGAACGGGCGCGCCCCGCCGGCCGGCGAAATCGACGCCCAGATGACGGCTGCGCAGCACGCCGTTGAACACCCGCGCCACGCCGAAGCGACCCGTCACCGCGCTCGAGCGGGGGCGCACGAACGGCTCGTGCCACAGCCGCGGCGTCTCGTGGGCCCGTTGGTGCACCCCGTCCACCAGCTCGCGCTCCTGCTGCATCCGCCCCGTGAGCGAGTCGGGCGGCTGCACCAGCTCTGGCGCCGCGTGCAACCGCTCGCGCGGCGCCCGGCGCCGCCCGGGCACGAGCCACGCGACCACCGTGTCGCTCGCGCCGCCGGGGTGCTCGATCGTCGCCCGGGCTGCCACGCTGTCCCCCGCACCGAGCGGCACGGCGGCGAGCGCGCGCAAGCCGCGCGTCGTGCGCTCGAAATGCAGTGGCTCGCCCGCGAGCTCGCCGTGCACCGCAGTCACGCTGTCGGTGGCGAGGGCCGAGAGCTCGAGTACGACCACGGAGCCCTCGAGTGGTAGGCGCGGACGCCACGCGAGGCGTGGCGGGCCCGCGACACTCGGCGCGGACGAACCCAGCACACCGCAGCACACGACCCACGTGATGAGCGACCGCCACACCGCCGGCATGCGCGGGATACCCGAACGCCACGCACTCCGTTCCGTGCGCGCGCGAAACCTGCACGCCACGCCGGGGGTAGCTACGTCTGTCTCAGGAGGAACTCAATGACCATGACGCAGGCTCTGGGTTGGGCGCTGGTACATTCGCTGTGGCAATGCGCGCTCGCCGCAGCCGGGCTCGCCGCGCTGCTCGCCGTCGTGCCGGCGCGCGCGGCGCGCGCCCGGTACGCGCTCGCGGCCGCGACGCTCGCCTTGACGCTTGCGCTTCCGGTCGGGACGCTGGTGCGGCTCCATCCCGCGTCGTCGGAGACGAGCGTCGACAGCGCCGTCCCCGCGGCCGTCGCCCCCACCCCCGCCGCTATCCCCCGGGCACCGGAGGCGTCGCCCGGCCTCATCCCGCTCTCGCCGCAGTCGGCGCGCCGCTACGGCTCCGCGGCGCCCGCGATCGTGGTGCTGCGGCTGGCCTCGCGCGTCCGCGCACGACTCGAGCCCCTGCTCCCGTGGATCGTGGTGCTGTGGCTCACCGGCGTGGTGACGTTGTCGCTGCGGCTCACGTCGGGGTGGCTGGCGGCGCGCCGCCTTCGCGCGCTGGGCACGCTCCCGGCACCCGAGCCTTGCGTCGCGGCGTTGCACCGCCTCGCGGCGCGACTGCGCGTCAGCCGGCCGGTGCGGCTGCTCCAGTCGGCCATGGTGCAGGTGCCCGCCGTGCTCGGGTGGGTGCGTCCGGTCATTCTGCTCCCCGCCAGCGCGCTGACGGGCCTCACGCCGCTGCAGCTCGAGGCGCTGCTCGCGCACGAGCTGGCCCACGTGCGCCGCTACGACTACCTCGTCAACCTCGTCCAGTCGGTGATCGAAACACTGCTGTTCTACCATCCGGCGGTGTGGTGGATCTCCGCTCGCGTGCGGGACGAGCGCGAGCACTGCTGCGACGACCTGGCGGTCGCGGTGTGCGGGGATGCGCACTTCTATGCGTCGGCGCTGCTCGGCATGGAGCGGTTGCGGGTCACGACCCCGATGCTCGCGCTTTCGGCGGCCGGCGGCTCCCTCATGGGCCGCGTCCAGCGCCTGGTCGCTCCCCCGCCGGTGGAGATCTTTCCGCGGTGGACGGCGGGAATGATGGCTGTGTCGCTCGTCCTGGCCGCCGGCGGCTCCCGCCTGCTGCGCACCGGCGCAACGCCGCCGCGCCATCCTTCCGACGGTGCCGGCACGGCGCCCGCCAGCGTGCTCCGGTATCCCGATCCGGCCCAGCCACTCGCGCGGCGCTGGGACTGGGCGCTCGAGCGAGGCGCACGGATGGGGGGCGGATTCTGGATCGGGTACCGGGTGCAGCAGGTCGCGAGCGTGCCCCATCGGTCCGAGAAGCACCACCGTGAGCGGCACGACGAGCGCAGCGACGAGCCGGGGGCCGGGGGCTTCCGGGGCGTCCCGCTGGCGCCGGTGATCGCGGACAGCGGTGACGAGGACGATCTCGCGCTGCTGTTTCGCTTTCGCGCGCGCGGTCCCGGCCGACCGACGCTGGAAACCGTGCGCGTAACCAGTCTCGTCCTGCCGGTGGACCTGGGGCGTACGCCGCTGGTCTGGCTCGGACCGGCGGATGACGGCGCCAGCCTGGCCCGTCTGCAGGCGCTGTTCGCCGAGGCGCCGACGGCCGATTTGAAGGAAGATCTCGTCACCGACGTCGGACTACACGGCAGCTCGAGGGCGGTGGTGCCGCTGCTCGACGGCTGGCTGCGGGGTGACGTGCCCTCCGAGGTGCGGGCCCAGGCCGCCGAATGGCTGGGCCATCATCCGGATGCGGCGGCCGTGCGCGGGCTCGCCCACGCGGCGCGGCAGGACCCCGCCGCGCGCGTGCGGGAGCAGGCGGTCAAAGGGTTGCGAATCAATCCGTTTGCGACGGCGACCGATTCGCTGCTCGCGCTCGCCCGGGCGCACGACGATCCCGACGTGCGGCGCGAGGCGGTCGAAGGCCTGGACCACAAGAGCGACCCGCGCGTGCTGCCGGCGCTGATCGCGATCGCGCGCTCCGATCGCGATGAGGACGTCCAGCGCGAGGCGGTCGAAGGCCTGGGTGAGATGAAGGAGCCGGGCCTGCGCGCCGTCATCGACATCGCCCGCACCCACGCCGACCCGGACGTGCGCAGCCGCGCGGTCGAGACCGTCGCCGAGGCGGCATCGCACGACGTCGCGCTCGCGGTGCTGGAAGGCGTCGTCCGCCGTGACCCCGACCGCCACGTCCAACGCAAAGCGGTCGAGGAGTTGGGGAGGGTGGGTGGCCCGCGCGCGCTCGCGCTCGTCATCGCCTTCGCCCGCCACCATCCGATCGCCGAGGTGCGCCGGGAGGCCAGGAAACAGCTGGGCGAGTTCACCTCGGACAGCACCACGGCGGCGCTGCTCGAGCAGACCGCGTTGGAGGGATCCGACGTCGATTTCCAGCGCGAAGTGGTGGAGGCGCTCGCCAGCCAGCGCGATCCACAGGCACTGGAAGCCGTGGCCCGTATCGCCCACGCCCATTCCAGCGCCGACGTGCGGCGGGAGGCGATCGAGCGCTACGCCAAGGTCGCGGCCCCTGAGAGCGCCAGGCTGCTGCTTACCGACCGGCTCGCGAACGACCGCTCGCCCGCCGTACAGGCGGAGGCGCTGCGCCGGCTGATGGCGTTGCCGGGTGGCATCGGGATCCCCGCCGTGGCCGAGGCGGCCCGCGCCCACCCCAACCCCGAGCTGCGCGCCGACGCGCGCGAGCGCCTCAAGGAGAATCGCTAGCCGTCTCCCGCGGCGTTGCAATGGGGATGCCCTCGAATCACACCGCGAGCGCGGAGGAACGGGCGCTGCGTCGGGCCTCGACTCCCACCGGCATGACCTCCCAGGCCTCGGCCCGGGCGAGAATGTAGTCCGCGATCGTGCAGGCGGCGCCGGCGACGGCGGTGAAGTTGGGGAACTCATTGACCTCGAGCACCGCCACCCCGTCCGCCGTTTCGACCGTATCGACGCCGTAGACGTCCAGGCCGAACACCCGTCCGCAGCGCAACGCCAGGTCCACCAGCGCCGCCTCGGGCTTGAACGGCTGCGCCACGGCGGAGCGATCACCGTTGAACGGCGACGGCTTGCGCGTGGCGAAGACTCGGTCGCCGCACACGTAGAACTTTAGATCGAATCCGTCGTTCGGCAGGTACCGCTGGGCCACTACGAGCTGCTCCGGCCAGTGCACATCCCACACGTCGTCCCGGCGACGGATCAGCCTCAACCCCTGGCTGTTGTCGCCGTACGTCGGCTTGAGCAGCAAGGGGAACCAGTCCTCCGAGAGCCCGGCCACCACCGCGACGTCGCTCGCCAACACCGTGGGTGCGGAGGGGACGCCGGCGCGCTCCAGCGCGACCGCCATCTCGGCCTTGCTGCGGACCTGCTCCGTCGCCGTGCGCGTGTTGATGGTAAGCAGGTGAGCGGTCTCGGCATACGCCAGCATCGCGAGCCCGAGCGCGTCGCGGCAGCGCGCCACGACAACGTCACACCGGTTGAGGTCGAGCCGGAGATTGGAGTCGGAGGAGAAGATCCCGGACTGCGGATCGAACTGCGCCCCGTGCGGGCACAGCACGTCGGGCTCGAGGCCCCGCGCCTCGAGCTCGCGAATCACCGCGCGTGGCATCTCCTGGCGCAGGTACCGCCCTTCCACTATGAATGCAATCTTCGGTGCCATGATCTATTCAGCCTCATATCCAGGCCTGAAGGCACCGCAGGGCGGCAAGTTCTGTACCTTCCGAGGGCGTTCCGAGCGCAACGCCGCGACCGTGTGAGCGCGGTCACACGCCGCGTCACGCAAAGTCTTTCTTGTTGCGTGCTGTCGGCGTCGCCCCGATCCACCAGTGCCGGCACACCACGCCCTGTCGGAGCTAGACCACGCCGCGACCGGAGTACCTTGCGGCGAGGAGGTACACCGGCACGCCGAGCGCGAGCAGGCCGGCCCCGATCAGCGCATTGCGCGGGTTGGCGAGGATCGAGCTCGCCACCACATACAATGCCGCGAGCACGAACAGCCCCGGGGTCCAGGGATACCCAGGCACGCGGAACGCCCGCCCCGCCCCCCCCGGCCCCCCCGGCCCCCCCGCCTCCCGCGCCCTATAGATGAACAGTCCCGCCACGGTGAGGCCGAAGAAGATCCAGTCCCCGAACGCCACGTAATCCACCAGCTGAGCGAACGTCCCCGAGAGCGTGAGCACGGTCGCCCAGCCGGCCTGCACCAGGATCGCCAGCGCAGGCGTCCGGAACCGGGGGTGCAGCACGGCGAGCCGCGGCAGGAACACGCCGTCCGCCGCCATCGCCTGCAGCACGCGGGGCGTCACCAGAATCACCAGGTTCAGAAACCCGAAGGTGGACGCGGTGATGCCGGCGGCGATGAGCGTGCCGCCCGCGGGACCGAGCAGCGCGCGCATCACGTCGGCCGCCGGTGCCGTGCTGCGGGCGAGCCCGCCCAGCCCCAGCACACGCAAGTACGCTACGTTGGCGAGCAAATAGACGATCACGACCCCGGCGACGCCGAGCACCAGCGCGCGCGGCAGGTTCCGCTCCGGCTCGATAATCTCTTCGGCGATGAAGTTGGTCTGCTGCCACCCCCCGTAGGTGAAGAGAATCGGCACGAGGGCGGCGCCGAGGGCCACGACCACACCCACCACCCCGCCCCGGTCGGTGGCGGGCGGTGGAGGATGGTGGAGGACGGTTGAGGGAACGGCGAGCACGAGACCCGCGACGATCAGCGCGGCGAGGGCGGCGAGCTTGAGGATCGTGAAGACGTTCTGCGTGACCGCCGCCGGTTTGACGCCCACGTAGTTGATCCCGGACAAGAGCGCGATCGCGCCGATCGCCACGGGGACCGTGAGCCCGGGGGAGAGCCCCGCCAGCGCCAGCGCGTAGTTGGCGAACGTGACCGCCACCGCCGCGATGGCGCCCGTGGCGATCACCAGCAACAGCGCCCACCCGTACAGGAAGGCCGGGAGCGGTCCCCACGTCTCGCGCAGGTACACGTAGCCGCCACCGGCGCTCGGGCGGCGCCGTCCCAGCTCGCCGAAGCAGAAGGCGCCGACCAGGGCGATCGCGCCACCCACCACCCAAGCCGCGAGCGCCAGGCGCGGCGACCCCACTCGCTCCGCGACGGCCGCGGGCGTGCGGAAGATACCCCCGCCGATGATGCCGCCGATCACCGCCATCGTGCCGGAGAAGAGACCGACGCGTCGTGCGTAGGTGGTCAGGACCGGGGACCGGGAAAAGGGGAAGGGGGAAGGGTACGACATGGCGCAGAACTTAACACCCTTCCCCCTTCCCCCTTCCCCGCTACCCCTACAGTTTTCGGGACGCACTTCTCTCGAGGAGCCCTTCCGATGCCGCCGATCACTTTCACCGTCAACGGTAAATCCCGCTCGGTCTCGGACAGCGCCGACACCCCGCTGCTCTGGGTGCTGCGCGACACACTCGGCCTCACCGGCACGAAGTTCGGCTGCGGCATCGCTCAGTGTGGCGCATGTACCGTGCACCTGGATGGCGTCGCCACGCGCTCGTGCGTGACGCCGATCGCCGCCGTGGCCGGCAAGCGCGTCACGACGATCGAGGGCCTGTCGCCCAACCGCTCCCATGCGGTGCAGAAGGCCTGGATCGCGGAGGATGTGCCGCAGTGCGGCTACTGCCAGTCGGGCCAGATCATGGCGGCCGCCGCGCTGCTCGCCAAGAACGCCAATCCGAGCGACGCCGAGATCGACGCCGCGATGACGAACATCTGCCGCTGCGGGACATACCAGCGGATCCGCGCCGCCATCCACCGCGCCGCGCAGCGGGCCTGACCATGAGCGCGCGCACTCCGCTTACCCGACGGGAGTTCCTCGAGACGTCGGGCGCCGCGAGCGCCGGACTCCTCATCGGCTTCCATCTCCCATCCGGATCCCGGTTTCACACCGCGGCGGCGGCACCGCTCGCCCCCAACGCGTGGTTGCGCATCGGCGCCGACGAGAGCGTGCTCGTGATCGTGGACCGCTCCGAGATGGGCCAGGGCGTGACGACCGCGTTGCCGATGCTGCTCGCCGAGGAGCTCGACGCCGACTGGTCCAAGATCAAGATCGAGTTCGCGCCCGCCGACAAGGCGTACGCCAACCCGCTTTTGTTCGGCATGCAAGCGACCGGCGGCAGCAGAAGCGTGCGCGCCGCCTATACTCCGCTCCGCAAGGCAGGCGCGGCGGCCCGCGAGATGCTCGTCGCCGCGGCGGCCGAGACGTGGGGAGTCGACAAGTCCGCGTGCCACGCGGACAAAGGCGCCGTGATCCACGCGCCCAGCAAGCGAGTCCTCACGTACGGCAAGCTGGTGGCGAAGGCGGCGACCGTCCCGTTGCCGCACGACGTGCCGCTCAAGGATCCGAAGGATTGGAAGATCCTCGGCACGCGCGTCCGGCGGCTCGACACGCCGCCCAAGGTGGACGGCAGCGCCCAGTTCGGCATCGACGTGAAGGCGCCCGGGATGCTCGTCGCCGTGATCGCGCGCTCGCCGGTGTTCGGCGGCAAGGTCAAGAGCTTCGATGCGGCCAAGGCGAAGGCCGTGCCCGGGGTCCGCCACGTAGTGCAGATCTCGAGCGGCGTCGCGGTCGTGGCCGACGGCTACTGGCCGGCCAAGAAGGGGCGGGATGCGCTCGACGTGTCCTGGGACGAGGGCCCGAACGCGCAGGTCTCGAGCGCGAGCATCGCGCAGCTCTTCGCCCAGCGGGCGGAGCAGGCGGGGGCGGTCGCCCGACACGACGGCGATCCCAGCGGCACGCTGGCATCGAGCGCGTCGAAGATCGATGCCGCCTACGACCTCCCGTTCCTCGCGCACGCCACGATGGAGCCGATGAACTGCACCGCCCACGTGCGCTCCGACGGCGTGGACATCTGGGCGCCGACCCAGTTTCAGACCGGCGCGCAAGGGTTGGGCGCCAAGATCGGCGGCGTAACCCCCGACAAGGTCCTCGTCCACACGACCTATCTGGGGGGCGGGTTCGGCCGGCGCTTCGAACTGGATTTCATCCAGGAGGCGCTCGAAACTTCCAAGGCCGCCGCGGCCCCGGTCAAGGTGATCTGGTCCCGCGAGGACGATATCCGGAACGCGCAGTACCGGCCGGTCAACCACCACCGGCTGCAAGCGGGACTCGACCCGAATGGCAGGCCGGTCGTCTGGACGCACCGCATCGTGGCGCCGTCCATCATGGCGCGCGTCTTCCCCGACACGATCAAGAACGGGCTCGACGAGGAGGCGGTCGAGGGCGGCGTCGGCATGCCGTATACGATCCCCAACGTGCACGTGGACTACCTGCTCACCGACACGGGTATCCCGGTCGGCTTCTGGCGCTCGGTGAACAACTCTTACAACGCCTTCGCCGTGGAGAGCTTCATCGACGAGCTGGCGCACGCCGCCAAGCAGGACCCGTACGAGTACCGGCGGGACCTGCTCGGCAAGGCACCGCGGCATCTGGGGGCGCTCAACCTCGCCGCGAGCAAGGCGGGCTGGGGCACGCCGCCGCCGGCGGGCCGGGCGCGCGGGATCGCCGTCTACAAGGCGTTCGAGAGCTACGTCGCGGAAGTCGCGGAAGTGTCCCTGGCATCGGACGGCGCGGTGAAAGTGCACCGCGTGGTGTGCGCGGTGGACTGCGGGCCCGTCGTGAACCCGTCCATCGTCGAGGCGCAGATGGAGAGCGCGATCGTCTTCGGGCTCACGGCGGCGTTGTACGGCGAGATCGCCATCGAGGGTGGCCGCGTCAAGCAGAGCAACTTCCACGACTACCCGATGGTGCGCCTCGCCGAGATGCCGCAGATCGAGGTGCACATCGTCCCCTCGACCGACGCGCAGGGCGGCGTCGGCGAGCCGGGCACGCCGCCGATCGCACCGGCGGTGTGCAACGCGATCTTCGCGGCGACGGGGAAGCGGGTTCGCAAGCTGCCGATTGGGAAAGTGGTGTGAGATTCGACCTCCAAACGTGGTGTGCGATTTCGACTGTGGTGTGCGATTTCGCTTTTAGTAAGACATTCGAGCTCGTGGTTATGAGGGACTGAAGTCCCTGCTCGGCGGCGGTGCGTCCTTAAGGACGCACATGCGGCCGAGGGCGGACTTCAGTCCGTCCTAACCCCACGGAGGGGATCATGGGCGGCAAGGGAATCATGGGCACTAATAGCATCATGCGTACCGGTATCACCCGCCGCGAATTCGTCGAGACGAGCGCCGGCCTCGTCATCTCCTTCTATCTCCCCGCGCATCGCCGCGACGCGGGGCCCGATCCCGCGGACGCGGGGTTCGCCCCCAACGCCTGGCTGCGGATCGGCGCGGACGACGTCGTCACGCTGACCGTGGACAAGTCCGAGATGGGCCAGGGATCGCAGACCGGTCTCGCGATGATCCTCGCCGAGGAGCTGGAGGCAGATTGGGCGAAGGTGCGGCTCGGGCCGGTGCCCGAGAATCCCGCGGGCTGGTCGCGCCGCATGTCCACCGGCGGCAGCACGGCGATCCGCACCTCGTGGGACCCGCTGCGCAAGGCGGGCGCCACGGCGCGCGAGCTGCTGATCAGCGCGGCGGCGGCGACGTGGGACGTGGACCGCGCCGCGTGCCGCGCCGAGCAAGGCGCCGTGATCCACACCCCCACGCAGCGCCGGCTCACCTACGGCAAGCTCGCAGCCCGCGCCGCCAAGCTCCCCGTGCCCACCGAGGTGCCGCTCAAGGACCCGAAAGACTTCCGCCTGCTCGGCACGCGGACGCCGCGGCTCGACACCCCGGTGAAGGTGGACGGCAGCGCCGTGTTCGGGATCGACGTCAAGGTGCCGGGGATGCTGATCGCGTCGATCGAGCGGTGTCCCGTATTCGGAGGCACACTGAAACGCTACGACGCGGCGAAGGCGAAGACCCTCCCAGGCGTCCACGCGGTCGTAGCGCTCGAGCCGAGTCCCTGGACCGGTACAAGCGGCCCCTGGGCGGCAGGGTGTGCCGCGGGAGTCGCGGTGGTCGCCGATACCTACTGGCACGCCGTGCAGGGGCGCCGCGCCTTGGAAATCGAGTGGGACGAAGGCGCAGCCGCGACGCTCGACTCCGACGGTATCCGGGCGCAGTTCGTACAGGGCGCCGAGCGGGCCGGCGTGGAGGCGCGCAAGAACGGCGATGCGGCCGCCGCGCTCGCCGCGGCAGCGAAGCGGGTGGAGGCGGTGTACGAGGTGCCGTTCCTGCATCACGCGACGATGGAGCCGATGAACTGCACGGCGCACGTGCGCGCCGACGGCTGCGATGTCTGGGCGCCCACGCAGAATCAGACGCGGGCGCAGGAAGTGGCGGCGGAGCTCACCGGCCTGCCGAAAGAGAAGGTGACCGTCCACACCACCTTCCTGGGCGGCGGGTTCGGGCGCCGGCTCGAGCCGGACTTCGTCTCGGAGGCGGTGCGGGTATCCAAGGCCGTGAGCGCCCCGGTGAAAGTGATCTGGTCGCGCGAGGACGACGTGCAGCACGGGTTCTATCGCCCGGCAACGTACAACAAGTTCGCGGCGGGTCTCGATGCCGCGGGCACCCCGGTGGCCTGGACGCACCGCATCGTGGCGCCGCCCATCCTCCTCAAGTTCGGGCCGCTCGACAAGGGCATCGACCGGACGTTGATCGACGGTGCGGCGAACCTGCCGTACGCCATCCCCAATCTCCTGGTGGATCAGGTGGCGGTCGATCTCCTTCCGGTGCCCCGGGGCTTCTGGCGGTCGGTGGGGATCTCGCAGAACGCCTTCGTCACCGAGAGCTTCTTCGACGAGGTCGCGGCGGCGGCGGGCAAGGACCCCTACGAGCTGCGGCGCCAGCTGCTGCGCGACAAGCCGCGGCACCTGCGGACCCTCGAGCTTGCCGCGCAAAAAGCCGGGTGGGGCTCGCCGCTTGCCGCCAGCCGCGGGCGCGGCATCGCCGTCGCCGAATGGGACCCGACCGTGTGCGCGCAGGTGGCGGAGGTGTCGGTGGGGGCCGACGGTGCCGTGCACGTCCACCGCGTGGTCTGCGCCGTGGATTGCGGGCCGACCGTGAACGTGGGGCAGATCGAAGCCCAGCTCCA
>Ga0209160_1001307_pt1 | contig 20872 bp, 18 predicted proteins | sample GraSoiAngelo_153_FD_186167 | JGI IMG/M metagenome (GOLD analysis project Ga0209160, IMG submission 186167) | Grasslands soil microbial communities from the Angelo Coastal Reserve, California, USA - 14_1009_12_40cm (SPAdes) (version 2) | ecosystem: Environmental > Terrestrial > Soil > Grasslands ... | reverse complement strand
GTCTGGTGGCTGCTGTCGAGCCTTCGGCGGTCGATCGGCCGAGCTCCGGACTACGTCATCTTCGTCCTGGAATCGAGCCTTCCCACGCTTCCCGACCCCCCAGGCCCGTTCTGGCAGCGCTTCGTCTCGCAACCCACGCTGAGCGTCAAAGAGCTGGGGGAGCGGTTCGACGCCATCGGGCGCGATCCGCGCACGAAGGGCGTGATCCTTCACCTGCGACCGGTGCCCATGTCGATGGCCACGCTGCAGGACCTGCGCGAGCTGGTCTCGAAGCTGCGTGCGGGTGGCAAACGTGTAATCGCCTGGGCGCCGTTCTACACCACCGGCACGTACTACCTGGCGTGCGCGTGCGACGAGATCCTGTTGATGCCGGCGGGACTGGTTCGGCCCCTCGGCTTTTCCTCGACGGGAGTGTTCCTCGCCGACGCGCTGGCCCGACTCGGGATCAAGGCAGACATCATCCAGATCTCGCCATACAAATCGGCCGCGGACCCGCTCACGAAATCGGAGATGTCAGCCGAGGTGCGCGAGCAGGTGACCTGGCTGCTCGACTCGAACCACAAAGAGCTTGTCAGTGCGGTCGCTGAAAGCCGGCGCGTGGAGCCGGACGCCGCCGCGGAGCTCGTCGACGCCTCTCCGTACACCGACGCCGCCGCCCTTGAAAAGCACGTCGTGGATGGTCTGCTGCCCGAGGAGGAGCTTCCGAATCGCCTCGGAGGCCGTGACGCGCGCGCGAGAATCGCAACCTGGGACCAGGCTCGCCGCCGCGTGCGGGCGCCCCGCCCGGCCACCGGCCGGGGCAGGTACGTGGCGATCATGCGAGTCGAGGGCACGATCGTCGACGGGCGCAGCGGCCAGTTGCCAATCAAGCCCCCTATCGATTTGCCGCTCGTCGGCGACGCTCGGGCGGGCGACCTGACCGTGGTCCCGCTCGCGCGGCAGATCGCGGCCGATAAGCGCGTGGCGGCGGCGGTTCTCTATGTGAACTCGCGCGGAGGTTCGGCGACGGCGTCCGAAGCCATGCGCCAGGCTATCGAGCTCATCGCCAAGCGAAAGCCGCTGGTGATCGCGATGGGCCCAGTGGCCGGCTCGGGCGGCTACCTGGTGGCGACCCCAGGCCATTGGATCGTGGCGAGACCAGGCACGCTGACCGGTTCGATCGGAGTCCTGACCGGCAAGCTCGTCACCGGCGGCCTGTTCTCGAAGCTGCTGGTCAACCGGGAGACCGTCGCCTTTGGTCAGCACGTCACGCTGGAAGGTGACGACGATCCGTTCACAGATGAGGAACGGAAGATCGTCGAGGGCGAGATCGACCGAGTTTACGAACTCTTCCTCGAAGCGGTCGGCTCGTCGCGCAAGATGACCCGCGACGAGGTGCACCCCATCGCCGCGGGCCGGGTGTGGACCGGCAGCCAGGCGCTGCAGAGGAAGCTGGTCGACGAGCTTGGAGGTCTGGACGCGGCGGTGCGCAAGGCGCGAAGCCTCGCCGGTCTTGCGGATGGCGTGCCCGCACGAGAGGTGCGGGCGCCGCGAAGGCCGGTCCCGCCACAGGCGATGCCGAGCGCTGCCGCGTGGATCGGGTATGTGCTGGAGGGAGTCGGCCTGCTCAGCCGAGCCCCGGCGCTGGCCGTGATGGAGTTTCTCCCTAGCGATCCGGAATGAGCCGGATGTCGAGAAGTGGGTTCGTGCTTCGACCGGTACTTGGAGGTAGATGGATGGATATGAAGCTCGAGCTTGTGCCGGTGCCGGTTTCGGATGTCGACCGTGCCAAGGCTTTTTACGTTGAAAAGGTCGGGTTCAACACCGACCATGACACGAGGTTTGGCGACGCCGCCAGGGTGGTCCAGCTGACACCGCCCGGGTCGGCCTGCTCGATCGTCATCGGAACCGGCCTGGGCGAAATCTCCGAAATGACGCCTGGATCGGTCAAGGCCTTGCACCTCGTAGTCGGTGACGTGGCATCAGCACGCGATGCGCTGGTTGCTCGAGGCGTTGAGGTGGGTGTAGTCGAGGAACACGGAAGAGGCGTCAAATTCGCTCATTTCCACGACCCTGATGGCAACACCTGGGCGCTGCAGGAAATGCCTTGGAGATCTGACCTCGGAGCTGGTTGAGAGGGCGACCATCACGCATTGCCCTCAGCCCTCGTGATGACCTCGACCAGGGCCGCGATTCGACCTGGCCAGCCATCACGAAACATTCCGGCCACTTCGGGATCGAACTCGCCTACATGCCGAAGCCGTAAGCGGGTCCCTTCCCCATTTCGCGCCAGCATGAATGTGACCTTGGATGGGGGATTGCGATCATCTACCGACCAGGACCAGACCATGCGGCGCGGCGGCTCGAGCTCAAGCACCTCCGCATCAACCCATCCTTCCGTTGAGAGCGGCGACAGCGGTTTCATTCGAAACCGGCATCCGATGGTAGGTTTGAAATCGTCGGTCGCCATCAAGCAGGCAGAGATGGCGCTCTTGTCAGTGAGCTCCGCCCACACCGCTTCGATCGGACGTGGCAACAGTTCCTCGAACGCAACGTCGAGCTTCACCCGGGCGTTTCGAACCTTCTAGGAATCAAGAGGTGGGAACCTCTCCGGGTTCCGCTCCCGCATCAGGTCGTAAACGGCCTCGACCACGCTCTCCCGGTTCGGCTTGGTGAAGTAGTCCCCATCGGGGCCGTACGCCGGCCGGTTCGGCGCGGCCGCCAGCGTTCGCGGCGCCGCGTCGAGGTGCCACCAACCGTTCTGCCGCTCGAGGACCTGCTGCATCATGAAAGCCGACGCGCCCCCCGGCATGTCCTCGTCGAGGAACAGCACGGCATGCGTCTTTTCAAGCGACCGAACGATCGACTGATCGACGTCGAACGGACTCAGCGTCTGCACGTCGATCACCTCGCAGGACGCCCCCAAATCCTCGAGCGCACGTGCCGCATCCAGCGCAATCGCGCAGCAGGCCCCGTATGTGACCACGGTCACGTCGGTGCCCTCTCGCAGCACCTCCGGCACGCCCAGCGGGACAGTGAACTGGCCGATGTTGTCGGGCACCCGCTCCTTCATCCGGTAGCCGTTGAGCACCTCGATCACCACACCAGGGTTGTCCCCGCGGAACAGCGTGTTGTAGAAGCCGGCCGCCTGTGTCATGTTCCGCGGCACGGCGATGTACATCCCGTGCAGCGCATTGATGAGTACCGCCATCGGCGAGCCCGCGTGCCAGATGCCGACGAGCCGATGGCCCTTCGTGCGCATGACCACCGGCGCCTTCTGCCCGCCGGCGGTCCGCCAGTGGAGGCAAGCGAGGTCGTCGGCTGCCACCTCCAGCGCGTACAGGAAGTAGTCGAGGTACTGGATGTCGCATATCGGCCGCAGGCCGCGCATCGCCGCGCCGATCGACTGCCCGAGGATCGTCGTTTCCCGGATCCCGGTGTCGGTGAGCCGCAGGTCGCCGTACTTTGCCTGCAGCCCCTCGAACACCAGGTTCACGTCACCCAACCTTCCGACGTCCTCGCCAATGACGAACAGACGAGGGTCGCGCGCGAAGTTGGCGTCGAAGTTGCGAAGCAGCACCTGGCGACCGTCCACGGTCGGGGACTTATCCGAGTAGACGGCAGGAACGACCGGCACCTTGAGCGGGGATTCGTCGGAGGTGCTGAAGACGTGAGAGCGATAGCGGTCGCCGTGCTCCTGCTTGTAGTCCTCGATGAACTTGATCAGCTCGGAGCGCTCCGGAGAGTCCGTCCCGCGCAGCGTGCGCAATGCGAATGAGGCACCCGAGAGGATCGCGGACCTGGTGACCTTGCCGGCTTCGGTCAGGGTGGATGCGATCTCGGCCACCCTGGGTGTGTCGACCCGCCGCAGGATGGACACGGCCCGGTCGCGCTCGTGGCGGATCGGTGTCTGGTATGCCTCCCAGGCCAGGTCTCGCGCGGCTTCCACCGCCTCCTTGTCGGCCGCCTCCCAGCCCTCGAGCTGGGACTCGCTCGCGATGCCCGATTCGATGATCCAGTCCCGCATCCGCCGGATGCAGTCGTATTCGACCTCGAACCGCAAGCGTTCTTTCGACTTGTACCGCTCATGGCTGCCGCTCGTCGAGTGGCCTTGGGGCTGGGTCAGCTCGGTGATATGGAAGAGCGCCGGCTTGTGCGTGCTGCGCACCCGCTCGATGCCGGTTGCGTAGGCGTCGACGAGCGCGGCGTAGTCCCAGCCCGGAATCACGTAGATGTCCACGCCGGGGCGGTCGTCGGGGATGAAGCCTCGTAGCGCATCGGAGATCGAGCTCTTCGTGGTCTCGGCGCTGATCGGCACGGAAATGCCGTAACCATCGTCCCAAACCGACAGCGCGATCGGGACCTGGAGGACGCCCGCGGCGTTGACCGTCTCCCAGAAATGGCCTTCGCTCGTGGCCGCGTCGCCGATGGTTCCGAAAGCCACCTCGTTGCCGTTGACCGAGAAGCCGTCCTGTGCGGTGCGGAGCTGTGGGTTGTTCCGGTACAGCTTTGACGCATACGCGAGCCCGAGCAGCCGCGGCATCCACCCGGCCACGTTGGATACGTCCGCCGTGGAGTTGGGCGTATCGATCGACCGCGTGAACTCGCCGCGATCGTCGAGGAACCTGGTCGCAAAGTGGTTGCCCATCTGGCGACCGGCAGATGCCGGGTCGGAATCAAGATTCGTGTTTCCGTACAGCTGCGCGAAGAACGCGCGGACGTTCGACATCCCGGTCGCCCACATGAAGGTCTGGTCGCGGTAGTAACCCGCACGCCAGTCGCCGGGCCGGAAGGCCTTGGCCATCGCGAGCTGTGCGACCTCTTTGCCGTCGCCGAAGATCCCGAAGGTGGCGTTCCCGCGCAGGACCTCAGCCCGCCCGAGGATGCTGGCCCGGCGGCTGCTGTACGCGAGGCGGTAGTCGGCGACGACGGTTTCGGCAGCAAGCGCGAGCTTGGAGTTGCGAAGCGTTTTGGCCATCTAGGACGCGAAGTTACGTTATCAGGCGCCGGAGCGCCTGGTAACTAGGCCGAGTCTGCGCGCTCCGCCGCTTGGTGCCCCTTGTCCCGAAGCAAGCCTGGCCTGCTCGCCGACAGCGCCTTCTTCATGTGGACGTACGCCTTCTCGAGATCTCCCCGGCGCTCGAGGATCTCCGCGTACATGCCGTGGCACCGAAGCAAGCGCTCAGTCATGCCGTAGGTGCTCAGCCCTGCCAGCGCCATCTCGAACTCTCGGTCGACGGTCTCGTCGTTTCCACGCTGCTCGGCGACGCGGCCGAGCCACATGTGTGCCTCCGCGACCGTGGCCCCCTCCTGCATCCTCTCCGCCATGCGCAGGCTTTGCTCAGCCAGCTCCGCGGCCGCGTCCACGTTGCCTTCCTGCAGGCTGAGCTCGCTCAGGCTGAGGATCATGCTCGCGCGTCCGAGCTCGAGGTCGGTCTCGTCGGTGAGCTCGAGAGCGCGGTCCATGTGCCGGCGTGCGCCGGCGTGGTCGCCCTTCGCCATCAGCAGCAAGCCCAGCTCGTTTTCGATTCGGGCCAGGGAAACACGCTCGCGCAGCACCTCGAGCAGCGCCACCGATCGATGCGCGTACCGGATCGCAGCCTCGGTCTGTCCCATTTCTCGATATGCGTACGACAGCCCGTGGTAGCTCAATGCCAGTCGCCGAAGATCCTGCAGCGAACCGGCCACCTCGATGGCTTCGTTGTAGAGCTCCATCGCCTTTTCCCACGCGCCGGCGGCGAGCTGGGCCGAGGCGAGCACGCCGAGCAGTCTCGATTCGGTCGACTCCGGAATAGGTTTCAGGCTGCGGCACAGCGCCAGCGCACGCTCGGCGATCGCCACCGCGCCGGGCTGCTGGGTCATATACGCGAGCGACGCTTCCGACCCCAGGCATTCGGCGAGCATGAGGGTGTCGCCAACGGATTCGAAATGCGCCGACGCCTGCCGGAGCAGCGCGCCGGCGGGCTCCGGCTTGCCCATCTGGAGATATGCGCGGGCGAGGTGGTACCGGATCGGGCCGAGGCGGTGTGCCGACGAACCCAGGCTGAGAAGCTTCTGGCCGAGCTCGATCGCTTCTTGATACTGGCCGTGCGCGAGCAGTGACTCGAGCTCGACGAGGCCGTCCTTTGCCTCGTCGCTGACACCGCCCGGATCGGCCAGGAAGAACTCCACCGGCTTGCCTGTACGCCGCGCGATGTGCTCCAGGGTTGGCAGCGACGGCCGCGTGCGGCCGGTCTCGATCAGGAAAATCGCGGGCGCGGTGACGTGGCCCTTACCGACCTGGGCCAGGCTGAGGCCCGCTTCCTGGCGCGCCTGCTTGACTGAACCAGCGCGCAGGTTCACCCCTGGCAAGCGACGCCGTTCTACCTTCGGGGGTGCGTCCTCCGCAACTGATGCACCCCGCTGCCGACCCACGAGCGCAGAGCTTAGACCAAATTACTTAATGGGTCTACATAAGACGAAATGAAAATTTTGTTTCAGGCAGTTCACGGCGACCTGGGGTCAGACCGCGGGATAGGTCCCGAAAAGCTTGATCTCCGCCGAGGCCTCCTCGAGATCCTCGAGCGCAGCCTCGGCCGCCGCGGGTGCGTCTGCCTCACCGTTGATCGAGAAGTCGAGGTAGAAGCGGTATTCGAACGGCCGGCCGAGCATCGGCCGGCTGTCGAGGCGCGTCAGGTTTACGTTTCTGCGCGCGAAACAATCCAGAGCATGCGCGAGGCTGCCCGGCCTGTGCGCCGCGACAAAAGCGAGAGAGCACTTCGACAACGCTCTACTGTCGCGAGGTCGCGCCGGACTTCCCTTTTCGACAACCACGAACCTCGTGCGATTTTCGGAATCGTCCTGTATCGACTCGGCCAGGATGTAGATCCCGTAGCGCTTCGCCGCCGCGCGGCTCGCGATCGCCGCGGTCCCCGGCTGGCGCTGCTCGGCGACCGCGCGCGCCGCGCCGGCGGTGTCATGGAAGGCAACGGATTTGATCTGGCGCGAGTGGAGGTAGCGGCTGCACTGGGCGAGGGCCTGCGGATGCGATAGCGCGCGCTCCACCGGTCCGGGCCAGCCCAGCAGGCAGTGCTGGACGGGCAGGATGTGTTCCCGCACCACTCGCAATCCAGGAAGCTCCCAGAGCAAATCCGACACTTCCTGCACGATGCCGGCGCTGCTGTTCTCAACAGGCAAGACCGCGCAGTCGACGGCGCCTATCGAGAGCGCCTCGAACGTCAGCCGGAAGGTTGCATACCCGACCGCGTCCGAGCCCGGAAACAGCGCCGAGACCGCCTCGTCCGAGTAAGCCCCAGGCTCACCCTGGTACGCGATCTTCACCCAAAGATCATGTGACGGAGGGTGTCGGCGACGTGGTTGTGCTCGTTGGGTGCGTCGACGGCGGTCGCATGGCCGTTGCCGTTGGGTTCTGACACCGCGATCTTCTGCAGGTCGTCGTCGGTCACCTCACGCTTGGTGTCGGCGACCTGGAGGAACCGCTGCCACGCCGCCTCGCGCTTGCTCTCGGCCAGCTTGATTCCGAGGAGGCCGAGGCGGTGGTGGAATGCGTGCCGGCCGGAGCGTGCCGTCAACACGATGCGCGAGTTGTCGAGGCCGACGTCCTCGGGTTTCATGATCTCGTAGTTCAAGCGGTCCTTGAGCACGCCGTCCTGGTGGATCCCCGATGCGTGCGCGAATGCGTTGGCTCCGACGACCGCCTTGTTCGGCTGCACCGGGGTGCCGGTCAGCTCGGCGACGAGTCGCGACGTGCGCGTGATCTGTGTCGTGTCGATTCCGCACTCGAGGCCGAGCCTCGCCTGGCGCACGCGCAGCAGCATCACGATCTCCTCGAGAGATGTGTTGCCGGCGCGCTCGCCGATGCCGTTGATCGTGCACTCCACGCGTCGAGCACCGGCCGCGATCGCGGCCAGCGAGTTTGCGGTGGCAAGGCCGAGATCGTTGTGGCAGTGCACAGAGAAAAGGGCCCTGTCGCTGCCGCGAGCCTCGGTGATCACCCGCCGCACGAGCTCGCCAAACTCCAGCGGCAAGCAGTAGCCGGTGGTGTCCGGGATGTTGATGACGTTGGCGCCGGCCGCGATCATCGTCTCGACCGTTTCCACGAGGTAATCAGGGTCGGCGCGGCCCGCGTCCTCGGGCGAGTACTGGACGTTGTCGCACAGCGAGCGAGCGTAGGCGACCATCTCCGCGCCGCGCTTCAGCACCTGCTCGCGCGTCATGCCGAGCTTGCGGTCGATGTGCACGTCGGAGACCGACAGGACGATGTGTATCTGAGGACTCTCCGCGTCCTTGATCGCGCCCCAGACCGCATCGATGTCTTCGCGGACAGCCCGCGCCAACGCGGTCACGGTGGTGCTGCGAATCTCGCGCGCGATCTGCCGGCACGCCTCGAAGTCGCCTGGAGAGGAGATCGGGAAGCCGGCTTCGATCACGTCGACGCCGAGACGCTCGAGCTGCCGGGCGATCTTCAGCTTGGAGTTCGCGTCGAGGTGGAACCCTGGCGACTGCTCGCCGTCGCGCAGCGTGGTGTCGAAGATGAAGACGCGGTCTACGTCTGATTCCTTCATTTCTCTACGGGCTCCAACCAGGTCATCATCGAGCGGAGCTCGCGCCCGACCTTTTCAACCGGGTGTTCGGCATCCTTCCTTCGCATCGCGAGAAACTGCTCGCGTCCATTCGAGTTCTCGTCCAGCCATTTCTCGGCAAACGAGCCGTCCTGGATCTCGCGCAAGACCTGGCGCATGTTCTCGCGGACCTGGTTGTCGATGACGCGAGGCCCTGAGACGTAGTCCCCGTACTCGGCCGTGTCCGAGATCGAATAGCGCATGAACCCGAGGCCGCCGCGATACATGAGGTCGACGATGAGCTTCAACTCGTGAAGGACCTCGAAGTACGCGAGCTCGGGCTGGTAGCCGGCTTCTACCAACGTCTCGAAGCCGGTTTTGACGAGCGAGCTGACGCCGCCGCACAGCACCGCTTGCTCGCCGAACAGATCGGTCTCCGTTTCCTCCTTGAAGGTCGTCTCGAGCACGCCGGCGCGACCGGCCCCGATCGCGCGCGCGTAGGCGAGAGCTCGCCGCCAGGCGTGGCCCGTCGCATCCTGGTGGACCGCGATCAACGCCGGCACGCCCTGGCCCTGGACGTAGGTGCTGCGCACCAGGTGGCCAGGCCCCTTGGGCGCGATCATGGCCACGTCGATCTCGGCGTCAGGCTTGATCTGCGCGAAGTGGATCGCGAAGCCATGCGCGAACATCAGCATCGATCGAGGCTGGAGGTGGGCTTCGATCGACTCGCGGAAGAGCTTGCCCTGTCCCGCGTCTGGGGTGAGCACCATGACGACCGTCGCCTCGGAGACCGCTTCGGGGACCGGCACCGCGCGCAGGCCGTCCGCTTCGACCCGCTCGATCGACTTGCTGCCCGGGTAGAGGCCGACGCGGACGTCCTCACCGCTGTCGCGAAGGTTCAGCGCGTGAGCGCGTCCCTGGCTGCCGTAGCCGATCACCGCCACCGGCTCGCCAAGGTTGGGCGGGCAGTCGCTCTCGTAATGGATCTTCATGCGGTTCTCCTCATCACGACCGGCCCCGAGCGGACCACGTCTTTGACTCCATGTCGTTTCAATTCGTCGACGAATTCGCCAACCTCCCCGCCGTCGCCCGCGAACTCGACGGTCGCCCCGGTCGCGCTGCTGTGCAGGAGCTTCGCGCCCTTCTCGAGCAGCCCGGAGAGGTCGGACGCCGCCACCCGCGCGACGACCAGCTCGCGGCTGTGCAGGTCGTGGCCGGTGAGGTCCTCGACCTCGACCACCTCGACCAATCGCTCCAGCTGCTTGCGCACCTGGTCGGCCTCGGCGTGCCCGTGGTCGACTTGCAAAGTGAGCCGCAAAAGGCCGGGTTCGGGGCTGGGGCCGACCGTGATCGAGAGGACGTGAAAGCCGCGGCGGCGGATGACTCCGGAAACCTTGCTCAACGTGTTCGGTCCGTCCTCGACCAGCACAGAAAGGACTCGCACTCGGTTGTCGCTCACTTGTCGGGAGCCTCCCAGAAGTCGTTGAGGCTCTTGCCCAGCGGGACGATCGGGTAGACGTTGGCCTCGGGGTCGATGCGGAAGTCGATGAGGAACGGTCCCTTGGTTCGCTCGGCCGCGTCCATTGCAGGCCCGATCTCGGAGAACTTGTCCACCCGCACCCCCGGCAGGCCGTACGCGTCGGCCAGCTTGACGAAATCAGGCATGTGCGTGAGGTCGACCTGCGAGCGAACGCCACCGTAGAAGTCGTCCTGGAACTGGCGGACCATGCCCAACGAGAAGTTGTTGAGGAGGACGATCTTGACGTCGAGCTGGTGCTCGACGGCAACCGAGAGCTCCTGCGCCGTCATCACGAAACCGCCCTCTCCGGCGACGCACCACACCGGCAGCTCCGGGCGGGCGAACTTGGCGCCGATGGCGGCCGGCAGCGCGAATCCCATCGTGCCCGAGCCACCGGAGTTGAGGAACAACCCAGGGCGGTCGTAGTTCCACCACAGCGCGGCCCAGATCTGGTTCTGGCCGACGTCCGCGACGACGATCGCCTCGTTGCGGCAGCGCTTGTACATGTCGATGAGCACGTCCTGCGGCTGCAGGTGGCCGTTCGAGTGCGTGTAACGAAGCGGGTGCTCCTCACGCCACGCGTCGATCTGGGCGAGCCACGTGCCGCGGGACTTCTCGGGCTCCGGTAGGTGCGGGATCATCGCCTCCAGCGCCTGTTTGGCGTCGGCGACCAGCTCGATCTGCGGCCGCACGTTCTTGCCCATCTCCGAGCCATCGATGTCGATGTGGATGAAGGTCTTCACCTTGGGCGCGAAATCGGCGAGCTTCGCGGTGACTCGGTCGTCGACACGCATGCCGACCATCATCAGAACGTCGGCGTTTTGAACCGCCTTCAGGTTCCAGCCCGTGCCCATGAAACCGGTCATGTGCAGCGACAGCGGATGGTTGACCGGGAACGCTCCGATGCCGAGCAGGGTGGTGCCGACCGGTGCCGCTGCCCTCTCGGCAAACTCGCGCAGCTGTGCCTCGGCGTGGCTCAGCAGCACGCCGTGGCCGGCGAGCACGACCGGGCGCTCGGCACCGGCCAGCGCGATCGCGGCCGCTTTAGCCTGATCGAGGTCGGCGTGGCCGTTGGGCTTGTATCCAGCGATTTCCAGCCGCTCACGCGGGACGCTCTCGGCCTCGGCCTGCTGGACGTCCTTGCAGATGTCGATCAGGACCGGCCCCGGGCGGCCGGTGGTGGCGATGTGGAACGCCTCGTGGATTACACGGGGCAGCTGCTTGATGTTGGTGACGAGGTAGCTGTGCTTGGTGACCGAGCTCGTGGCGCCGATGACGTCCGATTCCTGGAACGCATCCCTGCCGACCTGCGTGCTGTTGACCTGGCCCGTGATGGCGATCATCGGAACGGAGTCCATGTACGCGGTGCACAGGCCGGTGACCAGGTTCAGCGCCCCCGGTCCGGACGTGGCGAATACGACGCCCGGCTTGCCACAGGCGCGGGCGTAGCCGTCGGCCATGTGCGCGGCACCCTGCTCGTGGCGGACCAGGATGTGCTTGAGCTTGGGATGACCTGGCAGGCGCTGGTAGATGGGCAGGTTGGCGCCGCCGGGGTAGCCGAAGATCAATTCGACTCCCTCGCGCTCCAGCGCCTCCAGCACCATGTCCGCTCCGGTCACTTCTGCTTCATCTCTCCTTTACAAACAAGAAGCCCCCGCCTTTCGGTCGGGGGCTTTGCGATCTCTTTGCGATTCCGGTTAGGTCGCGCGAGCCCCCGACTGACCAAGGCCAATGAGGCCCAGGAGACCAAGGAGGAGGCCTACGAACACGCGCGACGACTTGTCCATGTGTCGGAGGATGTTAGGTCATCCCACCCCGGTGTGGTTGTGGGTGACGCACAATTCCGGGGCCTTCGCGTTTGAAAGCCTCGCACGGACGCTCCAAGCCGCGGGCCGGTAGAGTTGGCCTCTCCCAGATGCCTGCCACCCTAGGCCAAAAACTGTGGGAATCGCACGTGGTCCATTCGACGCCCGGCGAGCCCGACCTCCTTTATGTCGACCTCCATCTGGTGCACGAGGTCACGTCGCCGCAGGCGTTCGAAGGGCTGAGGCTGGCGGGAAGGCACGTCCGACGGCCCGATCTGACGCTCGCGACGATGGACCACAATGTCCCCACCCGCGGCGGCGCACGTGCCGCGGACGAGCTTTCGCGGAAGCAGATGGAGGTGCTGGCCGAGAACTGCCGGCGGGAGGGCATCCCACTGCATCAGATCGGAAGCAGGCGGCAGGGGATCGTCCACGTCATCGGTCCAGAGCTCGGGCTGACCCAGCCCGGGATGCTCATTGTGTGCGGCGATTCCCACACCTCCACCCACGGGGCGTTCGGGGCGCTGGCCTTCGGGATCGGCACTTCCGAGGTCGAGCTCGTGCTGGCTACACAGTGCCTGCCACAAACCCGCGCCCGCGACCTGGCGGTCACTGTGGAGGGCGAGCTGCCGCTCGGCGTGACGGCTAAGGACATCGTGCTGGGCCTCATCGGCCGCACCGGCATCTCGCTGGGCCAGGGCCACCTCGTCGAGTACCGCGGCTCGACCGTGCGCGGCCTCAGCATGGAAGGCCGCATGACGGTCTGCAACATGAGCATCGAGTGGGGCGCGAAGGCGGGGATGGTGGCGCCGGATGACACCACCTTCAAATACCTCGAGCGCCGGCCGTACGCCCCGCGGGGAGCGGCTTGGGAAGAAGCGATCGATCGGTGGCGGTCGCTCGCCTCCGATGCCGATGCGACATTCGACCAGGAGATCCACCTCGATGCGAGCTCGCTGGAGCCGCACGTGACCTGGGGCACGAACCCGGGTCAGGTGGCGCCGGTCACCGGCCGCGTGCCCGAGCCGCGTTCAGACACCGACGCTCGTGCCCTCCGCTACATGGACCTCCTCCCCGGAACCGCGTTTGCGGACATCAGCATCGACCGGGTCTTCATCGGCTCGTGCACCAATGCGCGGCTCGAGGACCTGCGCGCGGCGGCGCACGTCATCGCAGGCAAGCACGTGCACCCGAAGGTGCGCGCGATGGTCGTGCCTGGGTCCACGACGGTGAAACGGGCGGCGGAAGAGGAAGGGCTCGACGCGATCTTCAAGGCGGCCGGCTTCGAGTGGCGCAACGCAGGCTGCTCGATGTGCCTGGGCATGAACCCGGACATCCTCGCTCCGGGCGAGAGGTGCGCGTCCACGAGCAATCGCAACTTCGAAGGCCGGCAGGGGGCGGGCGGCCGCACGCACTTGATGAGCCCCCCGATGGCGGCTGCGGCGGCCGTCACCGGACACCTGGTCGACGTCCGTGAGCTGCTCTAGTGGAGCCGGTCAAGCGCGTCACGGGCCGCATGGCGCCCCTCGACCGCGCCGACGTAGACACCGACCAGATCATCCCCAAGCAGTTCCTCAAGCGCATCGAGCGCACCGGCTACGGCCCCTTCCTTTTCTATGACTGGCGGCAGGCCGAGGACTTCGCGCTCAACCGGCCCGAGTACCAGGGCGCATCGGTGCTGGTCACCGGCGCCAATTTCGGCTGCGGGTCGTCGCGCGAGCACGCGCCGTGGGCGATTCGCGACGCGGGCTTCCGCGCGATCGTGTCCCCGAGCTTCGCCGACATCTTCCTGGCGAACTGCTACAAGACAGGCCTGCTCGCGGTGACACTGCCGGAAAGTCAGGTGCGCCACCTCATCGACCTCGCATCCGAAGACCCGGCCGCCGAGGTGAGCGTCGACCTCGAGGCGCAGCAGGTGAGGGGCGAGGGCTTCGCCTACCGTTTCGAGATCGACGCCTTCGCGCGGGACTGCCTGCTCGGCGGCCTGGACGAGATCGGCCTCGTCGAGCGACATCAATCCTCGATTTCGGCGTTCGAGGCTCGGCGTGACGCGTGGCTCCCGTCCGTGAAGTGACATCTGAGCCGATCATCTCTTTGTGAAGGTCTGCCTGCGATGCGGCGGGCGATTCGTGTCCGAGGGCTGGCGGTGCCCCGAATGCGGTCAGGAGCCCGCCAACGACGGCTTTCCGCTCTTCGCTCCTGAGCTGGCAACGTCCAACGATGGGTTCGACCCCGACGCATTCGAGCGCCTCGCCCGCCAGGAACCTACCAGCTTCTGGTTCCGCTCCCGAAACCGGCTCGTGATCCAGCTGATCAACCACTACTTTCCGGCGGCCGGCTCGGTGCTGGAGGTGGGCTGCGGGACGGGGTACGTGCTTTCTGGAATGCGCGACGCCATGCCGCGGGTGCGATTGGCCGGTTCCGAGCTGTACACAGCCGGCCTCGGATACGCCGCGCACCGGCTCCCCGGCGTGTCCCTCTATCAGATGGACTGCAGGCGCATACCGTTCGACTCAGAGTTCGACGTCGTGTGTGCTTTCGACGTGCTCGAGCACGTCGACGAAGATGAGGCCGCCCTGACCTCGATGTTCCGGGCCGTGCATCCGGGCGGCGGCATCATCGTCTCCGTGCCCCAGCACCCTTGGCTCTGGAGCGCTGGAGATGATTTCGCTCATCACAAACGCCGTTACCGGCGCGACGAGTTGAAGAAGAAGCTGGCCGTGGCCGGCTTCGAAATCCTTCGCGTGACCTCATTCGTCACCCTTCTGCTGCCCCTGATGGCGCTTTCTCGTTCGCGCCAACGCGACCCGCGCACCTACGACCCGACGTCGGAGTACAGAGCGCCACGCGCGATCGATCGAGCGATGGAGACCCTGCTCGAGTCTGAGCGATGGCTCATCCGGCGCGGCGTATCGCTACCCGCGGGCGGTTCGCTGATCGGTGTCGCACGGCGGCCGGATCCGCGTGCCGACTCCATACACTAGTGCGCGAAATGCTCCCCAGCCTCGATTGCCGCAACGACCCACAGTGGTTGATCAAGGCTTGCAATCTCATGCGCACCCTTGGCATGGTCGCCATCGAGGGCGTGCTCGACGAGGAGTTCGTGCGTGAAGCTCGAGCGGCGATGTATCGAGCGCAGGCGGCTGTGTTGCAAGAGGTTGGGAAAGAGAGGCTGGACCGCTCGGACGAGCTCGGTGTGATTCGCCTGCCGCTCAAGTACGAGCCGGTGCTAGCTCATTTCCTCGAGCTGCCTGAGGCGCTCGCCGTGATCGACAACCTGCTCTCGCCCCACGCCGTGCTCCAGTTCCAGACCGGGCTCGTCCTCCCGCCGAAGTCGAAGGAGGCCGTGACCAAGGGCGTTTTTCAGACCCGCTTCCACATGGACTTCCCGCGAGTCCTCAACGGATACCTGATGTCGATCAACCTCATGTTCGCCATCGACGAGTACCGCGTGGACAACGGGGCCACACAGTTCCTTCTCGGATCGCATCAGCAGAGGACGCCTCCCGACGTGGAGGCGTTGCGCTCGACGGCCATCCAGGGCGTGTGCCCAGCCGGGTCGATGATCCTGTTCGACTCCACCCTCTACCACGCGGCCGGCACCAACGTTTCCAGCTCGGACCGCGTCGCCGTGAACCACGGCTTCGTGCCGCCCTGGGTCAAGCAACACATCGACATAGTGCGCATGCTCGGCGATGACTTCGTCCTGGGCTTGCCCCGTCGCACGCAAACCTTGCTTGGTTGGGATGCACGCGTGCCCGCCAACCTGGACGAGTACTACAAGCCCCCAGCGGAACGTCTTTACAAGGGCGGCCAGGGCTAAGCGACGACCCGAAACTCCCTCACCGCGCTCACGACGCGGGCGAGATCCGCATCCGTCAGGCGGTTGTAAATGGGGAGCCGAACGAGCGTGTCCGCAGCGCGTTCGGTGACCGGGCAGTCGCCTTCGCGACCTCCGAGCTCGCGCCCCATCCCCGAAAGGTGGAGCGGCTGGTAGTGGAACACCGCCTGGATCTGGCGCTCGCTCATGTGTGCGATGAACCGCTGGCGCTCGGCGAGATTGGGCAGCACCAGATAGAACATGTGAAATGGCTGCTCGATGTGAGCTGGTACCACAGGCAGCCTCACGTCCTGCTCGGTCGCCCAGTCGCGCAGGTTGGACTCGTAGTAGTTCCAGATCCGCTCCCGGCTGGTCTGGATCTTGTCCCTGGCCTCGAGCTGGCCTAGCAGCATCGCGGCCAGCAGGTCGGCAGGCAGATAGCTCGACCCGATGTCCACCCACGTGTACTTGTCGACCTGGCCGCGGAAGAAGCGGCTGCGGTCGGTTCCCTTCTCGCGGATGATCTCCGCTCGCTCGACCAGGGTGGGGTCGTTGATGAGCAGCGCTCCGCCCTCGCCGCAGGTGAAGTTCTTGGTCTCGTGAAAGCTGAGGGTCGCCAGGCGGCCGAACGTGCCGAGGAAGCGGCCCCGGTACTTTGCGAACAGGCCGTGCGCGTTGTCTTCGACGACCGCGACCCGATGCCGGTTGGCCATCGCCATGATCGCGTCCATCTCGCAGCCCACGCCCGCGTAGTGGACGACCACAATGGCCTTGGTCCGCGGTGTGATGAGCGACTCGAGCTGCTTCTCGTCGATGTTCATAGTGTCGGCGCGAATGTCCGCGAAGACCGGCTTCGCGCCACGGAGGACGTAGGCGTTGATGGACGAGACGAACGTGAACGAAGGCACGATCACCTCGTCACCCGGCTTGACGTCGAGCAGGAGGGCCGACATCTCCAGCGCGGCGGTGCAGGACGTGGTGAGCAGGGCCTTGGGGACACCGAGCGTCTGCTCCAGGAAACCGTGGCACCGCTTCGTGAAAGGACCGTCTCCCGAGAGCCGGCTCTTGGTCAGTGCCTCGGTCATGTAGAGCTCTTCGTTGCCCTCGAGGGTGGGCAGCGTGAACGGGATCGAGCCCTCGGGGTAGATATGACCGGTCATCGCGGCGACTATAGCGGCGCGAAGCTGGAATTCAAGCGCCAGGAACTATCATCTCGGCCGTGGCCGACCTCAGTGTCGTCGTGCCGGTTTACGGCTGCCGGGACTGCCTCGCGCCTCTCCACCAGCGCCTGGTCGACGCCATCACTCCCATCACGCAGAGCTACGAGATCGTCTTCGTCGACGACCGCAGCCCAGACGGGGCATGGACGGTCCTCGAGGACCTGGCCGCCGCCGATCCGCGAGTCAAGGCCCTCCGCCTGAGCCGCAACTTCGGCCAGCACGCGGCGATCACCGCGGGCCTTGCCACCAGCAATGGCGTATGGACCGTGGTCATGGACTGCGACCTGCAGGACCCGCCGGAGGCGATCCCCCGCCTGCTCGAGCGTGCCAAGCAGGGCTTCGACATGGTCCTCGCCCGGCGGAAGCAGCGCGTCCAGTCCGCTTTCCGTCAGGGCGTCGCGCGCGTCTACTTCAAGCTGCTGAACACTTTCATGGGCACCCACCTCGACGGGTCGTACGGCACGTTCAGCATCCTGAGCCGCAAGGTGGTGGAGGCCTATCTCTCGTTGGGCGACCAGGACCGCCACTACCTCTTCGTCCTCAACTGGCTCGGCTTCGAGCAGGGCATCATCGAGATCGAACAGGGCGAGCGAGCCGCGGGCGAGAGCTCATACACATTGGGGCGGCTCCTCCGGCACGCGGTCGCCGGTGTTTTCTTCCAGACCACCAACCTCCTGCTCTACATCGTCTATCTGGGTTTCGTCGTGGCCGGGGTCGGTCTCTTGTGGTCGCTGTTGCTCGTCTACCTGTACGTGACGGCCCACCCGCCGACCGGTTACACGAGCCTTGCCGTTCTGATCCTCGTGATCGGGGGCTTCATCATCATCAGCACCGGTGTCACCGGGCTCTACATCGGACGGGTCTTCCAGCAGGTCAAGGGACGCCCTATCTACGTCATCGACACGGTTGCGCAACAAACGGAGCGGCACCAGGCTTTACGAGCGAAGGCCTCCCGTCGGGAAGTTGAGTCCGTCCGCTGATCCCACGCCATCAGCCAAGCGGGTGGCGATCGTGCAGTCGAACTACATCCCGTGGAAGGGGTACTTCGACATCATCAACCGGGTGGACGAGTTCATGCTTTTCGACGATCGCCAGTACACGCGCCGGGACTGGCGCAACCGCAACCTGATCAAGACCGCCCAGGGCCTGCACTGGCTCACCATCCCGGTGCACGCCAAGGGACGCTACGAGCAACGCATCGACGAGACGATGATCAGCGACCCAGAATGGGCCGACCGGCACTGGAAGACGATCTCGAGCGCGTACGGGGCGGCGCCATTCTTCGACCAGTACCGCGATGCCATCGAGGCGCTATACAAGGCCTCCGGCGAAGAGCGACTGAGCGATGTCAATCGGCGTTTCCTCGACGGGATATGCGGATTGCTCGGGATCCGCACCCGGCTTAGCTGGTCGACCGATTACGCGGCCCAGGGCAGTCGAACTCAACGCCTCGTCAATCTGTGCCAGCTGGCCGGCGCGACGGAGTACCTGTCCGGGCCCGCGGCCCGCGCTTACATCGAAGAGGATCGGTTTCGCGATGCGGGCATTGAGCTGACCTACATGGACTACTCGGGCTACCCGGAGTACCCGCAGCTGCACGGGCCATTCGAGCACGGCGTCAGCATCGTGGATCTGCTCTTCAACACCGGTCCCGATACACACCTCTACATGAAGAGCTTTAGCGCTCAGGCGGCCCGGTGAGCTTCGAGGGGATCAAAGACAAGGTCGGCCGGTACTACAGCGGACGGCTGCACGAGCACGGCGCCTCCGCACGCGGGGTGGACTGGAATTCGGAAGAGTCGCAGGTCCTTCGGTTCGTACAGCTCGCACGCGTTCTGCCGCCGTCGGGGCCCTTCTCGGTCGTCGACTACGGGTGCGGTTACGGGGCCCTGGTCGATTTTCTGGAGAGGGAGAGCGCCGACTTCGGATACCAGGGCTTCGACATCTCAGGAGACATGATCGAACGGGCGCGCATCGACCACGAGCACAGCCGGCACCGTTTCACGACCAGGGAAGACGACCTCGAGCCTGCCGATTTCGCCCTTGCCAGCGGCATCTTCAACGTCAGGCTCGACACGTCGTTGGAGGACTGGACCGCTTACGTGCTGCACACTCTCGAGCGCCTGGACAGCCTGGGCGGCCAGGGTTTCGCCTTCAACATGCTGACGAGCTACTCCGACCACGACCGTATGCGTGCTGACCTCTATTACGGCGACCCATGCTTCTTTTTCGACCACTGCAAGACCAGGTACTCGAAACAGGTCGGGCTCCTGCACGACTACGGCCTCTACGAGTTCACGATCCTGGTGCGCAAATGAGCGACGTGATCGTGTTCGGGGCCGGCGACTATGCGCGCATCGCCTCGCGGTATCTCGACAAGGACAGCGAGCACAACGTGCTCGGATTCAGCGTCGACGGGGCTTACAAAGATCGCGATGAGCTGCTCGGCAAACCCGTGTATCCGTTCGAGGACCTCGTGGAGAGCCACCCGCCGGATCGGGTGAAACTGCTCATCGCCATCGGATTCAGCGGGCTCAACCAGCATCGTCGCAGTGTGTACGAGCGCTGCAAGGCGCTCGGCTACGGATTCGTCACATATATCAACTCACGCGCCTATCAGTGGGGCGATCTAGAGGTCGGCGAAAACACTTTCATCTTCGAGGCCAACGTGTTGCAGCCCTTCGTGCGAATCGGCGACAACTGCGTGATCTGGAGCGGCAACCACATCGGGCACGACTCGACCATCGGCGATCACTGCTTCATCGCCTCTCACGTCGTGATCTCCGGCAACTGCTCGATCGGTCATTCGTGTTTCATCGGCGTCAACGCCACCTTTCGTGACGGCGTGAAGGTCGCGCCTCGGTGCTTGATCGGGGCCGGGGCCGTGATCCTCAAAGACACCCAGGAGGGTGACGTGTACGGCGTGCACCGGACCGAGGCTCGCGAGACCAAGAGCTGGGACACCAAGTTCTAGTTGGCCTTGCTCTGGTCCAAGCGTGGCCTGTTGCTGGAGACCCCCTCTGACCTGCCATGGGCAAGGAGCCACGCCGCGCTCCCGATGGTGGACGGCATCGACGGCAGTCGAGCGCGCGTTTACTTCTCCGCCCGCGATGAGGACAATCGGGCGCAGATTGGGCGCGCGCTCGTCGACGTCGACGACTCTTCCGCGAGGCCGGTGTTCGAGCCCGAGCCGGTGGTCCGGTTCGGCCCGCGCGGGACGTTCGACGACAGCGGGGTCACCGGAGGCTGCGTTGTGGCCGAGGCCGGCCGCGAGTACCTCTATTACTCGGGCTGGAGCCGAGACGTCGAAGTCCCCTTCCTCTTCTTCATCGGATGCGCGGTCAGCGCCGACGGCGGCAGGCGGTTCGAAAAGGCCTCCCCATCGCCGGTGCTGGGGCGCAATCGTTTCGACCCATACCTGACCGCCTCGCCATCGATCCTGGTCGAAGCCGGGGTGTGGCGGATGTGGTACGTGTCCGGCACCGGCTGGGCAGGAGGAGAAAAGCCGGAGCCCAGCTACCGCATCTGCTACGCCGAGTCGCGAGATGGCATCGAGTGGACGCCGACCGGCGTCGCGTGCATCGATTACAGCTCGCCTGGCGAGCATGCCATCGCCCGGCCGCACGTCATCAAAGACGGCCGCACCTATCGCATGTGGTACTCGCACCGCGGGCGGAGTTACCGCATCGGGTACGCGGAGTCCGACGACGGCATGGAGTGGAAGCGTATGGATGACGAGGTGGGGATCGATGTCTCGCCGGAAGGCTGGGACTCCGAGATGGTCTGCTACCCCTGGGTTGGAGATATCGCCTCGCGGCGCCGCATGCTCTACAACGGCAACTCCTACGGGCGGACCGGGATCGGGCAGGCCGTGCTCGATATCTGAGACGTGAGACTGGCGAAGCGGAAAACTGGGAAACGGGAGTTGGGGGTGGGCGTGGGTGGTTTTCGACCACGTTTTTGGTGTT
>Ga0209160_1001306_pt1 | contig 20875 bp, 21 predicted proteins | sample GraSoiAngelo_153_FD_186167 | JGI IMG/M metagenome (GOLD analysis project Ga0209160, IMG submission 186167) | Grasslands soil microbial communities from the Angelo Coastal Reserve, California, USA - 14_1009_12_40cm (SPAdes) (version 2) | ecosystem: Environmental > Terrestrial > Soil > Grasslands ... | reverse complement strand
TCGACCCGCTCCACATCGTGCTCTCGGCGAGCCTCTTTCCGCTGTTCCTGCTCGGCCTCATCCTGCCGATACGCTACGGGCCAGCCAATTGTCTCGATCTGGATAATGACTCCACCTGGCGGCTCGGCCTGGCCGGCCAATTGCTGTTCATCGGGCTTGCTGTAGGGCTCATCGTCGCCGGTCTCACCATCACCACCGTCGGCGTGACTCGCGTGTTCGTATTCTCCGATCTGCAATTTCTCCAAACGACCGCCACCGCAATCGGCAGCGCCAATGCGCACCTGCTGCCGCTGATCGCGCACGATCGTGCCGGGTTCGGCGGCGCGCTCGCGTCGGACGGCGTTGGTCTGCTGCTCCTTTCGCTCTGGGGCTTTCGCCGCGGTGAACGCTGGGTCTGGTGGACGTTGCTCAGCGCGGGCACCATCGGACTGGCCGGCGGCGTGTTCGCGCATCTCGTCGTCGGCTATCTCGAGTTTGGGCACCTTCTACCACTCGCCGTGTCGGGAATCGTATTCATCGTCGCGCTGGCCCTGGCCGCCCGCTTCCTCTTGACATCACCCTCGAGCGGTCTATAGTCGGCCCTGAAGAGTGGTCATCCCGGCGCGAGCCGGGTCGAGCCCCAAACGGGCTCAAAGGAGGGCGCAGATGGCAGAAGCCACAACGAAGCTCAGCCTCGAGCAGAAGATCCAGCTGGTTCGCGATGCGTTCGACGCGTTCAAGCGGGGCGATATGAAAGCCCTGACCGACTCGTGGACCGATGACTATGTTTGGCACGCCCGCGGCAGCGTATTCGGCGGCGATTTCAAGGGCAAGGAGGCCGCCATCGGGGCGATTGCCAGGTACCCGCAGGAGCTGCAAGACATCACGCTCGATTTCCACGACATCATCGCCAATGACAAGCACGTCGTCGCCCTGGTGAACAGTTCCTTCAAGCGCGAGGGCAAGGCATACCAGGACCAGATCGTCTACATCTTCCACATCAACGACCAGGGCAAAACCACCGAGGGCTGGATCATCGCCGACACCGAGCTGGCGAAGAACGCCGTGCAGGGCGGCTAGGCCGCCAATGTCAACGCCCGCCGGCACGCGCCGGCGGGTTTTTTGTTGCACAACCGTCACGGAAGTTCGAGCCGCCCCGCCCGATATAGCCCTATGGCGGTCTGCAAGAAGTGCGGCTGCGCGATCCCGCTGGGAAGCAAGAGCTGCGACATGTGCGCCGCGGTCGGAGCCGTCGCACCCGCCTACCAGCCGCAGACGTCGCCACCGCTGAACCCGCCTCCGCCGGGTTGGTCCTACGCTACGGCGCAGCCGGCGCCGATCCGGGCGGCCGCGCCCGCTCACATTCAAAAGGCCGAGAAAGAAGTCAAGGCCGCATGGCACTGGCTGGCGATCGTGGGCGCGATGTATATCGTGCTGGGCGGCCTCACCACCTTTGGCTACATGGATGATCTGAGTGGGCTGTTCGGCGGATGGGCCCTCGCCATCGGCGCGACGTTCCTCGTGCTCGCCTACTTTGTCCGGCGGGGCTCGATCCTCGCCCTGGTGATCGCGGTCGCCGTCTACGCCCTGTACACGATCGCGTTCTTCGCGGCCGGCTCCTTCGCGATCATGCGCATCCTGGTGCTCGCCTGGCTACTTCGCAAACTGTATGCGATGTACACGCTTGGCCAGCACCGGCGGGCGCAAACGCAACAGCCGCCCGCGGCGGATCAGACGCGCGTCGCGTAGGCCAGCTTAACCGCCGCCGACGATATCGACCAGCGAATCGGGCAAACCGAACAGGAACCGCAGCGTCGGCCCACTGACCTCGACCGATTTGCTGCTGCCGCGCAAGCGCACCCCGACCAGGCGGCCCGAGGCGTCTTTCTGCAACACGTCGATGCCGACCAGTCGATCACCGACGTCGTCGCCGTTATCGCGCAGGATGCTGGCGGCGCCGCTGGCGGAAAAGGGGCCGACCTGCCAGCTCGGCGCGCGGTCGAAGGGGTCGCTGATGCCGGTGAGATACCCGAGGTGGGAGCGCAGCTGTGGGCCGTGGCTCCAGGTGACGAACCGGTACTCGCTGCTCTCGGTATGGCCGCCATCGGATGCCATGTAGAAGGCCGTGATCAGCTGCCCCTGGTAGGTCAACACCTGGCCCCGGGTGCCGTCGACCGCGGCGCTCGACTCCGCCCGCTGGTCCGTCAATCCGCTGTAGGCCTGGTCGGACTCACTCGCCCGTAGGTCGAAGTCGCCCCCCGCGCCGAGCTTGTGAACCGCAAAGGTCCGGCCGGCGATCGCCTGCGCCTTGAGCGCCTCGATACCCCAGTAGGGCGGCATTTCTGCCGGGACCACGCCCTTCAAGTACTCCTCCATCGACAGCACGTTGACGGGAAGAATGCTCGCCCCACCTTTGGGAATGATCTGGAGCACACCGGCGTAGCGACGTTGCTCCGCGCCGCTCCGAAAATCGCCACCCATGATCTGCATGATGTTGGTGCGCAGCCCGGCGGGGTTGGTGGTGCGGATCGTGAGGCTCTGCCCGATCACGACGGCGGTCCCGCGTGATCCGTCGGCGCGCATCACGACCGCGCTTGGCTGGCCCGAGGCGTTCGCCTCGAATCCGAGCGCCGACCCGTCATCGGCCTGGAGCTGCGGCAGGCCGTCAACCGACAGCGGGCCGGCCACGAAGGCCCCTTGTCCGAAAAGGTGGGGCCAGGGGCGCCCCAGATCGAGCGGATCGTCGGGAGCGCCGACCCGCCATCAACCTGGAGCTGCGGCAGGCCGTCAACCGACAGCGGGCCGGCCACGAAGGCCCCTTGTCCGAAAAGGTGGGGCCAGGGGCGCCCCAGATCGAGCGGATCGTCGGTGAGCGCCACCCGGACCATCCCGGAGGTGTCGCGCGTGTCGATGCGAGTGCCGGCGTAATAGGTGGCGAGGATTTTCTTGTAATCCTGGCCGGCCGAGGCTCGGCCGCGAGCGCCCCACTGGCTCATGCCCAGCCCGTGGCCGTTGCCCCGGCCTTTGAACAGGAAGCCGCTCAAATGAAAGTTGGTGGGGGCCCCGATCGGGAGCCGGGTGCCGTGGCTCTCGATTTCGACGCTGAGGGTGAAGTCGCCAACTGCGGTTGGCGCCAGCGTGACAAATGTGAGCGGCACAGTGGCGGAGCGCGCCACCGGCTGCCCCAGTGGGCGGCTGTCCTCGATAACGGTTTTGCCGCCGCTACCCTTCCAGGTCAGATGGATCGGGTCAACGGCTGACCAGGCGCCGGCCGTGTCGTTGCGCACCTGCAGGTCCAGGCGAACGATTCCGTCCATGGGCGGATCGTGGGGGACCACGGTGCCGGAAACCAGCGTCGCCATATCGCTCGCGGCGGCCGCCTGCCCGGCAAAGATTGCCCCCATCGACAATGCGATCCCCAGCAGCACGGGGATCCGCACTGGAGCGCGCAGCCGGCGTGGGCTCACTAGCGGATTATGCCTGCCCGGCGTATAGTCGCTGGCAAGCCGGGTGGCGACATGAAGACCGCGATCACGCTGCGAACGCCGCTCTGTCACGAGCTGGGCATCGAGTACCCGGTCTTTTCCGCGGGCATCGGCACCGCCGCTGTCCCGGAGCTGGTCGCTGCGGTTTCCGGTGCCGGCGGATTCGGCGTGCTGGGCGCCAGCCCGCTCGATCCCACCCGGATCAAAGACGCCATCGCCGACATCCGCCGACGGACCGAGCGACCATTCGGCGCCAACCTCATCATCGATGACCGCGACCTATCCGCTGAAGATCGAGAGGAGTTGCGGCAGCAGGTCGCGGCCGCGGCGGCGGACCGCGTGGCAGCCATCGTGCTGTTCTGGGGTGATCCAGCGCCGTACATCAAGCCCGCGCACGAGCAAGGGGTTCGTGTGTTCATCCAGGTCGGTTCGGTTGAGGAAGCGGAAGCGGCCGCCGCGGCGGGCGTCGATGCCGTCATCGCCCAGGGCGTTGAGGCAGGCGGGCACGTGCGCGGTCGCGCCTCGATCTGGGATCTTCTTCCGGTGACGGTCAAGGCGATCAGCCCGCTGCCGGTGCTGGCCTCCGGTGGCATCGGAGATGGCGCTGGGCTCGCCCGTGCCCTGACGCTCGGCGCGCAGGGCGTCTCGTTGGGGACGCGGTTCGTTGCCAGCGACGAGGCTGGGGTCCACCTGGCCTACAAGCGGCGAATCGTCGAGAGCACCGCCGCCGACACCGTCTACAACGAGCTCTATGACGTCTGGTGGCCGAATGCGCCTCACCGGACCCTGCGTAACAAGACTTTGCTCGAGTGGGAAGCGGCCGGCCGGCCGGCGGCCGGCGCGCGCCCAGGCGAAGGAACGTCGATCGGCACCCGGCGGATGGGGGACGGCCAGGTACGAGACTGGCCTCGCTATGCCATTGGCGTCCCGACGCCGGACTTTGACGGCGACATCGAGTACGCGCCGCTCTGGGCCGGCGAGTCGTGCTCGGTCGTGAACGACATCAAGCCGGCGGCTCAAATCGTTCGCGATCTCGTTCGGGAGGCTGAAGCCGTCCTGGGAGCCGCCTCCCGGTAGTATCCAAAGGATGGTTGGCCGCGCCACCCGCGTCGCAGGGCTGGCGTTGTTGCTGCTGGCTACCTCGTGTACCTCCGGTTCGGTCAGTCCGTCGCCATCGGCATCAGGCCGGCCGACCGGCGCCACCCATCTCCAGCTGATCGAGGCGGAAGACGCGCAAACGCTCGATCCGGCCCTGATCGACGACCCAACGTCGCTCGCCATCGGCAACGAGATCTTTGCGGGGTTGACCCGGCTTGACGCCAACCAGCGACCGGTGCCCGGCCTGGCAGAGCGCTGGGAGATCGGCGATGCCGGACGAACCTACACGTTCCACCTCCGCAACGCCCATTACCAATCCGGCGCGACGGTACAGGCGCAGGACGCGCTGAGCGCATGGACCCGCGCCCTCGCGCCGCAGATGAACAGCCCGCTGACCATCTTCTTTTCCCCGCTCGGCGCCCGCTACCCGGGGGACTCGCTCACCGGCGTTCAGGCTGTCGACAGCACGACGTTGCGGGTGCAGCTGCCCCAGGCCAACAGCGAGCTGCTCACCCTGCTGGCATTGCCGCCGTACTGGCTGATCGATCCGAAGCAGCCGACCGCCGGCGCCGGCCCCTACCACCTCGACAAGTGGGAGCGCGGGCGCGCCCTTCAGCTGAGTGCGTATACCGGCTACTGGGGGTCCAGCCCCTCGGTTCGGAAGGTCGATATCGAGATCGAGCCCGACAACACCAAACGGCTCGATCGCTTCACGAGTGGGGGCGCCGACATCGCGCACGGCTTCGGCGGATCACAGCTGCTGGCCTTCGCCCGAGATCCGCAGCGCGCGGCAGAGCTCCACCGGGTCCCGAACACCCGTGCCACCTGGCTGGGCTTCAACACCGTGGCCGGGAGCGGCTATGGCCCGACCGACCGGATGGCGCTCGCCCAGGCGATCGACCGGGCGCGGGTGACGGACCTCGCGCTCTTCGGGTCGATGCTCGCCGTACCGGCGACCGATCTGCTGCCGCCGGGGGTGCCCGGCCATCTCGCCCGGCAGTTGCCGGGCTACGATCCCGCGGCGGCAAAGACGGCGCTGGATGCGGCGTCCTTCCCGTCGCGGCTCGATCTCTATTTCTCGACCAATGCCACTGTCGGTCGGGTCGCCACCGATCTTCAAGATCAAATCAGCACCGCCACCGGTCGCACCGTGGTCCTCCATCCCACGGGAGATTTCTTCAATCAAGCGGCGCTCGACAAGCTGCCCTTCTTCATCGATACCTGGAGCGCGGATATTCCGTACCCATCCGACATTCTCGAGAACGTGATACGGGCGAACAGCCAGTTCAACAATCTCCGCCTCTTCGACCCCGCAATCGAGTCCGCGCTGGACCAGGGGCGGGCGGCGACCACCTGGGACGACGCGCTGAAGGCCTATCAGCAGGCGGAGATGGTCGCCCTCAGCCAAAACCGGCTGATCCCCCTGTACAGCGGGGTCGAGCCGTACCTGGTGCGCTCCGGCCTGCGCGTTCCATTCGTTGGCGGCGCCATCGCCTTCCACTGGGAGGATGTTCGTTAGCATCGAGTGATGGATCGAAGCTCGCATCGGGCGCGGGTCCTCCGCTATGGCAACGAGGCTGGTGCCAGGGTCGACGACCAGCTGGCCGGGGAAGAGCCGCTGGAAATCCGGATCAATGGCGCGCCGCTCACCGTGATGATGCGGACTCCGGGGTATGAGCCCGAGCTGGCGCTCGGCTTTCTTTTCGGGGAGGGAATCATTCGGGCAGCGGACGACGTCGCCGCGCTGCGCCCCGTACCGAACGGCGAACACCCCGACCTGGAGAACATCCTCGATATTGAGCTCCGTGCCTCGGCGCCAGGGGTCGACCAACGCTGGCAGCGGAACTTCCTTTCGGCGACGAGCTGCGGCCTCTGCGGGGTGAGCACGATCGAGGCCATCCACCAGGCCGCGCCCCCCTTGCCCGAGAGCGACCTCCGGGTCGACCCCGAGGTGATCTACGGGCTCGACGCCCGCCTGCGAGCAGAGCAGGCGGTCTTTGCCCGCACCGGCGGACTGCACGCCGCCGGGCTGTTCACGGCAGAAGGAGAACCGGTCGTTGTGCGCGAAGACATCGGCCGCCACAACGCGGTCGACAAGGCGATCGGCCACGCGCTCGAGCGCGGGCTGGTCCCGCTGGCGCGCCACATCCTGATGGTCAGCGGGCGCACCTCCTTCGAGATCGTGCAGAAGGCACTCCAGGCGCGGATCCCGGTACTGGTGGCGGTGTCGGCGCCCTCCAGCCTTGCCCGCGACCTGGCGCAGGCTTCGAACCAGACCCTGATCGGCTTCCTGCGGGGCCGCAGCTTGAACGTCTACAGCGGCCGGCAGCGCATCCGCTAAGGATTTCCCTCCCCCGCTTGCGGGGGAGGGTCAGGGTGGGGGCCGTTACGAAACGCCCTGCACCGTCTCCTGGCCGGCGGCTCTTACGCGTGGATCGCGTGTTTCGCCATGCTGGAAGCACCCCACAGCCAGGAGGCGATGATGGCATCAACGAAGCAGCGGGCCGCGGCCCGGAAGAACATCAAGAAAGCAGTCGCGGCATCGAAAAAAAAGCGAACGATCGCTCATCTGCCCAAAAAGACCCGCACCGCTCTGGGCAAGCAGGCGAACAAGGTCAAGCGCCAGAGGGCGGCAGGCAGGTAAGTTACGCGGCGAGCTCGGGCATGATCCGCTCGACGAATTCCTCGAGGCGGCCCTTGCCTTCTGACGGCCATTCCGCGATCAGGTAGCCGAAGCCCGCGTCGCGCAGCTGCGCGGCCCGTCGCTGTACCTGATCCCACGGTCGCGACAGCGAAAGTGAGGCCGACCGGAGGATGCGCCTTGGATCGCGTCCCGTCTTTTCTGCGAGTTGATCGAGCAACCGGGACTTGGCGGCCATCGTCTGCTCCGACCCGAATGCATGCCACGCATCGGCCTGGCGGGCCACGATAGGCAGCATCAGCTGCTCGCCGCCGGCGCCGATCCAGATCGGCGGATGGGGTTTCTGTACCGGCCGCGGATGGTAGCTTGCCTCGTGCAACTGGTAGTGGCGGCCGTCAAACGTTGCCCGGTCTTTCGTCATCAGCAATCGCATCACCTGCACGCCTTCTTCGAGCCGTTCCGCTCGCTCCTTGATCGGTGGGAACGGGATCCCGAGTTCTTCGTGCTCGGGTTGGTGCCAGGCGGCGCCCATTCCGAGCTCCAGCCGCCCTTGCGCGATGTGGTCGACCGTGATTGCCTCGGTGGCGAGGATCGAGGGATGCCGGTAGGTGATGCCGGTGACCAGCACCCCAAGCCGGATCCGGGATGTCAACGCCGCCAGGCCGGCGAGCGCCGTCCAGCCTTCGAGACACGGTCCGTTCGGGTCGCCGTAGAGCGGGTTGAAATGATCGAAGACCCAGGCGCCGTCGAAGCCCGCCTTCTCCGCGAATTGCACTCTCGCGACGAGTTCGGACCAGGTGAGTTGATGTTGGGCGACATCTAGACCTACTCGCATGGTCTCTGCCACAATACAAGGCGATTGCCGCCGCGGCTTAACTGAACGTTCATTTGGCTTTCGCCAAAGCTTTCCGTAGGACGACCAGAGTCGACAGGGGAACGACGACTAGGGAAGGAGGGAACATGAACCTACGCCCTGCATTCGGACGCTCGATTGCCCGACTGCTGGCGCTGGCACTGCTGCCGGCGAGTGTGGCCGGAATTACCGCCGTCAGCGCATCCGCCGGTAAAGCCGGGGCCGCCACGGCTGGATGTCATCTCACTGGCTCCGTCAAGCACGTCATCTATTTGGTTTTCGACAACACCCACTTCATGCGGGATAACGCGAGCGTTAAGTCCGACTTGGAGCAAATGCCCCACCTTCTCAACTTCCTTACGTCGAACGGTACCTTGATGACGAATGACCACACGGTCCTGATCTCCCACACCGCTGGCGGTATCCTGTCGAGCCTTACCGGCTTGTATCCCGACCGGCAGGGTCAGACGGTATCCAACAGCTACTTCTACTACCCACCCTCGAAGATCCCGCAGTTCAGTACGTCTTTTAAGTACTGGACCGATCTGGTCGACGATTCGACTGGAGCCAACGACCCGTTACCCAACATGGTCTTTGATGGGCAGAAGAACACGCCGGCGCCTTGGGTGCCCTTCACCCGGGCGGGGTGCGATTTCGGCGGGGTCTCGACGGCCAACATTGAGCTCGAGAACATTGGGACTGGCCCATTCGGCGATATGAGCGAGGCCTTCGGAACCGGCTCGCCCGAGTGGACCGACGCGAACGTCTCGATGGCGGCACCCTCCGGAACGGCGGCCCGTGCGAAGGCTTTCACTGACTACGTCGGAATCGCCATTCACTGCGCTCAAGGCGGCGGCATCTGCACCTCGAACGCAGCGAATACAACAAACTCGAGGCTCGACAAGCTTCCCGACGAGCCGGGTGGCTATCTCGGCTACCACGCGCTCTACGGCGCCAAATATGTCAACCAGGCGATCAGGCCTGGCGTTCCTGCGCAGCCCAACAACAATGTCTGCGTAAACGACACGAGCGGTGCTCCGGTCACCGACCCCTTCGGTCGCTGCGGTTTCCCGGGATTCGACTGGGCCCTTGCCAAGAACACCCTCGGATATGTCGCCCAGATGCAGGAAGCCGGCGTGCCGGTGACCTACGCCTACATCTCCGACGCTCATGACAACCACACGTCGTCGTTTCCCGCGCCGTTCAATCCCAACTTTCCGCGTGCCTCCGGGCCAGGGGAGGCCGACTATCAAGCGCAGCTCAAGGCCTATGACGATGCGTTCGCCACCTTCTTCGGCCGTCTGGCCAACGATGGCATCACCAAGGACAACACACTCTTCGTCGTGACGGCAGACGAGGGTGACCACTACGCCGGTGGTGGCGGAATCTCGCAACCCGACGGGTCGCTTGCGTACGCGCACACGAATTGCTCATGGACTACGACACCGGCTTGCCCACCGAACCAGGTTGGCGAAGTCAACCTCAACATCACGGCGAAACTACCAGCAGGTACTCCGACGTTCCAGCTTCATCGGGATTCGGCGCCAGCGTTCTGGGTGAATGGCATGCCGGATCGCACCGACCCGACTCTGAGGAAGATGGAGCGGGACGTGGGTGCTTTGAACCAAATCGACCCCTACGTCAGCGCCAGCCCAACACCGGTCTTCGTCTCAATGGCGGACAGCGTCGGCGAAAAAGCGCTGCACATGGTCAACAATGATCCGGCCCGAACGCCCAGCTTCACGGCATTCGGCAATCCCGACTACTTCGTCAGGGAGAACAGCACCACCTGCGGTAGCAACCCCTGCATCGACTATCACTTCGCCTGGAGCCACGGCGACATCCAGCCGGAGATTGCCACGAATTGGCTCGGTCTGGTTGGACCAGGCGTAAAAAAGCTGGGCATCGACTCGGCGACCTGGACGGATCACACCAATGTCCGGGCAACAACTTTGGTACTGGCCGGCCTCAAGGACGACTACGTCAACGACGGGCGCGCGCTGATCGAGGCCATCGAGACAAAGGCGCTGCCGCAAAGCCTGATCGCGCATCGCGCGACCCTCCTCAGGCTGGTCAATGCCTATGCGCAGGTCAACGCGGCCTTCGGACAGTTCGGAATGGACCTGCTGACCGCGTCGACCAAAGCGGTGAAGAGTACAAACGAGACCCGATACGAGTCAATGGAGACTTCGATCGGCGACCTGACAATGCAGCGCGACAATCTTGCCGAACAGATCAAAGTCGCGCTCAACGCGGCGGCGTTTGACGGGCAAGCGCTCAACGAGCAGCAGGCGAAGCGCTGGATTGCGCAGGCGCAGTCGCTGATCGACCAGGCGCACACGTTAGCGTCGTCCTGAGGAAGCGATGATGGGAGGCCGGCATCCGGCCGGCCTCCCGCCGCTTTTGCTGGTGCGCTCGTTACGAGCGCGTAACTGCTAACACAACAGGCGGGCGGTACGATGGCCCCGATGGCGACCTCCGAGCCGCAGGTCAGTAGCCCGTTGGTCATTGTGAGGCCGCCCGACCAATGGCAAGCCGGGCTGCTGTGGCTCCTCGTTTCCGTCGCAGGCGGCTTGGTCGGTGCCCTGCTCGCCTGGCGTATCCGCGCGCTCGTCGACCGCGGCCCAGAATCGATCGGTGACCTCCTCCGCTACCTGGCGACGATCGCCGCTGCGGTCATCCTCTCGGGCGCGCAGTGGATCTTCTTACGTCGATACCGCCTCGAGGTCTATTGGTGGGTGCCGGCCTCCGTCGCTGCGAGCCTTGTCGACGCGCTCGTCGTGATTCCGAGCGTGCTTGGCTTCTTTGTGACGCCGGGTGCGACCGGCCCCGTAAGTGAGAACGTTGCGATCGTGGCAGGCGCGCTGGCGCTGGCAGCTGGCGGCGCTGTCGCCGGCGGAGCGCAGGCCTGGGTGCTGCGCACCTCCGGTGGCCAGGGCGCCTGGGCTTGGATTCCGGCCACGGTCGTCGGCGGTGCTCTGGCGGGCGCCCTGACCACGGCAATTTCATCCCAGCTGTTTGGTCTTCCGGCTTTCGGCACGATCAGCGTGGTCGCCGCGATCGGCGCCTTGCTGGTTGCCGCGAGCCAGATACCGGTGCTGCTCCGCATTTTGCGCTAAGGTTCCTCGACCTCCGACAGATAGCTGTCGTTACCCCGGCTCTATAGTTACGGCCGGACATGAAGACCGCCAAGGCGCCGCGCACCATCTTCGCCTGCCAGGAATGCGGTAATCAGTCGTCCAAATGGTTGGGTCGCTGCCCCGAGTGCGGTAACTGGAACACCTATGTCGAAGAGCAGGTCCGGGCGGAGCCTGCCGGGCGCGCCAGCGGCGCGCGCCGCGTCAGCCTGACCAGCGCGCCGGCCATACCGCTATCGGAGGTTCGCTTCGCCCAGGCCAACCGTCTCCGGCTCGGCATGCGCGAGCTCAACCAGGTGCTGGGCGGCGGCATCGTGCCCGGTTCGCTGGTGCTCGTCGGGGGCGATCCGGGCATCGGCAAGTCGACCCTGCTCCTGCAGCTGGCCAGTGAGGTGGCGGGCACGTTCGGTCCGGTGCTCTACGTCTCCGGCGAGGAGTCGGTGCAGCAACTGAAACTGCGGGCGCAGCGGCTTGGCGTCGAGGGCGAGCGCCTCATGGTGCTGGCCGAGAACGACCTCGACGCCATCGTCGAGCAGCTGGAGACCGCACGGCCCATGTTGGCGGTCATCGACTCGATCCAGACGGTCTTTTTGGGCGGGGTCACCTCCGCCCCCGGCAGCGTCAGCCAGGTTCGGGAGTGTGCCGGCCGGCTGATGCTGCTCGCCAAGAGCAGTCACATTCCCATCTTTCTTGTGGGCCACGTCAACAAGGAAGGCGCCATCGCCGGGCCGCGGGTGCTCGAGCACGTGGTCGACACCGTCCTTTATCTCGAGGGCGAGCGGCATCACAGCTTTCGCATCCTGCGCAGCCAGAAGAATCGCTTCGGCTCGACCGACGAGATCGGTGTCTTCGAGATGCGCGACAGTGGGATGCACGAGGTCAGCGATCCCAGCCGCGCCTTCCTGCAGGATCGGTCGCTGAGCGAGGTGGGCAACGTCGTGCACGTCGCGCTCGAAGGCAGCCGGCCGTTGCTGGTCGAGCTGCAGAGCCTGACGACCCCGAGCCGCTTCGGCGCCCCGCGGCGATCGGTCAATGGCATCGACCTCAATAGGCTCCACATGCTGGTGGCGGTGCTGGAACGGCGGGCTCATCTCGACCTGGGCGAGGATGACGTCTTCGTCAACGTTGCCGGCGGGGTTCGGCTGACCGAACCTGCGGCCGATCTGGCGGTCGCGCTGGCGATTGCGTCAAACAAGCGAAACCGCGCCGCTGGCGCGGAGCTGGTCGCCATCGGCGAGCTGGGCCTCAGTGGCGAGGTCCGGCGGGTGAGCCAGCTGGAGCGACGCTTGCTCGAGGCCCATCGCCTCGGGTTCAAGCGTGCCGTCATCCCGGCCGGAACCGAGATTCGTGATCCCGAGATCAAGGCGATGGAGCTGCACTACGCGGAGACCATTGCCGATGCAATCCGCCTCTGCTTCGGCGAGCGATCGGCCACGGTGCCCGCGGCGATGCCCCAAGCGCAATAGGAAGATTGGACCCAGCGACCAAAACCACTGCTCGGCCGGGATTTTCGTGTTTTAATTAGGGCGCGATGGCGGTTGTGTTTGCCCGACTGCGCGAGCTTTCGTCTCCCATCCTGAACAAAGGAGGTGATGGCGATGCGCGTGGAACGCGTCTTTCGGCTGCTGGGCCTGTTGCTTGGACTCATAGCGGGCGTCGAGTACGCCTCATTCATAATCCAGGAAGCCAAAATCGACGGCTACACGCTGAGAGCGGTGGTGCTGATGCTGACGGCATTGGCCGGCGCGCTCTTCGGCTTCTTCGGGCTCCCGTACGTTACGACCAAGCCCTTCTTCTGGCTCGAAAATAAGCTAAATGTCACGCCGCTGCCGGATCTGGTGGCGGCGACCGTGGGACTCCTGGTCGGGCTGCTGCTGGCGGCGCTCGTCGGCCTATTCCTGGCCAAGCTGCCGTGGTATCTCGGCTTCGTCATCTCCCTGATCGTTGCCCTGGTCTTTGCCTACTGGGGGGTGACGCTCGGGCTCAACCGGCGGCACGAGATGATGGCGCTCGTGCTCGGCCCGGCTCGCGCCGCTGGCGCGATCGAGGGGCGGGTCGTCGATACCTCCGGTGTGCTGCTGGATACGAGCGTCATCATCGACGGTCGGATCATGGACATCGCCCAGACCGGCTTCCTGCGAGACAAGATCCTGGTCCCGCATTTCGTGCTGGCCGAGCTCCAGTACATTGCCGACTCGAGTGACGCCCTTCGTCGCAACCGCGGACGCCGCGGGCTGGAGGTGCTCAACCTGCTGCAGAAAGAACCCCTGGTCGACATCGAGTTCATCGATGAGGACGTTCCCGACGTCACCGAAGTCGACATGAAGCTCATCAAGCTGGCGACCAGGCGAAACGCTGCCATCATGACTAACGACTACAACCTCAACCGGGTGGCGCAGCTGGAGGGGGTGCGCATCCTCAACCTCAACAACCTGGCCAACGCGCTCAAGCCCGTGGTCATCCCCGGCGAGGAGATGAACGTCCAGGTGATCAAAGAGGGCAAGGAGCAGAACCAGGGCGTCGCCTACCTCGACGACGGCACCATGATCGTGGTCGAGAACGGCCGTCGGTACATCAACCAGACGATCGGGGTGATCGTGACGTCCGTGCTCCAGACGGCGGCCGGTCGGATGATCTTTGCGACTCCGGCGGGCGAGTCGACGATGGGCCGTCCGAAACCACTGCGGAGGATCCAGGGCGGCGGAACCGGTCGCTGACGCCGCCGTCCTGACGATCGAGCCGGGTAGAGCCTTCGTCGCGCGTCTTCGCCAAGCTCTCGACGCCGCGCCGCACGCAAGTCATTACCTGCTTCAGGACAACCCTGATTCCGCTCCCCGGGTGAGATTCCCCTCCCACCTTGTGGGGGAGGGTCAGGGTGGGGGGTACCGGATAAGTGTCGTAGCCGCGCCCGTACGCGACACCTGTAAGGAAGTCATCGATGGCCTGGTTCGCCGGACGGTTCCGCGAGATTCGCTCGCGACGGTCTCTGGTCCCTGGCTGTTCACGCGCGAGGCACTGACGGATGCGCTGGCGCGGATCGAAGGACGCGAGCGCGACCTCACGGGGCTGGTGGCGTTGTGTGAAGCCGCCCGGTTGAAGGTCCGGGTCGTTCTCGACGAATGAGCGCCGCCGCGATTGTCGTTGCGGGTGGGGCCGGCAGCCGGATGCAGGCTCGCGTAAACAAGGTCTTCATCGAAATCGCGGGTCGCTCGATCCTCGAGCGGTCGCTAGAACTCTTTGAGTCGAGCTCCCTCGTCGACGACGTGGTGTTGGTGGCACGTCAGGCGGACCTCCCAACCTGCGAATCGCTTCGCGGTCGCTTTCCGAAGCTCAGCGCGATCGTGGCGGGCGGCGATGTCCGGCACCGGTCCGAGTTTGCCGGCCTCCGTGCGCTCGCGGCGCGGATCGACGCCGGCGATATCGATACCGTTCTGGTCCACGACGCCGTTCGCCCCTTCGCCAGCCATCGCCTGATCGAGCGGTTGCTGGCGGGCCTGGAGCGAACGGTTGGTTGCATTCCCGGCCTTCCACTCGAGGGGACCACCGTCCGGGTCGACGGTGGCTGGATCGCTGGATATCCCAGGAACCTCTGGGCCGTCCAGACCCCGCAGGCCTTTCAGGCCACCTGGCTGCTCGAAGCGCACAACAAGGCGGCCCGCCAGGGCTTCATCGCCACCGACACCGCCTCGGTCGTCGAGTGGGCGGGCGGCGAGGTGGCGGTCATCGAAGGCGAGCCCGACAACCTCAAGATCACGACCCCCGAGGACCTTGCGCGCGCCGAGCGGATCGCGGCTGGACGCTAGCCGGATCGGGATGAAGCCACCCGGCTGGCCAGGTGCAGAAGCAGGAGCAGTACCGCCATCCCAGTCATGATCGGCCCAAGTGTCAGCAGACCGGCTGACTGAAGGACGATCCCTGTGGCGGCCGGAAGTCCGCCGGCGCCGGTGGTACCGGCTGCGAGTCCGAAACCGACTGCGTGCGCCGTCATGGCGGGACCGACCCGCGCTGGCATGAGTGAGAGGAGGAGAGGAAAGATCACGCTGACTGCAAAGCCAAGCAGGGGAAGCGCCACGAACGCGGAAACGAGCGGTGGCCCGAGCCAGAAGGCGAGCGACGCGAACACCGAGAGGCCGATGCCGGCATCCAGTAAGCGGTCTGGTGCCACTCGGTGGCCGAAGATGCCCAGCGCGATCCGTCCGCCCGCCAATCCGGCCCAGAACAGGGTCGCGCCCCAACTCCCGAGATTAGCCGACACGGATCGACTCAACGTGAGCTGGGTGTAGGACCAGTCGCCGGCGGTGGCTTCGAGTCCCGCGCCAAGCAGGAACAACCCGGCGATGAGCACCATCATCCGGCGGTACGTTCGTGGGGTCGCGTCAGCGTCTGACCGCTTAGGGCTCGATTCGACCCTCCGGCCGACCCACTCGTGACGGCGGGATGCCACCACGAGAGCGCTGATCAGGAAGGCTGCCCCCATCGCGGCGAAGGCTGCCCGCCATGAGCCAGTCACAGCCACAGAGACGACGATGGCCTGCGGGCCGACGGCCGCGCCGACGGCCCAGGAGGCGTGCAACAAGCCCATGTAGCGCACGCCTCGGTTGAGCGAAACGTGAGTATTGACCGAAGCGTCGATGAGTCCGGAGCCTCCGCCCACGAGCAGGCTGACCGCGGGGACCGTCCACCACCAAAACGCCAGCGACAAAGCAATCAGTCCGACGGCCGCGAGCGCGCAGCCGGCGACCAGTAGAGCCGCACCACCGAGCCGGTCCGCCAGGGGGCCGCTGCTGGCACTAGCCACGAAGTAGGCGACAGTCCAGGCCGCGAGCACGAATCCGAGGCCGGCGAGTGGTGCGTCGAGTGACGCACGCATGTGTGGCCAGGCAACGCCGACGGCACCGGCCGGCAGGCCCAGGGTCACGAAGAGGGCCAACGGCGTCCCCGCGCGCGACCATCCGCGGATGCCACCGGCTTCGGCTGCGACGTGCTGGATCACCGGCGAATTATCGCCGCGCACGCGGTTGGCGCGTATGATCAGCGACTGCCGTGGATCCGTATGTGCGGTTGAAAGAGGCAACCCGGTGGATGTGGGGGCTGGGCGACTACCCCGATCTCGGCAGCCTTCTGGAACCGTACGCGCGGATACTGGCGGTCGCCGCCGCTGTCAAACCCGGAATGGACGTGCTCGATGTAGCGGCGGGTAACGGTAATTTCGCGATCGCCGCCGCGAACGCCGGAGCAAACGTCACCGCCACCGACCTGACACCAAAGATGGTCGAGCTTGGCAGACTGCGGACCGACGCCGCCAACCTGAAAGTCGAGTGGCGGGTGGCGGACGCCGAAGCCCTTCCGTTTGCCGAGGAGGCCTTCGACCTGGTGGCGTCGGTATTCGGGGCGATGTTCGCGCCAAGGCCCGCTCGGGTGGCCGCGGAACTGCTTCGCGTGGTCAAGCCGGGCGGGGTGGTCGCGATGGCGAACTATTCCAAGCCGGGGTTCCTGGGGAGCTTCGCCGACCTGCTCACGAAATTCTCAAATCCGCCCCCGGCCGGTCTCGAGCTGCCGTCGCCGTTTGAATGGGGCGATCCGAGCGTCGTGCAGCGCCGGCTCGCCGGCATGACGTCGTCGTTGGATTTCGAGCCCGGGGTTGTGACCTTCTCGTTCCCTTCGCTCGAGGAGGGCTGGAACTTCTGGGAGCGGACCAACCCTCCGCTGCTCGCGCTCAAGTCCATGTTGCCCGCGGATCGTTATCAGGAGGTCGCCGAGCAGGGTAAGCGCCTGATGCGAGAAGAAAATGCAGCGACCGACGGCCGGCTGGTGCTCGAGTCCGACTACCTCCAGGTTGTCGCCCGGAAAGGGCATTCCTAAGTCGTCAGGACCACGGCGACAACCGCCATCACAAGAGCCAGTGCTAGTAGGCCAACGACGACCGCGCCGGCTAACTTGAGACCGGCTCTGACTCCCCAGCGCGTTGAGAGGACCAACAACGCAAGCCACGACACGGCAACTGGAATTCCCACAAAAGGCGCCCACGCATTGAACCAAAACCAGTCGGGAAGGCCCTTCACGGAATCGCCCTGGAGAAGTTTCGACACCGTGACGAAGGGCGCCGGGCCGTTGATCACGCCGTCCTCCTGAAGCAGGAATCCGCAGAGTAGGGCGAAGTGCGAGCTGAAAATCATTCCCAAGTCGATCCAGTCCAGGGCCAATCGGGTTAACGCGCGCCGATGAATCCATAGGTGGATGCCGCAGGCCAGCACGTATGGCGCTCCGAAGATGAGAACTGCCACTCCGCCTCCCACGAACTTGGCGGCGAGCGAAACGACCACGAATACAATCGCGATCCAGGCAAGCGTCATGCGGTCGGATAGGTTTGACCTCGGAGGCGCGCTCGACGCGACGGACACTCGATCGGCCATGCCGGTATGAACGCGGCGGGCCCACGAATCCATTGATGGCCCACCCGTATACTTCAAGCCACCAAACCGCCAAAAAAGGGGTGAATCGTGCAGGTACAGGCCATCATCCCGGCAGCCGGCGCCGGGCTTCATCAGGGAGAGTCCAGTGCGAGGGTTCTGACGCCGGTTGGAGGTCGGTCGCTAATCCGCCGCACGCTGGAGGCTTTTGACCGATGCCCTGAGATCACGGGCATCACGCTGATGGTCTCGCAGAGCAACCTGCTGGAAGTCGCCCGCGAGCTTGAGAGCGATGGCTGGCGGAAGGCCATCGATATTCGTCTCGGAGGAGAGCGCCGCCAGGATTCGGTTCGCCTCGGCCTGCAGAGCCTCACGGCGGAGCCGCCTGACTTCGTCATCGTCCATGATGGCGCCCGCCCGCTGGTGACTGACGACCTGATCCACGCCGGACTGGAAACCGCCCGCCGGCATGGCGCGGCAACGGCCGCGGTCCCGGTGCGGCACACCTACAAGCACGTCGACAACTCCGGCTTCGTGCACGGCACGGTCGAGCGTTCCGACCTGATGCAGGTCCAAACACCCCAGGTGTTCCGCTTCGACTGGATTCTGGAAGCCCACGAACGGGCGGTCAGGGAGCGAATCGTGGTCGAAGACGACGCGGAGTTGATCGAAAAGCTCGGCAAGCCCGTAAAAGTCTTCTCGGGCTCCTACAGCAACCTCAAGGTCGCGACCCGCGAGGATGCGCTGATGGTGGAAGCCCTGCTTGCCGCCAACCCCTTGTGCGTGTAGGAAGCGGCTTCGACCTCCACCGGCTGGCGGTGGGGCGCCGCCTGGTGCTGGGAGGTGTTGAGCTCCCCTGGGACATGGGTCTGCTGGGGCACAGCGACGCCGACGTCATCTGCCATGCGCTGATCGACGCCCTCTGCGGCGCCGCCGGCATCGGCGACATCGGCACGCTATTCCCCGATGACGATCCCCGCTACAAAGATGCCCGCAGCCTGGACCTGTTGCGCGAGGTCACCGACCACTGCCGTCGCGCGCGATGGCTGGTGGAGAACGCGGATGTGACCCTGTTGGCGCAGGTCCCGAAGCTGGCGCCGTACCGAGAGGAGATCCGCAACAGCCTCGCCGACGCGTTGGGCGTCGACCCGGCGGCGGTTGGGCTCAAAGCGACGACCACCGACCACGTCGGCGCCATCGGCCGCGGTGAGGCGTTGGCCGCCCAGGCCGTGGTGCTGCTGAAAGAAGCGCCATGACACCGTTGCGCTTGCACAACACCATGAGCGGCCAGGTCGAAGAGTTTGCTCCGCTCGAGACGGGCCACGTTCGGATGTACACCTGCGGCCCGACGGTGCACGATTTTGCTCACATCGGGAATTTTCGAACGTTCCTCTTCGAGGATTTGCTGCGGCGCATGCTGCGACAGCAGGGTTACCAGGTGACGCAGGTGATGAATCTGACCGATGTCGAGGACCGCATCATCAAGAAAGCGGCGGATGCCGGAATCACCATCGACGAGTTCACCGAGAAATACATCGAGGCGTTCTTTCAGGACCTCGATACCCTCCGGATCGAGCGGGCGGAGCAGTACCCGCGAGCCACCCGACACATCTTCGAGATGGTGGGGCTGATCGAGGTCCTCAACGAGAAGGGCCACACCTACGTTAGCGATGGCTCGACCTACTTCCGGATCGCGACGTTTCCACGCTACGGTCGGCTGTCGCACCTCGACGTCAGTGGGCTGCGGGCGGGCGCTCGGGTCGACGTGGACGACTACGGGAAGGATGACCCGCGTGATTTCGTCCTCTGGAAGGCGCGCAAGCCGGGCGAACAGGCCTGGGAGACGGCGTTGGGCGCCGGGCGTCCGGGCTGGCACATCGAGTGCTCGGCGATGAGCATGGAGTACCTGGGGGAGAGCTTCGACATCCACACCGGTGGCGTCGACAACATCTTTCCGCATCACGAGAACGAGATTGCCCAGAGCGAGGCGGCGACCGGCAAGGAATTCGTCCGCTACTGGCTGCACGCCCAGCACCTGCAGGACGCGGTGGGCGAGAAGATGTCGAAGCGGCTCAAAAACTTTTCGACGTTGCGCGACCTGCTGGCCGAGGGCTATCAGCCCCGCGCGATCCGCTATGCGCTGATGACCGGCGCCCACTACCGCAGCCCCCTGGCGTTTTCTCCCGAGCTCCTCAAGGCGGCGGACAGCGCAATCAAGCGGCTGGATGAGTTCGCTGTCCGCCTCGGCCCAGTCGCTATCGATGCGAAACCGCCCTCCGAGATTCTCCAGCGCTGGGACGGTGCCCTCCGAGACGACCTCAACCTTCCGGCCGCAGTCGGGCATCTCTTCGACTTCATCAAGACCTTCAACACGCGGCTTGAAGCCGGCCAGGCCACGCCCGATGAGCGCGCCGCCGCGATGGCGATGCTCCGTCACGCCAACCGAATCCTCGATGTCATCGAGTTTCCGGGGGCGGTCGATGCCGAGGTGGAACGGCTGATCGCCGAGCGCGAGGACGCCCGGGAACGGCGGGACTTCGCCCGCGCGGATGAAATCCGGCAGCAGTTGCTCGCGATGGGCATCCAGCTCGACGACACGAAGGACGGCCCCCGCTGGAAGCGACTTCGATAACGGAGCACCATGCCGCGGCCCCCTGACATCATCTACGGACGCAACCCCATCCTGGAGGCCTTCCGCGCCGGCCGACCGGTAAAGCGGCTCCTGCTCGCCGAAGGCCTGCGTGACGAACCGAGACTGAAGGAGCTGCGGCAGCTCGCTGCCACGCGCAAGATCGCCATCGAGCCAACCGACCGACGCAAGCTCGACGACATCGCGCACTCGGAGGCGCACCAGGGCGTCGTGGCCTACGTGGGCCCGCGCAAATACTGGGAGCTGGAGCCCATGGCTCGGGCCGCGCTCGCCGACCGCGCCGACGCCGTGCTCCTGATGCTGGACAGCCTGCAGGACCCGCAGAACCTCGGCACGATCAGCCGAACCGCCGAAGCAACTGGTGTCGGCGGCATCGTTACGTCCCACAACCGCTCGCCCGAGGTCACGCCGTCGGTGGTCAAAGCTTCCGCCGGCGCGGCCGAGCACCTCCGATACGCGAGGGTTTCCAACCTCGCTCAGGCTTCGGACACCCTGAAAGACCTTGGCTTCTGGATTGTCGGGCTGAGCGGCGATGCCCCGACGCTTTACACGGACTTCGACTACCGGCGTCCCCTGGTGCTGGTCGTCGGTGCCGAGGGAGAGGGCCTGCACGAGCTGCTCC
>Ga0209160_1001304_pt1 | contig 20890 bp, 26 predicted proteins | sample GraSoiAngelo_153_FD_186167 | JGI IMG/M metagenome (GOLD analysis project Ga0209160, IMG submission 186167) | Grasslands soil microbial communities from the Angelo Coastal Reserve, California, USA - 14_1009_12_40cm (SPAdes) (version 2) | ecosystem: Environmental > Terrestrial > Soil > Grasslands ... | reverse complement strand
TGCCGTCGCTAGTGGTGATCCTCGTGCCCTGGCACTGGCAGGCGGCGGCCGTATGGCTGGCCGCGTACATGGTGGTCGGCCTCGCCCTGGTCAGCATCGGCAAAGCCCGATTGCAGCTCCGTCTGCCTCCGCGGACGATCGAAAGCCTGAAGGAGAACAAGGAATGGGCGCTTCGGCGCGTGAAATCGAACGGCAGATAAAAGAGACGCGCGACCGGATGGATGACAACTTGACCGAGCTCGAGGGCCGGGCCGCCTCCAGCGCCGCCCGCTTCGGCCGCCTTGCCGCGATCGGCCTCGGTGTCCTTGCCGCCGGGGCCGCGGCCATTTTCATCTATCGCCGGATGCGAAAGCCGACTCTCAAAGACCGCTTGGATGGTCTTTCGGTAGTGAAGCTGCGCTCCCTCGCCGAAGACCTTTCGGGCCGGCTGAAGGATGAGCTCCCTTCAGTGACCGTCACGGTCAACGAGAAGGCCGAGCGCGAGCCGGGGATGATCGAGAGCATCCTGCGTAAGGTCGCGCCCGCGCTCGCCGGCACCGCATCGACCGCGCTCCTCGAGAGGGTCGCGCGGCCGTCGGGCGAGACGGAGTTCCGACACTCGCCGCCACAGGCGGACTGAACATCGCGGAATTGAAAGCTCGGGTCCAGGCGCTCGCCGAGCGGGCGCAGAAGACGCTGCCCGCGCGTGTCCTCACCGCGTACGGCGAGAGTCAGGCCAGCAACTACGCCCTGGCGCTTGCCTTCGCCGGCTTCATGTCGATGTTTCCGATGATCCTCGGCGCCCTGGCCATCATCGGGCTCGCGATCCGCGACCCGGCGACGAACATGCACTTTCAGATCCTGGTGATTCAGGTATTTCCAACCAGCGCCCAGCCTGAGCTACAAAAGGCCCTGCAGGGGGTTCGCGAGTCCGCGGGTTTGCTGGGGCTGGTTTCCATCGGGGGCCTGCTGTGGAGTGCGAGCAGCATCTTCGCCACCATGGAGTTCTCGCTCACTGAGATCTTCGGCACGCGGCAGCGGGACATGCTGCGCCAGCGGTTGATGGGCCTGATCATGATGGTCCTGCTCGTGCTTGCGATCGTGGTGACGGTCGGCGTCAACGCCATCGCGAGCTTCGTCCCGGTCCCAATGGTCGGGGCCGTCATCAGCTTCGTGATCGGCTCCGTCGTGATGGTTTCGCTGCTGGTCGCCCTCTACAGGTTTGTCCCGAACCGGACATTCCGCATGCGGGATGTCATCCCGGGGGCGCTGCTGGCGGGAGTGCTCATCGAGATCCTTTCGCTCGCCTTTCCGCTTTACGCCCGGATCGCGGGCAGCTTCAACACCTATGGCGCCCAGTTCGCGCTGTTCTTCCTGCTCGCCACGTGGTTCTACCTGCTCAGCCAGCTGATCCTGCTGGGGGCGGTCTTCAACCGGTTCCGGCTGGGCGAGCCGGCAACCCGGGGCCTGATCGCGAGCCCGATGGATGAGTCGAGGGAGAAGCGAAGGCCGGTCGAGTCGATCGAGCAGAAAAAAGCCGAAGTGCAGCCGCCAATACCTCCGCGACGCTCGATCTTTCAGCGCGTCGCGCTGGGGGCGGTGGTCGCCCTGGCGGTGGCCGCGGGCCTGGTCAGGCGACGCCGCCCCAGCACGGAGGCCTAGTCGGCCCGAGTTCAACCCGAGTTCGAGCGAAGGTAGTCGCCCCGGCGTCGGGCGTTACCGAGATGAGCGGCCCAAGCGGCGAGTTGAGAGGGAAGCAAGGGTCGTAGTTGAGCAAAGGAGGTTCGTACGTTTGGGATTCCTGCTTTTCGTACTGCTGATCATCCTGGTGCTCGCCGTGCTCCTGGGAGCCGGTGGGTACAGCGTTCGGCGCTACTGGAGCCCGGCCGGCTCCGAGGTCGTCGAGACAAGCGGCACGGATTCTGGGGCGGGAGCGGGAGTCGCCGCGGCGATCCTTGCCCTGCTTGTGCTGATCCTCCTCTTCTTCGGCTTCACGCAGTGGAACTGGTTCGGCACGCGGTCCGGCGCGCCGTCGACGATCAACAACCCGTCCGTGACCTCGCCGATGCCGAGTAGCGGCGGCGGGGGCGCTTCACCAAGCGCCAAGCCGTCTCCGTCCTAACCGGTCTCCCTGACCCTCCTCAGGGGAGCTGAAGGGCCGTGTCCTTCGTGGAGCGGCCCTTTTTCTTTGGCCGAGCGCCTTGCGTCCGAACCCTGAGTAACGCGCCTTGGCAGAGGCGTTTCTCAAGCAGAGGCTTAGATCCCGGCTGGCCCTCATCGAGGCACAGTTCGAAAAGGAGGTGTAATCAAGAGTGGTTGCGTTGATCGTTTTGATCCTGCTGCTGCTGCTCCTCGGCGGGGGCGGTCTGCTGGCACCAGCGCTTCACATCCTCTGGATTCTGCTCGTCATCGGGCTGATCCTCTGGTTGCTCGGCTTCTTCGTACGCTCGGCCGAAGGCAGCCGCTGGTACTACTGGTAAACGGCACACCGCAGCGTTGACAAGGTGCCTGTGGGAAGCGGGCACCTTTTCCTTTACAAAAACTTACGGCGCGTATGAGCCTTGTCTCCTACAGCCGTACGGTGACAGAATCTCTACGGGGTCGATACTTGCCCTGTCAGCCGCGGGTTGCGTTGGTGGAGAGGACAGGAAATGAGCATCGTGCAGCTTCCATTCGATAGGGCGTCGGGCAGCGCCGAGCGCGTCGCCCTACGTCGGGGGCTGGCGGGAAGCCGGTTTGGAGCTGCGCTTCAACTGGTGCAGCGTCAGACACCGGCGCCTACCTACTGTGCGAGCTGCGCCGCGCCGATCGACTTCGGCGCCGTGTGGCGGGGTGAGGATGCCTTCTGCAGCGTCGAGTGTTCGCTGGGGGGCGATCGACCTGCGTAGGGACTGAGCGGGAGTCCGAAGCGGCTCCCGCTCATTAGTCTTTGCAGAGCCTGATGCGACAGCTTCTGCTGTGGTGTGCCCGGAACCCTTGGCTAGCCTCCCACGTACCGCGCTGGCGCTTCGCGCAGCGCGCGGTCAGGCGCTTTCTCCCGGGCGAGGGGTTTGACGCCGCTCTGAAGGCGGCGACGCACTTCAAGGCCCAGGGCGTCGGCGCCCTCTTCACCCTGCTAGGCGAGAACATCACCGACCTAGAAGACGCAAAGCGCGTGGTCGCCCACTACGAGGAGGTCCTCGCAGCCTCGACCGGCCTGCAGGCGGAGATCTCCGTCAAGCCCACTCAGCTCGGCCTCGACATCGATCCGGCCGCGGCTTACACCAACCTCGACCGCCTGGCTCGGGCGGCCACCCAGGCCAAGAGCTACCTCTGGATCGACATGGAGGGGAGCGAGTACACGGAGCGGACGCTCGAACTGTATCGCCGCGTGCGGACCGCGCACCCCAACGTCGGCATCGCTCTGCAGGCATACCTTCACCGCACTGTGAGCGACGTGGTCGAGCTGATGGCCCTGAAGCCCGCGATCAGGCTCGTCAAGGGCGCGTACGCCGAGCCTTCGACGATCGCCTTCGCGGCGAAGAAGGAAGTCGACGCCAACTACCTGGCCCTGTGCGTGCTGATGCTGCCCGAGGTCAAGCAGCAGCGGTTACGCCTCGTGCTCGCCACGCACGACACGGACATGGTCGCGAAAGCGTGGCGTTTTGCGCAGGCGCTGGGCATCGAGCGAAAGCAGCTCGAGGTCGCGATGCTGTACGGAATCCGGACCGACGAACAGCTCCGCCTCGCGCGGGAGGGTTTTGGTGTAAGAGACCTCATCGCCTATGGCGACGCCTGGTATTCCTGGTACCTCCGGCGCCTGGCGGAGCGCCCCGCCAACGTCTGGTTCGTGGCAAGACAACTCCTGCCGTAATGCGTTTGCAAAGGCGCCGCGTGCCCCTCTCCCCGCCGGGGAGAGGGGCTTACCTCTGCAGGGAGCGGGGGAGACCCGCCGTCCCGCTAGGGAACGGTCGGGACCTGGCCCGCGTTCTCCTGCGCCTCGCGCGCGGCGCTTTCCCCGGCCTCATGAGCCGCGGTCTCATTGGAGACGAACGTACCGGACGACGTGCCTGACGAAGGGCTCGGCGACGGTGAGGCCGCCTGGGCGGCGAGCGTGGTTGCTCCGTATAGGACCGCACCCGCAACACCTCCTACCAGCATCGAACCTGCAATGGCGGCCGCTGCGACTGTCTTGCGAACTCCGTTCATTGGACTGCCTCCTTGTTTTGATCGCTCGTTCCTCGAGCGTCGAGACCTAGACTGGCGGCGGCCGCTCAGCGCGCCGTGTGAGGAGGCTGGGATTTGGCTAAGACCCGCTGATCCATTCGCGCGCGAATTCCGTAGGGGTTGATATGAGCTTCAGCATCGAGCGCTACAAGGAAGAGTCGAAGAAGGTCGACGTCACCGGGATCGCGTGGGGCGAAGTCGCCGCGCATCCCCTGTCGAAGGGCGACCTTTTCTGCCTGCACTACATGATGGACATCGAGAACCACGTTCCTCTCTACCTGTCGCACCTGCTGGTGACGCGCGCCTGCATGGACCCGATCCTCACCGCTTTCCTGGCGTGCTGGAACTACGAGGAGCTTTGGCACGGCGAGAACATCGGTCGTCTTCTCAACCTCTATGGAGTCGAGTTCGACACCCAGGACCGCATCGCCAACGTGCGCGCCAACCTCGGCGTGCAAAACAGCCTGAGCATCCTGACCACCATGGCGGGCTCCTGGCTGCTCAAGAACTTTTCGGCCGTCTACCTGTCGATGGGAGCCATCAATGAGCTGACGACCCTCACCGGCTACGGCGCATTGATCCGCAAGTCCGGCCACCCGGTTTTGAAAGACCTGCTCGGCCGCATCATCAAGGACGAGCGACGTCACTTCGCCTTCTACTTCAACTCGGCCAAGGAGTGGCTCAGCGGCAACGAGCGGGCGCAAAAGCTCGACCGCTGGATGCTCGACCGGGTGTGGGTACCGGTCGGCCAGGGTGTAAAGAGGCAGGAGGAGGTCGATGCTCTCGCGATCTATCTCTTCGACGATGAGCAGGGCGAGGAAGAGCTGCTCGAGCTCGACGCCAAGATCGGGAAGCTGCCGGGACTTGCCGGAATCAAGCTGATGTCCCGGTCGCTGTACGCCGCCCGGGAGCGCGCACGCCGCAATCCGCAGTGGGCATGGCGCCTGATCGAAAACGAGGAGTGGGCGATCAAGCCTCCGAAGCATTCGCCGGCCGGTCAACTGACTGGCCGCCGCGATGTTCCGCAGGAGGCGGGCAGGTCGTAGCGGCAAGCGGCGACCAGGAACTCGCCGCCGGGCTTGCGGCCGGCAATCATGAGGCGCTCGCCGAGCTCTACGACCGATATGCGGGGCTCGCCTACGGCGTGGCGATTCGCGTGCTGGGCGACCCCGGCCGCGCCGAGGACGCCGTGCAGGACGCCTTCATGAACGTCTGGAATCGTGCGGCGGGTTTGGATCTAGAGCGCGGCTCGCTTCGCGCGTGGCTCCTCACATCGGTGCGCAACCGGTGCATCGACTATCTGCGCGGACGGGGCGCCCACGAGCGACAGGAACGCGAGCTGCAGCCCGAGCTCGCATACGCGGTGTCTACTTCAGATCCGTGGCGGGAGGTCGCCCTCTCCCTCGAACGTGCCGCGGTCCGCGATGCGATGGCGAGCCTCCCGACCGAGCAGCGCCAGGTCGTCGAGATGGCCTATTTCGGCGGCTACACACATGCCGAGATCGCAGGCATGACGCGTGTGCCGCTGGGCACGGTCAAGGGCCGCATGCGCCTGGCGCTCGAGAAGATGGGTTCGTATCTGCGTGGACGAGGGACGGTCGATGTCTGACCACGAAGAGCTCGAGGGCTCGGTGGCGGCGTGGGTGCTTGGCGCCCTCGACCCAGAAGACGCTGAGGCCGTCCGCGCGCACGTCGAGGCCTGTCCGACATGCCGCGAGGTGGCGAGCCGGCTCCGCCGTGTCGTCGCCGCGCTTCCCCTTGCGGTCGAAGAATCGGCTCCGCCGCCACGGCTGCGCGAGCGCGTGCTCGCGGCGGCAGCTGCGTCCAGACGTCCCTCATCCGCACCCTTTGCCGTCGTTGCCCCGCGTCCACCGCTCCGCGCGCCCACGCCTTCGCCACTGGTTCGATCCGGCCGCCGGGTTCCCGTCTACGCCGCGGCGGCGCTCGCCCTGGTGACACTGCTCGCCGGCGTTCTGGTCGGCGAGGTTGCGTTCCGCGAAACCCAACGGCCGGTCCAAAGCCAGGTCTCCCGGTTCACCATGGCCGGCCACCAGGACATGTCGGGGGCGCAGGCCAGCGTGATCGACCTCAAATCGGACGGCCTGACGCTGGTCGATTTCAGGGGACTGCCGCAGCCTGGCGCCGGGCGGGTCTATGAGGTCTGGCTGATCCCGAAGGGAGGTAGCCCGGAATCTGTCTCGGTGTTCGTCCCGGACAGCAACGGCGGCAAGGTTGTGCTCGTCAACCGGTCGCTCGCGGGCTACGCCGTGATGGCGGTCACCAATGAGCCTGGTCCGGACGGATCGGCGGCGCCGACGCAGCAACCGCAGCTTTACGGAGACGTGGGGTAAAGCGAACCGGCGACGCGTCAGCGTCGCCGGCCTTGACCCGATTCGAGAAAGGGGAGCTAGTTCTTGCCCGGGACGATTGGCGCGCGGTTCTCCTGTTCCTGAAGCATGTCGGGCTTCTCCAGGTCTTCGTCGCCGGTGCCCATCGGGTGCTCCCGTTCCTTGTGCTTGTCGAGCTCGATTGAGTTGGCGAACTCCTCGTTGCAGATTTCACACTTCACTCGTCTACCCTCCGCACGCGAGGTATGAAGCGCTCGAACCTTGCGGCCCGAGCGCCTCATCTAGAAAACGCGGATGGCTTCGCCGGTACCGGCTTCAAGTTCGTTCTCTCTTGGAGGGAGAATGAGTTCAAATGACTGAGGAGGCCGAGATGAGCACGCTTGCAGGCGACATCAACAAGCAGATAAACGCTGGCCGGAAGTCCATCGAGCGGTCGGTGGGCGATATGAAGGACATCGATATGCCCAGCCTGCCGCCTGCCGGCCTGGTTGCGGCCGGGCTGGTGACCGCGGTTGTTGCGCTAGGGATCGTGGGCTGGCTGGTATACCGCAGCCGGCGCCGGCGCACCATCATGCAGCGGCTGCAAGACGCGCTGCCTGATTCAGTCCGCGATCTCCCCCAGGGCGTCCGAGCCCAAGTCAAGCGCGCGCTTTAAACAACCAGCGTCGCTTTGGCGGCCGGGTTCATCCCGGCCGCGACTTTGCCTTTTTGGCCACCCAGGCGGCGCCTGCGGAGGGCTACTTAGAAGAGTCCCAACCGTATACCGGAAAGAGAGCAGCCCCGGTCGCGAAGCGGCCCGGGCCCTTGAGAAGGCATTGGCCCCTTGAGAAGGCCTCTGGGTTCCCTCTCATACGTCTAGGCCGCCTCGGCCGGGGTCAGGCGGAGAGTCTTTTTCGCCTTTTCGGGCAGCACCGTGCGGCCGTTCCCCGCGGTGAGGGCACGCTTGGCCGACCGATACCCCCAGTCGATCAGCTCCCTGGTCCGGCTGAAGTCCGCGGGCGAGACGTCGGCGAGGTCGAGGGCGGGCATGACGTGGATGTTGGTGGAGTCCCTGTGCGCCGCAACCTCGGCGTCCAGCTTTTGCTCGACGATCCGAGCGAGCGCGTTGAGAGCCATCCCCAGGGCGTTGGTCGGCTCGCGGTTGAGCCACGGGTACCCTACCGGCAGGACATAGATCTCGGTTGCGCCCGTCTCGATCGCGACTGTGATCGGGGTGTGGTTGGCGACGCCGCCGTCGACGTACTCGCGGCGTCCGATCGTAACGGGCGGGAACACGCCGGGGATGGCGCAGCTCGCGAGCAGGGCCGGGATTGCAGGTCCTGACGTGAGGACGGCTGCGCGCCCGCTCTTGAGGTCCGTGGCAACGACGTGCAGGGGCACAGCCGCTTCCTCGATTCGCTTGAACGGGACGTACCTCTCGAGGATCAAACGCAGGTTTTGATTCGAGATGAAGTGGTTGCTCCGGCCCAGCAGGCCGGCGGCGCTCGTCAGCGGGCTGATCGGAAACACGTGCCGCCGACGCAGGCCGAGCCAGATGTCCGCCAGCTCGAGGATGCCGTCATGGTCAGGCCGGCCGGCGACCCAGGCCGCGTTGATCGCTCCCACCGACGTGCCGACCAGGAAATCGGGGCGGATGCCCTTTTCGAGGAGCGCTTGAAGCATCCCGATCTGGACCGCGCCCAGGCTTCCGCCGCCGGAGAGGACGAAGGCGACACGCCGGTTCCTCTCCGCGCGTCTCGCGGCGAGGGCCCGGATCATCGCGACAGGCGGGTGGGTCCCATCAGTCAGGCCGCCTTGCTGGTGCCGTGGTCTTTGCGCCGCTTCTCGCGTTGAGTCTCGAGCATGTCCGCGGCGTCCAGGCGATCCCACAGCCGCCAATCACTTTCCGAACGCCACACCTGGTCGAGCAGCGACTCGAGCTGGCTGTGGAGGTCGGGTGCGTCGGACTTTGTTCTGAACCTCACCATTCGTCTCCTACTTCCAAAACGCGCATGCAGCCGCCGAGCAACTACCACTATTGGATGGTTCTGAAATTCCACCGTTGTGCTACCCGCCTAACCAGACAGGCGGGGACAAGGAGTCGAGTCCGAGGTCCGACGTGATGTCGCGGACCGAAGCGGGCCCCGAGGAGTTGACCGTCCACAGCTGGAAGTTGCCCCCCGGCATGGAAGGTGCGAGGTAGGCGATCGTCTTGCCGTCGGGCGAGAAGACGGGCGCGGTGACCAGCTGACGGCTGACCAGCGTCGCTGGCGAGCCCATCGTCAGGGTCGCCGCGTCGAAGGTGGCCACGTCAAGCTCCGCGGACTGGTTCGACCCGTTGGTGCAGATCATCGCGATCAGCTTCTCGTCGGCCGACAAAGCAGGCTGACCGCAATCGAGCGCAGGGGCGGTGAGCGCCTGGCCTGCGGTGCGGGGCCGGTTCTGGCTCCAGATCTGCGAGTGGACCTGGAACGAGTCGTCGATCGAATACTTCGTGTAAAGGAGTCCGCCGTTCTTCAGAGGTAGGGGACTGACGTCGCCACCGGTGTAATCGTTCGGCACGGTCCACTCCACCGCACGGGAAGTTGGATCGAGCCGGCTCGCAAATATCGCGAGGTCGATGCGGTAGCTGTTGAAGTAATCCTTGGGATCGAAGTCGTAGAACACGGTTTGTCCGTCTGCGCTGAATCGCGGATAAAAGGTCCAGTGGTTGTCCTCGGCGGGTCCGGGCGCCGAGTTGTGGCTCAGCTGAGCCGTCTGCTTTCCGGTGGTCGTAAGGAGATAGAGATCGGCGTAGTTTGGCTCGCGGCGGACCACAACCAGCTGTTTCCCATCGGGAGACGCCGCAGGCTGCATCCAGCCATCCTCTCTGGTGATCTGGGTGAAGTTTCCGTGCTGAAACCGGTAGATCGCTCCGGCCTGGACCAGGTACATGGTTCCAGGGAGCGAAGGTGCACTCACTTCGGTCGGACGATGCACTACTGGCCGACCGCCTTTCAGATACCCAGCAGCGTGGTACACGCCGATGCCAAAGACGACCATGGCGCACAAAAGGGCCGCGCCTATCAACCAGCGCATCAAGGAAAGGTCTGGTGAACGAGCGGCAGGATCTGCGTCCAGTCGGGAAAGACGACGCTCTGTCCGGCCGCCCACCCCTCTGAGGTGTAGGGCGGAACGAGCACCACTCGATGGATGTTGGCCCCGTTGAAATCATTCCCGATCGCGAGAAGGGCGCGCAGCCTGTCCAGCCCGATGCTGGTCTTGATCTCGCCGTTGAAAGAGCTCGCCAGGTTCGGCAGGTCGGCGATGCTGATGTGCGAGGCCTGAGCCTTGATCGCCAGGAGAAGCTGCTGCTGCCGTTCAGACCTGGCGAAATCGCCTCGCACGTCGCCGTGTCGGGAGCGAACGTATTCGAGGGCGCGCACGCCGTCCATGTGGCTTGCACCCGGAAGCACGGCGACGCGGTAATACCCATAAGGATCATTGGCACTGTTGAGATCGGCAGGGTAGTAGTCGTCCATGACTGGATTCGTGACTTGAAGATCAACACCTCCGAGCTTGTCAATCAGCTTGACGAGGCCGTTGAGGCCTATCCACACGTAGTCGTCGATGTGGACTTTGAAGTTGCTCTCGACCACACCGATCGCGGCCTGGGCGCCCCCGAGCTGGTAGGCCGTGCTGATCTTGCCGACGCCCTGGCCTGGAATAGGCACCCACAGGTCGCGGGGTATAGAGAGCATGGTTGCGTGCTTGGAGCTAGGATCGACCCGGACCAGGATCATCGACTGGGTGTTCAGGCGGTCAGGCACGAACTTGGCATCGTCGTCGGATCCGAGCAGCAGGACGGTGAACGGTTGAGTCGGGGCCGTGATCGGGTTCAGGTTCGGAATCGCGCCCGGGCCGTCCGACGACGAACTGGCGGCGGTCTGGAAAAGGGGCAAGAAATAGGCGCCCAACCCTCCAACTCCGGCCAGCACGAATCCAAGCACGACGATCCAGGCACGTGGCATAACAGCGTCCGACCCTCCACCCGAGGAACGTCTGAAACCAGTCAAAAACCCGTGCCCGGCGCGGCCGCCGCGTTGTTAACGAGGTGAAGGGCCTCTTCCTGATGATCGTTGCCGCCCTTTTGCTCGGCAGCGAATCCTGGCCCCAGGCCGCTCCGGCCCCGCCACTCGCCGGGTTCAGCTACAGCCCGGTGACCTCCCAAAACGCGGGACGCGATCCCGCCCAGGACCTCGCGCGCCTGCTTGATGCAACCAACCCAGACCTGGTGCGACTACCCGTGTACTGGGAGACGGTGGAACCGACGCCCGATGTTCTCGATTTCAGCTCTGTGGACCAGCTGCTCGACGTGGTTGGGGTGCACAACATGACGTCTCCCGTCCAGACGCGCATCGTGCTCACGATCGGTGCCCGCAATTTTCTCTACCCGGAGTTGCATGAACCCATTTGGGCAGGCCCTCGACAGCAGCCCTACCTCGACCTGGCGCAATCAGGCACCGCGTATCGCGCGTACTTCGACGCGAGCCTCACGCGCTATCGCGGCTCCCCGCTGCTTTATGCGTGGCAGGTGGAGAACGAACCGTTCGATTACGTCGGCAACATCTCGACCGGCGCGGACCAGATCACAGCCGTGCAGCTCGCCTGGGAGATCGACGAGGTGCATCGTCTCGACCCCGACCACCAGGCCCTCATCACGACCTACAACGGCATGAACGTGAACATCGACATGCTGCAGCTGTGGGCGCCGCAGGTGCTGGGGGCCTTTGGTCCCAACGGACACCCCGAGGGCGCCCTGCAAGCGGGCGACGCGCTAGGCCTCGACCTTTACGTCGACGGGCCCAACGTCTCGTTCCGCCATCTCACGACCATGAACCTGCGCGAGGCGTGGAAGGAGCAAGCCGTGTCGTTCTGGGCCGACCGGGCAAGCAAGCAGGGCAAGGACATCTGGTTGGCCGAGATGCAGGCTCAACCCTGGGGCGAATCGGGGACTTTCTCGCCGCAAGACCTTGTCGAGAGCGCGATCGACTACAGGCAGGAACCGCTGCAGGTCGTCCTGATGTGGGGGGTCGACACGTGGCTCGCCGACCCAACCTGGTTGTCCGCGGGGAGCAGAGCCATCGAAATCCTCCGAGCGCCGTAAGGCGCGGGGGTCAGGATCTCCCCGCGGGACCCCCCTTTGACATTGAGGTTGCCTGGGGTGATTACAGCGCCGCCAGGGTACGCCCGGAATGAATCCGGGCTTCAGCTCCACTTAGGACTGCTATGCAGCGAGGATTTCGTGTTTGTTGCTGGCGATGATCGAGAACCCCCCGGCCGAGGTGGCGACGTGCATCGTCACCTGGTAATCCGCTGAGCTCGAGCTTTCATCGGCGTAGCTGCCGCTGGTGCAGGCGCTGGGAATGCTGGCCCTGAGAGTCACGCTCGAGCCGGAGGCCACGGTCGCCGGCGAGAACGACACGCTGGCGGCGTCGTAATGGTCGCCAACCCGCTCGAGCCAGCTGCCGTGGATCGAGACCAACGTCATCTGGGCGCTCACAGACTGGATGGTCACCGGCTTGTTGGTCCCGTTGCGCGCGGCGATCGTCGCGTGCATGTCGTATGGGGCATTGTTGGCGCCCCCGGGGCACCAGTAGGTGGGGTCGACAGACGCCGAAGTCAGAGCGAACGTCGGCGTGCCACCGGACGAGCAAGCCCCCAGACAGCCTGCCGCGATGAGGGTGGCGAGGAGCCGCAACATCGCCGCGGATGATATTCGGTCCGCAGCAACCATCTTGCGGTCATACCTTTAATGTGCTCAGCGTGGGCCACCTGGACACGCAGCGCTCTTTGCCGGTAATCGGAGCGGACAAGACCGGGCTCAGCCCACTGGCGAAGAAGCTTCGACTGGCGGCGCAGCACACCGTAGCCGTCTTGAACGCGCCCGACGGCTACCTCGCGCAGCTCAACCCTGGACCTCCCGACATCAAGACCGCGCTGCAGCCCGACCAGGCATATGACGCCGTCCTCCTCTTCGTGAAGGACACCGCCGAGCTGCGGCGTCTCGGGCCCGCGGCGATCCGCGCCGCCAAGCCAAACGGCCTGCTGTGGATCACCTATCCGAAGGGCGGCAAGATACGCGGTGCCACGGACCTTCCCGCGACGCCCTGGTGGGTCCAGCGCGACGTCCTTGGCGAGATCACGTCGGAGACCGGGTACAAGCCTGTCGCCTTCGTCGCCATCGACAGCGTCTGGACCGCGCTCCGCTTCAAGCGTCTCTAACCCACGCGCATCCTCGCCGTCGCCGACGAGGTCGACGAGGCCTACTATGGCGACAGGCTCGACGGGATCAAACCCGACATCGTGCTGGGTTGCGGTGACCTGCCATTCGACTACCTCGAATACCTGGTGAGCCGGCTCGACGTTCCGCTTCTTTACGTGCTGGGCAACCATGACCCCGGCCTAGGGCATCCCGACATGACGTGGATGCCGCTGCGCTCAGAGCTGCCGCCGCTTCCGGGTCCTCAGGGATGCATCAACATCGACGGGCGCCTTATCGAGGCGCACGGGCTGCGCATCGCCGGGCTTGGCGGAAGCATTCGCTACAAAGAGGGGCCCAACCAGTACTCGCAGGGCCAGATGGGGCGGCGGGCGATCAGGCTCGAGCTCAGCATCCGGCTGAAGCGTGTCCTGCGCGGCCGGAAGCTGGACATCCTGGTCACGCACGCGCCGCCCTTCGGAGCCGCCGAAGCCGTGGACTCGGCCCACGTGGGATTCGTCGCCTTTCTGCGCCTGATCCGCAACTTCAGGCCGGCGCTAGCCGTGCATGGCCACATCCATCCGTATGGACGTGTCTTGCCTGAGCGCAGGGTCGGCCCAACCCGCGTGATCAACGTCGTTCCCTCGCGCGTCATCGAAATCTGATGCGCCGGGCTATAGCGGCAGCCGGACTCCTGCCCCGAGCTGTCGGGCCTGGTCGTACACCAACCTCGCGGTAGCCGCGTCCTCGACCGCGTGGCCGGTGGACTTGTAGAGGGTGATCTCGTCCGCGGTCTGTCGGCCCGGCTTGGCCTTGGCCAGAACCTCGCCCACCTCGGTGACCGATTCCTCATCAAGGCCTTGCAGCTCGTGCGCACCTGCGGGGGGCCGGTTCGTAACGGCGCCGCGCCACTCGACGAACACGCGACTGGCCTCAACCGTGTCCCGATCGATCTCCGGTCCGAACGTGCCTCCCACGGAGCTGATATGCGCGCCGGGCTTCAGCCAGTCACGCCTCAGAACCGGCGCCCGCGCGTCGGTGCAGCACGCGACGACATCCGCACCGCGTACCGCCTCCTCGAAAGACTCCACGGCGCGGGCGCGCGGACTCCGCGCGGCCAGTTCTTTGGCCCGGTCCAGGCTGCGGGACGCGATTCGAATTTCTGCGAAATCGCGCACGCGAGGAAACATTTCGAGATGCGATTTGCCCTGGACACCCGCGCCCAGGATCGCCAACACGCGCGAGTCTTCGCGCGCCAGCGCGCGAGCGGCCACCGCAGCCGTACCGCCGGTGCGGATTGCCGTTATGTAGGTGCCGTCCATGAGAGCAACCGGCGTGCCGGAGGCTTCGTCGAACAGCACGATCAGGGCCTGGTGTGACGGAAGCCCGTCGTGGTCATTGTCCGGAAAGACTGAGACGAGCTTGCTCTCGAGCGCGACTCCGGGCACATATCCGGTCATAACTCCGAGCAGGTTGCGGTCGCTGACCCGCGCCGCAGTTCGCGGCGGCACCGACGTGACGCCTGAGGAGAAGATCACAAGCGCGTCGGCAAGCGCGTCGAGCATCGCGTCCGGGTCGAGCAGGCTCTCGACGTCCGCGCGGCTGAGGTACAGCAGATCGCCCACCGCCGCGATCATAGAGGTGTCGTGAGGGATTACCTGCGGAACGGCAAGCTGCTGACCCTCATGCTTGGCCACCTCACGGTCGACAGCTATGTCGGAGTCATCCCGATCCTGTACCCGTTGCTGATAGGACGATTCAAGCTCAGCTTCGCGACTGTCGGTCTGGTCAGTCTCGCCTACAGCGGCATGGCCGCCATCTCACAACCGTTGTTTGGGCTCATTGCGGATCGCTTCGGGACCCGTTTCACCGGTCTCGCCCTCGCCTGGACCGCGATCACCTTTTCCGTCGTCGGTTTCGTCAACAGCTTTCCGCTCCTGCTCGGTCTAGCGCTGGCCTCGGGCCTCGGCTCGGGTGCGTTCCATCCCCTCGGCGCGCTCGATGTGCGCGGGCTGCTGCCCACCTGGCGGCGGAGCTTCGGTATGTCCATCTACGTGACGGCGGGAACCGTCGGCGTCGCGGCCGGACCACTCATCGGGATCGTGCTCTTCGGCGCTTTCGGAATGCATGGCACCGGGCTGCTGGTGATTCCGGGGCTGGCCACAGGCGGCTACCTGCTGTGGCGCATGCGTGGCCGCGTGGCCGGGGCCGGCGCGGCTGTCCGGCAAGCGGCCGGCTCCACACACGCCGTGCCCCTGTTTGCGCTCGCGGCCGTCATCGGCGTGATGATGTCGCGCAGCTGGACGGTCAACGTATTCCAGGCCTTCACGCCGACGTGGTATCGCCAGCTCGGCTATGGGCCGGAGTTCTACGGACCGCTCGCCACCACGCTGGTGCTCGCGAGCGCGGCCGGCACGGTGGGCTGCGGGTCGCTCGCCGACCGTTACGGCCGGCGAACCATAATCCTCGCGACTCTAGTGCTCAGCGTGCCGGCTGTGCTTCTGTTCACGCTGTATCCCGGTCCGTGGGCGTTTGCCACTGCGATCCTGATCGGCGTTCTCGCCGCGTCGACCGCACCGCTGATGCTGCTTATGGCGCAGCAGCTGATGGCCTCTCGCGCCGGCCTCGCCTCAGGGTTGGTGATGGGCCTTGGCTTCGTGACCGGCGCGATCGGGGTTCCGATCAACGGTGCGATCGGCGATGCCATCGGGCTGCAGAAATCATTGATGACGCACGTGATCCTTGTCATCGCGACGATCGGCATCGCGTGGTTCCTCCCGCGCGAAGACGAGATCGAGCGTTACGCAGCCCGGCAGGAGCCGCTGCGCGCGGCCGGAGAGCGGGTGTAGACGCGTGGCCATGACCACGGACGACCAGATAGAGATCGATGTCCACGATGATGCACCCGGGCTTGCGCGAATTCTCGATCTGCCGCCCTCGGCTCGTCTGGCCGCGCTGGCTGAGATGCAGGGGATATCCACCTTCGATCAGGTCGCGATGACGCGCCTGCGACAGACGCACGAGATCGGCGACGGCTTTCGCGTCAACACAGACGATCCACGCTACGCCCCGGCATTGCAACGCCTCGTTGAAGCCGACGCGTGGGGCCAATTGAGACGCGAGCTGGCTCGAGCTTGGGAATACCAGCGTTCCGTCCTGCCCGGCATCCGGCACCCCGACCGGATCGACGTCACGCTCACGCTGGGCAACCCCGACGATCCTGTGTTCGTCGAGCGCACCCACGGCTACTACGGCATGGGCGCCGTGCCCGGCACGATCTGGCTCGTCGCCTGGCCGACGGACTACAACATCACGCGGATCGGAGCCTGCGCCGTGCACGAGCTGGCGCACAACCTGCGCACCCCGAACATCGAAACCGGATTCAACCTGGCCGAGTGGGTGATCCATGAAGGGCTGGCGGAGGTCTTCACGGTCGAGGTCTGCGGTCCGGAGTCGACGGGCGCCTGGTATGCCGACGTCACGGGCTTGGTGCTGGACGCCGCGCTCGAGAAGGTGACGGGCGCGTTCGACACGGGCAGTGGCTTTCAAGAGTGGACGCCTTATGTCCTGGGCGACCTCGTGGCCGAACGAATCGGCGTCCGACCCGTTGGCGTCCCGCACATGGGCGGCTACGCGGTCGGCCGGCGGCTCGTTGAGCGCTACCTGGAGAGGACCGGCCTCAAGGCCGCACAGGTGATCGTGCGCCCGGTGTCTGAGATTTTCGAGGGAGCTCGGCGGTGAGGTGCAGCCCGGCACCAACTGATTGGGCTCGGCGATCTTCCGCACGTCTGGCGTCAGCCGTGCGCAATTCAGACCTTCACTCCTAGCATCGCATTGTGCTCAACAAGAGCGTCTACGACCTTGCCGGCGGCGAGGCGGCGTTCAGGCTGCTGGTGCAGCGGTTCTATGCCCGCGTCGCGCGTGACCCCCTGCTGCGGGCCGTCTATCCGGAAGCGGATCTCTCGCCGGCGACTGAGCGCCTGACCCTCTTTCTGATCCAGTACTGGGGTGGCCCATCGACTTACAGCGAGCAGCGCGGCCACCCGCGTCTGCGCATGCGCCATCAGCCTTTTGCCATCGGCCAGGCCGAACGCGATGCATGGCTCGGCCACATGACCGCGGCGGTCGAATCGCTGGCCCTCGCGCTGCCTGTGCGCAAGGCGCTGCTCGATTACTTCGCGACAGCTTCCTCGGCGATGATCAACCAGCCACCTGAGGAGTCGCCGGCGGCGCGCTAGCAGGCGCGGGCTGCACCAGGTCTTTGGCGACCACGGGTGCGTCCTCGAGGTCGAGCAGCGCTCCGTTGCCGGACGTCTTCGCCCGCCGCAGCGCTGCACGCAGTCCGGGAATCTGCTCGCGCAGCGGCTGCTCCAGCCAGTCGAACGAGATGACGCGCTCGTTGACCTCCCAGAACAGGCCGTTTTGCATCGCCTCCATCCGGCCCAGCGCGGCGTCGACGAAATCCGGGGGCGCCGCGGCAATCCCCTCGACGAGGACGTGCGCGATGTCTTTCTGGTCGGAGGCCATCGCCCAGCACGTCAATTTCGCGACGCCTTTGAAAAGCCCGTTGAGGCCAATGGGCCGCGCGTCAGGGATCAGGTCGAGAAGGTTTCGGACGAGCAGCTGCGCGAGGCGGAATGACACCTGCGGGTCGCGTACTCGGGCTTCGATGGCCAGGTCGGCGACGTCCTCCGCAGCAGCGCCGAAGATGGCGGGCATGCCCGCTTCGTCGAAGTGTCGCCCGTAGCGAAGCAGGTGAGCCGCGGCCTCCACCGCAAGGTCGCGCCTCCACTCGAGCGCCCCGATCGCAAAGCGCCGGTACTCGTTCATGATCACCGACGCAAACGTCGGCGCCGAGCGGTTGATCGCGGCTCGCAGGTATGTGTTGAAGAAGCGCAGACAGAGCTCGGCGACCTCCGAGTCGCCGGCCTCGATCGCGGCCAACCCGATTCTCCGCGTCGCCACGGCGAGCGCGTGAACGGCCTCTTTGCGATGGATCGGCGCCAGCCCGATCATGTCGACGAAACTCGACATCACGATGTACGCGAACCAGGTGCCGGCGCGATTGACCTCGGCGACTATCTGGTCTGACGCGCCAGGAAGCTCCGCATGGCCGACCTTCAGCCATTCCGGGTCGAGGTTCTTCTTCGCCGGGAGGTACTCCTTCGCGAGGAAGTCACCCACGACCTCGATGCACAACAGGCAAACCGGCATGTCGCCAAGCTCCACGGAGCCGAAGGCGATGTCTGAGACCTGGGCGCAGCACGTCAGCAGTGCGCTTCTGTGCTGAAGGCTCTCCCGGCGGTGCGTGCCACCGCGCAGCTCTTTGCTCGCGCGCCGCATGATGCCGGAGACAAGCGTCTCGGCCCGCATGACCTCGAACGTGTAGAGGACGTACGGAAAGAGAAGCGCGAAGTTGATGAGTGCAAGCACCTCGGCGACGGCGACGCTCGCCATGGGTACGTAGTTGACCTTCACCTCGGAGCGGACGAGGAAGGTGTAGAGAATCGAGGCCAGGGCGAAGCTGAGGACGAGGGCGTTGAGCGGGTTGCGCGTGAAGATGCCGATGATTCGGGGCGAGTAGCGCGACGAAGAGGTCTGGATCCCGAACATGACACCCAGCAGGACGATGCTCAGGGTGACGCCCTCGGCGCCCCCGACCAGGCCGAGCGTTCCCGCGGCGGCAGCCGAATCCGGCGTGAAGAAGTCGGCGATCGAGCCGAAATGCAGGGCGTCGAGGAAGCCGAAGAGCACCACGAGCATGACGGCGACCGTTACCAGCGCAAGGCCCGACAGGACGGCGCCGCCCCAGCCGATCGAGCTTTGCCGCGAGCTCTGCGCACGGGATTTCGGTTTCGTCTCAGGCATTTGACACCTTCCGGATCACGGCAACGGCGATCCTAATCTTTGGGACATTGATTCGCGCCATCGTCTTCGACTTCGACGGGCTGATCCTCGACACCGAGGAGCCGATCTACCGTTCCTGGCTCGAGGTGTATGAGGCGCACGGCGAAGACCTGCCTTTCGAGCGCTGGGTGCAGATCGTAGGTTCGACCACCATCGGTTTTCATCCCCAGCACCACCTGGAGGAGCGGCTCGGCCGGCCGCTGCCCAAAGAGGTGCTCGACCGCCGCCTCGACCGGCGGACCGAGATGATCCTGGCGCAGAGGGTGCTGCCGGGCGTCGTGCAGCGCCTGGATGAAGCACGCGAGCTCGGCCTGAAGCTGGGCGTTGCATCCAGCTCGACGGGCGAGTGGGTCCGGGGCCACCTGGCCCGCCTCGGGATACTCGAGCGGTTCGACTGCCTGCGCTGCCGCGACGACGTGACGAACGCGAAGCCGGAGCCGGACCTCTACATCGCCGTGCTCGACTGCCTGGGCGTAGCCGCCGCGGAGGCCTTCGCGATCGAGGACTCGCCCCATGGAGTTGCGGCTGCCAAGCGCGCGGGCATGCGCTGTGTCGCCATTCCCAACTCGATCACCGCGCGGCTAGACCTCAGCCAGGCCGACCTGATCTTGACCTCGCTCGCCGAATTCTCACTAACCCAGCTGCTGGAGCGCCTGACCGCGACGCCTTAACCTATTTCCCGATGCGGATCGGAGTTCTCACCGGAGGCGGAGACGCGCCCGGGCTCAACGCCGCCATCCGGGCGGTGGCTCGTCGTGCGTTTCAGCTCGGGCACCAGGTCAGTGGCGTCAAGAACGGCTGGGCGGGCTGTCTTGGCGAAGGCCTCATCGACGAGCTCAAGCCTGCCGACGTACGCGGCATCCTCCCGCAAGGAGGCACCATCCTCGGCACCTCGCGGACGAATCCGCTGAAGGAGCAGAACGGCATCGACCGGGTCATCAAGGCGCTTCGGCACAACGGCATCGACGCGCTCGTGCCGATCGGCGGCGACGACACGCTGAGCGTCGCCGCCGCACTGCACGAAGCCGGATTCCGCACGGTCGGCGTGCCCAAGACCATCGACAACGACCTCGCGGTCACGGAGTTCTGCATCGGCTTCGACACGGCGGTCGGAGTCGTCACCGAGGCGCTCGACCGCCTGCATACCACGGCGTCCGCGCACCACCGCGTGATGGTCGTCGAGGTGATGGGTCGCGACGCGGGCTGGGTCGCGTTGATGGGCGGTGTCGCGGGTGGCGCCGACCTGATCATCATCCCCGAGTTCGAGGTCCCGCTTTCGGACGTGGTCGCTCACCTCTACCGCCGCCGCGGGGAGGCCAAGCTCTTCAGCATCATCGTCGTCGCGGAAGGCGCCCACATCCCGGAGCTGGAAAGGGAGATGGGCGGTGAGGCCGAAAAAGATGCGTTCGGGCACATCCGGCTCGCCAAGCGCGGGTTGGGCGACCTGCTTGCCGGCAGGGTGGAGGACGAAACCGGCTTCGAGACTAGGGTGACCGTGCTCGGACATCTTCAACGCGGCGGATCACCGTCGCCCGTGGATCGCATCTGGGCGACGCGGCTCGGGGTCGCGGCGGCAGACCTGATCGTCGGAGGCAAGAGCGGCGTCATCCCGATCCGGCGCAACGGCGATGTCGAGGTCGTCCCCCTGACCGAGGTGATAAAGGAGACGCGGCGGGTGCCGAAGGAGCTGTACGACCTCAGCAAGGTCTTCGAGTAAGACGGCAGGGCCGAGGGCCCGCAAGAAGCGCATGCTCGAGCTGGCCGGCACCGGCGATGACGGTACGACCGGCCTGCTTGGCGGCGGGCGCGCCCCCAAGGACGATCCACGGATCGAGGCGTTCGGCACTGTCGACGAGGCGTCCAGCGCGCTTGGCCTCGCCCGCGCGCTGACGCCTCATGCGCGCGTCGGCTCGATTTGCGAGGAGCTGCAGCGTGGGCTTTACGCGGTGGGCGCGGAGCTTGGGACCAGCCCCGACGCGGAAACGGCCTTCGTCACGACAGGCGATGCCCAGATCGGGCGCCTCGACCACCTGATCGAGGAGCTCGAGGACGAGGTGACCATGCCGGCCGGCTTCATCCTGCCCGGCGCCACGGCGGCGTCGGGGGCGCTCGACCTCGCCCGCGCCATCACCCGCCGCGCGGAGAGGCGGTGCGTGACCCTCGAACGCTCCGGCGGTTTGGGCAATCCAGCCGTCGTGCGCTGGCTGAACCGGCTGAGCCTTCTGCTGTT
>Ga0209160_1001303_pt1 | contig 20891 bp, 14 predicted proteins | sample GraSoiAngelo_153_FD_186167 | JGI IMG/M metagenome (GOLD analysis project Ga0209160, IMG submission 186167) | Grasslands soil microbial communities from the Angelo Coastal Reserve, California, USA - 14_1009_12_40cm (SPAdes) (version 2) | ecosystem: Environmental > Terrestrial > Soil > Grasslands ... | reverse complement strand
TCGAAGCGGAGACTCTGATCGGACGAGAGCGCGAGTTCGCCCGTCTGTACGATGCCTGGTTGGAGGTGCGACGGCGCCAGCCGCGCATCGTGGCGCTGCTCGGCGATCCTGGTGTGGGGAAGACGACGTTGAGCAACGCGTTCGTATCGACGTGTCAGATGGAAGGCGCGGCGATTGTGCGGGCGCAGGCGTATGATGCCGAGCGCGAGCTGCCGTTCGCCGTGCTCGCCGAGCTGGTCAAGCAGCTCACGTTGCAGCGGGCCATCGGGGGGGCGGATCCGGAGGCGCTGAGCGAGCTGACGCGCGTCGCGCCGGAGATCTTCACCGCATTCCCCGGCGTCCCCAAGCCGGTGGAGTGGTCGGCGGAGGTAATTCCGCTGCGCCTCGCCGACTGCTTCCTCAAGGTGGTCGAAGCTGCGGCCGAGGAAAGTCCTCTGGTCCTGGTTGTGGATGATATCCATGCCGCCGATAACGCGACCACGGCCATCCTGCACGTCGTAGCTCGCAAGCTGCCGCGTACGCGCCTCCTTTTGATTCTGACGGCGCGGTCCAACGAGCTGCATGCCGCCGCGGGCCCGAGCGCGCTGATCTCCGACGGCGCGATCGAGGCCCTCCAAACGCTGGAGCTCGAGCCGCTGCCGCCCGAGCCGGCCGAGCGGGTCGTGGCGGCGCGGGTCGCGAAGGCGGATGCCCGGATCGCCGACGTGCCGGTGGCGCGTATCCTTCAAGCGGGCAACGGTAATCCACTGGCGCTCGAGCTTCTAACGAAGGAATGGCTGGCGCACGGGTCGACCTCGCTGCTCAGCGACCTGGAGGGACTCAACACGCAGCCGGCAGCCAACATCGGCATCCCGCGGGCGATCGGGGCGGTGTTCGACCGCCAGATCCGCCGACTCGATGCTCCCACGCGGGCCGCCCTCGACCTCGCCGCCGTGCTCGGAAGGCGGCTTGCAGACCTTTCGCTTTATAAAGTTGTGGACCTCTCCGCGGCGGCAGCTGGTGAAGCCTTATCCCGGTTGAAGGAGGAGGGGTTGCTCCGCGAGGTGCACGGCGGCCTTGAGTTCCGGAACGAGCTGATCCGCGCACAGGCGTACTATGCGGTGGCGGGGCCCGTACGGCAGCACCTGCATCGCAGCGTGGGGGAGCTGCTCGATCAGCAACCCCACCCAAGCAGGCAGGCAGCGAACCTCGAAGTCGCATGGCATCTTTTACGTGGAGGTGACCGTTCTCGCGCAGTGTCGAATGCGATCGAAGGCGCTGAAGCTGCCATCAATAGCGGCGGCTTCTTGGAGGCGGAGCAGATCCTCACTGTCCTTCTTCGCGACCCCTGCCGAGAGCATGAGACGCGGCAGCTTCGCTTGCTTCTGGCAAGAGCTCTCCTAGGTCAGTCAAAGGCCGAGGCTGCGGTGCCAGTGCTAACTCTGCTGGGACAGGACGCTGGACAGTCAGTTCGTGAAAGGGCGCTCGCGACCCGGATGCAGGCCACCGTGGCGTATCTGTTGAATCAGGACCCTGGGCTCGGCTACTGCGAAACCGCGGACGCCGCGCTTCTGGCAGCCCGAGAGACTGGCGATCTCGAGCTGATCGGAAACGCACTGTTTGAATGCGCGAGATCGGGTGCGAATGCGGGGGACGAGCGTAGGGTAGCTACAGCGAGAGAGGAAGCCGAGATCGCGATATCCCAGGCCGCGAGCGAGGTTCCGCCTATGCTCTGTTACTCCAAGGCGTACTGCGATTTCTTTTTCTTTGAACTAGCCGCAGGAGCGAGCGGCTTGGAATCCGCCATCAGGACCTGGAATGCGCGCCAAGACCCAACGGGCTTGTCGCTCGGATACACCGCATACGGAACGTGCAAACAGGGACTCGGCGACTTCGGGTCGGCGTGTGAGGCTTACCACAAGGCTTGGGCGCTCAGCACCAAGATCGGGGACGATTTACGATCCGCGGTCATTGCGTCCAATCTTTGTGTCGCAAAGCTTCATCAGGGAGACTTCCCCTCTGCGGTCAGGTTCGGCGAGCTTGCTGTCTCAACAGCTGCGCGAGCATTAAGCCCACGGCTGGTCAGTATTCACCTAAATCTCGCGGCGTCCCTCTTCATGAACGGTCAGGACGACGCAGCTTTGAAATCCTTGAGCGCCGCTCGAGAGGCCAGCAATCGCGAGCGCAGCTGGTTCGCCACCATGGAATTCCTTATGGGTTGCGCGAGCTTCGCTCTTCAGACTCGTGATGTCACTCTTGCCTTGGAGTTAACCGAGGCCGCGCAGCGTGTCGCCTGGGGGAAGGAGAGGGCGGTACCGCATGCCGGACTGTTTGACATGCTAACAATCCACAGAGCCTTACACGTTGATGGGCTAGATGCTGCGCGCCTGCTCACCGATCAGTGCCTGGCGAAGTACCGAGGCCGACATCCTCTTTACTTCGCTGACATCGTAGGGTGCAACGCATGGCTCGACACGATGTCGTTGGGCAACCATTCGGAGCAGACTAGGGCCGACTTGAACCTCTTGGACGAGCTCGGCTTCGCAGGCCTGATGGCGATTCTCGGCGCACAAGGGTTTCTCACTCATGACCCACGAAGATCGTAATACTCTCTGACAAGGTCGAGTAGCAAGGGCTTGGGCTAGGTCGCGGCAGCACGCTTCGGCACCCCCGACGGAGTTGGCATCGGAGGACCCTAAGTGACTGTGGCGACCTACCGTTGTGAGGCGGTCAGGTGCGGGCGGGACCTACGGATCAGGGTCACTGGGCGATTCGGTGCGCCCAGGCTGGCCTCGGCACTCGAGGAGTCTCCGGGGTGGGCTCAGGAGCGCTGCGATCCGCGCCCAGCAACCTCCGGATGCTTGCGGATTTGCAAACTAGTTTCACGAGTTGCGGGTCAAATTGACGTCCTGCGAAGGTTTCCAGCTCTTCTATCGCGCGAGACAGATTCATGGCACGGCGGTACGGCCGATCAGTCGTCATCGCATCAATGGTGTCAGCGATCATGATGATTCGCGCCCCCATCGGGATGTCGTCACCTACCAAGCCGTCGGGGTACCCCGATCCATCGTAGTTTTCGTGATGGTGCCGAATCATAGCCTGTACCGATCCACGAAGCCTGGTCGCAGTGTCGACGAGCTGCGCACTTCGAGTTACGTGAGTACGCATCGTCATCCGCTCTTCAGGAGTCAGCTTGCCCTCCTTGCGTAGCAGCGGTGCAAACTCTTCATAGATTTTGCCAACATCATGAAGGAGCGCGGCCCGTTTGATGTCATCCACGTCATTCGCCGACAGTCGCAATTCACGCGCTATGGCCAGAGCGTACTCAGAGACCCTGAGAGAATGACCTGATGTATAGGGATCCCTTGCCTCCATGGCCTTGACCATCAGCTCAAGCTTCTCCTCCAATTCAAGCTGCATCTGAAAGTTCATCTGGTACAACTGGCGTACGAGAAACAGGGGAAATACGAGGATGGCCAATCCGAGTAACTGCAGCTTTACATAGAGGAAGACCAATAAAACGGCCAGCGTACTAGACAGAAGGTCAGTTGCAAGGGCGTCCTTGCCAATTCTGTCCCAAGCCTCGCGGACTGAGACGCCGCTGCTCAGGGAAACCGCCAACGCAACGCTTCCGTGATTGACCAGGAAGTAAACTATGACTAGACAGGCGAAGGGGAGCGGCAAAAAGCTGAACCGCTCGAGGCTGACTGACCCACCAAGAGCGGTATAGACCAAAGCCCCAACGCCCGAGGCAAGCATGAACTGGGCCGTATTAAACCAAACGCGAATCAGCGGCTTGTGACGAACAAAAGTGTCAGCGACCAACGCTGTCAGTCCCCCGATTAACATAGGCCACGGGTGTTGAAACAGGGCGACCGACGCAATGAAGGGAACGAAGGACACTGAGGTCCGTACGTTCGCCACGGGGATCGTGAACGAGAATGACTCGCTTACGATCCCGAGAATCAGAAATGCAGCGATGGCATTCCAAAACTTCGACGGGAACGGCGCGGGGATATCCCACTCTCGGAGTGCCAGCACGCACAGTGTGGCAACCGATACCGCGCTGATGTAGGTATAGATCAGCGCTTGCTGCAGCTTCCGTCTCGGCTGTTCGGTCATCCCAGATTTGCTGTTAGGTAAGTAGGGAAAGGGCCCCATAGGTCACTACCACGACACTGTGCCATTCGCGACAACCAACTTCGCGACAGCCGCAAAAAGAAATGCGAGCGCATGCAACATTGAGCGTCACCCCCTCCGAGATACTGCGAGTCTCAGTGGACCGCTAGGAGTGGCACGCCTCGCTATGGCGTACCCGAACGCTCCGCTCGTCAACTTTTCGCTCAGCTCGCTCTTTTGGTAGCGGTGACCAGGGGCCCCTTTTTTCGAAAGTGTCTCTATGTGGCTCGCCGGCCTTCAATCGATCCGGCCCAGCCGAACAATCCGTGAATTCTTCGTAACAGCCTTACGCCGCCTTGCGCCGCCGCAACGCTTCCCGCATCGCGTCTACTACGGCCGGCATCCCCGCTGACTTGTTCAGAATCACCTTCACGCCCATCTGCCGCAGCTCGACCGCCGCCTGCTCCGGCATCCCCCCCGTCACCACCATCACCTCGGCGTCCAGCTTGCGTCCCGGCTCGAGCAGCCGGCGGATCACCTCGGGCGCGTTCAGGTCCGGCAAACTGTAGTCGAGCACGATCAGCGACGGCTGCACCCGACCGATCTCGAGCAGCGCGTCCACCCCCGTCGCCGCCTCCACCACCTCCAGATCCAGATCCGACCGCTCGATCGTCAACACCATCGCCTTCAGGTAGCCCGGGTCGTCGTCCACCACCACCACCACGTCGTGCCCCTTCCCCCCCTCGAGCTCCGGCGGCACCGACATGTCATGCGACCGCAAGAACGCCGTGAGGTCTTCCGACTCCACACGCCGGCGCCCCGTCGGTGTCTTGTGCCCCTTCAGCAGCCCCTGGTCGATCCAGTTCGCTACCGTCGCGGGGGAGACCTGACAGACGCGCGCCACGCGCTGCGTACCCCAGTACCGCTTGTATTTTGGCAAACTCACAGAACCCCAAATAAGCCAAAAATGGGAAGTGCGCAAGGGGCTTTGTGGACTGGCCGCAACACCAAACGGTGCTGCTGGCTAAACTGCTGATTTACAACATGTTGGAAGGAATGTCACTGCCGCGTCAGCGGCGTCTTACCGCCGCGCGTCGGTCCATCTGTTTGTTGCATCCAACACCGCCAGCACCGCGCTCCGCTCCGTGCTCTCCCTGATCTCGCACGTCCCCGTGAGCAGCTGCGCCTCCCGCCCCCCCAGCCCGTGCACCGCCACCAGCACGAACCGGCGATCGAACGCCTCGATGATCGTGGCGCCCTCGAGCGCGATCGAGTTGTCGGGCATCAGCTCGTCCAGGCACAGCGCCGCGGCCCGCGCCGCCGCCTCCACCCGGTTCCGCACCGTGTCGGTCCCCTGCTCCTCCGCCTCCGCCTCCTTCCCCTCGAACGACAGCTTCACCCGCACGATCACCCGCTGCGGCCGCTCCGAGGGCCGCACCTCGAGCCCCTGGAACACCACCACCCGCTTCTTGGCGCGGGTGCGCACCGCCTCTTCCTGCATCTGCTCGATCGGCCGCACGTCGGCGGTCTGCGCCACGCTGATCTTGCGATGGTCGATCTTCAGGCCGAGCTGGGCCATCAGCGCCGACTCGATGTTGCGGACCACCTGCTTCGCCTGCTGATCGCTGCTGGTGAGCACGTGGATCTCGCTCACCTCGCCCAGCGGCGTCACCACCACGCGGGCCGACAGGACGCCCGTGAGGCTGGTGATCAGGTTCTCGGCGCGTTTCACCCCCCAGGGATCGGGCGCCTGGGGAGGGGGGGTGAGCGGCAGCGGGTCGCGGTGTTCCGCGCCCTCGGTATTGGAAACTGTCACGCTAGCGCTCTCCCGTCGCCACCTGGTTTCGCCCCGAGGCCTTGGCGCGGTACAGCGCGCGGTCGGCCGCCACCAGGACGTCTTCCGTCTCCGGGCCCCGCCCCGGCACGAACTCCGCCACCCCGATGCTCACCGTCACCAGCCCCTCGGGGTAGCCGAGACTCCGGCCCGTCGCCTCGATGGTGGCCCGCACCTTGTCCGCCACGCCGAGCGCCCCGTCTACTCGGGTGCGCACCAGCACCAGCACGAACTCGTCCCCGCCGTAGCGCGCCGCCAGGTCGGTGGTGCGGATGTGGGCGCCGCACTCCCGCGCCGCCCCGCGCAGCACCTCGTTCCCCGCCTCGTGGCCGAACTCGTCGTTCACCTTCTTGAAGTTGTCCAGATCCACGAACAGCACCGCGAACGGATCGCCGGTGCGGTCGCTCCGGGCCACCTCCGTGGCGAGGCGGTCGCGCAACACCCGGTACGTGGCGAGCCCCGTGAGTCCGTCCACGGCGGCTTGAAGCTGCGCCTGCCGCGCCTGCTTGTCGAGGTAGGGAGGGCACGAGCGCAGGGTGGTCCGTCCCAGCGCCGCGGCGCTCGCGAACGCCTGGCACGTCCGGTACCCGCACGCACCGCAGTCCCACGGCCGGCCGTTGGGCGCGAGCCCGATCTCCCGCAGGATGCCGTCCACCGCTTCCGCCTGCGGCCGGTGTCCGTTGCGCGTGATCTGGAACGCCTCGGCGACCTGCACGCCGCGCGCCACCGCTTCCTCCACCACCGGCCCGCGCGACCGCGTCGGCTCCGTGGCCCCCACGATCTCGCGCCGCCGGAACAGCTCGTCCCGCGGCCCCAGCAAGGGATGGTCCAGACACCCCTCGCACGGCAGGATGTCCACGAAGCCCAGGTCCAGGCGATCCACCGCCACGGCGCGCGCGATCGCCCCCAGGCCGCCCATCCCGCGGACTTTGCGGAACCGCCGGCTCGCCTGCGTCTCCTCGAGCAGTACCTCGAGCGGCAACCCGCCCGCCATGCTCAGGTGCCGGCGCCGCTCCTCCGGCACTCGCGTGAAGTACTCGTCCTGCGCGGCCACCACGATGCCGCTCCGCCGGAACATGTCGGCCAGCTCGTCGAACGTGACGGCCGCGTCCACGTCCGGCCCGCCTTCCGTGAGGCATACGCCGGCGTACACCACCGGCGTGCCGGCACCGTACAGCTGCTTCAGGTAGCGCGCCTCGGCGGCGATCGGCGTCGCCACCGGGGCCAGGTAGGGAATCAGCTCGGGGTACTGCGTCCGCACCGTCTCCACGATCACGGGGCAGGTGCTGCGGATCATCGTGCCCCAGTCGCCGTCGGCCCACAAGTCCAGGTACTCTTTCGCCACCAGCTCGTCGCCCAACACGCCGCGGTGCACCGTGCGGAACCCCGCCGCGTAGCAGGCGTTCACGACCTGGTTGGGCGTCGCGGGATAAAAGTAGACGGCGTTCTCGACCGACAGGATCAGCGCCGCCCGGCCCGCCAGCGCCAGCTCGAGCGCGCGGGGCACGTCCCCCAGCGCCTCGATCGCGTCGTGCGGGCAGGCGGGGAGGCACAACCCGCAGCGGGTACACGCATCGTCCACGATCCGCACGATCGCGCCTTCGACCGCCACCGCGTCGGCGGGACACACGCGTACGCAGGCCATACAGGCCACGCACGAGTCTGGTTTGATCCTAAAGTCCACGGGACAACCGGCCGGGGCGCTGCGGCTCTCGGAACGAGATCGAGCAAGGGCGCCGTAACATGGACGCCGCAGCATTGCATGTCAATAGCCGCACGGACGACAACCCTTTGGTGGAGCGTGATTTAGGCGAGTTGGTATGCTTTGAGCTTGCGGTACAGCGTACGCTCGCCGATCCCCAGGATCTCGGCCGCCTTGCGACGATTGCCCTGCGTCTCGCGCAACGACGCCTCGATCGCTGCCCGCTCCACATCCGCCATTGTCATGCCAGCGCGATACACCACTTCGCCCTCCGGCACGGTCATCGTCTCGACCGGCGTCCCCGGGCTAACTCCAGAGCCGGGGCCCACCTCGATGACCTCGACGCGACCGGGTCGCTCCTCCAGCCGCCGACGCAGCTCTTCGACTTGTAACTTAAGCTCCACAAGTGAGCGGAAAATGAACTCCAACTCCTGAGCGCCCACGCCCCCCGTCCCGCCGACGTCACGGCCCGGGCCGAGCAGGCGCATCGGCAGCACGCTGCCGTGCTCCCGGATGTCCTTCGGAATGTCGCTCGCGCGGATCTCGCCTTCGGGCGCGAGCACCACCATCGATTCGATGAGGTTGCGCAGCTGGCGGATGTTGCCGGGCCACTCGGCGTCCACCAGGATCTGCATCGCCTCCGGCGTGATGCCCTTGAAGGCGCGGTCGTGCTGGCGCGCGAACTCGGGCGTGAAGCGCCGCACCAAGAGCGGGATGTCGGTCTTCCGCTCGCGCAACGGCGGGAGATAGATGTAGAGAACGTTGAGCCGGTAAAACAGGTCGTCGCGGAAGCGCCCCAGGGCGACTTCCTCTTTGAGCGACTTGTTGGTCGCGGCGATGACCCGCACGTCCACCTTGATCGCCTGCGTGCCGCCCACCCGGAAAAAGGTCCGGTCCTCGAGCACCCGCAGCGTCTTGACCTGGGTGGCGGGCGCCATCTCCCCCACCTCGTCGAGGAAGATGGTGCCGCCGTCCGCCAGCTCGAACCGGCCCAGCCGCCGCTCGGCGGCACCGGTGAACGCCCCTTTCTCGTGGCCGAACAGCTCGCTCTCGAGCAGGGTGTCGGGGATGGCGGCGCAGTTCACGGCGATGAACGGCTTGGCGCGCCGGGGCGAGAGGTCGTGGATCGCCCGCGCCACCAGCTCCTTCCCCGTCCCCGACTCGCCTTCGATCAGCACCGTGGATGTCACGGGCGCCATCTGCTCGATCTTGACGAGCACTTCCTGGATGGCGGGGGATTCGCCGATGATCCCGGTGCGCTGCTGCAACTTGCGGCGCTCGATCAGGCGGCGCACCGTCCCGGCCACCTCGGCCGGGTCGGCGGGCTTTTCGAGGTAGCCCGTGAGACCGAGCCGGCGGGCCAGACCCTTCGCGTCGGGCTCGGTGTCTTCGACCAGGCCCAGGGTCGAGACCGAGCGGTCCCGCGCCAGGGTCAGGAGCTGTGCAGCGCCGGCCTCGTGCAGCCCGCCCGTCACCACCACGCAGTCGGGGGGCGGGTCGCGGCGCAGCGCCTGGCGCGCTTCCTCGAGCGTGGATGCCAGCGTGGTGTGGAAGCCCGCCGCCTCGAGCGCCGCATTGATGCGAACTGCGTGCTCCAGGTCGTCAGTGGTAACGAGGATGCGGTCAGGCATGCGCGGTGCGCTCCCCGGTCACGAGCTCCACGGCGTGATCCAGAACCAGCTCCAACACCGCCAATCCGTCCGCCACACCACCGGGCGACCCGGGGAGGTTGACGATCAGCGTCTTGCCCCGCGTGCCCGCGACGCCGCGGGAGAGCCAGGCGCGCGGGAACCGGGGCGCGGCGGCGGCGCGCAGCGCCTCGGCGATCCCGGGCGCGAGCCGCTCCACCACCGCCTCCGTCGCCTCCGGCGTCACATCGCGCGCGGTGAGGCCGGTGCCGCCGGTGGTGAGGATCACGTCCACCTCACCGGAGTCCGCCCAGCGCGCGAGCTTCCCCGCGATGCGGTCGGTTTCGTCGGGCACCACGCTGCGCACCGCCACCTCGTAACCGTGCCGGCCCGCCCACTCGACGATCGCGTCGCCGGACGTGTCGACCCGCTGGCCCACGGCACCAAGGTCACTGACAGTCAGAATCCCGATCCGCATCGACCTCCACCAACCTCCTCCAACCTCCGCCGTCTACTTCTTCGTTCTCCGCGCCACGAACGGCATGGTCACCACCTCCGCCGGCGCCCGCTTGCCGCGTACATCGATAGTAAACGCGGTGCCCGGCTTGGCTGCTGCCGCGGGCAGGTACGTCATCCCGATGGCGCAATTCGCGGTCGGCGTCACCGTGCCGCTGCGCACCACGTCCACCTGCCCGTCGTTCACGTACACGCCGTAGCCGTGCCGGGCGACGACCTTCGGCTCGGTCACCTTGAAGCCCACGAGCCGGCGCTTCACGCCTGTGAGCTTCTGCTGCTTCAGCGCCGCAAGCCCCGTGAAGCTCGCACCCTTGTCGAGCTTCACGATCCAGCCCAGTCCCGCCTCGTACGGCGTCACCGCGGCGTCGATGTCGCTCCCGTAGAGGGGGTAGCCCGCCTCGAGCCGCAGGGTATCGCGCGCCCCGAGGCCACACGGCTCCCCCCGCCCCGCTCCGACCAGCGCGTGCCACAAGGTCTCCGTGTCCGACGCGCGGCAGTACAGCTCGAACCCGTCCTCCCCCGTGTACCCGGTCCGGGAGATGAAGCACTGCACCCCGGCGACCTTCCCCTCGGCGAAGTGATAGTAGGGGATCATCGCCACGCCGACGGGAGTGAGCGGTGCGACCAGCGCCTCGGCCCCGGGACCCTGGACGGCGAGCAGCGCGGTGGCGTCGGAGATGTCGCGCAGCCGCACGTTCGCGCCCCGCTTCTGCGCCACGATGTGCGCCCAGTCGGTCGCGATGTTGGCGGCGTTCACGACCAGCATGAGCCGGTCTTCGAAGCGATACACGAGGCAATCGTCCACGAACGTGCCTTGGTCGGTGAGAATCGCCGAATACTGGGCCTGCCCGGGGCGCAGGGCACCGACGTCGTTGCAGGTGATCTGTTGGACGAAGGCGTTGCGGTCGGGCCCGGTGACCTCGAACTCGCCCATGTGCGATACGTCGAACACCCCCACGCGCTCGCGCACGGCGCGGTGCTCGGCCGCGATCCCCGCCGGATAGCTCACCGGCATGTCGTACCCGCCGTACGCCACCATCTTGGCGCCGAGCGCGACGTGGATCTGGTGCAGCGGGGTGCGTTTGGGGCTGTCCATTCTAGCCCATCAACGTCGCCAGGAGCGCCTTCTGCACGTGCAGCCGGTTCTCGGCTTCGTCCCACACACGCGACTGCGGGCCTTCGATCACGTCTGCCGTAACCTCCTCGCCGCGGTGGGCGGGGAGGCAATGCAGGAAGATGGCCTTCGCATCGGCGAGCTTCATCAAGTCCGGGTCGACCGTATAGCCGCGGAACGCGTTGCGCCGCGACTCGGCCTCCTCCTCCTGCCCCATCGACGCCCACACGTCGGTGTTCACCACGTGCGCGCCCTCCACTGCTTCTTCTGGGGCCTCCGTGATGGAGAGACAGGCGCCCGCCGCCTTGGCCCGCTCGAAGATCGCCCGGTTGGGCTCGTAACCCTCCGGGCATGCAAGGCGCAGCTCGAACCCCAGCACCTGTGCCGCCTCGATCCAGCTGTTCGCCATGTTATTGCCGTCGCCCACCCAGGCGATCCGCTTCCCTTCCCACGTCCCCAGCGCTTCCCGCACGGTGAACAGATCGGCGAGCACCTGGCAGGGATGCGACAGGTCGGTGAGGCCGTTGATCACCGGGATGGTGGCATGCCGCGCCAGCTCTTCGACCTCGCCGTGGTCGAAGGTGCGGATCATGATCCCGTCCACGTAGCGCGACAGCACGCGCGCCGTATCGGGGATCGGCTCGCCCCGCCCGATCTGGATATCGCGGGACGAGAGGAACAGCGCCTGGCCGCCCAGCTGGTACGCGCCGACCTCGAACGACACCCGGGTCCGGGTGCTCGACTTCGCGAAGATCATGGCCAACGTCTTGCCGGCGAGCGGTGTGTCCCGGTAACCGCCGGCCTTCATGCGGCCGCCGAGGTCGAACAACATCACGATTTCGTCCCGGGTGAGGTCGGTGACGGCGAGGAAATCGCGCTTGGCCATGGATTCCTGGGAGGCGAGTCAAAATGACAGGCTGAGGCTGCTAATTCTACGCGCGGGGGAATCCCAGGACAAGCCAGCAGGTAGGGAGAGTGGGTCCGGCGAAGTATGGGCGCAGGCGAGCCCGAGGAGGGCGGACGCGACGACGCTCTTCCTACAGGATGTAGCGGCGGAGATCCTCGTCATCGACGATCTTGCCGAGCCGCTCGCGTACCTTGTCCCCGTCGAACTTGATGCGCTTCTCCGCCAGCTCGGGGAGATCGAACAACACGTCTTCGAGCAGGGTGGTCATGACGGTATGGAGCCGCCGGGCGCCGATGTTCTCCATGCGCTCGTTGGCCTTGGCGGCAATGCGGGCGATCTCCTTGATGCCGTCGTGCGTGAACTCGAGCGTCGCCCCCTCGGCCGCGCACAGCGCGGCGTATTGCTTGGTGAGCGCGTTCTCGGGCTCGGTCATGATGCGGACGAAGTCCTCCTCGGTGAGCGGCTGCAGCTCGACGCGGATCGGGAAGCGCCCCTGGAGCTCGGGGATCAGGTCCGAAGGCTTGGAGACGTGGAACGCGCCGGCCGCGATGAACAGGATGTGGTCGGTGCGCACGAAGCCGTAGCGGGTCTGCACGGTCGAGCCTTCGACGATCGGCAGCAGGTCGCGCTGCACGCCCTCGCGCGACACGTCCGGTCCGACGGTGCCCCGCTCGCCCGCGATCTTGTCGATCTCGTCGATGAAGATCACGCCGTGGTTCTCCACGCGGTCGAGCGATTCGTTCACCACGTCGTCCATATCGACGAGCTTCTTCAGCTCTTCGTCGATCAGGATGCGCCGGGCCTCGTGCAGGTGCACGGTGCGGCGCTTCTTCTTCTTGGGCAGCATCTCCTGCAACAGCTCGGTGAAGTTGACGTCGGTGCCCTCCATGCCCTGCGGCGGCTGCATCATCTCGAGCCCGGGGAAACCCTGCTGCTGCACCTCGATTTCGACCTCGCGCTCCTCGAGCTTCCCCTCCTTGAGCTGCTGGCGCAGCTTCTCGCGGGTGCGGCGACGGCGCTCCTGGGCCTCGACGTCCCCCTCCGCCGCTTTCGGGGTCACGTCGCCCTTGGACGAGACCACGAACAAGGGCGGATTCTCTCCCGCCTCCCGGCTCCCGACTCCCGGCCGGGAGACGGGAGGCGGGAGCGGCGGTGGCGGCGTAGGGGGCAGCAGCAGATCAAGCAGGCGCTCCTCGGCACGCGCTTCGGCCTGGGGATAGACGTCGTCCTCGCGCTCGGTGCGCACCATGTTGATCGCCACGTCCACCAGCTCGCGCACCATGGACTCGACGTCGCGGCCCACGTAGCCGACCTCGGTGAACTTGGACGCTTCGACTTTCAGGAACGGCGCGCCCGCGAGGCGGGCCAGCCGTCGCGCGATTTCCGTTTTCCCCACGCCGGTGGGGCCGATCATGATGATGTTGTTCGGCAGGATCTCGTCGCGGATGTCCTCCGGCGCCTGGGAGCGGCGCCAGCGGTTGCGTACCGCGATCGCCACCGCCTTCTTCGCCACCTCCTGGCCCACGATGTAGCGGTCCAGCTCCGCCACGATCTTCCGCGGCGGCAACTCCTCGAGCCACGGCAGCGTCTCCTCCGGAGCGGCGGGAGCGGGCAGCTTGTCTTCGGGTGTGCGGGTCGGCTCGGCCATCAAAGCTCCAGAATCGTGATGTGCGCGTTCGTGTACACGCAGATCTCGGCGGCGATCTCGAGTGAGCGCTGCACGATGTCCCGGGCGGGGAGCTTGGACGCCGTGAGCAGTGCGCGCGCGGACGCGAGGGCGTAGCTCCCCCCCGAGCCGATGGCGAGCACGCCGTCGTCCGGCTCGATCAGCTCCCCCGACCCCGAGATGATGTAGCCGTGCTCCCGGTCCGACACCACGAGCAACGCCTCCAGCCGCCGGAGCACCCGATCCGACCGCCAGTCCTTCGCCAGCTCGACCGCCGCCCGCGGCAGGTTGCCGGGGTAGCGCTCGAGCTTCTCTTCGAACTTTTCGAACAGCGTGAACGCGTCCGCCGCGGCGCCGGCGAACCCGGCGAGGATCTTCCCGCCCTTGAGCGCGCGCACCTTGTTGGCATTGGCCTTCATCACCGTGTCGCCGATCGTGACCTGGCCGTCGCCGCCCAGGGCCACGTGGCCGTCACGGCGCACGCACAGAATGGTGGTGCTGCGAATTCGTCCCTGCAACTCTACCTCCAACACTATCCCTCCCCCGTATCGTCCTCACCCCTTTGATCCCCTCTCCCTTCGGGAGAGGGGAGACTCAGCACGACCATCGTTCCCCCTCTCCTGACAAGGAGAGGGGGTCAGGGGGTGAGGACCTATGCCCGTGGATGTGCCTGGTGATACACCTTCTTCAATCGCTCCACAGATGTATGAGTATACACTTGCGTGGTCGAGAGCGACGCGTGGCCCAGCAGCTCCTGCACGGCCCGCAGGTCGGCGCCGGCGTCGAGCAGGTGCGTGGCGAACGAGTGGCGCAGCGAGTGCACGTGCAGGTCGCCGCCGCGTGGCAGCGTGCCCAACAGTCGCTTGATCGAGAGCTGTACGCCCCGCGCCGACAGCCGCTGCCCACGCCGCGCTACGAACACCGCCCGGCCGACGCGCGTTCCCAAGCGCCCCAGCGCGTCGCGCTGGCGGTAGTAGCGGCGCAGCGCGCGTCCCGCATGGCTCCCGAGCGGCACGAGCCGCTCCTTTTTGCCTTTGCCGCGCACCTTCACCTGGTCCGAGATCAGATCGATGTCCTGCTCGTTCAGCCCCGCCAGCTCGGCGAGTCGTATTCCCGTCGAGTAAAACAGCTCGAGCATAGCGAGGTCCCGCGCCTCCGTGAACCCGCCCGCCTTGGCGCGGCGCTCCGCCTCGGTGAACAGCTGCCCGATTTCCACGCGGTCCAGGTGCTGGGGCAGCGTGCGCTCCAGCCTGGGCGTGCGCGCCGCCTTCGCGGGATTCACCTCCACCCCGCGCGTCGTATTCAGGAACCGGTAGAACGTCCGCAGCGCCGAGAGAGCGCGCGCGGCGGAGCGCTTGGCGAGGCCGCGCTGCTGCATCGCCCCCAGCCAGCCGCGGATCGCCAGCCGGTCCACGCCCCCGAAGCTCCACCCGCCTCCGTAGTAGCGGGTGCAGAATGCCGCGAAGTCCGCCACGTCGCGGGCATACGCCTTCACGGTGTGCGGTGAATCGTTCCGCTCCTTGGCGAGGAACGCGACGAAGTCGGCGATCTCGGGTAGCGCGACGGGGCTCACGCCCGCTTCCCCACCCTGAAGGGTGGGCCCGGCGAATCACTGTCCTTAAGGACAGTGCCGTACCGGGCCCAGGCTTCAGCCTGGGAACTCACGCCATCACCTCCACCCCGATTTCCCGGGCGAAGATATCCATGTCCCGCAGTGCTCTGTCGACGAGCTGCTCCTTCTTTTTCTGCTTGTCGCGGGGGACCCGCTCCAGCGGCTCCACCAGCCCGAAGTTCGCGTTCATCGGCTGGAAGTGCTCGGGGTCCGCGGTGTGCACGTACCGGTACAGCGCGCCGAGCATCGTCGTGGGCGGCGGCACGAGGGGCGCCTCGCCCGCGAGCAGGCGCGCCAGATTGATTCCCGCCAGGATCCCGGTGGCGGCGGATTCGGTGTAGCCCTCCACACCCGTGAGCTGCCCGGCGAAGAGCAGCCGCGGATCGTCCTTGGCCGACAGGTGCGCGGTGAGCGCGCGCGGCGAGTTGATGTAGGCGTTGCGGTGGATGCTCCCGAACCGCAGGAATTCCGCGCGCTCGAGGCCCGGAATCATCCGAAACACCCGCTGCTGCTCCGGCACCTTGAGCCGGGTCTGGAATCCCACCAGGTTCCACATCTGTCCCGCGCGGTCTTCCTGCCGCAGCTGGACCACGGCGAACGCGTCGGTTCCCAGGCCCACTGGCTTCATCGGTCCGAAGCGCAGCACGTCGCGCCCACGGGCCGCCATCTCCTCCACCGGCAAGCAGCCCTCGAAGTAGGGCGTCCGGTCGAACTCGTGATGCGGCTGGTACTGCTCGCCGGTCGAGAGCGCGGTGACCAGCGCGTCGTACTGCGCCTCCGTGAGCGGGGCGTTCCAGTAGTCGTCGCCCGAGCCCTTGCCGTAGCGCGACGCGCGGAACAGGAGCCCGGTGTCGAGCGAATCGGCAGAGACGATGGGGGCGATGGCGTCGAAGAAAGCGAGCGCGCTGGCGTCCAGCCGCCGGGCGATCGCGGTCGCGAGCGCCTCGGAGGTGAGCGGGCCCGTCGCCACGATGCCGGGAGACTCGAGCTCGGTCACCTCGCCCCGGAGGAGGGTGATCCCGGGATGGCCGGTGAGCCGATCGTGCACAGCGCGCGAGAACGCGACGCGGTCCACTGCGAGGGCCGCGCCGCCCGGCACGCGGGCCTGATCGGCCGCATCGAGCACCACGCTCCCGAGCCGGCGCATCTCGGCCTTGAGCAGCCCGTGGGCGTTGGTGGGCTCAACCGATTTGAAGGAGTTGGAGCAGACGAGCTCGGCCAGCCCGTCGGTCTGGTGCGCCGCGGTCATGCGGACGGGGCGCATCTCGTGCAGCGTGACCGCGATCCCCCGCTCGGCGAGCGCCCAGGCGGCCTCGCTGCCCGCGAGCCCGCCGCCCACCACTGCCGCCCCCCCCACCCCCCTCCTCAGCTCGCCACCGTCTCCGCGGGCGTCGCTTCTTCCACCATGATTTCGTGTCCGCACTTCAGACACTTGCGGGAGACCCCTTTGGTCTTGGTCTGCTTCTCTTCCATCCCGACGAACCCGCAGCTCGGGCAGGCGACCGCGACCGGGCGGGTCCACGTCGAGTAGTCGCACTCCGGGTAGCGCAGGCACCCGAAGAAGTTCCGTCCCTTCCGGGTGCGACGCTCCGCCAGGTCACCCACGCCGCACTTCGGGCACTTCACGCCCAGCGGCACGGGCCGGGTGTGCTTGCACGCGGGGAACTTGGTGCAGGCGAGGAACTCGCCGTAGCGCCCCGTCTTGATCACCATCGGCGCGCCGCACTCCTGGCAGATCTCGTCGGTGGGCCGGTCGGGCACCTTGTCCCGCCGCAGCGGCCGCGTGAAGCGGCACTCGGCGGGGTAGCGGGCGCAGGCGATGAAGGGACCGAACCGCCCGCTCCGCACCACCAGGCCGCTGCCGCACGTCGGGCACTTCTCCTTGTGCAACCCCGAGAGGTCGTGCACGTCGTGGATCAGCTTCTGCACGTCCACCGCGTCGAGCGCCTTCGCGAACGGCCCCCAGAAGTCGCCCAGCACCTGCTGCCACGCGAGATCGCCTTCTTCCACCTTGTCGAGCTCGTCCTCCATCTGCGCCGTGAACCCCACGTCGAACACATCGGGGAACGAGCGCTTCATCACCTGCCACACCGTCTCCCCCAGCGGCGTCGGCGCGAAGCGGCGGTCCTTGGCCGTGGCGTACCACCGCATCTTGAGGGTGGAGATGATGCTCGCGTAGGTGGACGGGCGGCCGATCCCCAGGCGCTCGAGCTCCTTCACCAGGCTGGCCTCGCTGAAGCGCGGCGGCGGCTCGGTGAAGTGCTGGTTCGGCGTGATCTGCTTCACCGGCACGACGTCGCCCTGCGCGAGCGGCGGGATCGGGGGCAGATCGTCGAGCGTCTTCCCCTCCTCCGGCTCGTGCGCCTCGTGATACAGCTTGTGGTAGCCGTCGAACAGCACCCGCGACCCGGTGGCCCGGAACACGAAGCGGCCCAGGTCGAAGTCCACCTTGGTGGTCTCGAACACCGCGGGGGTCATCTGCGACGCCACGAACCGCCGCCAGATCAGCTGGTACAGCTTGAACTGCTTCGAGTCGAGATGCTGCTTCAGGTCGTCGGGGCGCCGCAGCACATCGGTCGGCCGGATCGCCTCGTGCGCGTCCTGGACGCGCGAGCTGCTCTTGCCGCTCTTGTGGACAACGGGCTCGGCCGGGAGGTAGCGTGGACCGAATTCCTTCCCGATGTAGTCGCGCGCCTGGGCGATCGCCGAGTCCGCCACGCGCACCGAGTCGGTGCGCATATAGGTGATGAGCCCGATCGGGCCCTCGGCGCCGAGCTCGATGCCTTCGTACAGCTGCTGCGCGATCCGCATCGTCACTGCTGCGGAGAACCCCAGCTGCTTCGCCGCTTCCTGCTGCAGCGTGCTGGTGCGGAACGGCGGAGGCGCCGCGCGCCGCCGCTCGCCCTTCTCGACAGTGGTGACCGTGAACGGGATCTTGAGCGCATCCGCGACGATCGCCCGCGCGGTCGCCTCGTCCTTGATCTCCGGCTTTTTCCCTTCGAGCTTGTGCAGCCGCGCCTGGAACGCCTGGCCGTCCTTCTCGAGATCGGCCTCGATGGTCCAGTATTCCTGCGGCACGAACTTGCGGATCTCCTCCTCGCGCTCGCAGATCAGCCGCAGCGCCACCGTCTGCACCCGACCCGCCGACAGGCCGGTCTTGATGCTCTTCCAGAGGAGCGGGGACGTCTTGTAGCCGACCAGCCGGTCGAGCACCCGGCGCGCCTGCTGGGCGTCCACCTTCCGCTGGTCGATGTCGAGGGGATGCGCCAGCGCCTGGGCGACCGCGTCCTTGGTGATCTCGTGGAACAGGACGCGCCGCACCTTGCCGCTCCCCCCGTTGCCGAGCTGGCTCGCCACGTGCCACGCGATGGCCTCGCCCTCACGGTCCGGGTCGGTGGCGAGGAGCACCCGCTCCGATGCCTTCGCGGCCCGCTTGATCTCGGCGAGGGTCTTGGCCTTTTCCTTGATGGTGACGTACTCGGGCGTGAAGCCGTTCTCCACGTCCACGCCCAGCTTGCGCTGCGGCAGATCGCGCAGGTGCCCCACGGTCGCCTTGACCGTGTAGCCCGCGCCCAGGTACTTGCCGATCGTCTTCGCCTTGGTGGGCGACTCGACGATGACGAGTGCGCCCTTTCCGCCCCCGCCCCCGCCCCCGGCGGCGGGCGCCTTGGGCTTCCGCGCCCGCCGCTTGGGAGCGGGGGCCGGGGCCACGGCCACGGCGGCTTCCTCAGCCGCGACCAGCACAGCTCCGCGATCCCCGCGCTTGCGCCCGGGGTCAGCCTTCTTCCGTTTCACCGCTTCGTTCTTAGCAGCCACGCATCAATCCTTCGTCAAACGACACGAGAGGGCATCTTTACCATCCCGCACTCGATTGCGCAAGCCTGACGACCTCGTTCGCCACCTGCGGTGGCAATTTCCGCTCCGTGTCGACCTGCGCGTGCGCGCCTTGATAGAACTGCTCGCGCTCCTTCTGCAAGAGTCGCATGCGCGCCAACGGGTCCTCTCCCATTAACGCCGGGCGGGTTCCCTCGGGCGCGGCACGCTGCACCGCGGTCTCGGGCCGCGCGTGCAGATAAATCACGAGCGCGCGCAGTTTCGCGGCATCGATCGCGCCGGGCTGCGCCGCCCAGCCGCCGCCCGGACCGATCACCGCAGGCTCGCCGGCGAGCGCCGTCTCCATCTCCTTGCGCTCCATCTCGCGGAACGCCGCCTCACCTTTCTCCGCGAAGATCATCGCGATCGGCCTGCCCTCGCGCCGCTCGACGATTGCGTCGATGTCCACGAAAGCCGCGTGGAGCTGCTCCGCGACGAGCCGGCCCACGGCGCTCTTGCCCGACCCCGGCAGGCCGATCAGCACGATGTGCCGTTTCACGAGGCCGCCCCCGCCGCCCCCGCCGCGCCCGCCGCGCCCTTGGGCGTGCGCGCGCGCACCTGCGCGAGATACCCCTCGAAGTTCCGCTTGGTCTCGCTCAGCGCGTCGCCGCCGAACTTCTCGAGCAACGCCTGCGCGAGCACCAGCGCCAGCATCGCCTCGGCGATGACCCCCATGGCAGGCACCGCGGTCACGTCCGAGCGCTCGGACTGCGCCTGCGCGGGGCCGCCGGTCTTCAGGTCCACGGTGCGGAGCGGCGCCATGAGGGTCGAGATCGGCTTCATGGCGACGCGGGCGACGAGCGGCTCGCCCGTGGTCATGCCGCCCTCGGTGCCGCCCGCGCGGTTCGTGGCGCGGGCCAGGCCTGGGAGGATCTCGTCGTGCACCTCGGAGCCCTTGCGCCGCGCGGCCTCGAATCCGAGCCCCAGCTCGACCCCTTTCACCGCCGGAATCGACATCAGGGCCTGCGCGAGGCGCCCGTCCAGCTTCGCGTCCCACGAAACGTGGGAGCCGAGCCCGACGGGAAGGCCCAGCCCAATCACCTCCACCACGCCTCCCAGCGTGTCGCCCGCCGCCTTGGCCGCGTCGATGCGGGCGATCATTTCCTGCTCGGCGTCGGGGTCGAGGCAGCGGACCGGGCTGGCATCGGAGGCGGCGTTCAAGGGAGCGGGGAGCGGGGAGCGGTACTTGGCGGTGACGCCTCCCAATTCGACGACGTAAGAACCGACTTCCACCCCGAACTGTTCCAGCAACACCTTGCACACCGCGCCGCAGGCGACCCGCGCCACCGTCTCGCGCGCGCTCGCCCGCTCCAAGATGTCCCGTGCGTCCTGGCGGTCGTATTTGAGCGCGCCGGCGAGGTCGGCGTGTCCGGGTCGCGGGCGGGTCACCTGGCGGCGCCGCTCCGAGCCGCCAGCGTCGGCCTCAGGCGCCATCACGTCCTGCCAGTGCTCCCAATCGCGGTTCCATACGAGCATCGCGATGGGCGAGCCGAGGGTCTCGCCGGCGCGCACCCCCGCGAGCCACTCGATCTGGTCGGATTCGATCTTCATGCGGGCGCCGCGGCCGTAGCCGCCCATGCGCCGCTTCAGCTCGGCGTTGACGCGCTCGGCGGACAGGGGCAGGCCCGCGGGGATCCCCTCGAGGACCGCCACCAGACCGCGTCCGTGCGATTCGCCAGCGGTCGTGAAGCGGAACGTCACGTTGACCCGCGGCTCAAGCCGCGACTCGGCACTGCCGCTGAAGCGGCTTTGCGCCCGGTTACGGGCAGATGCCGAGCCGCGAGTTCACTCGCGCTCTTCACGTGGCGATTCACGATGGTTTGCCCCTCCCGATAATAGCACGCGAGCCCGACTCCAGGCCGGGCTCTCGAGTTTTTCAGGCCGTTCCCCCTCTCCACCGTGAGGACAGGGGGTCGAGGGGTGAGGTCTCACCGTCGCGGC
>Ga0209160_1001302_pt1 | contig 20899 bp, 24 predicted proteins | sample GraSoiAngelo_153_FD_186167 | JGI IMG/M metagenome (GOLD analysis project Ga0209160, IMG submission 186167) | Grasslands soil microbial communities from the Angelo Coastal Reserve, California, USA - 14_1009_12_40cm (SPAdes) (version 2) | ecosystem: Environmental > Terrestrial > Soil > Grasslands ... | reverse complement strand
CAATTTAGCTGACACGGTTGGCTGGCTGTCAAGAATCGCGATGCAAACGGACGCGCCACCAAACGTCGCTTCCCGGGCGAGGCCGGTTGCAGCGAAGCTGGGACGCGAGGCCTGACCCCGCTAGTAACCCGCGGGCTCGCGGCCGCTGAAGAAGGCGCGCACCCTCTCCCCAAAGGTCCCCTGAGCGCGGTCCGGCGCGGTGCGGCGCGGACGGTCCGGCGCATTCGTGGCGGCCACCGGCTCGCGATCCGCCGCTGTCATCGCCCCGGCCGGCTCGCGGTCCACGCCCTCCCCGGTGGTGGCGGCGACGCCGCGGTCCACGGACCGCCCGCCTTCCCACGCCGGAGCGGGCTGATTGCCATGGAGCTCGCTGCGAACCCGCGCGTTCTCCTCGCGCAACCGCTGGTTCTCGCGACGCAGGTCGGTGATCGCCGATTCGCGGGTCGTCACCCTACGCCGCATCGAACCGACGCGTACGCCGTGCACCAGGCCCGAATAGATCATGTAGAGCAAGAACAAGCCGCCGAACACGGCCGCGGTGAGCACGACCGGGACCCAATCGGGGATCGCGGACCAGTGCCACTGCCAGAGCGTCACGTCATGCGTGCCGGCGTTCCCGCTCACCGCATAGACGGCCACGATGCCGGCGGCGGCGATCAGGAGCAGCAGGAATAGGATCATGGGCAATCCCTCCAGGATGTTAAGTTGGCTGCCAACAATGCAGGTATCATGTTACCTGACAGCGGATCCGCGCGTCAAGGCGGCGAATTGGCTGAGCTCGTGATTCGCCGCCTGGCGGCCGCCGACTGGGCCGCCTTCCGTGCGGTCCGCCTGGCGGCCCTGCGGGACGCCCCCCAGGCCTTCGGATCGACCGCAAGCGATGCCGAGAAGCTCGATGAGGCGGAGTGGCGGCGCCGGCTCGAGCAACGGGCGGTCTTCCTGGCGGAAGTCGCAAGCCAGCCGGTGGGGCTGGCGGCCGGGGTTGACGGCGATCGGCCAGGGGAGGCTGAGCTCATCTCGATGTGGGTGGCGCCCGCCTGGCGGGGTCAGGGCGTCGGTGATCGCCTGGTGGACGCTGTGCTCGCGTGGGCTGCGAGTGAACAATTCACGACGCTGTGCCTGTGGGTCGCGGCCGGCAACGCCCGGGCGGAGCGCCTCTATACCCGGCATGGATTCGCAGCAACCGGCCGGGTGCAGCCCATGGGAGGGGAGAGGGTCGACCGTCTCGAATTCGAGATGCGCCGCAGAATCGGCTAGCGCAGATCGCGGACGGCGGCGGTGCCGAGGAAGCCCGTGGCCAGCGCCACGGTCGCCAGCCGCATCGAATCGACAAGCCACCCGCCGGCGGCGCTAAGGCTGAGGGTGAGCGCGGCACAGATTGAACCGCACAGCCCAGCGATCAGCCAGAGTGGCCAACGCCGGCGTCCAGGCCATGCCAGCAGAAGGCACAATAGAAAGGCGACCAGGATGAAACCCCCCACCATCCTGGTCGCCATCGGCGTGCCCCCCAGGTCGATTGGCACCCCCACTGCTGTAAGCCTAGGGCGAGTTCGCCTTCACCGGTATCCCCCAGGGTGATGAAAGATCGGCCCGCGCGGTTCCAACCGGGGGAGGGCGAACGGGGGAGAGGGAGAGCCGCTAGATCAGATTCTGGCGGGAGGCGGCGGCCACGGCCTCGGCGCGATTGCGGGCATTGAGCCGGCTCAACAAGTTCTCGACGTAGGTCTTGACCGTGTTCTCGCTCAAATGCAGACGATTGGCGATCATGCCGTTGGAGAAGCCTTCCGCGACCAGCTCGAGGACCTCCTGCTCGCGCGGTGAGAGCCGGACGGCTGGAACGCTGGCGCTCGTGACGGGCGTGACCACCGCGCTGACGATGACCGGCGGCGTGGGAAGGCTCGATCCGTCCGGAGCGAGCGCTGTCCCCTGGGGCAGCACCCCGCCGATGACGATCCGATCGTAGGCCGCGAGAATCGCGCCCGCGACCACCATGATCAGGCTCCAGAGCAATACGTCCCGGCCGTCGAATTCCAGGCCGAGAAAGGCCTTGAGCGCCGCATGTAGCGCGATCATCCCGACGACGAAGATGCCGACAGAGAGCATCGCGCCCTCGGCGCCGTCGTAGGCCACCATCCACACGATCAGGAGGATGTAGGCGGCATAGATGCTGGTACTCGCGCCGACGCCGCCGAAGACGAAAAGCACCAGGAAGTAGCTGACCGTATCCAACAGGGTGAGGGCGCGGCCGATGCGCAGGATCGAGTCGTCGTCGGCCCTGGAGATCGCGATCATCCCCCAGGCGTTGTAACTGGCGACCCAGATGAGGACTAGCGCCAGCCCGATCGGTGAAATCGGCTTCACCGCCAGGGAGAGGATCGCCGCAAAGAGCAGGCCCGGCCAGCGAACCACCGTTCCGAGACGGGCCAGCCGGCGGAGCGATGCCGCGTTCAGACGCGGACGCTCGGCGGCGTCGAGTCCAAGGAACGACAGCGTCCGCATTTTCCCCGACCTCCGCCCTGCCCCCCTCAGGGTGGCCCCATTCTACCGGCGAGTTCCGAGCCCGTAAAGACGCGCGGCGCGTCAGTCGCCGATGACGGTCCGAACCGTCCCGCTGGTCCAATCCGCGACCGCGATCCGGTGGTTGTTGGTGTCCGCTATGTAGAGGCCCTCGACGCCGGCACAGACACCGCCGGGCTCGCGGAACGCCGCCGATGGCCCGGCTCCGTCCGCTCGTCCCGCGGCGCCGCTCCCGAGCCAGCTGGTGGCGGCGCGGCGCCCCGGGTCCAGGCGCTTGATTTTGTTGTTGTAGCTATCGGCCACATATAGGGTGCCGTCGTGGATGGTAATCCCAAGCGGATGCTGCAGGCGCACCGCATCGCCCTCGCCGTCCTGGTCGCCAAAGACGAACAGGTCCTCGCCGACCAGGGTTGTCACACGCGCGGTATGGAGGTCGATATCGCGGACGGCGCTGACTTCGGAATCCGCCACATACAGGTGTCCGTCGAGAATCGTGAGTCCGCTCGATTGGGCGAACCACGCCTCGCCCGCCGCTCCATCGAGCAGGCCCTCGCGACCGGTGCCGGCAAAGGGGGCAACCGCACCGCGGTCGAGGTCGAGCGTCCAGATCTGGTGGGTCCCGGCCATCGCGATGTACAGGAGGCGGTCCGCGAGTGCCAGGTCCCAGGGCGAGCTCAGCGGCGTCGACCGGCCGGGCCCGCCGGTGCCCGGTCGTAAGGCCTGCTCCCCGGTGCCCGCCAGCGTCGTGACGAGACCGGATTCGAGGTCGATGGCCCGGATCGCGTGGTTTTCCGTATCCGCAACGTAGAGCGTCGAACCCGATCGGGCTATGCCCTGGGGTTGCTGAAACGCGGCGCGCTCGTCCGGCCCGTCAGCAAACCCGGGCTCACCCGAGCCGTAGGTCCGCCGGATCGAGCCGTCGAAGCCGGTGAAGACAATGCGGTGATGGTTGCTGTCGGCGACGAACAGCCCGTCCTTTGTCGCCAGCACCTTGCCGGGGAAGCTCAACGTTCGCGCCGGTTCGCGGATCTCCTCGAGCGCGATCGTCGAGGCAGGCGCATGAAGCAGACCCCGCTCCTCGAACTCCTTCAGCATGCCGGCGACGAGAGGATCGAACTGCTCGAAGGGCAGTTCGCCCTCGTGCTTTCCGATGACGCGACCCTCCGGGTCGATGAACATCAGCGTCGGCCAGGCCCGGCCGCCAAAGCGCTGCCAAACGGCAAAGTCCCGGTCATTCACGACCGGATGCTCGATGCGATACCGGAGCACCGCTTCCCGCAAGTTGGCGGTCTCGCGCTCAGCCGGGAATTTGGGTGAATGGACGCCGACCACGATCACCCGGTCTCCATACTTCTGTTCGATCTTCCGCAACTGCGGAAAGGTATGCATGCAGTTGATTCAACAGAAGGTCCAGAAATCGATGATTGCCAGCCGCCCGCGCAGGTCGGCGATGTGCAGCGGCCGGGATACGTTGAGCCAGTCGAGCCCTTGTGGGAAGTCGGGGGGCGCGAACCGTGCCGGCGTAGGTGTGAACGGCCATCCCGGGTCAATGGTACCGACGCCGTGTTCGTGGGCTTCCTACCAACGTTACAATGTGCCTAACACTATGTCTGCTAGCGGATGGTGGCGATCGCGCCCGGGCCGCCTGACGTGGCCGGCACGCCGGCCCTCCCTGCGCGCGGTGCTGATTGCCATCCTGGCCGTGGGGCTGGCGCTCAGCAGCCGGGGGGCGAGCGCGATCCTCTTGAATGGCCAACCGACCGGTAGGGCGACGGCAGCGCTCGCGAGTACGCCGGCCGCGGCGGACGCGGCCATCCGGGCCGATTCGAACCGGCTGACCGGTGCGGTCCAGGCCGATCCGCACGCCGTGCGAGGCTCGGCGCAGGTCGCGCTTGCGGCCGGACGGAACGATGCCACGATCGCTACCTTTCTCAAGCTGCGCTGGGCGGGTCGACTGAGTGCCGCGCTCGAACGCTACGGCGCCATGCTGACCGTTCCTGAAGCGCAACAGCTCTCGTTGGCGGCAGCCGGCATCCAGCATTACGCGGCGCAACTTCACAACGGCCTGCTGCACGATGGGCCAGGCCGGATGATCATCGTCTCGGTGCAGGCGCAGCGGCTGACCGCCTACGAGGATGGCCGAGTCGTGGTGGATACCGCAGTCACGACCGGGCGCCCGGCGCTCGCGACCGATATCGGCGCGATGCGGGTGCTGCGCAAGGACGCGCCCTGGACCATGCAGTCACCCTGGCCCAAGGGATCGCCCGAGTGGTACCCGGACACGGTCGTCCAGATGGTGGTCTGGTTCACCAAAAACGGCGAGGGGCTGCATGACGCCAGCTGGCAACCAGCGGCAACGCTTGGACCAGGATCGCAGTTTGGTCCCTTCGCGAGCCATGGTTGCATCCACCTGCCGCTGGCCGCTGTCACGACGCTCTTCGATTGGGCGCCCATCGGGACGCCGGTCGTGGTGTACCCAGGGGACGGCTCGCCGCTCGGGAGCCAGGCGCTGCAGCAATCGGTCGACGCGATGGGCAACCCGGTCAGCGGCATCCGCGGCGCCTAGGCCCGCGGAACTTTTCGGACCGTTCGCCGTCGTAGTCATCAGAGGCCTGATGAAACGTCTGCTCGTGTCGATCATCGTCACGCTGGCGATCGCCGCCTGTGGCACGGCGGCAGCAACGCCAATTCCGTCCGGAACGGGCATTCAGGGCGTGGTGCAGTCGGGTCCCACCTGCCCTGTCGAGCGGATCAACTCACCTTGTCCGCCGCATCCTCTCGCCGCGACTATTGTGGTGGGCGACGCGGCCGGTCACGAGGTGGCGCGCACGCACTCCGCTGCTGATGGACATTTCAAAGTCGATGTCGCGCCGGGAACCTATACCGTCGTGGGCCTGAACATCAACTCCAGCATGCTGCCGCGGCCGATCGCGACAACCGTGACGGTGACCTCAGGCAGCTATGCCAGCGTCATCGTCGCGTACGACAGCGGAATTCGTTAGTTGCCGATATGCGCCGCGGGAATCGTTCCCATCCGGCCGCGACGGAAGTCATCGAAGGCCTGGGCCAATTCCTCGTGCGTGTTCATCACGAACGGTCCGTACCAGGCCACCGGCTCACCAATCGGCTCACCGCCGAGGACGAGCACCTCGAGGTTCGGCGACCGGCTTTCCTGCGTGAGGTCGGCGGTCAGGCTGATCACGTCGCCCTCGCCGAAGGCCGCCAGCTGTCCGGTGCGGATGGGTGCGCGCTTGGCGCCCACTGTTCCGCGTCCGGCGAGGACGTATACCAGCCCATTGAACTCGCGCCGCCAGGGAAGACGGAGCTCAGCTCCCGGATTGACCGTGACGTGGAGCAGGCTGATCGGAGTGTGCGTCATGCCAGGGCCTTTATGGCCCGCGATCTCTCCAGCGATCACCCGCAGCAGCGCGCCACCGTCGTGTGAGGCGAGCAGCGTGACCCGGCTCGCGCCGATGTCCTGGTAACGCGGCGGCGTCCACTTCTCATCGGCCGGCAGGTTGACCCAGAGCTGGATGCCGTGGAAGAGTCCGCCGCTGGTGATCAACGCCTCCGGCGGCCGCTCGATGTGGAGGATGCCGGCCCCAGCCGTCATCCACTGGGTGGCGCCATTGGTGATCAGGCCGCCCCCGCCGGTGGAGTCCTGGTGCTGAAAGGTGCCGTCGATCATGTAGGTCACGGTCTCGAAGCCGCGATGCGGATGCCAGGCCGTGCCCTTCGGTTCGCCCGGTCCGTACTCCACCTCACCCATCTGATCCATGTGAATGAAGGGATCCAGCAACCGCTGGTCGAGCCCGTAGAAGGCGCGGCGCACGGGGAACCCCTCGCCCTCGACGCCCTTCGGCGCCGTGGTGATGGCGAGCAGCGGACGGTCGATGCTGGTCGCACCATCAAGTTCAGGCAGACGAGGCAGCGTCAGGATGTTTTCGACAGTGCCGGCGGGCATGGCACTCGATATAACTCTCCCACCCGACTTGATATTCCGATAACGTCAGGGGCGTGAGGATCGGCGTGATGATCGAAGGTCAGGAAGGGTTGACCTGGGATCGATGGTTTCGTATCGCCGATCGGGTCGAGTCGCTGGGTCTCGACTCGCTCTGGCGCTCGGATCACTTTTTCAGCCTGATGGGCCACCCGGAGCGGCCCGCGCTCGAGTGCTGGATGTCGCTCACCGCACTGGCGCAGCGGACGCAGCGGATCGCGTTCGGACCGCTGGTCAGCCCCATGACGTTTCGTCACCCCGCGCTGCTCGCGCGCATGGCCGCCGCCGTCGATGGGCTCTCGGCTGGCCGGCTCGTCCTCGGTGTCGGCGCCGGATGGAACGAGGCGGAGCACGAGGCCTACGGGATTTCGCTACCCCCGCTGAAAGAGCGGTTCGACCGCCTGGAAGAAGGCATCGCCGTGATCAAGGCGCTGTGGACCGGAGGCCCGGTCGATTTCGATGGTCGCTACTACCGGCTGCAGGGCGCGGCCGCGTACCCGCGGCCGGTGCAGCAACCCGCGCCGCCGCTGCTGATCGGGGGCGACGGGGAAGTCCGACTGCTCCGCATCGTGGCGCGCGAAGCCAACGAGTGGAACAGTCACGCGCCTGGGCCCGACGCTTACCGCCACAAGCGCGGCCGGCTGGAGGAGCATTGCCGCGCCGTTGGTCGCAACCCAGACGAGATCCGGCGCTCATGGATGGGCGGCGCGCTCATCGGCCGTGACGACGCCGAGGTTCGCGAGAAGGGCCGCTGGCACCAGTCGTTTCTGGCCGCGCTGGCGAGCGCCGCGCCCGAGGCCGCGCCCGATGAGCTCCGCCGGCGGAGCTGGATCGTTGGAACACCGGAGCAGGTCGCAAGCCAGCTGGCGGCCTTTGCCGCGCTCGGCGTCGAGCGCGTCATGTTCCAGTGGTACAACCTCGACGACCTCGACGGACTCGAGCTGCTCCCTCAGCTGAACCGGAACTAGCGAGGCGTCGCGCTCGCGCGGGCGGACGAAAGCGATGTCGACGGCGATCGCGTCAGCCGGAGCCGTAGTTGATCATGACGTTCTTGATCTGGGTGTAGCTGGCCAGCGCTTCCACACCCTGCTCGCGGCCAAAGCCGCTGCGCTTGTAGCCGCCAAAGGGCAGACCGATGCTCCCCTCGACGCTGTAGCCGTTGACGCGCACCTGGCCTGACTTGACCGCGGTGGCCACGGTCATCGCCTTGCTCAGGTCTTTGGTCCAGACCCCCGTGACCAGGCCGTAGGGCGTGCCGTTGGCGATCGCGATCGCCTCGTCGAGCGACTCGAAGGTCGTGACCGTGAGCACCGGGCCGAAGATCTCTTCCTGCTCGAGGACCGATCCGCGCTCAACGTGGTCGAGTAGGGTTGGCTCGATGAAATAGCCGGCCGCGAGCTCGGCGGCCTGCGCGCGGGCGCCTCCGGTGACCGCCGTCGCGCCGTCACGGGAACCGGCCGTGATGTAGCCGAGGACGCGATGCATCTGGCGCTCGCTGACCACCGGCCCCATATCGGGGTTGTCGAGGCCGCGCCCCAACCGGATGGCACCGATGCGTTTCGCCAGCAGCTTGACGAATCGGTCGTGGCCTGCGCCCTCGAGCAGGAGTCGCGTTGGCGCGGTACAGGTTTGCGCCGCGTTCTGCATCAGGATGCTGGCCGAGGAGGCGGCGGCCCGCTCCAGGTCGGCGTCGGCGAAGACCACGTTGGGGGACTTGCCACCGAGCTCGAGCGTCAGGGGCACGACGTTGTCCGCGGCCGCCTTCATGATCGCGATGCCGGTGGGAACCGAGCCGGTGAACGTGATGTGGTTGATGCCGGGATGCGATGCGAGCGCGGCGCCTGTCTCGCGTCCACCGGTCACGACGTTGAAGACGCCGGCCGGGATGCCCGCCTCCGCGGCCAGCTCGGCCAGGCGGACGATGCTCAATCCCGCCTCCGCCGCGGGCTTCGCCACCGCCGCGTTTCCGGCGGCGAGCGCGGGCGCAATTCCTCGGGACGCGAGCCGGAGCGGGTAGTTCCAGGGCACGATCTGGGCCGAAATGCCGAGCGGCTCTCGAAGCGTGAAGTCGACGAAGCCCTGGCCGAGCGGGATGCTCGAGCCGAACACCTTGTCGGCAACCCCGGCGAAAAACTCGAAGTAGCCGGCGGCGGCGGCCACGTCGTCCTCCGCCTGGCGGAGTGGCTTGCCAACGTCCAGGCTTTCCAGCTCGGCCAGCTCCTTCGCGCGCTCGCGCAGCAGTCCGGCCAAGCGGTTCAACATGCGGACGCGTCGCACCGGCGGCAGCCCGGCCCAGCCCTGCTCCAGCGCATGGCGAGCCGCAGCCACGGCGGCATCGACGTCGGATTTGTCGCCCAGGGCGACGGTCGCGAAGATCTGTCCGTTAGCCGGGTCGATGGCCTCGAAGGTCGCGCCCGATCGAGACCAGGTCCGCTGCCCATCGATAAACATTCGCCCGTCAAACGCTAGCCTGGCCGCCTTGCTCGCCTCCGCCACTCCGCTAGCCTACTGGTGTCAGGGCGTCGTCATCTGGGTAAAACCAAGAGGTATCTGAGGGTCGGACTGCGGAGGAGCTCATCGGATGCGCACCATCGCCACCTACCTGACCGGTCGGCGGAACCTCGCCGGATCGGCCCTGGCGCTGCTGGCCGCCGCGCTGGTCGTGATCGATCCCGTCGGCCCGCAAGGCATCGTGCTCGTGATCGGTTTCTACCTGGCCGGGGTGCTCGCGGTGCGCGGAACCCCCAAAGTCCATCGCCTGGGCTTCGACCCGATGCAGGTCCAACGATCCCTCTCGTCGGAGATCGCGGCCGTCGCCGGGCGAGTTCCGCCTGAGATCTGGATCCGGATCCAGCGGATCGAATTGACCATCCGGTCCGAAATCTTGCCGCATCTCGATTGCCTTCCGCTGGGCGCGCCCGAGCTCTACCTGGTCGAGCGCACCGCGCGCGACTTCCTTCCCACGGCGGTCGAGAGCTACTTGCAATTGCCTGGCGGGTATACGTCAGCCCGCGGGGCGACGGCCTACCAGGTCCTGGTTGACGACCTCGAGCTGCTCGAGGCGCAGATGCGCCGAGTCGCCGAGGCCGTCCACCGCGCCGATATGGATCGGCTGCTGGCGCATCACCGATTCCTCGAGGACCGGTTCAGACGCCTCGACCTATCAGGATGACGCCGGGCGACGAAGGACGGGCCGCATCGAAACCGGCAGCAACCGCCAGACGCCAAGGGCGAGCAGCAGCAGCAGGATGAAGGGCAGCACGAAGCCCACCACGACCAGCATCCCTCCGACGACGGCGACGAATGCCTGCCCCGCCGTCGCAAAGGACTGACCCAGCCCGCTGCGATCCCACAGGCTTGGCTGCACGGGTACGGCCGCGACCGTGAAGAAGTGAACCGTGATGGTCGAGAAGGAGGTCCGCTGGTCGAGGAAGCGGATGCGCCCCTCGATCTGCTCGATCTGACCGGTGACGCTCGAGAGCTGGTTCTGGACCGCGATGCTGTCCTGAATGTTCTGCGCCCGCCGCATCAGGTCGAGCAGGATCGCCTGCTGCGCCTGCTGGTTCTTGAGCCTGGACTGCAGGTCGACGTACTCGCCACTAACGTCCTGGCTGGTGACCTCCTGTTGGGTGGTCGTGCCGAGCTCGCGGAGCGCCGCGAGCGCCTCGCTGTAGCTCGAGGCCGGGACGGCCACCGTGATGGTGCCGGCGTTCGTCTCGCTGGCGGTCGCGTCACCAACTTGTGAGCTGACGAGGTACCCGTTGAATCGGGTGGCGACCGTGACGGCCTGGTTGTAGCTATCCCAGAACGCTCCCGACTTGATCCGAATCCCGAGCGAGGCGTCCTGGATCACCTTCTGGTTGCCCTGAGCGGTCAGGACGGCATTGGTACCCGGCTGGCTGGCCGGCCCGGCGGAACCGATCGCGCTTTTGTCTGCGCTCGTATAGTCCACCGAGCCCCCGCCCTGGGCCAACCCGCCGCTGACCGAGTGGGGAGCGGGCGCGGCGCTGTTGGTGGCGCCGGAGCCGCACGCTGCCAGCAGCGCGCTGAGGCCAAGTGTTCCGACGAGTAGCGCCAGCCGGACGGACGGGATGGTTTTCATTTCGACCTTAGGACGCGGACCGCACGGAAAAGTTCCGGTCGGCCGAAGTAAGCTTGGAAGGTGAGCCAGCCCGTCGACCTGTCGCCGCTGCAGCGCGAGCTCGATAACCTCCGCCTGCAGCTGTGCCACTGCAACAACGCGGGCACCTGTTTAGGCTGCCAGGGCGTCGACATGCTCCGTCAGCAGGCGGCGATGGTCGTCTCCGCGGCTACGCAACCCGTGCTCCTGCAGGTCGCCCAGGAGAGTCAGGCAAAGGAGCTCGTCAAGCAGGTCCAGGAGATGCAGGAACGACTGCTCCGTGACCCGGAGGCCGCCAAGGCCCTCGAGGAGCTACTGAAGTATTTCCAGGGACCGACCGAAGAGACGAACCACTAGCTAGTTGCGGGCACGGCGGTCACGACCACCCGCTGGGTGTCGACCCAGTTGGGCCAGCAGGTGAAGACGGTCAGCCGGACGTCGTTGGTGGGCTGAAGGATCTGCACGGCGGTTGGGGCGACGATGGTCCGGGCCGTCACGTGATAGACGACCGGGTCGGCGCCCGCGACGGCGACCTGCAACTCGTCCCCGATCGCCAGGTCCTTGAGCCGGGCGAAGATACTACCTTCAATGTCGTCATGGCCGTAGAGCACCGCATTGCCGCTGCCGATGGGGGAGGAGTTGGCGTAGTGCGTAACCGCGTAGCCCTTGGCGATCAGCATGTTGCCGCCGCCGTCGACGCCCCGGTCGAAAATCTGGGCGTTCTTGATACCCAGCTTTGGAATCGAGAGATAGGCGACCACCTGGCTCGGCCCAGCGCCGGTGTTGCCGGTCCCGGGCAGGAATTTCGGATGCTGATGGGGGGGCGATAGGGGTTCGCCCAGGGCCGGAATTGGTTGGACGGCGACCTCAGACGAGCCCAGGCGCACCAGGCCGAGTGCCGGCAGCGAGGTCCCCATCAGCACCAGGCCGCCGACAATCAGCAGTCCGGCTATCAGATTTCGTCTCATCGCTCCCATCATAGTCAGGCCAATTTGGAAGCGTGTCAAGAAACGACCGGGCGTCGCCCGCGCGAGCGGCGCCAGAGGTGCCAAACGAGCGTTGAGACGTAAAGGGCGCCGGCTGTAAGCCCGGCGCCCTGGCGAGAACGCGCCTTTCCACGCCGGGGCGCGCTATTTTTTACGCAGCCTTGCGGGCGGCGGTGCGGATGTAGGCCTCGCGGACGGCCTTGGGGAACGACCAGCGCGGCTTCTTGGACGCGGGCCGTGCCTTCAGCATGATCGACTCGCCGGTGAAGGGATTGGTGCCTTTCCCTGCCTTGCGGGCTTTGACGTCACGCGATGCGAGGGCGCCGATCTCGGGGAAACGCACGCGCATGCCGCGCGCGCCGGCGGCAACGGCCGCCTCAAAGGCGTCCTTGACGGCCCAGCTGAGGTCCGACTTCTTGACCTTGTGGCCCTTCTCGGTGAGGTTCTCGTGCACCAGGCTGACGAACGTCGACGCGGTCCATTTTTGCGTTTTCGGCATCGTGTCCTCCGTGTTGTAATCCGATGGGCGTAGGGCCCTGTCGTGGGATGCAAACGGGGGCGGCGCCCAAAACGTGCGTCTTTCCGGCGAAATTGCCAGAAAATGAACCCGTATGCCGGAGCTGCGCTTTGAAGGCCACCTCGAGTCCGACCAGGGCGCGTGCTTCATTCGCGTGCCGCCCGAGGTGCTGACGGCGCTGGGCCAGCGCAAGCGTGCGCCGGTCAAGGTGACGATCAACGCCACCAGCTTTCGAACCACGATCGCGGTGTACGGCGGCAAGTCCTACGTCGGGGTGCGGCGCGAGATCCGGGAGGCCGCGGGCGTGACGGCCGGTGACCAACTAACCGTGGGCCTGGAATACGACCCCGAGCTGCGCGCCGTCGACCTCCCCGAAACGCTGCGGGTGACGCTCGAGGGTGACAGCAAGGCCGCGGCAGCCTTCGAGAAGCTCTCCTACACCCGCAAGAAGGAATTCGTCGAGTGGCTCATGGGCGCCAAGCAGCCGGAGACGCAGCGACGGCGGCTGGCGCAGGTGATGGCGATGCTTCGCGGATCACGACGGCGCTAACCCGTCAGGCAGCCTCGCGCTGCCGCAGCGAGTAGGCGATCCGATTGTCGAGCTCCCACTCTTCCTCGAGCGCCAGGATGCTCAGGAGCAGCTCTTCGTGGATGTCCTCGAGCTCGCGACGCCGCTCAATTCCTTCCGCGTCCAGCGGCTTTGGAACGAGCGCCTCGAACTTCTCGGAGGCATCCATTTCTGAGTCACATCCTTCTAGCCTCCGTTCTAGCGCGACAGTATTAAGGCCGCGTTAGCGGTCCACGCTTCCGGCGAAGCGGGCGCAGCACTGTGCCGCGCCCGTCACCGTTTTGTCTTACTCAGATGGGTGCGCGGCGGCTGGTGCCTTGAGCGCCTGCTCGCGGATCACTTTCTTATCGAATTTCCCCACACTGGTCTTGGGGATCTCATCGACGAAGCGAACTTCGTCCGGCAACCACCATTTGGCGACCAGGGGCGTGAGGAACTCGATGATCTCTGCCTGCGTGACGGCACCTCTGAATTCCGGCTTGGCGACGACATACGCGACCGGCCGTTCCTGCCATTTCGGGTGCGGGACGCCGATGACGGCGGCTTCGAGAACTTTCGGATGGCCCATGATGGCTGACTCCAGCTCCACGGACGAGATCCATTCACCGCCGGACTTGACCAGGTCCTTGGTCCGGTCGACGATCTGGATGTAGCCCTCCGGATCGACATTCGCGACGTCGCCGGTGCGCAGCCAGCCGTCGGCCGTAAAGCGTTCGGCGTCGACACCTCGGTAGTAGCCTGCGGTCACCCAGGTCCCACGCACCTGGATCTCACCGACACTCTTCCCGTCCCACGGGACGGGCGCGCCCGTGTCGACGTTGGCGAGGCGCAGCTCGACGCCGGCGATCGGGAATCCTGCCTTGAGCCGTACGTGCTTGCGATCGCCCTCCGGCGTGTAGCTCTTCATGGCGGCGACGGCCGCGACGGGCGAGGTCTCGGTCATGCCCCATCCCTGGTTGGTATCGATGCCGTGCTTGGTCAGGCCATCGTAGAGTCCGGCCGACAACGCCGAACCCCCGACGAACATCCGCAGACCATCCAGGTTGGTACCGGTTTTATCCAGGTGTTGGAGCAAGGCGATCCAGACACTCGGAACGCCGGCGGTGAAGGTGACGCCTTCCTCTCGGAAGAGATCGATCAGGCTGACCGGGTCCAAAAAGCGGTCGGGAAAGACGAGCTTGGCGCCGAGCATGGTCGCCCCATAGGCGAGGCCCCACGCATTCGCATGGAACATGGGTACCACGGGCAGGATGCTGTCCGACTCCGCCAGGCCGATGCCCCCGCCGATGGCGATGCCAAAGGAGTGCAGGACCGAGGACCGGTGACTGTAGATGACGCCCTTCGGTTTGCCAGTCGTGCCGGACGTGTAGCACATGGCCGACGCGTCGCGCTCGTCCAGGTCGGGCCATGGATAGGCGGTTTCGCGGTTGGCGATCAGCTCCTCGTAGGAGGTCAGCGGCGTGAGCTCGCCGTTCGGGGACGGGCCATCCGTCATGACCACGAAGTGCTTGACGCCTTTGAGAGTTTTTGCGATCCGTTGCAATGCCGGGACCAGGGAGGCGTCGACGAAGATGACCTTGTCGTCGGCGTCGTTGATCACGAACTCGAGGTGCTCGGGGAACAGCCGGGGATTCAAGGTGTGGAGCACCGCGCCCGCGCAGGGCGCCGCAAAGTAGAGCTCCAGGTGCCGGTAGTTGTTCCACGCGAGGGTCCCCACCCGATCGCCGGGCCCGACACCGAGCTCCTTCAGGGCGTGGGCCAGCTGGGCCACCCGCCGGCCGAAGTCGGCATACGTGTAGCGGTGCCGCCCGGTCTCCCGCCTGGTCACGATCTCCTTGGTGGGGAAGAGGGTGGTCGAACGCCAGAGGAAGTGCTGCAGCGTCAGGGGGAAGTCGGGCATTGTGCTCCGCATCGGGATCCGCGCCTCCTTCAGCCGGCTACCCGGCCGCCGTTTTGGCCGTCGCAATACCACCCATGATATGCTTGATTTCGGGTGCTGTCAGCCCGGTCATGGCACGCCCAGGCAACGCAAGCGGATCGGGGATAACTTTGCGAAGGAGCTAGCGACAGACGTGGCGCAGAACGGAACGATCAAGCGACTGGTGATGGACCGCGGTTTTGGATTCTTGAGCGGCGAGGACGGCAAGGAGTACTTCTTCCACCGGTCGTCCGTCGAGGGCTCTTTCGAGGGGTTGCAAGAGGGGCAGAAGGTCAGCTTCGACGTCGAAGCATCCGCTCCCAAGGGGCCGCGGGCCTCGCGGGTGCGCGTCGCCTAGGACTCACTAACCCGGAATCCGAAAGGCCCGAGCTGTTCGCCCGGGTCTTTTTGTTTCTGTCAGGGTTTGGCGGCGCGGATGAAGGCGCTGGCGATCTTTCCTGATCCTTCCGGCAAGCCAGCTTCGCCCGGACCGTAGGTGTTGGTGATCTCGATCTCGACGGCATCGAAGCCGGCCTCGACCACGGCGGCGCGGTAGGCGTCGATCGGGATGGTGCCGGCCACACAGCCGGCCCAGGCGTCGATCGCCGACTTGACGTGCGCCGGCAGCGGCTCAAGCTCGACCATGTCCGAAACGGCCAACCGTCCGCCAGGCCGCAGCACCCGGAACGCCTCTTTCAGAACTGCGCTCTTGTCGGCGGCGAGGTTGATCACGCAGTTGGAGATGACGACGTCGACCGCCGCATCGGCGAGCGGAAGCGCCTCGATGGTCCCCTTGAGGAAGGTCGCGTTTTCCACGGCCGCGCGTGCCTTGTTCTCGTTGGCGAGCATCAGCATCTCGTCCGTCATGTCCACGCCGTAGGCGTGACCCCCGGGCGCAACCCGTCGCGCCGAGAGCAGCACGTCGAGCCCCGCGCCGCTGCCGAGATCCAGCACGACCTCACCGGCATGCAGCTGAGCCAGTGCCGTCGGGTTGCCGCAGCCGAGGCTGGCGCCGAGGGACAGACCGAGGTCGGCGACTTCCGCTTTCGAATACTCCTCTTCGCCGATGGGACCGCTCATGGCATCCGATCCGCCGCAGCAGTTCGGGTCGCAGCAGCTTCCGCCATCACGTAACTTGATCGCGGTCTCCGCGTACTTCGCTCGGACGGAATCCCGAATGTTGTCCATGAAAAACCCCTTCTTGGAGAGATCGACGGCTATCGATGGAATGCTAGCAGAGCCATAGACACATGTCAATGGAACTGATATGCTGCGACTGATGAAGAGCTCCCTCCCGGATCGCGTCAAAGGGGTATGCTCGCCACCCGCGATGCCGATGGCGCTCGCCAAAGTGGATCAATCGGTCGAAGTTCTGAAGGCGCTCGCGGATCCGACCCGTCTACAAATGATCGGAATCCTCAAGCGCTCGGCGGAGCCGGTCTGCATCTGCGACTTCACAGCGGCTTTCGATCTGAGTCAGCCGACCATTTCGCATCACATGGCGAAGCTGCGGGAGGCCGGGCTGGTCGACGTCAGCAAGGCAGGTATCTGGGCCTACTACCGGTTGGCCAGCCGCCTGGAGCCGAAGACCCGGGCGTTGCTCGACGTCCTGGTCTGAAAGGGCGGTGTCGAAAGTCCTCTTCGTCTGCAAGCAGAACGCCGGCCGGTCCCAGATGAGCGACGCGCTGTTTCAGCGCGCGGCCAACGGCCGGTTCGAGTCGCGCTCGGCGGGCACGCGGCCGGCGGAGCACGTGCACCCCGTGGTCGCCGATGCGATGCGCGAAATCGGTATCGATATTTCCGGCAACCGTCCTCAGAAACTCACCGACGATCTGGCCGAGTGGGCCGATGTCGTTGTCACCATGGGGTGCGGCGATGAGTGCCCCTACATCCCGGGCAAGCGATACATCGACTGGGATCTTACCGATCCCGCGGATCGATCGCTCGCTGAAGTCCGCGCCATCCGCGACGACATCAACGCCCGCGTGAGAAATCTTGTCGAAGAGCTCGACGCGCGCGTCGAGGTCCACAGTTAGCAGAACAGCGAGCCCGCAAGGGCGAGCCGCGCTTTCGCGCGTTTAAGTTAGGGGAGCCAGATTTCGCTGGCGGACTGGACGTCGGTGATCCACCAGCGTCCGTCGATGTCGACCAGCGTGTAGTGGTAGTAGCCGAGGAAGCGATGGGTCGTTCGCCGGCCGAGGCCGACGCCTTTTTCCGCATCTGGAACCAGCCGGTAGATCCACTCTTCTTTGGTCGTTACGTTGACGTTCTGCGGGCTCGCCTCCAGGCCGTAGGCGGAGAGCTCGACCTTGCCGATTTGCAGGTAGGCCGTGTAGGAGACGTCGAGGACCTCGCAGGTGATGTCGAGCCGGGCGGCAGGGAAGGACTCGAAGTCGCCCGAGAGGTCGTGCGCGACTTGCGAGAGCATCGGCTCCAGGTAGACCTCGCGCAACACGTCGGCGTCGCGGTTGTTGTAGGCCTGCTGGTTGAGCTTGATCGATCGCAGGACCGTGTCCTTGATGGCCGAGACGTTGAATGCGGTCTCCCGCTGCACGCCTAGAGGGTATCAAAGGCCAGAACGACATCCGAATCCGGACGAACGGGTGACGGTTGCGTAAAGCCTTGTGAAACCGCCCGCCACCGGGACCCGGGGCGACATCGTAGTGCGAAGCAATGCCCCCCATCCGCGTCAAATCAATGCGCCACTATCCGCCTCCGGCGTGGAAAAGGCGGCGGTCAGTGTGCGGAAAAAGAGGCCTTGGTGACCAAACCGCACGCGACTTCCAGCTTCCGGACCCGCTTCAACTGGCGTCTCTGGGTGGTGCTGGGGGCCCTGACCGAACTCTTTCTCATCTATGTCGCGCGCTGGTGGGCGCCCTCGCCGGTCACCTACTTCCTGGCGGTGCTGTTCTTGCCGGTCATGGTGCTGACCGGCTTCTGGTCGTCCAAGTACTTCAAACTGGTCCAGCTCAACCTCGAGCTCTCCCGGCGAGCCGACCAGAACCTCCAGGAGCTGAGCCACTTCTTCGAGACGGCGACTGCGGTCTCCAACCTCACCAAGCTCGGCGAGGACCTGGGCACGCTCACCCTGAAGCTGGCGGAGCTGCTCGATGTCGAGATGTGCGGCTTCTTCCTCTACCAGGACGGCCTCGAGGCGTTGATCGCGCCGGCCGCACCGTCCGGGATGCGCGAGAGCCGGCTCTTCAACCAGATGCGGCTCAACCAGCTCCGCTTCAGCGCCAACGCGTCGACCCTGATCGGTCGGGTCTTCGTCACCCAGCAGCCGGTGATCATCGCCGACTGCCTGCACGACATCGAAGCCGGCCAGCTGCTGCCCCAGACCTTCGGCTATCACGACCTTCTTCTGGTCCCGCTCGGCTCCGGTGGCCGCCCGCTCGGTGTCCTGATGCTCGCCAACAAGCGCAATGGGCAGTTCAGCGGCAACTATGACGTCAAGCTCGCCGCCTCGCTCGGGGCCGAGGTTGCGGTTTCGCTGGAAAACACGTTCCTGTTCGAACAAACCCGCCAGCAGGCGCTGCGGCTCGACGCCTCGATGGAGATGCTGCGCCAGGTCTCGCAGGCGCTGACGGCGACCACGGTGGGACCAACGGCGCTGCTGCAGGGCGTCGCCCGGGCGGTGATCGGCGTCTCCGGCGCTACCTCATGCCTTATCACCCTGACCCAGTCCGGCAATCCGGCCCAGCAGGCGGTCGAGGTGGGGGAGAGTGCGGACCCACGACTGCGGGCGAGCGCCACGACCCCGGCCGCACCTCCGCCGTCCTCCGGTCTTGTGGCGGCGTACGCCTTCGGCGAGGGCAGCGGCACGACCACCGCCGACGCCTCTGGCAAGAGCCACACCGGTACGCTTCAGCTCGACGGTCGCTTCCCGCTCGATCCGTTCGCCCAGCAGTCCGGCTGGCGGGCCGCCCTCGGGCTCCCCATGTTCCTCGAGCGGGAGTTCGTCGGCACGGTGTCCGTCTACTTCAACGACGTTCGCCCCTTCGACGCCACCCTGATGCAGGTGCTGCAGATCCTCGCCAACCAGGCCGCGGTCGCCCTCGACAATGCGCGCCGCTTCCAGCGGGAGCGGCAAACGATCCAGATGTTGCAGCGTGCCAACCTCGAACTACAGGAAGCCGACCGGATGAAGTCCGAGTTCCTCACCAACATGTCGCACGAGCTGCGCACGCCGCTGAACGCGATCATCGGCTTCTCGGAGATCATCCGTACCACGCCCGAGCTTTCTGAAGGCGAGCGAGAAGAGTTCGCGGGGACGATCCACAGCAGCGGCCGCCGCTTGCTGAAGTTGATCAACGACATCCTGCAACTCACCCACATCCAGGCCGGCCGGCTCGAGCTACATCCCGCGCCCTGCGTGCTGGCCGAAGCCGTCGACGCCGCACTATCGGAAAATGCCGCGGCCGCCAACCAGAAGGAGCTCACCGTCAGCTCGCAGGTGGACCGCGGAATGCAGGTCGTCTTCGATCCCCAAAGCCTTCGCCACATCGTCCACAACCTGGTCAACAACGCGATCAAATTCACACCGCATCACGGGAGCGTGGTCATCAGCGCCTCGGAGGGCGTCCCCGGCACCATCGTCGAGGTCCGTGACACCGGGATCGGCATCAAGCCGGAAGACCAGCAGCGCCTCTTCGAGGAGTTCCGCCAGGTCGATGGCTCGACCTCGCGCGGCTACGAAGGCGTTGGGCTGGGCCTGGCCCTCTCGAAGCGCCTGGTGGAATTGCAGGGCGGCCAGATCTGGGTGGAAAGCGCACCCGGACGGGGAAGTGTCTTTCGCTTTTTGATCCCGCGCCTTCCGATGCTGGCGGCGGTCCCACCGGCGACGCTCTCGCCGGGACCCCTTGGGAGGGTGGCGTGAGCGAGCAGGGCACGCCCCGTCGGATCCTGATCGCGGATGACGATCCGGAACGCCTACGGAGCAGTGTCGATCGGCTGCAGCACGAGGGCTTTACCGTGCTTTCCGCGCAGGACGGCCTGGAGGCGCTCGACCGTGCCCGTGAGGAACTGCCGGACGCGATCATCCTCAACCTGCTGTTGCGCCGCATCGACGGGCTTCGGGTGTGCGAAATCCTGAAGAGCAACCCGGCGACGACGAACATCCCCGTCTTGCTCACGGCGGGTGTGCACGTGGATGCCGACGAGGGCCAGCGGGCGCTCGCCGCCGGAGCCGACCGTTTTCTGAGCGACCTCAGCCCACTGTCGACCGGCTCCGGCCGCGAGCTGGGGAGCCAGGACCTGGTGCAGGCGGTGCGCACCATGCTGGGCGCCGAGCCGGAGCTCGAGGAGCGTCCCATTCTGCTCGCGATCGACGACGATCCCGATAACCGCGCCTTCCTCACCAAGGCGGTCGCCAAGCAGGGCTTCGAGGTGGTGACGGCGCCGAACGCCACCCAGGCGCGCCGGCAGCTCGACTCACTCCTGCCGCAGATGCTGCGCGATTACCCCGAATCCGTGGTCGTCATGATGACGGCCTATGGTTCGGAACAGGTGGCCGCCGAGGCGCTGCGCGGGGGCGCCGACGACTACATCGCCAAACCGATCGACCTGCAGCGGCTGCGCGCGTTGCTGGAACGCAACCTCGAGAAGCAGCGGCTGCGTGCCGAACGGCAGAGCCTGGTGGCGCGGCTCAAGGATTCGAATCGATACCTGATGCGACAGCACGCGGCGCTGCGCCGCGCCGACGAAGAAATCCTGCAGATCAACCGGCAGCTCGAGCAGTCGAACCGATACAAGTCCGAATTCCTCGCCAACATGTCCCACGAGCTGCGCACCCCGCTCAACGCCGTCCTCGGCTTCAGCGAAATCCTGCTCGACGCCACCATGAACCTCACCAGCGGCGAGCGCACCGAATTCCTGCGCAACATTCACAGCAGCGGCCAGCATCTGCTGGGCCTGATCAACGACATCCTCGACCTGGCCAAGATCGAGGCCGGCAAGATGGAGCTGCACGCCGAAGAGATGCCGGTGGCGGAAGCGCTCCAGGAAGTCACGTCGATCCTGGAACCGATGGCCCGCCAGCAAGGGCTGCAGCTGATCATGGCCGGGCTGGCCGACGTGAGCGTCATCATGGCGGATCGCAGCAAGTTCAAGCAGGTCCTCTACAACCTGCTGTCGAACGCCGTCAAGTTCACGCCCCCGCCCGGGCAGATCACGGTCACGGTCAAGGATTCGCCCGAGCACCTCACCGTCTCGGTGCACGACACGGGCATCGGCATGAAGGAGGAGGATCTGCCCAAGCTCTTCCGCGAGTTC
>Ga0209160_1001301_pt1 | contig 20903 bp, 18 predicted proteins | sample GraSoiAngelo_153_FD_186167 | JGI IMG/M metagenome (GOLD analysis project Ga0209160, IMG submission 186167) | Grasslands soil microbial communities from the Angelo Coastal Reserve, California, USA - 14_1009_12_40cm (SPAdes) (version 2) | ecosystem: Environmental > Terrestrial > Soil > Grasslands ... | reverse complement strand
GAGGAATTATCTGACGCCGATCCATTTTCCGGACCAGCAAGTATCTGTGGAGCATCTGGTTCTCTTCAACCATCCTCAGTTCGACAACTCCGTCGACCAGGCTTTCCACCTTTCTGAACAGTTCTGGATGGACACTTCCTGTAGAAAGAGTGACGATTAGTTTTCCTCCTGCTTTCTTGACTTTTGCTGCGATACTCTGGATGAAGCTGATTGCATGTTTGCTCTCGGTTTCGCTGAATATCGGTATGAGAGAGTCCAGAAGTATTGTTACTTGTCGGTAGCCCAGTTTCTCCATTAACGTTGTCAGGTAGATGCTCACATTAGTCAGGTCGTACGGCTGCGGGACTACTCCTTCAGTTACGCCCGCGGTGGCCGAGTAACAGTCCATTATCTCGAGCTTGTTCATCAACTGGTATTTTCTCGGATCCCATCCGAACTCGTTCATCCTCTCCGTTATGTTCGCAGGAAATGTGTCATAGGTTACGATGATGCACGGCCTAGACCGGGTTAGCTCGTCGTAGAGTATCTGTTGGGCAAGCGTTGTTTTCCCACTGCCAGGGTCTCCTGCGATCAGGATTGAGGAGGCGTCTGGAAGGCTTCCGCCGACTAGATTATAGAAATCCTTGAAAGGTGTGGATATTTTCTCCAGTACTGATTTGCACCCCGTGTAGCCGACTAGTTCTTCCCAGTCGCTATTGGCTTAGCTCAGCGGCGGCGGGTATGAATGGGGATTGTAACTGACTTCAACTTTGTTGAAGTACACTTCTCGTGGCAATGTTACCGAAGAGTTAATCAATTATGTTCCGTCCGCGCGTGCTCGAAGCAGGGATTACCAAGTTGAGACTTGTTTCATATGTCCTGATACAGCTCGCACCAGGGACAACCAAGACTGCGGCTAAGGCCATCTCCAAGATCAAAGGTGTGAAGATGGCTCATGCCGTCACGGGACCGTTCGATGTAATCGCCTTTGTTGAAGTTCCAGACCTTACAACTCTATCGGACCTGATTCTCGCGAAGATTCAGAATATCGAGGGAGTCGAGAAAACTCAAACGGCTATTGTGGTGACGCCTGACATGCTTAGGCCCAGTCTTCCACGAAATCGAAAGAACAAAACCTCTGATTCTGCTTAGGAGACAGATCGATAACTTCTGAAGAAGGCGAAAGGCTTGTTTGATGGAAGGAAACGGAAACGGCCTAGTATGATTCGTTTTCCATCGAATCAGTCTTTAATCGCAGACGAGATTGAAGTTCGAGCAGGTTCTTGAGGATGCGAATGTCGCCCAAGTCTTCTTTATCTATTGAACTCTGATCTTTCTCGTCCGGTCGCACAGATGGTCTCTTTTCGCTGCTAGTATAAGTGTTATCAATGCATGAGAAAGTAGGTTTCGATGATCTAAATGGGTAAGCCTCGGCAGACTAAGAAACCTAAGAAAAAGAAAGAGACGTAGTATCTTTCGCTAGATGGTTGGCGGTGGAGGGGGTTTCCTCACCTTAATGGCGAGGAGTATTAGGAAGAACGCTAGTCCAAATATTGTGAGAAGAACAATCGCGGACGTAGTAGTACTGGTTGCTGCGCTCCCGATGTTTAGCTGGACTGTTGCTGTTGGGCTAGAGATGGCATTCTCTATCAAACCAGTAACCTGTTGATTCTGAAACATCACGCTCAACGAGTATGTTCCCATAGGGACATCGCCGAGCTGAACGTTGCCCTTGCTATTGGTGAGGAAACTTCTGCTCGTAGAATTGATGAAAGTAACCGTGACGTTGGCTCCGCCGATTGGATTGTTGTTATTGTCAACTACGTGGACTGAGGCTGGGTAGGCTTTCAGCGAGACTGTCTTTGTTGCTGAGCCGCTGGTAAGGTCGATTTGGACTGAGCTTGTCGTCCCGAGAGTCGATCCCTCCCAGTTCGCCTCTGTCACTGTGTAAACGTCATTGGACAGAAATCCTGAATATTGAGTAATCGTGGTTGTCGTGCCAGCTGTTTGTGCGGAAAGACTGACTGAGGCGGGAGCTGGGCTCAATGGGTTGCCTGAAGCGTCGTTGAATGACAGCGTGTACTGGAATTGTTTGTCGAACACGGCGGTGAAGCCGGCTGTGCCGGTGTAGTTGTAAATGATCCCGTTAGTCGATGGTGGCGGAGGGATGACTAGCATCTGATTTGTTGTCCAACACGTGCCGCTTGCGTGGACATTCGGGTTGTCTGGACACACACTGGTCCCAGCTCCGTAATAGTTGGCCCAATTCTTCCAGACATAGTGGCCTCCCGTTGACGCTCCTGTGAAGCTGGAGTTCATCACTCTGATCGTAACAGCTGTATTATTGGCGAACGAGAAGGTCGGCTGGGGAAGGGGGAGGCGGCAGGTGTGTGAACCGCAATAAAACCCGGTGTTGGCTGTGCTCGTGTTGTTGTCGATCTCGATCCAAATCGTCCCATCGCCTGCTGAAACATTCGAGCTGACAGCCACTTGGCAGCCGTTGATGCAACCAGACGCCGCGTACGCGTTTCCGATGAGGATCGGAACTAAAAATGAAGCGATTAATGCCAAGAGTATGACTGGGGCTCTTGCTTTCACTGTAAGCCTGGCCTCGACGTTAGCCGAGAAACCCGAGTTGTAGGCTTAGAAGCTCTTGAACCATCAGAGTTGACGCTGGGGTAACATAGAGCTTAACCCGGGTTCGCCTAGCTCCTCACATCCGACGGGTTAAGAGCACGGCACCTACCCCATCGCTCCTTCAAGCTCTTTTTTGGCGGCGTTGTTTTATATCGTCCATCAGAAAAATGATTAGCGAACATCATGACGGTTCAACTTCAGAAGATGAAGATGCTCATCGGGGGAGATTGGAAGGACAGCTCGACAGGCGCCAGGTCATCGGTTATTGATCCATCGAGCGGGGAAATCATCGCCGAGGCTCCGAGAGCGTCCAAACAGGACGCCAAGGGTGCCATTGATGCGGCTAAGTCTGCTTTCGAGTCGCCGGAATGGCGGGACATGGATTCCGGGAAGAGGGGGAGAATTCTCACAAAGCTTGCGGGTCTGGTTCGGGAGAATTCCGACGAGCTTGCGAGGCTGGAGACGTCGAATGAGGGTAAGACTCTCCGGGAGTCAAAGGGCGATGTTGCATGGGCAGCTCGGGCTTTCGAGTATTTTGCGGGACTTGCCGATAAGATTGAGGGCGAGACGATTCCTGTGCCGCCTAAGCGGTTGAATTATACCTTGAAAGAGCCGTTGGGAGTAACAGTCCATATTGTTCCTTGGAATTATCCGATCGCCTTGGCCTCGAGAAGCCTAGCACCCGCGCTCGCAGCAGGCAACACTGTGGTGATGAAGCCCTCGGAGCTTACGCCTCTCACCGCTCTCAAGCTTGGAGAGCTGGCAGTAAAGGCCGGGATTCCAAAGGGCGTAGTGAACGTGGTGACAGGTTCGGGTGCGGAGGTTGGATCAGCACTGGTTTCTGGCAAGAATGTCGACGGAATCGTGTTTACTGGCTCTGGCGATACTGGTCGTCAAGTTATGGAGGCAGCAGCCAAGAATATTACACATATAGTAATGGAGCTCGGGGGGAAGAATCCTCACATTATCTTCGCCGACGCGGATCTTCCGAGAGCAGTCAAGGCAGTGAAAGACGGGATCTTTACCAACGCTGGACAGATGTGCTGGGCAGGATCCCGCGCATTCATACACGAATCCATCTATGACGGTTTCGTCAAGGACTTGGTGGCGAGGACGTCCGCGATGAAGATTGGACCTGGAAGCGAGGAGACGACGGAGATGGGTCCCTTGGTTTCAAAGTCGCGGCAAGAAACTGTTCTGGGCTACGTCAAGGACGGAGTCACGGAGGGCGCCAAACTGCTGTACGGTGGCAATAAGCCTAGCGATCCACGGCTCGACAAGGGAAGCTTTCTCGAACCGACGATCTTCTCTGACGTGACGGGTGAGATGAAGATTGGTTGTGACGAGATCTTTGGTCCCGTCTTGTGTGTGACGAAGTTCAAGAATACTGATGAAGTTGTGGCAATGGCTAACGAGACGGACTATGGTTTGTATGGAGGTGTCTGGACGAACAACCTGAAGCTGGCTCACGAGGTGGCGTCGAGGCTCGAGGTCGGCGGAGTCGCGATCAACGAATACTTGGTTACCTTTCCCCAGACGCCGTTTGGGGGCTACAAGGACAGTGGGATTGGACACGAGAACGGGGTTAGAGCGATCGAATACTATACGCGGACTAAGAATGTCTCGGTAAACCTCAGCTAGCATTTACTTCGATTCTAGTTGGTAGAAGACTCCTTCTCCCGCGTGTTTGGCCCTTAACACCAGTTCCAGACCGGGCCTCAGGTCCTTACGCTCGACTTCGCTGCTTATAGGCGCGAATACCCTCAATCCATCATCGAGCTCTGCTAGTCCGAGCAGATAAGGGATCGCATCTTGGAAGGCTGGAGGAGCGAAGTAGACTTCCGTGAATGTTACGAGTTTTCCTTTGCCCTCTATGGGAACCCATGCGATCTCGCTGCCTCGGCATTTTGGGCAATCGGCACGGGGTGGAAAACATAACGTGCCGCATTCTTTGCAGCGTGTTGCCATGATCTGGTTCTTCTCCAAATAGGATACCAACGGTGTGACCTTCGCCTGGGAAACGTAGCCGAATCTTCCGAATTTCTCGAAGCCCAAGAAATCTACGCCCTGAGAATCGAGACCGCGGAGTACATTCCTATTCCTCCAATGTTCTGGGCCAGTCCGATCTTCGCACCGTCAACCTGTACGTCTCCAGCTTCTCTCCTAAGCTGATGAACTAGACTGGTAATCTGGGAGGCTCCAGTGGCTCCCACCGGGTGTCCTTTGGAGATGAGCCCGCCATCAATATTGATAGGGATTCTTCCTCCAAGCTCGGTCTCGTTGGTCTTGAGAAGCTTAGTTCCCTTTCCAGGCCGAGCAAACCCGAGGTCTTCGCAGTTCAGTATCTCCGTGATCGAGAACGAATCGTGGACCTCAGCAACATCTACATCATTCGGTTTTACTCGAGCCATCTCGTAGGCCGACCTAGCTGCGTTCTTGGTGACTTCGAAGCTGGTCAGAGGACCCCGTCGCCCTGCGAGAGACATAGGACTTGAAGCGAGCCCGAGACCCGCAACCCAGACAGGCTTGTCAGTTATCTTCTTGGTCCTCTCAGAGTTTGCAATGATTAAACATGCAGCGCCGTCAGCGTTTGCGCAACAGTCGTAAAGTTTCAAGGGTCTGGCCACCGGGCGTGAGCTGAGTACTTCTTCAGTGGTGATTGGTTTCTGAAACATTGCTTGGGGATTCTTGGCTCCATATTTCCGGTTCTTCACGGTGACTAGTGCCATGTCCTCCTCGGTGGTTCCATACCTTGCCATGTGGGCGTTTGCGTACATTGCGTAGTAGGCTGGCATGCTTGTGCCGAACGGAGATTCCCACATCACATCGCCAGCCCTTCCCATCAGTTCCTGAATCTCTCCCGAGGAGAGCTCAGTCATCTTCTGAACTCCAACCACTGCGATTACATCGTGCAGGCGGGACGATATTAGCGACCAGGCGATTCTCAATCCTACAGCACTAGAGGCACACGCGGCTTCGACGTTGAAAGTGGGTTTAGGACTGAGACCAAGATATTCAGATACAACACCGGCGGGGGATCTTTGTTTGTCATAATGTGTCGCTGAGCAGACTACCGATCCATCTATCGCTGGAGACTCTAGTTCCGCATCGTCGAGCGCACTGCTGTACGCTTCGAACGCGAGCTCTCGGAGGGAAGCATCGGTTCTTTTTCCAAACTTTGAGTGCCCGACGCCAACAATTGCGATTCGGTCCATAAACTGGATTCCGAGATTGATTCTGGGTCGCGCTCTAAAAGAAGGTTACTTGCTGTTAGGCTGCATTGCTTCCTTGGACTCCGCGTAGAGGAAAGTTATTCCTCCAGTGGCGATTTTCACGCTATGTCTTCCAGAGTCTCTCCCAGCTTCTGAGCTAAGTGCTTTTTTCAAGCTGTCCATATTTTCAAACTCCAGCTCTACGACCTGGTAGTAAGGAGGGTCGCTTCGTGGCGCCCCAACGACCTTGTGAACAGTGTACTTCTTGAGTCCTGGCATTTGCTTGGCCATGGGAACGTGGTCCTCCCAGTACTGTTTGTCGAATAGTTCTGGGTCTTTGGGTTTGCCAAACAGTACGATGATTTTCGCCAAGGGTCTCTATCCTCTAGAAGCTGGTTGCTATGGCCTCGTTTTTCCTGATTTGTACGTCGATCCCTTCAATTTCTATCTCAGGGATCGCGGGGACCTTGATGCCCATTCCTTCTATCTCGCCTCTCTTCTTCTCAATCGCCTGCCTCCAATACTTTACCTTCTCCTCCATCGTCAAGCACCCTAACCCTGAGTCTCGCGCGATCTGCTCGAGTTCATGATCGACTTTGTCAAAGTCTGATGGTAGCCGCCAGAATTCGGACTTGTGTTCGTAGAGGAGTGGAGATAGGAAGATGAAGCCCTGTTTCATCTGACGTGTAACGGTGAGTTTCTGTTCCTCGGTAAACTCTTGCGACATTGACCGCAGGAGCGCCATTGTGGCTACCAAGTGCCGGGTCTCGTCCCTGGTTATGTTCTGAAAGGATTGTCGATAGACTTCGAGTTTACTTGTCTGACGCATCGAGTTGAATATTGTCTCGGCTCCGATCTCTGCAAAGAAAAAGCCGGCGAATAATAGCTCTGGGGAGAGGTATTCCCATGCACCGACGAATCCCTTCCAGTACCTTCGTCCTTCGTCGTACAGGGCTTGTATGTTCCTCAAGGCCTTCTGTTCGAAATCTGATTGGGGTTTGTATCCATAAGGCCAGTTGGGGCATAGTTTGTCGCAGGCTCTGCGGCAAACTTCATCGTGGCGGCATTCATCATAGGTGATTGATGCGAGCATCTTCTTCGTTGGATCCTCCAAGTTCAATTCTGCTGCTCTTACTATGCCGAAACCAAAGGCTCCGATCCCAGACTTCTCGAAGAGTGCGAGCTTTGACATCCAGTAGGCTTGAGCTATTCGCTCTTTGGGATCAAAGTTCTTTCCGTCGAGTTCGTCCCAGGGAAGTGTTGAAGGATTCCAGTTTTGAGCGAAAGATAGGTCGAAAGCTCGGAACATCATTTCGTTCTTGATGGTCCAATTCCCAGGGAAAATGTTCAGGTCCGTTTTGGACTTGTCCTTCTGGGCCTTTGGCAAGTTATGCTCGTCTCCGCGATCTTCTCATTAGGTTACTTAAACGTGAAATCTTGAGGAACAGTCATGGATTCAAGTTCCTGAGAACTTGGGTTGACGCTTCTCAAGGAAGGCTCTAACTGCTTCTAGATGATCTTGAGTTTTCCCTGCGATGTCTTGGTTCTGAGCCTCATATTCTAGGGCCTCGTGTAGATCGAGTCTACTGACATGATTCACAACTCTCTTTGAGAGTCCGAGTGCCTTCGTGGGGCCATGTGCGAGTTTTGCGGCAACATTGTCTACGACTTTGTCCAGTTCGGTAGCTGGGGCTACTTGGTTTACTAGCCCCATGGTCTCCGCCTCTCTAGCTCCGACTGTTCTTCCAGTCATGATGAGTTCGAGGGCTCGACCCGGACCCAGTGCTCGGGTGAGGAAATAGCTACTTCCAGAATCTGGTACTAGCCCTACTCCGATGAATGCTTGTTTGAGGCCTGCCTCCTCGGAAGCTATTCGAATATCGCAGGCTAGAGCAATGCTTGCGCCGCTGCCCGCCGCTATGCCGTTGATTCGTGCGATGACGGGCTTCTCCATGTGTCGGATCCGAAGGATAATCGGATGGTATTTCTTTCTGAGATGATCCCCGAGGGAAGGATGGGACTCCCCACCGTATCGCTCTTTCAGACCTGAGACGTCTTCCCCCGCTGAAAAGGCCCTACCTGCGCCGGTGATGATTAGACAACGAGTGTCCTCATCCCTTTCCGCCTCTTTCAGAGCAGTGGAGAATTCTTCTCCCATCTTGTCGTTGATGGAGTTGAGGGCTGCAGGGCGGTTCATGGTGATCCTTGTTATCTGATCCCTCTTTTCCACAAGCATGGTTTCGTATGCCATTCTATCGACCTTTGAACTGGGGTGGTCGCTTCTCGGTAAAGGCCTTCATTCCTTCCTTCATGTCCTGCGTTGAGAAGAGTAGGTAGAAGTTTCTCCTCTCGAACTGTAATCCTTCCTCCAAGGGCGTGTCGAAGGCCTTCAGCACAGCCTCCTTAGCCAGTCTGGTCGCGACCGGAGCTTTCTGTGCAATCTGCATGGCTAGTTTCTTCGCCTCTTCAAAGTACGCCTCTACTGGTACGATTCTGTTGACGAGTCCGTGCTTCTCTGCTTCCCTAGCGGTGATGGGTTGGCCGGTGAGGATCATTTCCATGGCGCGGAATTTTCCGATGGTTCTTGTCAAGCGTTGGGTTCCACCGGCTCCGGGCATTATTCCTATGCTGATCTCTGGTTGTCCGAATCTTGCTGTTTCTGATGCAATGATGATGTCACAGTTCATTGCTAGCTCGCATCCTCCGCCTAGGGCGTGCCCGCTGATGGCTCCGACGATCGGTTTGGCTGTTTTCTTCAGCCTGTCCCAGAGTGCGAATTGGTTGCGCTGGATGAGGTCGACGGGTGTTGCCTCGGATAGCTCTTTGATGTCTGCTCCAGCTGAGAATGCATCGTCATTCCCGGTCAGAACGGTAGCTCTGATTCGATCGTCTCTATCAAAGGCTTCGAGAGCTTCGACGAGTTCTCTGAGGAGTTCGAAGTTTAGTGCGTTGAGAACTTTGGGTCTGTTAAGTCGGATTATTCCGATGGGTGGTTCCGTCTCAACGAGTATCTGGCTGAACGGCAAGCGAGATCAGTCTTGCCGGTGGTGGAGCGTCTATAAAGCGTTGGGAATTCTCAGCGAGTCGTCTGGAAGAATTCAAAGTAGCCTCCCTTGCTCCCTTTTCTTCGCGAAGGATCGCCTAGATATCCTTGGTTCACCATTTCTCTGAGCGCTTTAGGCGGAATCCACTTTTCGTCTCCGGTAGCTTGGAAGAGTGCTTCGAGGTTTCGGAGTCTCGTGTCAAGGCCTACAAACTCCGCGAGTTCGAAGGGTCCCATTGGGTGATTGTATCCGAGCTTCATTGCTAGGTCGATATCGCGAATCTTGGCGGTTTCTTCCTCCAGAAGTCTGGAAGCCTCCATGTAAAGAGTGAGTCCGAGGCGGTTGGCTATGAAACCGGGTTCATCATGAGCAATGATTGGTGTTTTTCCGATCGTTTCGATGATTTTGGTTGCTTCATGAATTGCTCTTTCTGATGTCTGGTCGGTCTTGACGATCTCAACGAGTTTAGTAATTTGTGCCGGGTTGAAGAAGTGCATTCCAAGCAATCTGTCTTTCTTGGAGAGTCTTGATCCTATCTTGCTGACTGTTAGGGTGGATGTGTTCGAGGCGAGCAAGGCACTCTGTGGTGCAGTTGATTCTAGTTTTGCGAATAGTTCCTGTTTAAGGGGTAGGTTTTCGTACACGGCTTCGATGACAAGGTCTGCGTCATGGCACGCGTCTCTTAGGTCTGCTGCTGGTCGGATTTTTTGAAGAGTTTTTGCGCCTTCCTCCCGGGTTATTTTCGCCTTAGCAACCGCCGATTCTACGCCGTAGAGTCCGTGGGCGACCTCGTCAAGTCCTGACTTGACTGCGACAGGATTGTCGTCGGTCACCGCGACTTCGCTACCGTGTTGCGCGAAGACTTGAGCTATCTGGCGTCCCATCATCCCAAAGCCGATGACTGCGACTCTCATTTCGAAGAGTTCTCTGCGGCCCTTTCCTTCTTGTCCAACGCTACCATCCTGAGACGTTCTTCTCGTCTTCTCTTCGCATCTCTCCATCGGCGTTTTTCCTCGGGCGTCTCTGGAACAACGTCGGGGATCTCGGTGGGTTTTCCGCTTTCGTCCATCGCAACGTAGGTGAGGTACGAGGATCCTGTGTGAGTGACTTTGCCGGTCTTGAGTTCTTCCGCTTCAATTCTTACTCCTACTTCCATTGATGTGTGGCCTGCGTAGTTTAGCGAGGCTTTGAGTGTGAGTAGGTTTCCGACGTAGACTGGGTTGTAGAAGTCCATCCGGTCGAGGCTAGCGGTGACGACCGTCTTTCGGGTGTGGCGCAGAGCCGTGACGCCTGCTGCGACGTCGACGAGCTTGAGGATTGTTCCACCATGGACGAATCCCATCGGGTTGGCATCGCTGGGCAGCATCTGGGAGGAGATGATGGATTTCGATTCACTGACCGGCTTCGAGGGTCTCATAGCCTATCGACCGCCTAGTCCTCGGAATTTAGCCTTGTCACGAAGAGACGAGGGTTCTGACTTCCATCGGGGTTAGTCTTGTCTTTCGAGGGGCGCGAGATTCGAGTAGGCCCCAGGGGGGCTAGAAAAGATTTTTGCTCTAGAGTCGAGATTTGTTTTTCGAAAAAGATTTCAACGTGAACCCTTTTCAAGAACTGAGTTTCAGAAGTGATTCAGCGAACCGGTTCTTTAACGGATCTCCTAGGATGTCTTCAGCATCTGATTCCTACTTTGGTGTTCCTTCACGGTTATCGTGCTGTTCTCATGCGGAGAAGGATTCCTAGAAGTATGAACTCTACTGCCTTGTCAACGTAGGCTAGGGGAATGTTGGTGTTTGGGGCGTTGACGGCTGCGGATGCTGCCCAGAGAACGATGACTATTATTACCCAGTAGATGCCTATTTTGAGCCAGCGCTCTCGCCGATTGTTTACTGCTATGAGACCAATACCTCCCAAATATACCAAGGCTATCAGGATTAGTGGGACGCCTAGCGGTATTCCGTAGACCAATATTCCGATGTACAAGTGGAGGACCGCGGTGACAGCTGCCGGTACAAGAGCGGTCTCAAGCAGCTCCTTCGAATATGTTGTAGGCCTATTTGTCGCTGCCGAGGTCGATTTTTCGTTCATCAAAACCTGTCCTAGACGCTACGTCGATAGTTGAAGTATTAAGATTAGGCCTCCCTCTTAGCTCGATACCAACTGATGCGTTGTTTTGGTAGGGGTCGTGATCTAATGACATCCGCTGGGTCTTTCGACTTCGGGTATCTTCCCTGGTTCCTGAATCTCATCGTCCATCCTTTAGGGTCAACACGCTTGGACGGTAAGCTAGGCCCTAAGGCGCGTAATGTTCGTGCGGGTGTTTGTGAGGGTCGACTACTGGTACGGGCGTTACAACTAGCCTTCGTAGACCTGTGATTCTGGTTTTGACCGAAGCTTCCAACTGAGTTGCGACTTCGTGGGCTTCGTTCAAGGTCATGCTCCCTTCAACTTCGACTTCTAACAATCCTACTACGAAGGGGCCTGCTCTGCGAAGCCTTAGGTCCCTGATTCCCTTCACGTCGGCGTGAGATCTTATGAGGTGCTCTATTTCCCGCGAAAGATCTGGCTCGTGGAACTCGTCTAGGAGTACGAGGCTCGACTCTCGCAAGGCGACGTAAGCGACCGTAAGGATGTAGATGGCGATCAGCATGCCTCCGATGGCGTCCGCATGCTGTATTCCGAACGTTGAGACGAGGACGCTGGCAAATGCCACAAAGGACGAGGATGAGTCCTTGATCGAATTTCTCGCGTCAACTCTGAGGGACAGTATGTTATACTTGTTCGCCACTCGCCGCATTTGGAGCGCACGGTAAAGCGATCCAAGACCCGCAGCTAGAAGGACGATGAGAGCTGCCGGGGCAAGGTGGATGGGTGCAGGGTTCTGGAGGGCCCTATAGGATCGGAGGAAAATGTAGCTCGAGACTCCTACAAGTATGATGGCTGTGATCAGAGCCGTGAAACTCTCGACCTTGTAATAGCCGAACTGGAACCTCCGGCTCGGCTTTCTACGGATTATGCGGAGCCCGGTCCAGACGAAGAAGCTTACTACCGCGTCGGAGACGGAGTCTATGCCGTCGGCGAGGAGCGAGATGCTACCACTTACTAGGCCAAACACTATCTCAACGATACCTAGGGCCAACAGGCTCCAGACCGAGGTCTTCGCAATTCTTTCTCCTTCTTGGAAACCCCGAGTCTCGTCGTGCAAGGCTTTACTCTCTTCCGCGACTACAGCTCCGTCGTAATTGTTACGTGCAAGTTGATTTAGATTTTCACTGAACTTACATGGTGATCTTGAGAATGAACTTGCGAGTCGTGTGCTTCTCCGTGATTCGGTCATCACGCTGCCGCTGAATTCGCAACTTGAGCGCGAGCAAAACGTGGTGGGGCCGGTGGGATTTGAACCCACGACATCCGCCGAGTCTTTCGTCTACGGGTATCTTCACGCGCTCCTGAATTTCATCATCCCGCCAACTGGAGGTCTGCTTACCCGATGTAGTATATTCTGGAGCCCGTCGTCATTCCTTTCTAGGACCCATGTTTGATGAGTCTGGCTAGACTACGGCCCCTCAATTGAGTTGAAGGCTCGAGGCCCCACCGAGCGGCCGGCCCGGAAATTATCAGTATAAAGCTAACTGAATCAGTGAGTGCCCCCTATTCGACACTCTCTGAAACGCGACTGAAGTGGGCAGATTTACGGCTGTTCTTTCTGAGCGATGTACGTCCTGGTTTCAGGGACATACCATCGGGTTGTTTCACGGAACCTATGCCAGAAATCGTGGAAGGCGGATAAATCACGAGATTCCACAGTGATCATTCCGTTGTATGTGGTGCCCCAGATGTGGGCGTATTCAGCGACGATCTCGACATCCTTGGACAGGTTCTTCTTGAACTGTTCCCAGCCTGCGGTCGCCTTCTTCTTATCAGCCTCTGTCAGGGGTCTTACGCGATAGAAGATGAGGAACGCGAATATCAGAGAATTACACCTTAGGTCGCGCTTATCGAGCGGTTAGGTTAATGTTGTTTTCGCCCTGTGGGGGACTAGACCCGGAAAGAGGTGTGGTTGGGTTACATGCCTCTTTTGTGAGGGGGTTCGCCACTAGCCCTCAGTGATGATGGGTCTAGGTGTCTAGGGGATTCTATTGCGGAAGGCAGCTGTCATCGTATTCCTCTCCCTAAGCCTTCTCGCATTCCTGCCCACGGACATCTCGTCGAATCGTAGCTATCCGCGCAGCTTTCTCAACGCCGGACCTGTCGGGACCACAGACTATCCTTGGACGATGTTTCATTATGATGCTGCGCGTAACGGGGCTACTCCTGCTTCTGGTCCTACTTCCGCCAGCCTGATGTGGAGCTACACGACGGGAGGTATCGTTTACGCCTCGCCAATCGTGTCTGATGGATTTGTATTCATTCCATCTTATGATGGCAAGCTGTATGCGCTTGACGAGTACACCGGATCCCTCATCTGGTCCTTTACGACGGGATCAAACATAGTTGCAACTCCCGCCGTGGGAAACGGGATACTCTACCTATCATCCAAGGACTTTACTGTCTACGCGCTTGATGAGAATACTGGCTCAGTGCTCTGGCGAATATCTAACGTTGCGCCAGTAGTATCCTCTCCCGTCCTGGCAGATGGCAAGCTGTTCTACGGCACGTTGTATTCTCCATCAGCAGGCAGGGCTGAGTTTCTAACACTCAATCCTCAAGATGGAACAGTCTTCTGGAGGGCGACTATTTCCGACTACATCGAGGGTTCGGCCGCCGTAAGCAATGGGCTCGTATTCTTTGGGATAGGCGCTATCAGCAACGCCGTCGTTGTCGCCTTGAATGAGACAACGGGGAAGTCTGTCTGGAATTACAATACAGCGGTCCCGACTCTGATAACCACCGCTCCCGCTACAGCGTACGGTAATGTCTACATTGGCCTTGACAGTACCCGGGTCCTTGTTCTGAAACAAATCACGGGTACCCTAGTATGGTCGTTCAACACCCCAGGTGGTTCCAACGCGACTTCTCCCGCGATCTATAATGGCGTAGTCTACTTTGGGACGGGTAAAGGTATCGTGTATGCTCGTAACGCGACTACTGGTGTCCAGATATGGTCGTATACGACTCCTACTGGCGGGGCGGTGGCATCCTCTCCCGCCCTAGCTCTTGGATCCAAGGCCTTGTTTTTTGGCTCTAATGATCGCTACTTGTACGCGCTGAATATGGTTACCGGTGCGTTCTTGTGGAGTAGATTAGTTGGCGGACAAGTTTCGTCTTCGCCTGCTGTGGCCGATAGCCGGGTCTTCTTCGGCGCTAAAGACGCGAAGGTATACGCCTTTGGCGTAATCATTCCCCCACTGAGCTCTACGCTAACCGCAAGTCCAGCTACTCTGAGATCAGCAAGTGTGTCAAATCTTACGGTGATCGTTAGAAACAGTACCGGCCCAATCTCAGGAGCCAATCTAACTCTTACCTCCTCAGCGGGCGGAACATTCAGCCAGCCAGTGATGACTATTCCCGGGACCTATGTTGCCAACTTTACTGCGCCTACAGTAAGCTCGACCCTTAGTGATGTAATCCAAGTTATTGCGAGCGCACCTGGCTACCTCAACGCTGTTGCAAGGACGACTATTACCGTGAATCCGTATCCCCCTCTGACAGTCGCGGTTGCCGCGAAGCCCGGGACAACCACCCCTGGGGCGGAGGTTCTCCTGATGATCATGGTGACTAATGGGACTGACTTGATCGCAGGTGCAAGTCTCACCATGACCTCGACATCGGGCGGCAGCTTCTCTGGTCTTACCGATGGTGGGAATGGAAACTATACGGTAATCTACACTACCCCTCTTCAGAGCTCCACTAATGTCTTAACAGTCCAAGCGTCAAAGAACCAATTCAGCTCTGCACAGGGCCAGGTCGTTGTCACTGTGAATGGGATTCCTGATCTTACTACGGTGAAAGTGGCAGGTCTACCGCTATTCCTATTTGCCGCTGTTGCAGTTCTCATATTCTTCATCCTTATCGCTGTCGCGGTTACGCGTAGGGACAGATCGCGTTCCCATGGTCCGTTCCAATCACCGCAGCCCTCTTTTACGTACGCGTCAGAAGGGCTGGCTTTTCCGGGAAGACTTATCTAAGCGATTTCTGACCGGGGGTTTAATGGGGTTGGCGGCCATAGCTGGGAGCTAGGACCCGTACCCATTCCGAACACGGAAGTGAATCTCCCAGGCGATCCCTGTGGTAGTGTGGTGAGAGATCCCACGCGAAGCTTAGACCGCTGCCAACCTCATTTGAAAATTCTGGAAAGTTCTAGAATTTTGCTTCATCGAAATTTTCTATCTTCAAAGTTATGATTGGGAAATCGAGCGTAATCAATCTTTATAACGCGCAGGGGACAATTAACCTTCAGCGCTCGGGGGACATCGGCTGCTATCTGTTGCTTTACTCGATATTTTCAGCCCTCTAAGCAGCATCTTCAACAACCTGGGCACTGTCACTCAGCTAGTCTTCACTCTCCTGTTTGTCCTTCTCTTCTTCGGATTTGGTCAGAAGCTCCAGATGCGTCAGTACATGTGGGATATTGACAGAGGATTACGACGCCTCGACCTCATCCGGACCCAGGCGAAGGATCTAGCCTTGAAGACGATCAAGGAGATCGGTAAACCAACGGTGGACCCGCTGCCTCAACTGAATGTGCTGATGGAATCGTTCCTGATTACTCCGGTGGACATGGATCCGTCGGGGATTGTTAGCAAGTTCGACCATCTCTTGGATGTTCGCGATGTGAAGTTCAAGGAGGATGTTCAGAAGATGGCGCCTGGTGCCGACTCCGCGCAGGTCAACAATCTTGAGAATCTTGTCGAGGCTTCTTGGGCCTTGAACACTATATTCCGAATAATACGCCACTTCTATCTTCTGGGTAAGAAGACGAACAGCATATTCATCATCATCCAGCTTCAGGCTCTCCTTCCAATGATAATGCAGGAGGCTGAAGCCTACCTGGGTGCAGGGCGAGCGTTTGCTGAGGGACAGCCGATAGGTGACGGGCTTGGGGCGCTTGTTGCGTCGAAATTGATGAAGGACAAGGCCCAGCGCAAGGTCGAGAAGGATGTGATTGTCGCTGAGACCACTCTGGAGGATCGTAGGATTATCGCACTCAAAGCCGAGGGTCCGGGAGGGAATGTTGGAAAACCGGGGGACGCCATACAAGCCCTCCTACAAGAGAACAATGGGAAGGTCTCTATGATCGTTATGGTGGATGCCGCGTTGAAGTTCGAGGGCGAGACCACGGGCGAGATCAGTGAGGGTATCGGTGCCGCTATCGGGGGTATTGGGACGGAGCGCTTCAAGATCGAGCAGGAAGCTACTAAGCAGAAGATACCGGTCTACGCGGTCATCGTCAAGGAGAGTATTCTGGAGGCGATTACTCCTATGAAGAAAGAGATACTTGAGGCGGGAGACAAGGTTATCGAGAGGATTAAGAACCTCATCGTGGAACGGAGCAAACCCGGCGACACGGTTATAATCGCCGGAATAGGCAACACGATAGGCATAGGACAGTAGACTGTTAAAGTGTCTCAGCCGAGACCGCGGAGCGGTCCCTCAATAGGAGTAATGCTGATCTCCATAGTCCTAATCATAATCGCCTTCTACACACTAAACCTCGCGCTAAGCACATTCAGTACGGATGTCACTTTAGCAACTTTGTACTTTACTGTCGCAGTCTTATCGTTCGGCTTTGTCGTCCTCTCAGTGTTTAGGGTCAGACGGGGCTACGCGTTAGCCAATCCTGCACCGCTCAAGGTCATGTCGATAGTGAAATGTCCACAGTGCAGCTTCAAGCAGCTCAAGAACTTCTCAGTCGGCGACTACGTCTTCAAGAAGCTGGGCATGTGTACCCAGTGTGGGGTCGCAAGCCTCTCAATAACAGGCATCTACTACGACGGACCCACACGCCGCTAGCCCCTTCTAGCGCCGAATAAAGGTCTCCGGCCTGTCGCGGATTCTTCCCCCGCCTCGGTGGTAGTCTTGTTCTGAAAGTGTGAAGGAGTTTTTTTGTTTAGACATACCCCCGGGGGGGTCGAGAAATAGTTAGTAGAAAAAGAAAGATAAGAAAAGAGACAGCTGTCTTGGATACTTGGTGAGATTAGCGTGAAGATGGCCGGGTTTCTGATTCTATGGCGATTCCTAGGTGGTTTGCAGGGGACGACGAGGCCACCGCTCGATTATCTGTGATAAAGGGACATGGATAGATGCTGAACCTTTCGGGCGGTCTCCTAAGTGGACAGGCTTTGTCGGATGTTAGTCATTGTCCAGTAAGTATAGTGCAGCTGTCGTGGTTTACTAGGACGGTGTGTTCTGACTGTGCTACTGGGTTGTTGCTTGCCTCTATCAGAACTGGGTAGGCGCTTATGCACTTGTTCCGTATCAAGTCTTGAAGCGCCTTTTTGCCGACTTCTCTTGGAAACGCTTTCTCTAGCCATCTCGACGCGAAGGGTAGAGTTGAGAAATTGGCTTGGATGAAGGCGAGTACCTTCTTGGAGTCCTCTGAGGTGGCGCCTTTGGGTTTGACGAACCTGTAGATGTAGGCACTTGCCCCGTTAGTGACCGCTCCCTGGGCTTTGGCTAGGGTCACGAAGGGTTCGATGGCGAAGACTTCGCCCTCCTCGATCTTTGTCCCGTTCATTCCCATAGCTGAGACACTGGGGACAGACTTGCCGGCGTGTATGGTATATCGTTCGATCTTGTGGCCGGTCAGATTGCTTATGGGGCGCAGGCCTACCCGGGTGATAGTGGTCTGGACTATTCGTCCTATCTCAGAGAGCTTGACACCAGGCTTGAATGCGCGTATTGCATTCTGGAGAGCCTCGTCTGCGGCCTGGGCTAGTGGCTCGAACCTCGGGTCCAAGCAGATTGTGACTGAAGTGTCAGTTACATAACCGTCGACATGGACCCCAAAGTCCACTTTCACCAGTGAAGCGGCTGGTATGGTTAGGGTGTCACCAGGAGGCGAGGTGTAGTGGGCAGCAACATCGTTAATACCTACATTGACCGGAAACGCAGGCTTCCCGCCAAAGTCTCGGATTCTCTGCTCTAGTCCCTCACAGATTTGGATGGCAGGCTTGCCGTACTTGACAACACCTGGGACTTCCTTCCGTAGCCTAGCTACGATGTCACCCGATTTCTTGAACGAGTCGACGGCCTGAGAGTCGAACAACTATACTCAGCTGTTTTGTCTGAGAATCCCCTCATTGGTTCTTCTCCCTGCAGTTAAACTATGACTTACTGAAATCATGCTTCCACATCTCTTGCGCTAGATCGCCATCCTTCTTGAACAGATGTACATGAGCCCTCGCTCCTTCTCTGCGCTTTCTATGCTCTCGCAGAAACATGGTCACTTTCTCGACCAGGATGTCTTTCAGGTTGCCAGTTAGCATCCGTCCGTTTTTGTATTCAGACCGGATCTCTTCTATCCGTTTGTCGTTGGGTTCGAAGAACATGTAGAGCCACTGGAAAGGAACGTCGATGTCGGGATTCCCGCCTAGTTTGCGGTGCTCTTCTACTGATGCTTGTCCCCCCGAGAAGGCGTGTCGGTAGATCTTGTTCCGGACGGTCTTGTCGTCATCGTTGAGATAGATGGCCGTTTCTGGTTTTGACGAGCTCATCTTATCCTGGATTCCCGTTAGGGGCGGTAGGAATTTGCTGTGGATAGCGGCTGCTTTGTGGTAGCCTAGGGGTTCCGCGATGTCTCGTTGAATTCTCCAATACGGGTCTTGGTCGATGGCTGAGGGTATTAGGCAGCGCTTCTTCTCGAAGAGGCTTGGAAGGATTTGGATTGCGGGGTAGAAGCTAATGCCGATGTTCGTCTCACCGGTGAACCCGAAGACTGACTTGGCGGTGCTGTAATTGACGCGTCGGGCGATCTTCAGGATCAAAGGGTAAGCATGGCCAACGAACTCGGTGTCTTGAAAGATGAACGTCTTGTCAGGGTCGAAGCCAACAGCAGCAACTTCGAGGATATTATCCAGAGCCCATTTCTGTGTCTCTTCATAGGTGAGACTCCGCTTCTCTTCAAGGAATTTCTCATCATCAGTCATCTGAATGTATACGTCGACCTTGAACTTGTCCTGGAGCCACTTGGTGAAGTAGAAGCTGAGAATGTGGCCGATGTGCATCGGACCACTAGGCCCTCGACCAGTATAGAGGAAGAATCCCTTGCCCTTCTCATAGTCGTCAAGAACAAGGGCTAGATCTCGATGAGAGAAGAAGACCTGTCGCCGCACGAGGTACGCGGCGTCGCCTAGGATTTCTTCGAGTCGTTTTGCGAGAGGCCCAGCTATCGGCTGGGTTCCAAAGTCGCGAATCAGCCGTTCATAGTCGACTTCCCCAGTGACCTCCCATGGAGTTACTACGAATTTCTTGTCAACCATTGCTCACACGCCTCTGAGATAGGGGCTATTCCAAAGATAGTTTGGACATTTCAACTTCGAATGCTGCAGCTGGAAGATTCAGTCCCCAGGATTTGATGACTCGTGGATTTACCTCCCCGATGACTCCAACCTCTCTTCCATCGGATATTATCGCTCCACACCTTCCGGATAGGAAACTGGGATGCTCCGTCTCCTTGATCTGGAATGATCGACCTTTGTTTTTTGCCAGTGTGTCGAGGGAGGATCGAATTTCGGTGAATCCAGCATTTGCGTGGATTGTCACCGTGGCTAGCCTCCGGGTTTCTTGGATTGGATGGGTCTCATTTTCTCGGCGACCGATACAGGGTCCGATTTCGAAGATTCTTTGAGGATAGTCAACATGCGTGTTATGGGAGAGAGTCTCCAAAAGGCTCGGAAGGAGCCAATTTCTTAGCACCGTATGGGTAGTCATTCTTGGATTCAAGAGCTCAACAAGCTTACCTTGACTTGACGGCACGCTGTTTGAAACGACTACTGGCGATGTCAACGCGTAGGTCAGAACTTCCTGGAAACCTAATCCGATCATGATCTCAGCCACGCTCTCATTTTCGTCTGTCTCTTTCGCGAGATTGCCCACAGTCCAGATCCTGGGCCACTCAGGCTTCAACTTGTTAATGTCCATGGCAATAGCAATGTCTTCCATCATGTCCACAGAGTGCATAATGTCAGTTCGGTAGCAGGGAATCTCCAGTTGAATAGTATCTCCGGTTGCTCTTCGAACTCTGTATCCGGCTCTTTCAACGAATCTCGACGCTTCCCTCAATCGAACTGACGTTCCTAGAAGCTTGTTGATGTGGGACAAACGGAGGCTTGTGGCTGTAGGGCTCAGGTCCGGGCTTACGAGTCTGCGGGGAGTACCGTAAGGGTAGGTTTCTAGGCAGCTGTAGATTCTTCCTCCTCTCTCTGCAAGACTCGAAACCACAATCTTCAGGGTATTATGAACGGTCTCAGCATTTGTCCCCGTAACTTCGACGAGAATGTTTCTCGTCCCTGTAGTAATCCTGCCTAGGTCGTTGGAATTAATCACGGGAGGTAGAGATAGGACATTGTCAGCTCCGTCGACCAGTACAGGCCATGATTCAAACTGGGAGATTATTTCTCCATATTCAGAGCCCTTCGGATGGGTCGAAACTATCTCTCGGAGGCTCTGTTTCTCCTCGGACCCTAGGGGGGCGAAGGTGATTATGTCCGGGTTGGCGACCGTGTATGAGAGCGGTGATTGTATCAAGTCGGCCTGGTAGAATCCTATCGAAGCTCTCTTCCTCTTCCTCCCGTAAGTCTGGTCTAGCTTTTCCTGAAGGTTGATCCAGCTCTTCAACGCCTCATCGGTTGGCTGTAGACCCTTGACGATCGCGGTCGAGATGAAGGGACGAATCGGCTTGACACGCTTGTCGACAACAACGTTCAGATTCGACTTTCCTGCAACTGTGATCTGTTTTATTCGACCGACTCTCAAGTAGCCTTTCAGCGCTCTAGCGATTCCCTCGACGGACCAAATGTCTGGACGGTTGCTGTCCTTGACCTCAATCGAGACGACATCTCCGTCGAGAGATTCCACGTCTCCCTTGACAAAT
>Ga0209160_1001300_pt1 | contig 20905 bp, 21 predicted proteins | sample GraSoiAngelo_153_FD_186167 | JGI IMG/M metagenome (GOLD analysis project Ga0209160, IMG submission 186167) | Grasslands soil microbial communities from the Angelo Coastal Reserve, California, USA - 14_1009_12_40cm (SPAdes) (version 2) | ecosystem: Environmental > Terrestrial > Soil > Grasslands ... | reverse complement strand
GCTCGAGGTGCAGCGCGGCTGTGACCTGCGCCTGCCGCAGCTGGCTTCCCCAGAACACGTGCCGGACACCGCGCCATCGTGTCTCGAGAAAGTCCGCCATCGCGCGGGTCGCGGTCCGTCCATCCACGCCCCGGTCGGTGACCATGCGTCCCGCGAGCCGGTAGGAGCAAATGGCCGCCTGGCATGGCCCCATCCCCGACCGGGTGCGCCGACGGATATCTTCCAGCGTGCGGACCGCCGGGTCCTTCATCCACGTTTCGACGTCCTGCGGGCGAACCAGCTCGCACTCACAGAGCAGGGGCTGGAGCGCGAGCTCCTCGCCGTGCGGCTTGGGCATCCCGAGTTGCGCTGGGCGGTGCCGCAACTGATCCATTTCGTCGTCGCGGTCGTTCAGCGGCACCTCCGCCGTCGTGCATGCGGTGGTGACGCCGAGCCGCCGGGCGACCAGGTCGGTGACGCGCTCCGCCATCAGGCGGTAGGTGGTGACCTTGCCGCCGACGATGCTGGTGAAGCCCGCGATGCCGTCCCGTTCTTCGTGGTCGATGACGGCGAAGTTGCGGCTCATCTCACGGCCCTCGGCTTCCGCGCCCAGGTCGTAAAGGGGCCGCACGCCGGCGTAGGCGCGCATCGCGCGCGCCGTGGTCACGCCGTCCAGCATCTTCGCCCCCTCGTCGATGAGCAGCTGCACCTCATTCCATTCGATGGGTAGCACTTCGGGGTGCGGTACCTTGACCGCCGTCGTGCCCAGGATGGCGACGCTCAGGCCGGGGACGACGATATCGCCGTCGCCGGGCTTATGGCAGCGGTTGATCGCGGCGTGTGCCAGGCGTCGCGAGAGCACCACCATGACGCCTTTGACCGGGACGACCTTGACTTCGACGTCCAGCAAGCGGGCAACAAATCCCGACCATGCCCCGGTGGCGTTGATCACCGCCTGGCAGCCGATCGAGGTCTCTTCGCCAGTGACGGCGTCCCGCGTGAGCACTCCGGAAATGCGATTGCCATTCCGGGTAAAGCCGATGACCTCGGTGTAGGTTCGGATCTGCGCCCCGCGACGTCGCGCAGACTCGACGTTGCCGACCACGAGGTAGAACGGGTCGAGGTGGCCGTCTTCGGGGACCCAGAAGACCGTCCGCACATGGGTCGAGAGCGCCGGCTCACGGCGCCTCGCCTCCTCAACCGGGATTCGTTCGCACGTGATCCCTGCCTTCTGACATCCCTCGACGAAGCGCGGCTCCCACGCCTCGTCCTCCTCCGAGACTGACACGAAATAGCCGCCGGTATCCTCGACGGTGGTGCGCGCGATGCGGCGGAGGATGCGCCCTTCCTCGACGCACTCGATGGCGGCGGCCAGGTCGTTGACGCAGTAACGTCCGCCGGAATGGAGCAGACCGTGGGAGCGCCCTGTGGTCCCGGATGCCAGGTCGCCTTTCTCGACCAGGATGGCATCGATGCCGCGCAGGGTCAGGTCGCGGAGCACCCCGGCGCCCGTCGACCCACCCCCGATGACGACAACGCCCGTGCTGGTGTCAGGCATTAAGAGAAAGGGGAAAGGATCGCGCGGCCCTTTCCCCTCATCCTAGCGCGCTCTTCTACGCCTTCGCGCCAGCCCCTACCGCTTCTTTCGCCGGTTCTTTCTCGACCCAACCAAGCGTCCGTTCGACCGCCTTCTTCCAGCCGGCAAGCCCCGCCCTGCGCTGCTCCTCGGTGGACTTTGGGTCGAAGACCTTGTCGACCTGCCAGTTCTTACGCAGCTCGTCCAGCGTGCTCCAGAAGCCGGTCGCCAGGCCGGCGCCATACGCGGCACCCAGCGACGTCGTCTCCTGAACCTGGGGACGGATGACCTTGACGCCGAGGATGTCCGCCTGCAGCTGCATCAGGAAGTCGTTCTTGACCGCCCCGCCATCCACCTTGAGGGTGGTCAGCTTGACGCCCGAGTCCGCCTCCATCGCGTCCGCAACTTCTTTGGTCTGGTAGCAGATCGCCTCGAGGGTCGCCCGCACAATGTGGGCCCGACTGACGTAGCGGGTCAGCCCGACGATCGCACCGCGGGCGTACATGTCCCAGTGCGGCGCGAACAAGCCGGAGAACGCCGGCACGAAGTAGATGCCACCCGCATCGTCGACCGACTTCGCGATCGCCTCGGTTTCCGACGCGTCCTTGATGAGCCCGAGGTTGTCACGCAGCCACTGGATGGCCGCACCGGTGATCGCGATCGAGCCTTCCAGCGCATAAATCGACTTGCCTTGCTCGAGGCCGTAGGCAGCCGTGGTCAACAGCCCGCTCTTCGACGGGACAGGCGATGTCCCGGTATTGAGCAGCATGAAGTTCCCGGTGCCGTAGGTGTTCTTCGCCTCACCCGGTGAGTAACAGGTCTGCCCGAAGAGGGCTGCCTGCTGGTCGCCGAGGTCCGCGCACACCGGTACGACGCCGCCCACCGCCCCGTTGGCCTTCGTCTGGCCATAGAACTTCTTATCGCTCGACGGCCGGATCTGCGGCAGCATGGCCCGCGGCACCTTGATCTTGCTGAGCAGTTCGGCATCCCAGTCGAGTGTCTTGAGGTCCATCAACATGGTCCGGGAGGCATTGCTGTAGTCGGTGACGTGCGCCCCGCCGTCGGGCCCGCCCGTCAGCCACCAGATGACCCAGGTATCGATGTTGCCGAACAGCAGGTCCCCACGCTCGGCCGCCGCCCGCGCGCCCGAGACGTTGTCGAGGATCCACTGGATTTTCGGCCCCGAGAAATAGGTGGCGACGACAAGACCGGTCTTACTCTTGACCAGTGGCTCGACGCCGTCGTTGATCAGCTTCTGACAGATGTCGATGGTGCGGGTGTCCTGCCAGACGATGGCGTTGTGGACCGGCTTTCCGGTTTTCTTCTCCCAGACCACCGTGGTCTCGCGCTGGTTGGTGACGCCGATGCCCGAGATCTCGTCGGCTTTGATACCGCCCTTTTGCATCGAGCCCTTGATCACGCGCTGCGTCTTCTCCCAGATTTCCATCGGGTTGTGCTCGACCCATCCCGGCTTGGGGTAGATCTGCTCGTGCTCGAGGTAATCGGTCGATACGACCTTGCCATCGTGGCTGAACACCATGAAACGCGTACCGGTGGTTCCCTGGTCCACAGCCGCCGCGTACTTCTTGTCCGCCATTCCCATCCTCCTTACGTGGTCGATTTTGCTTGCTGGGGTAGCGCCGCCAGGCTATCGCTCAGCGCGCGCAACAGCAGGTAGGACGAGGTCGCGCCCGGGTCCTGGTGGCCGATGCTGCGATCGCCGAGATAGCTGGCGCGTCCCTTCAGCGCCTTGAGTGGAATCGTCGCCTTCATCCCTTCCTCGGCCGCGTCTGCCGCCGCGGCGAGGGCCTCCTCCAGCGAGGCTCCGCCATCAAGCGATTCCTTTGCCCGCGCCACGGCGGGGGTCAGGGCGTCGACCATCGTTTTGTCGTTGGGGTTTGCTTTGCCCCGCTCCACCACACCCTTCAGCCCCGCCTCGAGCGCTCCCACGAGATCCCGGTCGGAGATCTCGGATTTTCCATCGAGCGCCGCGCCGGCCCGCAAAAAGAAGGTGCCGTAGAGCGGTCCGCCGGCGCCCCCCACCGAGCCGACCAGCGCCATGCCGGTCGTTTTGAGGAGGGTGCCGGCGTCCTTGTCGCTGACCGGGGCGAGCTTGACCAGCACAGTCTGGAATCCCCGGTCCATGTTGATGCCGTGATCACCGTCGCCGATAGCGGCGTCCAGCCCGGTCAGATACTGCTTCTGCTCGGCTACGATGCCGGCATAGCGTTCCAGCCAGTTGTAGATCTGCGCGCTGGTCGCCGCCATGTGTTGCTTTAGACCCTCCAGCGAAGCGCCGGCGTGTGCACGGGCGCATCCCAGAACTTGGTGGTCTCCGCGTCGAGCTTCAAGATCGTCACCGAGCAACCCGCCATCTCGAGCGAGGTGATGTAGGGGCCGACCAGCGAGCGTGTGACCTTGATGCCTCGCCCGGTCAGATACCGGTGAACCGCGTTGTAGACGACGTACAGCTCGATCAGCGGCGTGCCACCCATGCCATTGACGAAGGCGAGGACCTCATCGCCGGCCTTGAAGGGGATGTCGTTGACGACGGCCATGGTCAGGATCTCCGCGATCTCGTCCGCGGACTTCAGCTTGGTCCGTTCCCTTCCGGGCTCGCCATGGATGCCGATGCCCAGCTCCATTTCGTCGTCTGAGATCTCGAAGGTCGGTTTGCCGGCCGCCGGGACAATGGCCGACGTGAGCGCCATCCCCATGCTCCGGCCGTTGGCATTGACCTTCTTCGCCAGCTCGGTCACCGCATCGAGGTTGGCGCCGGCTTCCGCCGCGCCCCCGGCGATCTTCTCCACCAGCACCGTGACACCCACACCGCGACGGCCCGCCGTGTAGAGGCTGTCCTGGACGGCGACGTCGTCATTGGTGATGACCGCGTTGACTTTGGCGCCCTCCCCTCGGGCCAGCTCCGCCGCCATTTCGAAGTTCAGGATGTCGCCCGTGTAGTTCTTGACGATGTGAAGCACACCGGCGCCACCGTCGACCGCCGCCGTCGCCCGCGCCATCTGGTCGGGAGTCGGCGAGGTGAAAACCGCCCCCGGACAGGCCGCGTCGAGCATACCGACCCCGACGAACCCGCCGTGCAACGGCTCGTGACCACTGCCGCCGCCCGAGACCAGGCCGACCTTGCCTTTCTTGGGCGCGTCTTTGCGGATGATCACGTTCGGGTCGTACTCCACCCGGATCAGGTCGGAGTGCGCCGCGGCCATCCCGGCCATGGCGTCCTTGACCTCGGTTTCCGGCGTGTTGATCAACTTCTTGAGCCGGGTTGTTACTGCCGCTTCTGCCATCGCTGCCTCCTCTTCCTTGTTGCTACTTGTTTGCCGTCGGCAAGACGCGCCGGAACATGAACCGTCCGATTCCCTTCCCCATCAGTAGTCCGAGACCAATCGCCGCCAGGTTGATCCCCAGCGCCATCGGGTCGAACGGCGACCTCAGTAGTGCCAGCAGCACGGCGCCGACCGCCAGGCCGCCCCCGCCGAACAACAAAATGCGATTCAGCCGCTGGAGAGGTGTGCGGGCCGCCCGAGGGCGGGGCGAGGGTTCGATCCCTCGCCCGCCCGGGGCCTTGCCGAGTTGTCGACTGAGCCGTCGAGACACGATCCTCCTACGCCCGCGCCCGCGCCGATTCCGTTACCTTCTCCGCAACGTCCGGACCGACGGGAACCGGTAGGTGCTGGTGCACCACGAAGTCGTAGATCCAAGCGCCCAATGGGCCGCCGACCAATGGCATCAGGGTCGTGATCCAGATGTTGAAGTTCGGCCCGGGGATTGCGTTCGAGCCGTAGCCAATCAACAGCATCCAGAGCCGCGGCCCGAAGTCACGAGCCGGATTCAAGGACGCCATCTCGATCGGTGCAAAGAGCCCGACCAGGGCCGCTACCACGATGCCGATTGCCAGCGGCGCCACGTTCGCGGCCGAGGGCATCCGGTCTTCGATGATCCCGAGGACGGTGATCACCAGGATCGCCGTAATGATGATCTCGGTTCCCGCGCCGACCCACCACGGATCCTGCTGTAGCGCGGCGGCATTATGGCCGATCAGCAACGGATGGGGCCAGTTCGCGGAGTAGATGAGCCCACTCTCGATCCCGTTCGAGCCGCCGCGATCGATCACGGGCTTCGCCGTGTGCTCATAGTTGTAGATGAGCCCATTCCAGACGAAAGAGACGCCGGCCGCGGCCAGGAACGCGCCGACGACCTGGGCCACGATGTAGCCGGGAACCTTCGACCACGGGAAACCACGACGCCACGCGAGGGCCAGCGTCACAGCGGGGTTCAGGTGCGCCCCGGACACAGCCCCGCACGCGTAGATGGCGAGCGTGACCGCGAATCCCCAGAAGAATCCCGCCCCGAGCAGCCCGGCCAGGAAGCCGTTCTTGCCACCGGATACGGCATAGGCGACGAAGCTGTCGCCCAGAAAAACTAGGACGAAAACCCCCAGCACTTCGCCCAGGTACTTTTTAGTCCAACTTTCTTCGGCTACCGCCATTGTTTTGCCTCCTCCTCTTTGACTAAAGGTCGCGTGATGACGCCTGATGACGGTCTATGTCCCCTTGGCACCTCCTTTGGCAAGCAATAACAAAAAGCCCTAACCTGCACGCTCCATTTGGAGCGCATAGGTCAGGACTTTTCCCTTCAGTGTCCCGCCAGTCGCCTGCACCGTGTTCATAGCACACGTGTCCGCTCGTGTCAATCGCCCATCGGGGCGAACCGACGTTCAAGAAACGGGCGTGCGGCTGAACTCGCGCCAGACTTCGAGGCGAGCGCTCGAGACAAGGGCGGCGCCGGCGTGGAGGACCGCCCCGGCCTGTTCCGCGGAACTGATGAATCCCGTGCCCCAGACGGGCGTGTCGGTGATCGAACGGATGATCGGCATCACCTCGGGGATCGCCACCCCCGGTGCAATCGCGATCGCGTAGGGTGACGGGGACACCAGGGAATGAAGACCGGTTTCGAGCCCCGTCGAGTCGAGCGCGTGGATGCGCTGGATGGTGCGCAAGCGAAACCGGCTCGCATCTTTGAGCAAGTGCGGCTTGACCGATAGCACTCCCGAAAACCCCAGGTCGGTGGCCAGGAACGCGAGCGCGGCGCTGTCGGGCGCGAGCCCTTCCACGGCATCGAGGTTCACGAAGATCGCGATCCCCCGGCGGGCGGCCCCGGCGAGCGGTCCGACCAGGGCGAGCAGGCTGCCGCGCTCGAGCAAGACCTGGCGATAGCCCAGGTCGAGCGCCTGGTTCAACGACGCGCCGTCGCGGACGGCCGGGAGCATGACTCCGAGAACGCCGGGCGTCCTCATGGCCAGAGCTCCGTCGTACTGGTGCTGATCGCCAGCGCGCCCCGCTGCAATGCCGCATCGCGATGCGCGGGCTCGGTCACGAAGCCGCCCACGATGATGGGCAGCGGGAGCCGGGACCTGATCTCGTTGACGACGAGCGGAAAGATCACGCCAGGAAGGACTTCCACGATGTCGGGACGTGCGTGGTCCAAGGCCGACAACGCCGACGGCAGGGCCAGGTCGTCGTAGAGCAGCAGCCGCTGCACCGCGATCACTTTTTCCGCCCGGGCCGCCGCCACCAGGCCGCTGTGGGACGTGATGATCCCGTTGACGCCGATTTCCCTGGCCAGGAAGGCGATGCCCGCTCGATCCTTGCCCAGGCCGGCGATCAAGTCGATGTGGACGAAGGCCAGCTTGCCGCGCGCCTGCACCGCCCACACGAGGGGACCGAGGTGGAATGCCGGCGCTCGCAGGAAGAACACCACAGGAACCTGCGAGGCGAGTGCCCGTGGCAATTCCTCACCGCGGCGGATGACGGCTGCGACCGGCACGCGGCCGAAGGCCTCGAGAAGGCGGCTCAACGATCCATCGACAGCGCGCGGGCGGGCCGGCGTGACGGTCGTCCGAATGGCCATCGCCACCTCCTTGTAAGGCTTCGATTTTATCGGGCGGCCGCCGCGTTCGGATCCGTGAACCCCGTGAGTCCTTGACCGAACGCGGTCTTGGCTGCAGACTACGCCTGAGAGGGAGGCGATACCGTCATAACCGAACGCCGCTTGACCATCATGAACAAGGTCGGACTCCATGCGCGCCCGGCCGCGCTCTTCGTGCAGACGGCCGCTCGCTTCAAAGACACGCGCGTCGAAGTTGTGAAGGACGGCCTCGTTCGCGACGCCAAGAGCATCCTCAATGTCCTGACGCTGGGCGTCAGCCAGGGAACGACGATCACGGTTCGCGCCGATGGCCCGCAGGCGGATGCCGCGGTGGCGGCGCTCACCGACCTCGTCGATCGTGACTTCGGCGAATAGCTCCGGGCGGACCCAGCTCAAGGGCATTGCCGCGGCTCCGGGGCAGGCATTTGCGCCCGCCTGGCGATGGAAGGAGACACCGCTCGAGAGCACAATGCCAGGACCGACGGGCGAGGCGGGTGCTGACGAGCTCGAGCGCGCCGTCGAGCACGTCAAGGCGCGCCTCGCGGTGACCACGGCGCGACTTCACGGCGTCGGCGCGTCGGCCGAAGCGGGCATCCTCGAGGCCCAGGCCCTGATGCTCGAGGATCCGGCTCTGCTCGAGGGCGCCCGCGAGCTGGTCATCCAGGGGACCGCCGCGGATGTCGCAGTCGCCGAGACGATGGCGCCCTTTGCCGCCATGTTGCGGGCGTCACCGGACCCGGTGTTTCAGGCGCGCGCGGCTGACGTCGACGACGTGGTTGGCCAGGTGCGTCGTGCCCTGCTCGGGTTGAGCGACGCGCCGGCGATGCCGTCCCAGCCCTCGATCGTGGTGGCGCGCGACCTTGCCCCCTCGCAAACGGCCGGGCTCGACCGCGCGCTGGTGGTCGGCTTCGCCACCGAGCAGGGAACGGCGACCGCGCACACGGCGATCCTCGCTCGCGCGCTCGGCCTGCCGGCGGTGGTTGGGATCCCCGGCCTGGTCGACGCCGTCGCCGATGGCCAGGCCCTGCTCCTCGACGGCGATGAGGGTACGCTGATGCTCGATCCACCGGCGGACGCGGTTCGAGATCTCGCTGGCCCGGCCACGCTGGCGGTCGATGCGGAACCCGCCCTCACCCGGGACGGCCGTCGGGTCGAGGTCGGCAGCAACGCGGCCAACCTCGAGGACGCGCAGCGCGCCGCGGCCGCCGGCGCCGATGGCATCGGTCTCCTCCGCAGCGAGTTCCTCTTTCTTGGCTCGGACCAGTTGCCCACCGAGGATGAGCAGGTCGCGATGCTCGAAGCCGTCACGGCGGCGATGGGGACCCGGCCGGTCATCCTGCGGACCCTCGACGTCGGAGCGGACAAACCGCTTCCCGCCCTGCCGCAGCCCTCTGAGGCGAACCCCGCGCTTGGCGTGCGTGGCCTTCGCCTCCAACTCCTCCGCCGGCCTGATCTGCTGGCCGACCAGTTGCGGGCGGCGCTTCGGGTCGCCGCGAAGCATCCACTGCGGCTGATGTTCCCCATGGTCTCAACAGTCGACGAGGTGCGCCAGGCGAAGGCGATCCTGGCCGAGGCGGTGAAGGATGTCAATGCGGCCGCTGTCAATGGGCCGCGCCTGCAGGTGGGCATCATGATCGAGGTGCCGGCCGCCGCGATCGGCGCCGATGTGCTCGCCCGCGAGGTCGACTTCTTCAGTCTCGGCACCAACGACCTCACCCAGTACCTGTTCGCCGCCGACCGCACCAACCCGGAGTTGGGGCCGCTTGCCGATAGCCTGCACCCCGCGCTGCTCCGCATGATCGACCAGGTCGTGAGGGCCGCCCGTCAGCACCGGCGCTGGGTCGGCGTCTGCGGCGAGATGGCTTCCGACCTGTGGGCGGTGCCACTGCTGGTCGGCCTTGGTGTGAATGAATTGAGCGTGCACCCGCCGATGGTTGCGCGGATCAAAGCCACCATCCGGCAGCTGAGTGCGGCCGACTGCGCCAAGGTGGCGGTTGCCGCCCTGAAACTCGAGGGCGGCGAGGCGGTCCGGCAGCTCCTCGCACAGCACCACCTCGAGCCCAGCAGCCTCCGTACGCGAACTGACCGATAATGCACCTCGTTGCGCGGTGCCCGCCGGTTCGCCGGCCTCATCCTGGCTAACGTCGTCCTCGGGCTTCTGCTCTCAGCTTGCGCCAGCCCGGAGGCCGCCTCCGAACTGGCCCCCACCCTGAGTCTGAAGACGGTTGGTGGCAACCGGATCGCCTTTCAGAACGGCATCCCGGTTCCGACATTCTCTTATCAACCGCGGCGACGCCTCGACCTCGATGGCCTCTGGCGGGTTCAATCGACGGAGATGAACCACGATCTGTCGCTCGCGGTGCGGTCAGAGTCACTGAAGGAGATCGTGGCCGATGCTGCCGGGCGTGAATCGACCGCTTTCGACGACACGCGGTGGTCCACCCTCGCCGTGCCGGGATCCTTCGATCCACCGCCCGCCTCGTCAGCTGACGGGGCCTGGTATCGGAAGGACTTCGATGTGCCCGCCGAATGGCAGAACCAGACCGTCACGCTGAAATTCGGCGCCGCCAATTACATCGCAGACGTCTGGTTGAACGGCCGCTGGCTCGGCTACCACGAGGGCGGCTCGACCCCGTTCGCCTTTGATGCGACGGACGCGGTGGTGCCCAACGAGGTCAACACGATCGCGGTCCGCGTCGACAACCCACCGTGGGGCACGCGCCAGGACATCGTGCCCTGGGGCCTCACCGACTGGTGGAACTATGGTGGGCTCACCCAGCCGGTCTGGATCGAGGCGACCGCGCCCGTCTATGCCGCCCGCGCCGACGTCGTTCCCCATCTCGACGGTGCCGACATTGCCGTCACGCTGCACCAGCGTGGGGGAGATCCCACTCCGGTCGAGGTCGGCCTCGACATCCTGCCCGCGACGGTGGACCTGACCAACCTGACCAACCCTGATCCGACGAGCCTGATCCCGGAGGGTGCGGTGCCGATCGCGTCGCAGCGGATCGATGCCGGCGAGCTCGCCCGCGATGGGACCAACCAGGTGCACGCCAGCTTCTCGCTCACCAATGCCGCGCTCTGGTCGCCGCAGTCACCGGCGCTGTACGTTCTCCAGGTCCAGGTGTTCTGGCAGGAGCGACGGTCGGATCAGCTGTACGAAACCTTCGGCCTGCGTCACATCGGCGTCGACGCCCAGTCGCCGCGCCTGCTGCTCAACGGCAACCCGGTCGCCTACTCGGGAGTCGCGCTGCATGATGAGCGCGTCTATCCTGCCGTGAACGGCCGGCCACGCGGCGGTCCGGTCGTCACGCCGGACGACATCATGATCCTGCTCGAGAAAGCGAACGCCATCAACGTCCAGCTCATCCGCGCCGACCATCATCCGGCCAACCCACTGCTGCTCATGCTGGCCGACCGGCTGGGCTACGCGATCTGGGAAGAGATCCCCCTCTACCACTACACGCCTGCCACCTTCACGATCGCGATGGACCGGGGCATTCCGCAGGAGATGTTGAGCGAAATGGACCTGCGTGACATGAACCACCCATCGGTGCTCTTCCACGGCCTCGCCAACGAATCGACCGGCGGGATCGAGCGCGAGCAGGCGCTCGCCACCCTGCACAACCTCGATCGCGCCCTGGACGGAACCCGTCTGACCGGGCAGGCGGCCTACGGCAGTCAGCCCGACGACCAGACGAGCCGGCCCCTCGACGTCGCCGGTCTGACCACCTATTACGGCGTGTTCTACGGACCGGATGCCGGGCCGGGGACGAGTCGCGCACTGCGGATCGCGCACGCCACCTTCCCACGAAAGCCAGTCATCATCCTGGAGTACGGCCGCTGGTCCGACACTCTCGCCGACCAGGAGGAGCAGCGCCGGATCCTCGCCGACACCTACCAGGTGGCGGCATCGGAGCTCGACACCAATCCGTCCGGCTTCGTCGGAGCCGCGGTGTGGTGGACGCTCGACGACTACTGGACGCAACGGCCGGGCGTGAAGATCGAGCACTTCGGCCTCTACGCGCCCAACGGGGATCCCCGACCGGCGGGGCTGCAGGCGGCCGAGCTGTTCGCGGGCGGTGCCGGGCAGGGCGCGAAGCAAAAGATCGTCTCCTCGGCAACCGGCCAGGCGCGAAAAGCCGCCCCGGCGCTGCGATTTCTTGGTTACTTCGCCTACGCGCTCACCGTCGCGCTTGCCATTCCCGCGGCGATCCTGCTGGTGCTCCTCCTGACGCGGCCGCGGCCACGACGACGGGTACTGTCCTGATGCACCAGGTAAGCGGGCGGGTGGTGGCCGTCTCGGTGCGGGCAGCACTGATCGCCGGCGGCTGGATCGGGTTTGCCCTGGGACTGGTCAGTGGATGTGTGCTCGGGGCCATCCTCTCCTGGTTCTCGGGCGCCATCTTGAGCTGGCAGCGCGAGCTCACTTTTACCGTCGGCGTGACGGAACAGCTCCTGCCGTTCGGCAACCAGATTCCGGTACTCCAACGTCTGCAGGCCGATTGGTTCATCGTCATTCCCGTCGTCGGCCTCCTGGTCGGCGCTTTCGCGGCGCTGGTCGGGGCGTTGATCGGCGGCCTGGTGTCGGTCTCCTACAACCGCTCGCCGTTCGGCGTGCAAGTCGTCGTCGAGGTGCCTGACCAGGCTCCGTAAGCGGCCTGCCGCCGACCGTCCGCCAGCCTTAACCGAATCGATGATCGGTTGACACCGCCCGGTCGCCGAGCCTCAACGGCTTCTCATCCGTGTCACATCAAATCGTTAGGAACGCACCCTAGGCTGAGCAACAACAATGAAGCGGGGCTCGGCGCGCAGGCTGTTGACCCTGCTCATCCATCCGCTCGTCATCGGTCTGGTCATGTTACCGGGCAGCGGTGTCCTCGGCAGCCTGACCGTTCCACGCCCGCCCACACCCCCGCCAAGCCGGCCGCATCTGGCTCCGGCAGCGCCCGAGGCGGTGGCAGAACTGCCGATGACCACTGTCATCACCCCATCGGCGTTTGACCAGCTGCAAACCGATCTGCAGGCGATCGCGGCACAAAGCGGGGCCCAGGTGGGGATCAGCTTGCAGGAATTGAGCGGGCCGCGACGGAATAGTCTCTCCATCAACGGCAATCGGAGCTTTTATGCGGCGAGTGCGTACAAGGTTCCGCTCTTGATGGCGGAGGCGCAGCAGATCGCGTCCGGCCAGGTGCAGGGGTCCGATGTACTCTGCTTCGATCCCGACGATGCCGAAGACGGCTGGTTCGACGACTATGACGACGGGTCCTGTTTCTCACGCGATGAGCTGGCGCTGCGCACGGGCCGCTACTCGGACAACACCGCGGCGCACATCCTGGTGCGCTACCTGGGCGGCCCCGATGCGCTCAACAGTTACGCGAAATCGATTGGAATGACCGCGTCGGCTCTGTGGATCCCCAATACCACCACCACCGATGACCTGACAGCCGCCTGGGTCAATGAATCGCTCGGCCGGTTGGGCGCTGCGGCCGCCCAGCGCTGGCTGTATGCCGTGCTGACCCACACTACGAACGAGCAGGGTATCCCGGCTGGCCTTCCGGGAAGGGCGACGGTGGTCCACAAGGTAGGGACGATGTACGGCACCGAGAACGACTCGGGCTACCTCGTCAATGGACCGATCTCGTACGTCCTCTCGGTTTCGGTTGACGGGCTCGATGAAGCCGCCGGCTGGTCAGTGATCGCCCACGTATCGGCCCGGGTCTGGCAGTACGAGCTCAGCCGCCCAGAATTCGTGGTTCCCGTTATCCCGCCGGAGGCGCCTCGTCAACCGGAGACCCGGTACTAGTCGCAGGCCGTAGCTCGAACACCGGGTGATGCTGCGCGGCGGCTTGCGGATCCGTCAGCATTTCTTTCGCGCCGAGGAGTGAGCCCAGCAGAAAGCGGCCCAGCCCCAGAGGGATGCTGTCTACGTAGGGCGCCAGCGTGTCTCGGTAAAACGCTTCCGCTTCGGTCGTCGATAGTTCCCGAGCGGCAACTGGTTCGGTTCGACGATTGACAGTGACGGTCGCTTTCCCGGCCGCTCGAAGATTGCGCGCCCAGTTCGTCTCGCCGAAGGTCGCGATCACCCAGCGGCGGCGGTCAATCGAAACGACAGCGACCGGGGTGGTTCGATCCAGACCACTGGTCCGCCCGCGCACGGTGAGGAGGGCGTTGGGACCCATCGGCATGCCCCCGCGGAGCAGCCGGCTCGCGATGGGATTGAAGAGGCCGACGAAGAAGGGCGGGCGGGCGGGACCGTTCTTGCCCCTCGGTGACGGATGATTGATCTGCTGTGCTGGCATAGCCATGCGGAACCTCCGAGTGAAGTCAATCAGATGATTGACATCAGCATAGCAGATCCCTCAATCAGTTGCTTGACACGCTCCTGAGCCTTTTCGGCGCGGCCAGCCCGAGCCAGCGTTCCAGTTGACGGAAGGCCCGATCAGTGCGATCGGCGGACGCGGTGCTCGGAAGGGTCATGCTGGTAAGGGTGGCCATGATCAAGGCGGCCACGTCGTCACTGTCAAGGTCAGGCGCCAGGTGGCCGGCTCGCGCGGCTCGGCGGAGCATCCCGCGCAGCGTCTGATGCCAGGCCTGGTACGACTCGGCCATGATGTGAGCGAGCGCAGGGTCCCGGGCCGAACGAAGGGCGAGCTCGCCCATGACAGCGCCGACCTCGGGTTCGTCGCGCAGCAGTTTGCGAACAGCGCGCAGATGGTTACGCAGCTGGTCCGCCGGCGAGCCGTGGGGCGCCAGGGTGGAGCGAAAGCGATCCATGGCGTGCGCCACGACCCCCCGGATCAGCGCTTCCTTGGTCGGGAAGTAATAGTGCAGCGTCGCGATATTCAGGCCGACGCCCGCCGCCACCTCGCGCGTCCGCAGTCCCTCGAAACCCCGCTCGGCAATCTGGTTGAAGGCGGCTTGGACGAGCGCTTGCTCGCGGTCTTCCTTGCGCGACCGGACAGGATGGGTGGTTGGGCTCATTCAAATTTCAATTAAACACTTGATGGAGTCAATAAAGGCGAGCGTGTGACGTTCGGTGCTATGCTCGCGACCAAAAGAGGAGGTGGCGGATGTTTAAGCCATTGCGGGCCGGGGCGACGCTTCCGGCGCAGGATCTCGAGCGGGCGAAAGCCTTTTATCGCGACAAGCTGGGGTTGAGCCCTACCCTTGAGGCCGGGTTTGGCCTGTTGTACGAGCTGGCGCCGGGCACCGGTTTTGGGGTGTTCCCCAGCAGCGGGAAGGCGTCCGGGACGCACACGCAGATGGCGATCGATGTTGAGGACGTCGAACAAGCCGTCAAGGATCTTCAGTCCAGGGGCGTCCAGTTCGAAGAGTACGACACCCCCATGCTCAAGACCGTCGATGGCATCGCAGACTTGGGCGGCACCAAGGGCGCATGGTTCAAGGACTCGGAAGGCAATCTGATTGCGATCGGCCTGCCGGTGCAAGTAGCCGCCAGGTCGCGCGCCTGATCTAAACCGGATCGGCCGGCCCGGCGGGTCGGCCGATCCCCGATTCAGCGCCGCTCGAGTCGGCGCGTTCCTTTTCCCGGATGCCATGACTCGACCACCAACTGGTCGCCTGCCTCATTTAGATGCGTCAGCACGGCCTCGGTGATGTCGACGCGGAAGCGCCGGCCGCCCAGGACCGGTGAGTCCGGAAAATCGACCTCGAGCGCGTAGCCGGCAAGCTTCGCCTCGCCGGGCCATCCGCGAGGATTGCCCGGGGGAGGATCATCTGTCGGACTGTGGAGGGCGATGCGTGGATCGCGTTCGAGGTCGTGCAGCTTGAGCGAGCCCGGCATCATGCCCAGGAACAGTTCGCCGTCCGCGAACTCGACTTCGATGCCGCTGATTCGCGGCGAGCCGTCCTTACGCAGGGTCGCGAGTGTCTTGTGTTTGCGAATGCCGAATCGATCTTCGACCTGGCGGGCGAGTGCCGGCTCGGCCGTAACGAACTCGATCCAGCTCGCCATCAATCCCCACCGAACCACTGGCGTCGCATGGGGTAGAGGTAGCGGTCGGTGAGAAAGTTCAAGACCCGGCGGGCGGCAGCAAAATTCTCGCTGACCTCGGCAAGCACGGTGGCCAGTGGCGCGCTGCGATCCGCGCCCTGCTGGGCGATCCGGTAGGCGCGCCGTCCGAGCTGCTCGAGGAGCCAGATCCCATCGTGGCCCTCAGCCTGTTCCCGATCCGCGGGCCGCAGTGCGCGCTCCAGCCCGCGGCGCTCGCGCTCGGCGACCAGGCGCTCGGCGGCGTAATCCGGAAAGATGCCCGTCAAGAACAGCGACAGGTCGCCCAGCCGGCGGTAGACCGATGGTCGCTCGACCTCCGGAACCAGCTCCGCCAGCTCGATCAGCCGCATGGGATCGAGCTCGCTGAAGCGCCGGCGGCGCCAGCCCCGGCTGGTCTTGACCAGCATGCTGCCGCTGGCCACGTTCGTGTACGAGGCCAGCAGCTGGGCGAGGAAGAAGCGTCGTAGCGGGTCGGCGCCGAAGTCTCTAAGGCCGGCCGTGTCGAACACGGGCACACGCTGCCGAGGCCCGACCCATTCTTCGACGAACGATGCCTGGCCGAGATCGCGAACGACACGGTGGATCAATACCGCAAAGATGAGAAATGGGGTGCCTCGAAGCAGCGGGTCTCGACCGGGCACGCTGAAGAGCAGCCGGAAGGTGGCGGGACTGTCGATCAACGCCTCGAGACGCGTGGGATCGCGCCCCACGTCAGCGCGGGCGTCCGCTGCTGACGCGAGCAGCTCGAGATCGGAATCTGACAGTTGCTCGAGGTAGAGCGAACCGACCATCATCTATATCATCGGACGTTGCCCGCAGTGACCCGGCCCGACGACGAGTGTCGTCGTTCGTTTCGCGACCGAGGTCACCGTCGAGGTGCCGGCCGACCTGCGGCCGGACGCGAAATCCTAACCTCGGCCTTCGCTCGCTTCGGCCTTGCGTGCGAGGCCCTGCAATAACGCCGGGAAGCTGTTGGCGATCTGCGGGCCCATCATTCCACCCACCACGCCTCCCAGTGGGCCCCCGACGCGGATGGCCTGGCTGATCGTGGTCTTGCCGGCAGGGCCGGCTAAGACCTGGCATTCGAAAGCAAACCGCGTCAACGGGATGACGGTTGTTTCCAACCGGAAGGAGCGCCCGGGCACGACCTCGGTCAGTTGAACCTGGCGCGTCCCCTGCTTGGTCTTCATCGTCCCCGTGGCGCCGGCGGCGAAGGGTCCATTGAGGGTCATCGACTGCACGTCCGGATTCCATTGCGGCCAGCTGGCCGTGTCCGACCAGATCTTCCATACGGTTGCTGGACTCGCACTGGTCTCGACCGATCGCTGGTTGTCCGCCATCCCCGTCCTCCTCGAGTCGTTAGTGTTGCGGCGCGCGACTGCGATTGAGCACAGCGTATACCACGCCGGCCACGATGAAGCCGATGAAATAACCGAAATCGGCGCCACTGAACCAAGAGGCAAACGGCCCCGTGTAGAACTTCTCTGACATGAAGGGGATCGACACCACCAGGCCGATGATGAACGCAATCAGGCCATTCCGATTCCAGTCCCGCGCCTCGCTGAAGCCCATCGGTTCACGGTGCTTGAACACGTAAAAGTCGAGCAGCACAATCGCAAGCCAGGGCATGATCCAGTAATCGAGTACGACCAGGAAGTTGATGTAGTTGTTGGTGAAGTTCTGGTAGCCGATCAGGGCGACGATGAACGCCAGGGCGCCGCCCGCAATCGCGAGCTGCCAGCGTGGGAGGCGGATATCGAGCACCTTCGCCGAGATGGTGTTGGAGTAGAGGTTGAGCACGTTCGCGGTGGTTGCCCCGAGGATAACGGCGACAACCGCAAAGGCGCCAAAGCCACCCATCGCCGTTTTGAGGGCAGCGATCGGGGTCGGAGCTCCGGGGGCCAGGATGGCAACCAGCACGCCGACCACCTCGGTGAGGAAGGAGGCGACCACGGCGCCGATGAAGACATAAATGGCGATGTACGAGCGCGACGTGATCTCCGGCAGGTATCGAGAGTAGTCGGACGCATAGGGCGACCAGCTCATGATGTACGAGAACGAAATGGCGAGCACGATGGCAAACAGGGCCAGGGTGCCGGCTACCGGCTTGGGGTGCCAGGCCGCGATCGCCGACCCGTTGGTCAGCGCGATCACGGTCGCGATGGCGAAAAGGATGCCGAGGATGAGCGCCATGTAGCGCTCGAAGGCCTGGATCAGGTTGTGGCCATAGATGACGAGCAGCGTCTGCACCACCACCAGGATGGCCGCCGCCACGAAGAATGGGATTCCGGGGAGGAGCAGCTGGATGCCAAAGCTGCCGAGGATGGTGTTGACCGTGAACCAGCCGGCCGTGCTCAGCCAGTTCAGGGCCGCCGGAATGTAGCCGCCCACGTGGCCGAAGGCGCGGCGACCGATGAACATCTGCGGGTAGCCGGCGGCCGGACCCATGGCGGCCGACCAGGCCAGCACCAATCCGCCGAGGATGTTGCCCAGCGCCAGTGCCAGGATCGCCGGGCCGAGCGACAAGCCGAGCGCCACCGGGACGAAGCCGATCGCGTAATCGGCGATTGTGAGGTTGGCGGCCAGCCAGAGCCAGAGCAGCTGACGGCTGTGGCCGTGGCGGTCGGCAAACGGGATGTGCTCGATGGAATAGGGCTCGGGGATCGCGACCCGATCGCCATAGCGAGCCGACTCAGTCACGGACAACAGACTAACAAGCCCTGTCGATTCAAGGGCTGGCTTGTTCGTCGTACTGTACAGAAAGGAGGAGCGCACTTAATGAAATATGTATTGCTGTTCGGCGACACGAAGGAGCGGGCGAGGCAGTGGGAGGCGATGCCCGAGGCACAGCGGGAAGCGGCCTATGCCCCGATCAACCAGTGGTTCGAGAAGTACGGCAAAAACGTCACTGGTGGACACGAGCTTCAACCGGAGCGCACGGCGACCACGGTCAAGTTCACCAATGGCAAGCCGGTGGTTACTGATGGGCCCTTCATCGAAGGCAAAGAAACGATCGGCGGCTACGCCGAAGTCACGGTGGCGGACCTCGATGAGGCGCTCGAGATGGCCAAGGCCTGGCCCACCGGCGGTCCGGTCGAAGTCCGCCCGATTATCGATCGGGGCGAGCCGCAGCGCTAGACCAGAACCGTTCCGCGACCGACGCCGCGCTGACCGCGGTCTTCCGAGAGGAGACCGGCCGGTTGACCGCGGCGTTGGTCCGGATCTTGGGCGACTTCGACCTCGCCGAAGAGCTGGTGCAGGAGGCGTTGCTCGAAGCCATCCAGCACTGGCCAAAGGAAGGCATCCCGGAGAAGCCCGGCGCCTGGCTGTTGACGACCGCCCGGCGCAAGGCCGTCGACCAGCTGCGGCGTCAGGCTCGATTCCGGAACAAGCTCGCTCAACTGGAAGGAGAGCTCATGAGAGATGACACCGCCGAGGGTGACGATCGACTTCGGTTGATCTTCACCTGCTGCCACCCGGCGCTATCCAGGGAGGCGCAGGTTGCGCTCACGCTTCGGGCGGTGGCCGGCCTGACCACGATCGAAATTGCGCGGGCCTTCATTACCAGCGAGGCCACCATCGCGCAGCGAATCGTTCGCGCCAAACGCAAGATCGTGGACGCGAACATTCCGTATCGCGTCCCTGCGGAGCGGGACATGGCCGAACGGCTGAACGAGGTTCTGGCCGTGCTGTACCTCATGTTCAACGAGGGCTACCTCGCGACCGCCGGGGAGCAGGCGTCGCGGCGGGACGTGGCGGAGGACGCGGCCTGGCTGGCGGGGTTGATGGTACGGCTGATGCCGGATGAGCCGGAAGCTCTCGGCCTGCTGGCGCTGATGCGGCTGCATCTCGCCCGTGCCAGGGCCCGGTTCGACGATGCCGGCAACCTCATCCTCCTGCAGGACCAGGATCGCGACCGATGGGATCGGGAACGCATCACATCGGCAATCGTCCTCTTACAGCGGGCCGCCACCATGCACCGGTCAGGGCCGTACCAGCTACAGGCGGCAATTGCCGCCTGCCACTCCGAAGCGCGAATCTGGGCGGAGACGGACTGGCGGCAGATCGTCGCGCTTTACGATGCCCTGCTCGAGCAGATGCCCTCGCCGGTGGTGGAGCTCAATCGGGCGATCGCCCGGCGCTACCGGGACGGCGCCGGAGCCGCGCTTGCCGATGTGGAACGGCTGACCGAGGCGCTCGACACCTATTACTTATTCCATGCGACGCGGGCCGAGCTGCTGCGGGATCTTGGACGTGAGCTGGAGGCCCGAGCCGCGCTGCGGCGAGCCCTGGAGCTGACGGCCAATCCGGCCGAACGGGCGCTACTGCAAAAGCGACTGTCCTGACCGGCCGAGCGCAGCCAATTTGGCTGGCAGTGGGTCGCTGACCTAGGATGGAGCAGCGTGCGACGATTCGAAATCGTCCCTGAGGGATCGTTCGACCTTGAAACCCAGGCCACGCATTTCGGGGGGTGGCCGAGGCTGGGGGACGGGATCGTGATGGCATTTCCCGTCGAGGGCTGGAACAGCTCGGCCGCGGTCGTTATGCGCCAGGGCCGTGCTGCCATCACCGGTGACGTCTACGGCGCCGCCGAGGCGGATGCTGAACGAGCCTGGCAGCAGGCCGTCGCCACCGTTTCTCTCGACGTCGATGGCGCGGGATTCGTCGACCTTGGACGCCGCGACCCTGTCATTGGCCGGCTGCAGGCTGAGTACCACAATCTGCGGCCGGTGCTGTTTCATTCGCCGTATGAGGCAGCGTGTGCCTTCGTCATCGGCCACCGCATCACGATCCTCCAGACGCGCCGCGTCCGGCAGCGGCTGGCCGAGGAAGCGGGCGCTAGGATCGGGATCGACGGTACCGCCTTCAGGGCGTTTCCCGATCCGAGAGCGCTGCTTGCACTCGAGGCGTTTCCCGGCATCGCGTCGGTGAAGATCGAGCGCTTGCACCAGGTGGCACGGGCTGCCCTCGAGAGGGCCCTGGATCGAGCACGTCTCCGATCGTTGGCGGAGCCGGATGCCTTGACACAGCTGCGCACGCTTCCGGGCATCGGCGAATTCTTTGCCCAAGGCATCTTGATGCGGGGAGCTGGCTTGATGGACGCCGTCACGGACGACGATCTAACGCCGCGGGCGATCCAGTTGCTGTACGCGCTTCCTGAGCGACCCGACCGGGCCGCGGTGCTGAAACGGGCCGAGGGGTGGCGGCCCTACCGGATGTGGGCGGTTGTCCTGCTCTACGTCTGGGTGCGAAGCCAGCCACTCGACGTCCGCGGTCCGCGCCAGGTCCGCAGCCGTCGCAAGTGACAGACCGCGACGTCCGGTATCCGCCGATCCGGGACTATGGGATGATCGGCGACCTGCGCTCCGTCGCGCTGCTCAGCAAAC
>Ga0209160_1001299_pt1 | contig 20907 bp, 25 predicted proteins | sample GraSoiAngelo_153_FD_186167 | JGI IMG/M metagenome (GOLD analysis project Ga0209160, IMG submission 186167) | Grasslands soil microbial communities from the Angelo Coastal Reserve, California, USA - 14_1009_12_40cm (SPAdes) (version 2) | ecosystem: Environmental > Terrestrial > Soil > Grasslands ... | reverse complement strand
ATGACCACGACCAGAACACCGGGGTTCGAGTGAAGCTGCCCAAGTCCGACTGTGCCGTCCGCCCGTCGGACTGCGCGGATATCGACGTCATCAACACGCTGGACGGCTTCAACCTCCAGCCGCGCCTGTCCATTCCGTTCTCGGCGCCTATCGAGGTGTCCACCGTGAGCAGCAGCACGGTGTTCCTCGTCCGCCTGGACCACGGCCACGGCGGCGAGCGTGTCGGCATCAATCAAGTGGTCTGGGACCCGGCCACCAACACCCTGCACGCGGAGTCCGACGAGTTCCTCGATCAGCACACGCGCTACCTCCTGGTCGTGACCGACGGCGTGCGCGATGCCGACGGCCATCGGGTCACGGCGGGAGCGTTCGAAGATTTCCTCGACGGAGACGATCACCGGGCCCATGGTCACCGCACCGGTGAGCTCGCCGACTATCGCAAGGACCTCCGGAAGGCGCTGGACCGCGCCAACATCCACGAGCACGTGGTCGCGGCGAGCGTGTTCACCACGCTGAGCGCGACGGCCGTGCTCGAGAAGATCCGCCGAGAGATCAAGGCCTCGCACCCGGGTCCCGCCACGATGCTCGGGACCTTTCCGCTCAGCAGCCTGACGGCCATCCAGTGGGCACGCCAGATCGGAACGGCGACTTTCACCACGTCGTTCCTGCCGATACCGGCGCTCAACGTCTTTCCCGGCGCGGTCGGGGCCATCGCCTTCGGCCGCTTCGCGTCGCCCGACTGGGAGACGGTCGAGAAGTTCATTCCACCGATCGCGACGCGTACCGGCGTCCCGGCGGTGCAGGGCACCAACCAGCTTCACTTCAATTTGTTCCTCCCGGCCGGCCCCGCGCCCGCCGGCGGCTGGCCGGTAGCGATCTTCGGTCACGGCTTCACGGACAACAAGCACGGCGCCCCGTTCGCCGTCGCCTCGACGTTCGCCGCCCACGGCCTCGCGACGATCGCCATCAACGTCGTCGGCCACGGCGGCGGCGCCCTCGGGACGCTGACGATCATCCCGACGGTAGGCCCGCCGGTGACCATTCCGGACGGTGGCCGCGGCATCGATCAGGACGGCAACGGGACCATCGACTCCACTGAAGGCGTGAACGCGGCGCCCCCGCGCGACATCATTGGCAGCCGCGACGGACTCCGGCAGACGGTGGCCGACCTCATGCAACTCGTGCGGGTCATCCAGACCGGCGGCATTCCGGGTCTCAGCGCCACGCGGATCTATTACGCCGGCCAGTCCTTCGGCGGCATCTACGGCGTCAAGTTCCTCGCCCTCGAGGACTCCGTGCGCGCCGGCGTGGCCAACGTGCCCGGCGGCCCCATCATCGAGATCGCACGCCTGAGCCCTGCCTTCCGGGCGCTGGTCGGAATCACGCTCGCCGGCCGGATCCCGTCGCTCCTCAACGCGGGCCCGCTGGTGGCGCCGACGTGGGGCTTCGACGAGAACATCCCGCTGCGCGATCTGCCGCCAGTGATCAACACCGTGCCGGGAGCGATGGCCATCCAGGAGGCCCTCGACGCGACCGAGTGGGTCGCCCAGTCAGGTAACCCGGTCGCGTACGCCCCGCACTTGCGGAAGAGCCCGCTGCCTGACACCGAGCCGCCGGCCGTCATCATCCAGTTCGCCAAGGGCGATCAGACGGTGCCCAACCCGACCGCCTCCGCCATCTTCCGCGCGGGCGATCTCACCGATCGCTCGACCTACTTCCGCAACGACCTCGTGCGGGCGATCCCGGGCGCGCAGACAGATCCGCACACATTCCTGACCAACATCGCGGCCGTGCCCGCGATCGCCAGGGCGGCGATCGCGGCGCAACAGCAGATCGCAATCTTCTTCGAAACCGATGGCGCGGTAGTCGTCGATCCGGATGGGGTCGGGACGTTCTTCGAGGTGCCCATCGCCGGCCCGCTGCCGGAGACGCTGAACTTCTGACGGCGCGAGCGGCACTGATGCACACGGTCCACCGCCATCGCCTCGGCCAGAGCGTCCGTGAAGGTGATCTCACGCATGAGGCCCCTCGCGCGGTAGCATAGCCTGTATGAGGCCAACGCGGCGGGACGCGCCATTTCGCGAGGCGATGCGCTCGCTCCTGGTGTTCGACGGCGCCATGGGCTCGCTCCTCTACGAGCGCGGCATCTTCGTCATGCAGAACTTCGAGCAGCTCAACGTCACCCGGCCGGACGTGGTCGCCAAGATCCACGAGGACTACGTCAACGCCGGCGCGAACATCATCGAGACCAACACGTTCGGCGCGAACTCCTTCCGGCTCGACCGCCACGGCCTCGGCGACCAGGTGCGCGCGTTCAACCTCGCGGGCGCGCGGCTCGCGCGCAAGGCGGCCGGCGAGGACGTGTGGGTCGCCGGCTCCATGGGACCGATCGGGCTGGTCCCCGGCGTGGCGACGCAGGCGGAGCTCGAACTGGCCTCCGCCACCTTCGCCGAGCAGGCCGCGGCGCTCGTCGAGGGCGGTGCGGACGTGCTGGTGCTGGAGACCTTCCGGCACCTCGAGGAGATTCGCATCGCCATCGAAGCGGCGCGGCACGGCGCGCCCGACACGCCGATCATCGCGACGATGGCGTTCGACCCCAGCGAGACGGTCGCCGACGGGTCTGGGCCGGAGCACGTCGCGACGACGTTGCGCGACTGGGGCGCGGACGGGCTCGGCGTGAACTGCGGCGACGGCCCGCAGATCGCGCTCGCCATCGCCGAGCGCATGCGCGTAGTGGATCTGCCGCTGTGCGTGCAACCAAACGCCGGGCTGCCGCGTACGGTGGACGGCCGCCTTCTCTATATGGCGACGCCCGAGTACTTCGACGTCTTCGCGCGCCGCACGATCCAGATCGGCGCCACGATGGTGGGTGGCTGCTGCGGCACCACTCCCGAGCACGTCCGTTGGATGGCGAAGTCCGGGCGCATGCTCGGCGACCAGCGCACTGACGTCGGGCGGGCGCGCGCGGTGAAGACCGTGCAGCCGGCGATCGTCCTCGCGCCCACGCCGCTGGCCGAGCGGAGCGCCTTCGCCGCGAAGATCGCCGCCGGGAAATTCGTGGTCTCGGTCGAGGTGAACCCGGCGCCCGGCCTCGACCCGTCGAAGGCGCTCGCGGGCGCGAAGATGCTGCTCGACAGCGGCGTCGACATCGTGAACGTCGCCGACGCGCCGCGCGCGATGGCGCGCATGTCGAACATCGCGTTCTGCTCGCTGCTGCTGGGGCGCTACGGCATCCAGCCGATCCTCCACGTGTGCGGCCGCGACCGGAACCTGCTCGCGCAGATGGCGCACCTCCTCGGCGCGCATGCAATCGGCATCCGAAATCTAGTAATCATCACGGGCGACCCGCCGAAGGTCGGCGACTACCCGGAGGCGACCGCGGTCTACGACCTCGACGCGATCGGGCTGCTGCAGATGGCGTCGAACATGAACCGCGGAGTGGATCCCGCCGGCAAGCCGTTGCCCGGCGGCCAGACGTCGTTCCTCCTCGCGACGGGCCTCGAGCCGGGCGCGGCGGATCTCGACAAGGAGCTCGCCCGCCTCGAGAAGAAGCGGGAGGCCGGCGCGGAGCTCATCATGACGCAGCCGATCTTCCAGACGGACCTGCTCGAGACGGTGCTGCGGCGCATCGAGCACCTGGCGATGCCGGTGCTGGTCGGCGTGCTCCCGCTGGTGAGCTACAAGAATGCCGAGTTCCTTCACAACGAAGTCCCTGGCATGCAGATCCCCGAAGTGGTCCGCGAGCGGATGCGCAAGACGCCGGGCGGCGAGGCCGCGCGCAAGGAAGGCGTCAAGATCGCGCGCGAGATGCTGTTCGCGGTGCGCGAGCGCGTCCAGGGCGCGTATCTGATGCCGCCACTCGGCCGTTACGAGCTGGCGCTGGAGGTGCTGGACGGCTTGAAGCGATAATGGCGCGCTGACGGGAAGCGGTTCACGATGCCGGGCTCGAAGGAGAGGGGGCGTGTATGGCTGATCTTCCGAAACGGGAACTTGGGCGGACCCGGCTTCAGGTCGCGATGTTGGGGTACGGCGCGATGGAGCTGCGCGGAGCCCCGCGCGGCCGTGAGGTCACCGAGGCCCAGGCAGAAACCATTCTCCACGCCGCTCTCGACGCCGGCATCAACTACATCGACACCTCGATCGACTACGGTCTCAGCGAGGAGCGCATCGGGCGCTACATTGCGAACCGGCGTTCCGAGTACTACCTGGCGAGCAAGTGCGGCTGTGTGGTCGGCGCGACCCCTGCCCCACGAGGCCAGCGGAACCCGCACGTCTTCACGCGCGCCAATATCATTGCTGGTGTCGAACAGAGCCTCGTCCGCCTGAAGACGGATCACATCGACGTGCTCCAGTTCCACGCCTCTCCGTCCAAACAGACGCTGGAGGAGCACGACGCCATCGACGCGGTGCTCTCACTCAAGCGGGCGGGCAAGGTGCGGTTCGTCGGCATGTCGGCCACCTTGCCGCACCTCGCGGATCACATCGCGATGGGGGTGTTCGATGTCTTTCAGATACCGTACTCGGCCGTGGAGCGGGAGCACGAGGCGATCATCACCGCCGCTGCCGACTTGGGAGCGGGCATCGTCATCAGGGGCGGCGCGGCCAAGGGTGCTCCATCCGGGGGAGGACAGGCCGGTACGCAGTGGGAGCGCTGGCAGAAGGCACGACTCGATGACGTGCTCGAGGGCATGACGCCGCCCTGCTGCGAGGGCCGCTCCCGCCGGCCGTGTATGCCGAGGCCAAGCGTCGCCTCGCGGCGGCGGGCTCCGCACCGTAGGCTCGCTTCTCGGGTTCGATCTTGAGCAGCGCGAGCGCCTTCTCGGCGTCTTCCTTCGTCCATTCGCGCGCCGAACGGCCCCAGGACCAGGCTGTCGGCAGCGCGCTACTGGTGAGGCTCCACCAGCTTCCGCAACGCCATCACCGTCTCCGTGAGGCTGGCGCGCTCGGCTGCGCCGGTGAGGAAGGCCGGCAGCAGGGTGCGCACGGCAATGGCGTAAGTGACAACACTCGCGTCGACGGCCGCCGCCTCGTCGACCTGCCAGTAGCCCGAGTTCTCGCGGAAGAGACCATGCGAACGCCCGTCGGCGAGATGCCATTCGACCCGGCGCCGGCGGGGATCGGGAAATTTGTCCATGTAGAAGCCGAACGAGAAAGGGTGCACGGTGACCTGGTAGCGAACGACCACGTGCCGCTCGTCGCTCTCCACCACCTCGGCCGCCGTGACGCGAGGGTAGTACCGCGGGTGCCCGCGATAATCGACGATAACGCGCCACACCTGCTCGGGAGCGGCCCGCATGATCGCGACCGCGGTGCCGCCGAGCGCCGTGTTGCTCGCGCCAGGCGGCAACTCATGCGTCACGACCACATCGCCCGCGGCGAGGCGGCGACGCACATCCTCTGACATCGCCGCCGGCGGCACCATCAACGGTGCGGCGAGGAGGCCGGCAGCCAGCACGATAAGCGCCATCCGCGAGCGCGCCGGTGCCCGCGTCCGGCCTCTACCGGCGGAACGCTCGACGGCGAGGCAGACAAGAGCAAAGCCGAAGACACGCCTCCACGGCGATCGCGGCGCGCAGACGAGCACCGGGCGATGGCCAGGCATGCGCTACCGAATCACCTGATCCGCCCGCGCCAGGATCGACTGCGGAATGGTCAGTCCTAGCGTCTTCGCGGTCTTGAGATTGATCACTAGCTCGAGCTTGGTGGGCTGCTCGACTGGAGATCGGCAGGCTTCGCGCCCATGAGGATCTTGTCAACGTGCACAGCGGCCGAACGTTCTTCCGGTTGAGCGGTGGTAGCTTAGGCGCTCGGCAGCAGTTCGGCGCGGTAGTTGCGCCTCAACGTGTTGAGCTTCAGCGGCACCGGAGAGCCGAGCCACATCGCGTAGATGCTGTGGTCGTCGACCGAGTCGTCGGTCAGCGGGTGGATCAGCACGTCAAGGCCATCGCGGTGTAGCATCAGCCACTCGACGACGGGCTGAAACTGCTCCGGCTTGAAGATGACCTGGACGTTGGCGACCGGATGCGGTCCGACCGGCTCGTCGCGAAAGCCGCCGAACTCGACCTTGAACTTCGCGCCGATCACGGCGCACACCCGCTCGGCGATCGGACGCGTCTTCTGCGGATCGTAGTAGATGTGCGCGTGATAGCCCCGGTTCGTCATTGTGATCCTCCTTGCTGGGATAGGTCAGCCCGTTGTCGCTTCGAACCCCGGTGTGCATCAGGCCGCAAGCGCGGCACCAAGGTTTCGAGCAAATTCGTCGAGGAACGCGTCAGCCTTCTTCTTGATGACGGGCTGACCGAACTCGCCGATGCGGCCGAGGATGGCGAGGTCGGTCTCGATATGCAGGCGCGTTCCGCCTAGGCCCGGCGCGAGCGTGAGGCTCATGCGAGCGCGGATCCCCCCGCCCACGCGGCGGTCGTTGGCCTCGGCGCGCATCCGTGCCTGCCACGCCGCGCGATCCTGCTCCTCGACCGTCATGGTGCCCTGGAGCGAGAGGCGGATGGGACCCACCTGGACCCGCAAGCTCCCTTTGTAGACGCTCGCGCCCAGGGTCTCGACAGTCTCGACGCCCGGCACGCAGCGCGCGACCTTCGGGACATCCATCAAGAAATCCCACAAGCGCTCCCGCTCGACGGGGATCACGCACTCCTGCGTGAAGGTCACCGCGTTCCGCGCGCCGACGCCCGCGCCGCGTCCCACGCCTGCGTGAGCGCCCGGCCCGCTATGACCGCAGCCATCTCACGCTTGTACGCGGCTGATCCACGATGGTCGGTCAGTGGGTCCACGGCGCTCTTGACCGACTCGCGGGCCGCTTTCAACATCTCTGCGCCGAACCGCTGGCCAGCCATGAGCGCCTCGGCCGACTGCGCGCGAATCGGTGTGATGCCGACCGAGCCGAGCGCGATCCGCGCCGCGCGACAACGCTCGCCGTCCGCCTCCAGGCTCACGGTCGCGGCGACGGCGACGGTGGCGTAGTCGTCCGCCGTCCGCGGGAGGAACTTCACGTAGGCGGCGCCGCTCGCTGCCGGAAACTGCGGCACGACGACGGCGATGACGACCTCGCCCGGCTCGAGTGAGCTCTCGTAGTAATCGCGGAAGAACAACTCGACCGGTAGCTCGCGTCTACCGCCGGCGCCGCGGATCTCCACGCGGGCCCCGAGCGCGATCAGCGTCACGGGCGGATCCTGATTCGGGTCGGCGTGGGCGAGGGCGCCGCCGACGGTGGCCATGTGGCGAATCCGAACGCTCGCCACCCGATGGAACGTCTCGGCGAGAACTGGAATCCGCTCTCGCACAAGGGGTGAGGTCTCCACCTCCCGGTGCGTGACGAGGGCGCCAATGCGAACGCCGCCGTTCGCGGCCTCGATCCGGTCGAGCCCGGGAATCTCGCGCAGGCTCACGAGATAGCTCGGGCGAACCAGTCGCTGCCGCATCATGGTGACCAGGGCGGTGCCGCCCGCGATCACTCGGGCCTCGTCCCCATGCTCACGCAAGACGGCGAGCGCTTCGTCGAGCGTCCTCGGCGCCGCGTACTCGAAGGCGTTCATGCCCGGCTCCGCTGGGCCGCGGTCCGAATCGACTCGATGATCTTGTAGTAGCCGGTGCATCGACAGATGTTGCCGAGCATCCACTCGCGGATCTCTCCGTCGGTTGGGTTCGGGATCGCGTCGAGCAGCGCCTTGGCCGACACGACCTGGCCCGGCGTGCAGATGCCGCACTGAAAACCGCCCGCGTCGATGAAGGCCTGCTGCACGGGGTGCAGGCGTTCGTCCCCGGCGATTCCCTCCACTGTCGTGACCTCATGGCCGTCGGCGCTCACCGCTAGCGCGATGCAGGAGCTAATCATCTTTCCGTCGAGCAGCACTGTGCACGCCCCACAGACGCCCACACCGCATCCTTCCTTGGAACCGGTCAGCCCCAGATCGTTGCGGAGGCAGTCAAGGAGCGTGCGATATGTCGGAATCTCCAGCGCGCGCGCCGCGCCGTTGACGGTGAGACGAATCTTGCGGCTCACGGGCGTCCCTCCTTCTCCTTGAGGGCGAAGTAGACCTTCTCGGCCGTGATGGGGAGGTCGAGGATACGCGCCCCACACGCGTCGGCGATGGCGTTGGCGATGGCGGGCGCCACGGCGCTGATGCTGCCCTCGCCGATGGCTTTGGCGTTGAACGGTCCTGGCCCCACCGGGTCCTCGAGGATCACCGTAGTAAGCGGCGGGATGTCCTGGATCGTCGGCAGCTTCACATCACCGAGGCTCAACGTCGAGATGCGGCCCTCCTCGGTCTTGATCTCCTCCATCAGCGCGAACCCGAGCCCTTGGATGAGCCCGCCCTCGATCTGTCCCTGGTGACCGATCGGATTGATGACGGTGCCGACGTCGTGCGCGGTCGTGAAGCGTCGCACCGTCACCTGCCCCGTCTGCGCGTCGACCGCGACCTCGGCCACCTGGGCGGTAAAGGACGTGACCGCGCCGTGCGCCTTCGCGTCGTAGAAGTGCGAAGCCTCCAGCGTTCGGCCCTCCCGCGCCGAGGCCCGAGCGATCTCGGCGAGCGAATCGATAGACACGCCGAGCTTCGCCGCCTCGGCCTGGATCTGCGCCTTGAGCTTCTCCGCGGCGTGATAGGCGGCGCGGCCCCCCGTATGGGTGACACGACTGCCGCCCACGCCGGAGTCGGTCGCGAAGTCATCGGTGGTCGCCATCACGATCTCCACATCGTCCACCGCCAGGCCCAGGACTTCGGCCACGACCTGGCGAAGCACGAGGTGGGCGCCGGTCCCGGTGTCGGGCAACGCGATCCGCAAGGCCACGCGCCCGTCGTTCTCGAGCCGCACGACGGCGTTGGTGAATCCGACGCCGATGTGGCGGTGTGTCATCGCCATGCCGCGCCCGATCCACGGGCCCGGCTTGGGCTGGGAATACTCGCTGGCCTTGAGCGCGGCCTCGAGCGTGTCGCTCGCCCGGACGTGCTCGAGATGGTGGCCGTTGGCGAGGTGATCCCCGTCGCGGAGAAGATTTCGCCTGCGGAACTCCGCGGGGTCGAGCGCGAGCTCCTTGGCGATCAGGTCCATGTGCGACTCCTCGGCGAAGACCATCTGGGGCTCGCCGGGCGACCGGGCATGACCACAGGGGATGTTGTTCGTGTACACGCAGAACGATTCGATCCAGAGATTGGGGATCCGGTAGACCCCCGCGCCCATACTAGCGCCGCCGAGGCTTACGCTGGGCGCCGGCTTGAAGGCGGCGTAGGCGCCGCTGTTGAACAGCGCTCTCACGTTTCGGGCCACGATCTTGCCGTCGCGGCTCACACCGGTGCGAAGCGTGATCACTGAGGGATGGCGAGGATTGCCCGCCATCAGCTCCTCGGCGTAGCGCATGACCATTTTGACCGGACGGCCGGTCGCGCGCGCCAGATGGTACGCGAGCGGCAGATCCATCAGCGAACCCTTGCCGCCAAAGTCGCCGCCGATCGGCGTCAGGTTGACGCGAATCTTCTCCTGCGGCAGCTGGAGCGCGTGGGACAGGAGCTCTTTGAGGCGGAAGGGCATCTTGTTCGATGCCCACACCTGGACCCGGCCGTCCTCGTCGAGGGCGACGACGCCCGCGTGCGGCTCGAGGTAGCCCTGGTGGGCCAGCTGCGTCCGGAAGGTGTGCTCGAAGGTTCGAGCGGCTTCACGAAAGCCGGCCTCCACGTCGCCGAGCTTGAAGCGAAGCACCGATTGCACGTTTGGGTGGGGCCGCTCGGCCGGCGCCCCTTCGTAGGCGCCGGGATTCTCGTGCACGACCGGCGCACCCGCCACGATCGCGGCTTCAGGGTCGACAACGGCCGGAAGATCGTCGTACTCGACGTCGATCAGCGCCGTCGCCTCTTCGGCGACGTCCGGATCGGCCGCGGCGACCACCGCGACCTTCTCGCCGATGAACCGGACGCGGTCCCGGGCCAGCAGCGGCATGTCGAACATCCGTCTTCCCACCAGGATGTTCGGGAGATCCTGGGCGGTGAGAACCGCGAGAACACCTGGGAGCGCTTTGGCCCGCGATGTGTCGATCCGGACGATGCGCGCGTGGGGCAACGGGCTGCGTAGGGCTTTGCCCCAGATCAGTCCGGGGACCGACACGTCCCCGGAATAGCGCGCCTCGCCACTCACCTTCTCGACGCCGTCGATGCGGCCGATGGGCTTGCCGACAATCCGATGGGCCATGGCTGCTCCTCGTAGTCCTAGCCGATCGCGTGCAAGACCTTATTGGGCACCTCGACCGACTTGGCGTCGATCAGGATCTCTGCGAGCACGCACGGCGCCGTGCCGTTGTTCACCCCGTTGTGGATCGTGCCCGCTGTACCACCTTCGGGGGTAAATTTCAACGCGTTCGAGAGGAGATTCAGGAGCACCTCACGGCCATGGCGTTCCAGCCCTCAGGTGCTCAGCGTTGTCCGATAGTAGATGTCCTCGAGCCGCAGCGGCCGGCGAAGGAGCCCCTGCTCCTGCGAGCCGCGGATCGCGCGCTCGGCCGTCTTGCTCATTGCCCGCAGGCCGATGGGATAGGGATCGTCTCCGAAGATCGCCGCCTGCTCCTCGAAGTCCTTGCCCGGAAAGAACAGGTATGTCGACCGGGATCGCCGGGCGCGGTCGTAGGCCACTTCCTTGGATCGCTGGAACACCTTGTAGAGCTCCAGCGCCACCCACGGATGTTCCTTGAGAATCCGGTTCTGCACGATCACGTGATGGTTTGCCTGGAAGCATCCGGTCTTTCGATAAAACTCGTAGACGACCTCCTTGCCGTCGTCGTCCAGCAGCTTCTTCAGGCGAGGGTTGCCGTCGATGGGCGTGCCGCCCCAGCGATCGACGACCGTCGAGTCCCCTGCGGTGACGCGAGGCTGGGGTCGGATGGCCGTGCATGCGTCGATCTCTCCACGATCGAGCATCACGTCCAGCGTTTGATTCACGGTGAGCCAGTGATGGGTGACGCCCACTGGCCCGTCGTTGTGCAGGCCGAGCGCGCCGCCGTGGCTGAGGGCTTTGGTGCGTCCGTTGTACCAGACGTTGTCCTTAGCCTCGATGCCGTAGAGATCTTTGAGCGTGATTCGAAACCACAGCGCGGCGGTCATGTCGTAGTCGGGGACACCGATCCGCTTGTTCCTGAGATCCGCGAGAGTCTTGATGCCGGAGGCGGTGTTGACGTAGAGCGTGTGCCAGTGGTGGCCGCGGCTCAGGAAGACCGGCAGGGCCGACCAATCCCATTTCTTCCCGTCGGTCCGTTCGCGGGCGAGGAGCGTCTCCGAGATGGACATCTCCGAGACGTCGAACTCGTCGTAGGCGAGGTTTCGTTGGAAGAGGTTGCTCGGATCGAGCGTGATGCAGTCGAGCTCGATGCCCTGCGGCTTCACGATCCCATCCTTCAGAGGCTGCACGCGCGGATTCTCGGAGAAGCCCATCGTCAGTCTGAGCGGCATTCACTCCTCCTCTGGGAGCGTCTGCCAGCCGGTATGCGAAATGTCGAAGACGACCTCATCGGGACCCGCCCACTTCATTTCGAAGTTGCGGTGCCGGCCGGGCGCCATGGCGACGTCAAGACCGTCCTTCCGGCTGAGCCGCTTGGCCTGGACCGCCTCCAGCCGTCGACACGTCTCGTCGAGGTCGTCCACCTCGAAGCCGAAATGGTGGATGCCGTTATAGTTGGGCCCATTGGCTCCGACGTCGGCGTCTTTCTCCGTCTTCCAGTTCAGGATGGCTAGGTTGATGTATCCGTCGGTCAGGAACACCGCGCCGCTGGGGCTGCGGCGGATTTCCTTCAGTCCGAGGCCGTCCCGGTAGAACGCCGCGACCTGGTCGGGGTTCTTCGTGGTCAGTGCGATGTGCTTGATCCTCGCCATGCCGTCCCTCCTCGTCCGCTCAGCGGGGCTGCGTGACCGTGTCGATGAGCGCGGGTGTCCCGTTCTCCTTCACGACCTTCAGGCCTCTCTCGAGAGCCGGGCGTACCTCCTCAGGGGTGAGAATGGGCCCTTCGCCGTAGATGCCGAAGCTCTTGGCCAGCGTGGCGAAGTCCGTGGATGGTCCCTCCAGGCTAACCCCAACGCCGATGTTCTCGACGGCGCGCTGCCGCATCTTGGTGACCGCCAGCTGGTGCCCGACGTCCTGATAGTAGGACCGGTTGTTGAACATGACGATCAGCATGGGAATGCCGTGATGCGCGGCAGTCCAAAGAGAGCCGGGCGTGTACAGAAGGTCACCGTCGTTCTGGATGCTGACGCAGACCTTGCCCGTCCCTCTGAACGCGAGCGCGACGCCCATGGCCACGCCCATCCCGGTCCCCGTTCCGCCGCCTCCAGCGATGAACCGTGATGCGTCCGTTACCTCCCAAAGCCTTCGCTCCCAGCCGCTCAACGACCCGTGCGCCAGAACCCAATCCTCGCCGCGTATCGTCTCCCAGATCTCGGCCGCCAGCCGAGCGGTTGAGATGGGCGTCTGGGCCCACCAGCGTTCCTTCACGTCCTTCTGGATGCGAGCGCCGTGAGTCGTGTGGATCTCGCGAGCCCGGGCGGCTCTCTCGGCGATCCGCCGCTGCAGATCGCCGTCCATGACGCTCTGACACAGACGAGCGAGCTCCCGCAAAGCGTGAGGGCCGCTCCCGAGAATGGAGATGTCCGCCGGCACGAGCCGCCCGTGGCTACTCGTCCAGCTCCTGATCCCGTATTCCTGCAGACCCACCCGAACGAGCTTGGTCCCTTCGCGGATGACGCTCTGGTGGCGCCGGCTGTATCCAGCCGGGACCCGTGGCAGGCCCGCCGGAACGATCCCGGCTTCTGGCTCCGGACGCGTCAGTGCCGCGTCGATGTCCTTGACGCCAACGGTCAGGACCAGATCCGCTTCCTTCAGCACCTCGACGCTGGCTGCGCTGACATTCAGCGGGTGACGATTCGAAAGATTGAACGAGGAGCCCTGCTCGATTACGGGTAGCCCGAGAAGCTCACTCAATGCGCGCAGCGCTTGCGGTCCGTCCGGTGTGCGTCCTAGTCCCTCGACCAGCAACACCGGCCACCGCGCCTCCCGGAGCGCCCGCGCGGCGTCGCCGATCGCGTCGGGGTTTCCCGAGGGAGGGGCAGGGGGACGGTAGCGGCTCAGGTCCGGAATGACGAAGCCGTCAGGGAGCCGGCTTTCCTGGAGCTCGACGTCGAGGCAGATGTAAACGGGGCCCCGCGGCTCGGTCATCGCGATCTGGTAGGCGCGGAGAATAGATTCGGCGACGCTGAGCGCGCCCTGCGGCTGGTCGTCCCACTTCACATAGTCTCGGACGATCTGCGCCTGGACCTGCGCAGTGTGGATCCAGTCGATCCACGGCCGTCGGTGAGTCGAGTCCAGCGGCCCGGTGCCCCCGATGATGAGCATCGGAACGTTGTTGAGCCAGGCTTCGTAGATCGCCTTGCTCGCGTGCTGCAGCCCGACGATGTTGTGAACCAGAGTGGCCTGAGGCCGCCCCGTCGCCAGGTAGTAGCCTTCCGCCATGGCGACCGCCACCTCTTCGTGGCTGCACGTGATGACCTCGGGTGCGGTATTTCTCCCGTAGGTCACCAGCGATTCGTGCATCCCGCGGGTGGTCGCGCCCGGATTCAATGTGACGTATTCGACCCCGAGCCGATTGAGCAGGTAGACGACGAGGTCCGAGACGTACTCGGGCTTTCCAGGACTCATCGCTCACCTCCGCGACCTTCCAGATCAGTACGCGTAACCGCCGAAGACCGCCCGGCGCAGCTCCTTCCAGAAACAGTCGACGTCCTTGAACCCTGCCGCCCTCAAGGCCCTCAGATGTTGGTCCAGACTCGCCGGGAAGGGCCCCTTGGTCGCGCTCGCCGGAGGGCGTCTCCCTTGCCGGACCATCGCTGCGAGATCCTCCGCCGCGGCGCCTTCACGATGGCGTCGCGCTGTCGCGACGCGCTCGTACCTCTGGTGCAGCGCAGCGGTCGGGGCATTGATCAAGTCCGCGTTCACGAAGGCCCCGCCAGACCTCAAGTGCGCGCGGATGTCCCCGTAAATCTCGCGGATGCGTTTGAAGTCTCGCAGGTTGTGCAAGCAGCTGGAGGAAACAACGGCGTCGAACGGGCCGAACTGCTGGGGCAGCCAGCTCACCTCGAAGAGGTCGGACCGATGCAGCTTGACGCGCTCCCCGTACTTCGCCGCGAGGTGTCCTGCGCGATTCAGCATCGGCTCGGAGCCATCCTGCGCAACGCACGTCGCGTGCGGATACCGCTCGAGGATAAACATGCTCACGGGTCCGTAGCCGGCACCGACGTCCAGGATGGTGACGGTTGCGTTATTGGGGAATGGGAAGAGGTCGCAGATCAGCTGAAACCGTTCTGCTCGACTCCGGTCTTCCGCCTGCTGCCGCCTCACCCACTCGTCCACGTACGTCTCCGAGGCCCAATCGTGGTGGTCGCGCCGCGGCCCATCGCCCTTTTCGCGGTTTCCCTGACGAACCTTCATCGTCGCGTCCCCCCGAAACGCACGGCCCGAACGCCGCAACCCTAGCGCCGACGCAACGAGGGCGTCAAGACCGGCTCGAACCCAAGCCGCGTCTCGGCGCAAGAACGATATTCAGAATGAGAACGACCGCAAGCCGGATCCGCCGCATGGGCACCTAGTCATCCACACGCGGTCGCCCTTGACGCCGCCGTCAAGCTCACCGCAGTACTGGTACTCCTGGTGGAAGACCTAGAGCACCGTCGAAGCGGGCACGCCCTATTCGCCCCTCATCCCACCGCGTTTCGAACACGATGGTTTGGCCTTCGACGTAGCCAAGGTCGCGAAGTCCCTGCTTGAACGCTTCGAAATGCACGAGAGGCGGACTCCCAGGGGCGATGACGCCGATGCGCGCCGCCTTCCAAGTCTGCTGCGCCCCGGCAATGAGGGGCGCGATAGCGAGGCTGATACCCAGAACGACCACGAGCCCGATCAGCCGCATGGGCACCTCGGTGGAGATGGCTTCGCGTCCGGCTAGCTCACCCGTACTTCTGCTTCAACCGTTGTACTTCAGCGAGGGTCTTGCGGCCTTCTCGGTAAGCCTCGGAATCGCCGGTGCGGTCGGCCAGTAGGAGGGCCTCCACAGCGCGAATGAGCATCTCGCGCTGTTCGAACAAACGGCCGATATGTGTCGCGGCCAAAAACTCGATGTTGTGACTGTGCTCTGCGTCACTCATGTTTACTATTCCTTCAGATCGTCGTCGCTTTCGTCAGCGCCTCTCGCGCTGCCTGCTGGACTGCCCGCCAAGGCATCCGTTCCCATTCGGTGCCCGTCGCGCTCGTGGGCGAGTGCTCCATCCCGGTCGTGTATAAGGTAGCGCGCCAGCTCTTCTCGTCGTAGCGGGTTAGCTGGAGGTCGTAGCCCTGTCGCGCCATACCAACGGTGACATGTCCGATTCCGACCCAGGAGTCGAGCCAGGTCCGTAGTGCGTGGGGCGCGCGATCGGACGAGGGCATCGAGCACCCGGCGAAGCCGACAGCAGCACGCAGGAGCCGGCCGCGTTGGTCGGGCATGCGCTATTGAATCACCTCACCCGCCCGCTGGAGCAGCGTCTGCGGAATCGTCAGCCCGAGTGCCTTGGCGGTCCTGAGGTTGATGACGAACTCGAACTTCGTCGGTTGCTCGACGGGAAGGTGGGCGGGCTTGGCGCCCTTGAGGATCTTGTCCACGTAGGCGGCGACCTGCTGGAACATCTCCGGGATGCTGCCACCATAGAACATCAGACCGCCGCTGAGCACGAACTCCCTGGTCGGATACATGGAGGGCAGACGGTGTTTCACGGCGAAGTCGACGATGCGTGTGCGATAGGAGATGAGGAGCGAGTCGGCGGTCGTCATGAGCGCGTCCGGCCGATTCCCGGCGATCTTCCTGGACAGGCGCTCGAAATCGTCGGGACTCCGAAACTCGTGAGGTTCCAGCCTGACGCGCAAAGCCGTTGTCCACCGTTGCGTCTCTTGGAGGGCCAAGACGCTCCCGGGATTGTCGGGGTTGTAGATCAGCGCGACACGATCGAGCTTGGGATAGGCCTCCTTGAGCAGTTCTAACCGCTTCCCGTATTCCGGCCCGGTGAACGCGACCCCCGTGACGTTCCCGCCGGGCCGCGCGAGGCTTGCGACGAGGCCCGACCGAACGGGGAATGCGACGTTCGCGAACACGATGGGGATCGTGGACGTCGCTTGCTGGGCGGCTTCGGAGGCTTGGCCGCCCGCGGTGCAGAGGACGTCCACCGGGAGGCGAACCAGCTCTGCCGCGAGCTGGGGAAGGCGCTCGATACGTCCATCGGCCCAGCGGGCCTCGATGGTGATGCTCGGGCCTTCAATGTAACCGAACGTCCTCAATCCGGCCCGAAGTGCCACGAGATTATGGAGGCCATTGGCGGCCGAGGTGACCGACAGGTATCCGACGCGCGGAACCTTCCCCGCCTGCTGGCCTTCGGCGCCGAGAACGAGGCCGACAGCGAGAATGACCGCGAGTCCGATCAGCCGCATGGGCACCTCGGTGGAGGATGGCAGGCGGGGAGTCTAGCCGAACGCCACGACGCGCACCAGCCTGGGGTACAAGCTCGAAACTAATTCAGACCAACGCGGCTAGCTCCTGCGATCAGTTCTCGTCTGTTAGACTCCCGCCAGCCATCCAACTGAGGCGCCGCAGGAGGAGGACAATGAATAGGCGAGAGTTCCTGAAGAGCGTTGGAGTCGTATCCGCAGCGGTGAGCCTTATCCTCTCGAACAGCCCGAGTCAGGCAGCAGATCCCCAGCCAGTTACCGTGTTGGTCACCTATCACTCGGCTACCGGCAACACCGAGAAAATGGCCCAGGGAGTGGCCGAGGGGGCCAAGGCCGTCTCAGGAACGCTCGTCGTTCTGAAGCGGGTTGGTGACGTGACAGAGAACGACCTCGTATCCGCCGATGCGGTCATCGTCGGTTCGCCGGTGTATTTCGGCAATATGTCGGGCGAGGTGAAGACTTTCTTTGATAACTGGTCGAAGTTCGGCCTGTTCCGAGATCGGAAGATGCGTAATAAAGTCGGTGGGGCTTTCGCGACGGGAGCGTCTGTCTCCAGCGGGAAGGAAGTCACCATGCTTACCATTTTCGCGGCTATGTTCATCAACCAGATGATTGTCGTCAGCGGTGGAGGAGGCTTCGGCGCCAGCGCATCCACGGGGACCGACTCGCCGGGCATCGATGAGAAGGAATTGGCTGAAGCTCGCGATCTGGGCAAGCGCGTTGCGGAAGTCGCTGGCTTGGTTAAGCGGGGATCCGGCAAGTGAATGGCGAGCGCGTGATCCATTAACGCGGCCGACTGGCCCGCCTGCTAGACTCCGGCGAACCCATCCCAACAGAGGTGCCATGCGGCGGATCGGGCTCGCGGGCGCCTGTCCGAAGGCGACCGAGTGGGCTAAGCTGTGCCACCAGAGGAGGAACGGAGATGGCAAAGATCAAGAAGGTCGGGCATGTTGTGCTGGGAGTGCGAGACCCCGCGAGGTCGGTCAAGTTCTACACCGAAGTCCTCGGCATGGAGCTAGTCAACGTGCTCGACGAGATGCAGATGGCGTTTTTCTCGTTCGGGGAGCGCGACCACGACATCGCTGTGATCAAGGTGCCCGACGAGCAGCCGGTCGGCAGCAGTGGCCTGGCCCACACGGCCCTGGAGATCGAGGGAGGCCAGGAGCAGCTTCGCGAACTGTACGAGCGGCTCAAGCGCTGCGGCGCCCGCGTCGAGTTCACCACAGACCACGTGCTCACCAAGAGCGTCTATTTCTTCGACCCAGACGGCAACCGCCTGGAGATCTTCTCTCAGGAATTGTCCGGCGCCAGCGCCAAGCAGTACCTACACGAGGCGCGGGCCGCCGCAGACGTCATGCGGCCGCTGGATCTCGAGACGGCCACTTCCATAGGCAGCCCTTCGAGCTGAAGGTCGGTGCCCGAGACTCAGTGGTGTGTTGGGAGTCATGCCGCGCGGGATTCTGCGGCATCCGCCGTTTCTGAGTTGGTCTGTTGACTCCTAGCCCTTGCTGATACGGAGCGGATCGCCGGCAGATGTACCGCCGAGCCGCGTCATAGATGGACAAGATACTCAGAGGCGCCAAGCCCACGGACTTACCCGTCGAGCAGCCCACCAAGTTCGAGCTGGTCATCAATCTCAAGACGGCCAAAGCCGTCGGGCTCACGCTCCCGCAGTCGGTACTGGTTAGAGCCGACGAGATCATCGAAATCCTCGGCGCGAGATACTTCAACCGATTGAAGCTCCAGACCCAGCGAATGGCCGTACCCTCCATTTGCTTGTCTTGAGCCGGACCAACTCGGCCACGACCGCCATGACGATGGGGATCGTCGCGGTGGCGTTCTTTGCTGCCGCTGCCAAGCTCGCGCAGCCCTTGCCCGATCGCGCCTTCTCCGCCATAACGAACCACCGCGCGCAGGCGTTCATTCTGCCTCCGAATCCCGTAACGCTTTTGAGCCGAGGCCAGATCGCGAGCTTCGCGCAGCGAAATCGGCGGCCGTCCATCTATGGACAGAAGGAGTATGTGGACGCTGGCGGTCTCATGTCCTATGGACCCAGCTTATCGGATCAGTTTCGCCGCGCCGCCACGTACGTGGACAAGATCTTGAAAGGCGCGAAGCCTGCCGATCTTCCCGTGGAACAGCCGACCAAGTTCGACCTGGTGATCAACCTCAAGAGCGCGAAGGCGCTGGGGCTGACGATTCCGCAGTCCGTACTGCAGCGCGCGGATCAGGTCATCCAGTAGGCGTGCGACCGATGCGGTTGACTCCTCATGGCGGCGCTCGGCTTCGTCGGGTGCTCGGCGTGCGCGTCAGCGTGAAGGGCAGGCCGCATCGAGACTGAGGGGCGGCGATGAGCCGACCTGCTCCTCGTCACGCTCGAAGCGGCCCGTGTAGACGCTGATCTGCCCGTGCTCGGAGCACGTCATCGTCGGGACGGCATCGCCTTTGCCGGATCGACGGTTAACAGCGCAGTGAGGTGCTCGATGAGGCGGGGCGACAGGCCAGCACGCGTGAGGTCCTGCAACTCGGCGTACGGACGGTTGATGGTGATCCTTTGGGCCTGACGCCGCTCCAACCCGGGCACCGCGGCCAGCTCTTCAACGGTCGCCGAGTTGACGTCGATCTTCCTAGGCACCCCCTGCTCACGCGCAGTGTTGAGGCCCAAGAGCCAGAGCAGGAGCTGCCCGGCATCCGAAGGGCGCTCGGCGAAGGCGGGAAGGGCGGCCGGGAACACGAGCGAGAGGGTAAGGATGCCGTAGGTGGCGACGAGGCGGACTCGGGTCAGCAAGGCCTTCATACTGATCTCCAGCGTGGGGACGCTCATGTTCTTGTTAAAGCCGGCGGAGTTTGCGCCGGATGATCATTGGTCCCACAGAACGTCAGTGTCAATCAGGTCTTTCCTTCACCGCCAAGGCTACGACCTGCAATTGACTCAGTACGACGAGCGAGGCGGGCGGGCCACTTTTACACGGCCGGGTTGGAGCACTCGCCGACGAGCTCGACGGGCACGGGATGGGAGCAGACGCCGTTGCGGGCCCGCAAGCTCTACGTCGTCGTGCCAAAACTCACTACGGACAACTCTGACGACGGCGTCCTCATGGACGATTCCGTCTACCCGCAGATGGTGGCGCAGATCCGTCGAGCCCAGAAGGAACGACTAGAACTGTGGCTCCCGTGGATTCCCCTAATCACAGCTCTGACAGCGCTTACAGCTAGGCGTCACTGAGATCGCGTCGCCACCTCAACCCCGACCGATGTCAATGCTTGGGTCCTGGTGGGTGACCAATCCCGTCACCGCTTCTATCCACAACTCGTGACATCGAGGATGGAAGTGAATCGCGCGTCGGTCCACTCGTGCAGAAGCGGACGGGTAGAACGGGTGAGGATCGAGCGTCCTCACTCCGCACGCGTCGCATGAGCAGCCAGCACGCGTGCACTGCTCCGGCGGAATTGTCATGGTCCCACGGACTGCGTCTGGGTAACGTGAGCGGATCTGCGCTTTGATCCGAACGCAAACGGCGCACAGGCGGTCGGGTTTTAGCTCGGCGATCTCGTGGCAGACTCGGCAGACCTGCTTCACCTTCCCTCTGTTGAGAAAACTCAGGCTTACTGTGGGCACCATGTCCCTCCTTCGAAGACGTTAGAGAAAGGAATTCCGGCAGCGCCGAAACTTGGTCATCACGCAATCTGGATGCCGGGCAGTCAACGGGCTGAAGAATCAACCGATTATCTCAGGATCGCTCGATCTGCTGGGACAGCGTGACCAACCAGTGGGTCAACCAGGCGTGCCTGCGTGGTACTTCCGGAATTTGAAGGCACCGATGATGCGAGTTGCCAGCCCGCTCCTCGCGCTCTCCCTGCTCACCCTTGCAGCGACGGCTAATGCGGAGTGCGCGTGGGTGTTGTGGGAACTCGGGCAAGTGGAGCCTCAGACATGAGTAGGAACGACTGATTTTTTCCGGAACCTCACAGGAGCGGCACTGGCTCGAGAATGATCTGTGCGGTCAGAGCCTCGCCAGGCTAGCTCCTGGCCACTGCCGCAGAAGCTACTGATATCTCGGAAATTCGATTCCGGTATCGGATTTGCGATGGAGTCCTGTCATGGGGGACTCCAACAGGTGACGCAGGGGGAAGACCGGGGATGGACTTCACAGCCTCGTGGCCGCCCGTCGACGGTGGCGCACTACGCGCCTCAAGTCACGCAGTGGCTCCGCGAGGATCCTGACCTCTCGGGGGCCGAAATCCTGCGGCGCGTCCGGCTCGCCGGTTATCGCGGTGGCAAGAGCGCGCTCTACGAGCTCGTGAGGCGGCTGAGGATGCAGCGTCCCGTAAACCGGGCTAGCAGCTCTTAACTTAACGGAGGTGACAGTAGCGACCACGGGTTCGCTC
>Ga0209160_1001294_pt1 | contig 20967 bp, 23 predicted proteins | sample GraSoiAngelo_153_FD_186167 | JGI IMG/M metagenome (GOLD analysis project Ga0209160, IMG submission 186167) | Grasslands soil microbial communities from the Angelo Coastal Reserve, California, USA - 14_1009_12_40cm (SPAdes) (version 2) | ecosystem: Environmental > Terrestrial > Soil > Grasslands ... | reverse complement strand
ATCCGCGAGATCACCATCGCCGCCAAGCAGGGCGGTGGCGACCCCGCCGGCAACCCCCGCCTCCGCACCGCCATCGACGCCGCCAAAGCCGAGAACATGCCGCAGGACAATATCGAGCGCGCCATCAAGAAGGGCACCGGGGAGCTCGAGGGGGTCGTCTACCAGGAAGTCACGTACGAGGGCTATGGTCCGGGGGGCGCGGCGATCCTCATCGAGGCGACGACCGACAACCCCAACCGCACCGTCGCCGACATCCGGCACGTGTTCACCCGCCACGGCGGCAACCTCGGCGCGGGGAACTCGGTGGCGTGGATGTTCGAGCGCAAGGGACAGATCGCCGTGGACGCGACGAAGACCACGGAAGACCAGGCCCTCGAGGCGGCGCTCGACGCCGGCGCCGACGACTTGACCCGCGACGGCGACGTGTTCCTGATCACGACGCCCGTCAACCGCCTGCACGCGGTGCACGATCAGCTGACCGCCAAGCGGATCCCAGTGCAGAGCGCCGAGGCGGCGATGATCCCCAAGAACACGGTGAAGGTGCAGGGCGGGGATGCCAAGCGGCTGCTGCAGCTCATCGAAGCGCTCGAGGAAATGGACGACGTCGCGCGCGTATTCTCGAACTTCGACATCGACGCGGAAGCCCTGGCCGCGGTGACCGGGTGACGTGAAGGTCCTGGGCATCGACCCGGGCACGACCGTCACGGGGTTCGGGGTCGTCGAGACCGGCAACGGCGCGCCGGGATTTGGGCGCCTCGTCGAATGCGGCGTCATCCGCTTCGCCAAGGGCAGCCCCCTCCCCCACCGCCTCCACGAGCTGCACGAGGGCATCGCCGATCTCATCCGCAAGCACCGCCCCACCCACCTGGCGCTCGAGGACGCCTTCTACCACAAGAACGTGCGCACGACGCTGGTGTTGGGACACGCCCGCGGCGTCATCCTGCTGGCCGCAGCGGAATGGGGCCTCGCGATCGCGCAGTATCCGCCGGCGACGGTGAAGAAGACCGTGGTGGGCGCCGGCGGGGCGGCCAAGGCGCAGGTGGGCGCCATGGTGGCGCGGTTGCTGCGCCTCCGGGCGGCGCCGCGCCCCGCCGATGCGGCGGACGGCGTCGCCGTGGCCCTGACCTGCATCATCCGCGCGTGATCGCCGGCGTCGCGGGGCGGCTCGCCAGCAAGAGCGGCGACCGCGTGGTGATCGAGACGGCCGGCGGCGTCGCCTACGAGGTCGTCGTGCCGCTGGGGGTGATGGAACGGCTCCCCACCACAGGCGAAGCGGTCACCCTCGTGACCGAGCTGGTCGTCCGGGAAGACGGCTGGTCGCTGTTCGGCTTCCTCGAGGGCGCCGAGCGACGCTTCTTCCAGCGGCTGCTCGGCGTCAGCGGCGTCGGCCCCAAGCTGGCGATCGCGGTGCTCTCGGCGCTGGGAGGGCCCCGAGCCGCCCGGGCCATCAAGGGGCGGGACATCGCGACGCTGAGCTCGGTGTCCGGCATCGGCCGCAAGACCGCCGAGCGGCTGGCGCTTGAACTGGCGGACAAGGTCGGCGAGTTTGTGGGCGAGTCCGAGCCGGGAGCGGCGGCAGCCGGCGGACCCGCCGCGGGCGCGCTGCGCGCGCTCGAACAGCTGGGCTACTCCACGGCCGAAGCCGACAAGGCGCTGCGCCGGGCGCTGGCCGGCGACGGCGCCAAGGTCCTCGATGCCGAGGCGCTGGTCCGGCGCGCGTTGCAACTCCTGACCGAGAGATGACGACCCCGATGACGACGGCGGAGTGGATCTGCACGCGCTGCGGGTCGACCAACCGGCGGCTCGTGCCCGCCGCGGCGACGCGCGCCGAGGACGAGTGTTACACCTGCCATACGCGCCACCAGATCGAAGCCGAGTCGCGGCCGGTGCGCTGGCGGGCCCAGCCCACGTAGCGTCATGCGCTCCGAGATCACCACCCCCGAGGTGCTCCCCGAGGAGCGCGTCAGCGACGCGGCGCTGCGCCCGTCGCGGCTCGACGAGTTCGTCGGCCAGGCGAAGGTGAAGGAGTCGCTGCAGATCGCGATCGACGCCGCGAAGCAGCGCCAGGAGCCCCTGGACCATGCGCTGTTCTTCGGCCCGCCCGGCCTCGGCAAGACGACGCTGGCGATGCTGATGGCACGCGAGCTGGGCGTCGAGATCCGCGTCACGTCGGGCCCCGTGCTGGAGCGTCCCGGCGACCTCGTCGGCATGCTCACCGCCCTGAAGCCCGGCGATATCCTCTTCATCGACGAGGTCCACCGCCTGCGCCCCGCGCTGGAGGAATTTCTCTACCCCGCGATGGAGGAGTTCCGCGTGGACGTGCGCATCGCCGACGGGCCGCACGCGCAGACGCTCCCGATGCGGCTGGAGCGTTTCACGCTGATCGGCGCGACCACGCGGTTCGGCCTGCTCACGCCGCCGATGCGCGCGCGCTTCGGCCTGGTCGAGCGGCTCTCCTACTATCCGCCCGACGATCTCGCCCAGATCATCACCCGCTCGGCGGGAATCCTCGGCGTCCAGGCGGACGCCGCGGGCGTCGCCGAAATTGCGCGGCGCAGCCGCGGCACGCCGCGCGTCGCGAACCGGCTCTTGAAGCGCGTGCGCGACTACGCCCAGGTGCGCGCCGGCGGCAAGATCACGGCGGCGGTCGCGCTCGAAGCCCTGAAGCGCCTCGACGTGGACGAGTTCGGGCTGGACGACATGGACGCGCGCATCCTGCGCACCATCATCGAGCAGTTCGAGGGCGGCCCCGTCGGCATCCAGACGATCGCCGCCGCCGTGGGCGAGGACCCGGGCACGCTCGAGGAAGTGTACGAGCCGTTCCTGATGCAGCAAGGTTTCCTCGCGCGTACGCCGCGGGGCCGCTGCGCGACGCCCGGCGCGTATCGCCACTTTGGGTATCCCCCGCCCACCTCGGCGAACACCGGGGATCAGCCCAACATTTTCGGCTAATGCGGAATGCGGAGTGCGGAATGCGGAGTTGACGAGCGAGCGTCGATTCGCCATTCCGCATTCCGCATTCCACATTCTGCATTCTCATGCACAGCGCTTCGGATTTCTCGTACGAGCTCCCGCCTCACCTCATCGCCCAGGAGCCGCTCGCCGACCGCGGCGCCAGCCGCCTGCTGGTGCTCGAGCGCGCGTCAGGGGCGGTCACGCACCGGCGGTTCACCGACCTCATCGAGCTGATCCGGCCGGAAGACGTGGTGGTGCTGAACACCTCGCGCGTCATTCCGGCGCGGTTGCACGGGACACGGAATGCCGGGATCGGGAAGCGGACAGCGGGCCGCCAAACCGAGATCCTGCTCGTGCGCGAGCTCGAGGACGGGACGTGGATCGCTATGGGCCACCCGGGCGGTAAGCTCAAGCCGGGTCGGCGGGTCGCTTTCGGCGACGACAGCGCCGTGGAGATCGTGGAGATGTTGGGCGGGGGACTGCGGCGCATCCGCTTTGTCGGCACCCTGGACGCCCGTGGCACGCTCGCCCGCTACGGGGAAGTGCCACTGCCGCCCTACATCCATCGGCTCCCGACCCCCGCCGACCGGGAGCGCTACCAGACCGTCTACGCCGCCCACGACGGCAGCGTCGCCGCTCCCACGGCGGGGCTGCACTTCACGCCGCGGCTGGTCGAGGACATAAAGAGGAAAGGGACGGCCGTCGCCACCCTGGATCTGCATATCGGGCCGGGGACGTTCAAGCCGGTGGAGGTGCAGGAGCTGGCCAGCCACCCGATGCACCCGGAGGCCTACCAGGTCACCGAGGCGGCCGCGGACCTCATCAACGCGCGCCGGGCGGCGGGGGGCGCGGTGTGGGCCGTGGGCACGACCGTCGTCCGGACCTTGGAGACGGTGGCGGACCAGACGGGCCGGCTGCGCCCGGGGTCTGGCGAGACGCGCCTCTTCATCTATCCTCCGTACCGCTGCCGCGCGGTGGACCGGCTGCTGACGAACTTCCACCTGCCGCAGTCCACGCTGCTGATGCTGGTGTGCGCGTTCGGCGGGTTCGAGGCGGTGATGCGGGCATACAGGGCCGCGGTCAACGAGCGGTACCGGTTCTATAGTTATGGCGACGCGATGGCGGTGATCTGAATGCGGAATGTGGAGTGCGGAATGCGGAATGAACTCCCCAGGCGTCATTCCGCATTCCGAATTCCGCATTGGGGGAGGGGCTAGGGTCATTGTTCGAGTTCCGCATAGCAGCCACAAACGGAGCCGCGAGGGCGGGCCAGCTCACGCTACCCCATGGGGAGGTCGAGACCCCCTGCTTCATGCCGGTGGGGACGCAGGGCACGGTGCGAGCGCTCTCCCCCAACGACCTCCGCGCCGCCGGCGCATCGCTGGTGCTCGCCAACACCTACCACCTGCACGTGCGGCCGGGCGAGGACGTGGTGGGCCGGCTCGGCGGCCTGCACCGCTTCATGGGCTGGGACCGGCCGCTGCTCACCGACTCGGGCGGATTCCAGGTGTTCTCGCTCGAGGGGTCGCGGACGGTCAGCGACGACGGCGTCGAGTTTCAGAGCCACGTGGACGGGTCGCGCCGCTTCCTGACGCCGGAGCGCGCGGTGGAGATCCAGTGGACCCTCGGCGCCGACGTCGCGATGGCGTTCGACCATGTGGTGCCGGGGGGGGCGGATCTCTCCACGGCACGGGACGCCCTCGAACGAACGTTGAAGTGGTTGGCGCGGTGTGTCCGCCGACATGCGGAGCTGTCGGACGGTCGGACAGGCGGACCGTCCGACGGAGAGCGCCTAACGGTCACACCGTCAGACAGTCCGACCGTCCGACAAACCTTATGGCCCATCTTGCAGGGCGGGGCCCATAGCCAGCTGCGTCTCGAAGGCCTGCGGCGGATTCTGGACCAGGCTGAATGGACGGGATTGGCCGTGGGCGGGCTGTCGGTCGGCGAGCCCAAGGCCCTCACCTACGAAACGCTGGAGCTGCTCGCGCCCCGGCTGCCGCCGGCCGTGCCCCGTTATCTTATGGGCGTCGGGTTCCCCGAGGATCTGGTGGCGGCGGTGGCGCGCGGCGTGGACCTGTTCGATTGCGTCGCGCCGACCCGCAACGGGCGGAACGGCACGGCGTACACGGCCGACGGCCCGCTCAACATCCGCAACGCGGCGCACCGCGACGATGCGCGCCCGCTCGACCCGACGTGCGACTGCGAGACGTGCACCACGTTCTCGCGGGGCTACCTGCGACACCTGTTCGTGGCGGAGGAGCTGCTCGGGCTCCGGCTCCTCTCGCTCCACAATGTGCGCTACCTGATCCGGCTGACCGCGGCGATGCGCGCGGCGATCCGGGCGGGGGACTACGAGCGGTGGGCCGCCGACTGGCGGCGCCGCTACACTCAAGGGGAAACGCCGTGATCGTTCAAGGCCTGTTCGCGCTGCTGCTCGCCCCATCGGGCAACGCCGGCCCCGGGATGGGGCTGCTGCTCCTGCAGCTCGGCCTGATCTTCGGGCTCCTGTACTTCCTGATTCTCCGGCCGCAGCGCCGCCAGCAGGAGCAGCACAAGAAGCTGCTGGAGACGCTGCAGCGCGGCGACCAGATCGTGACCTCCGGCGGCATCGTCGGGGAGGTCGTGCACTTGAAGGACAGTGAAGTGACGATCCGCAGCGGCGAGGCCAAGCTCGTCGTCCTGCGCGGCAACATCGCCAGCATCGTCAAACGCGCCGTCGAGGCGAAGGCGTCGTGACCGTCCGCCGCCTCCACCTGCTCGGCTCGCCGGTGCTGCGCCAGCGCGCGGCGCCCGTGGCCCGCGTGGACGACGCCGTGCGGCGGCTCGTGGACGACCTGTTCGAAACGATGCGCGCCGCCAAGGGCGTGGGGCTCGCCGCCAACCAGGTCGGCGTCGCGCAGCGCGTCGCGGTCGTGGACGTGGGCGAGGAGCACCCGCCCCCGCTGGTGCTCATCAACCCCGTGATCGTCGAGCGCAGCCCCGAGATCGAGATCGCCGAGGAAGGGTGCCTCTCGATCCCGGAGATCTTCGGCGACGTCGAACGAGCGCAGCGCGTGGTGGTCGAGGCGCTCGACCGCGACGGCCGTCCCTCCCGCGCCGAAGTGGGCGGCTATAAGGCCCGCGCCGTCCAGCACGAGATCGACCACCTCGACGGTGTCCTCTTCCTCGACCACCTGAGCGCCGTGAAACGCAGCCTCCTCGTGGCCAAATGGAAGAAGGCGCGCAAGGGAAAGAAGGGGTTCCTCAAGGAGGTCACGCCCGAGCCGGCCGGCGAGCTGTAAGTGCGCGTGGTCTTCTTCGGCACCCCCGAGTTCGCCGTCCCGTCGCTCGAGGCCCTCCTCGGCGAGGGCTTCGACGTCGCCGCCGTGGTCACCCGCCCCGACAAGTCGCAGGGCCGCTCCCGCTCCACGCTCGTGCCGTCGCCCGTGAAAGCCGCCGCGCTGGAGGAGGACGTCCCCGTGCTCCAGCCCGAGGGGCCGTCGACGCCGGAGTTCCTCGAGGAGATCCGCCGCCTCGCGCCCGATGCCGGCGTCGTCGTCGCCTACGGGCACCTGCTCAAGCCGGAGCTGCTCGCGATCCCCAAGCGCGGCATGGTCAACGTCCACCCCTCGCTGCTCCCCGAGCTGCGCGGCGCGGCTCCGGTCGAATGGGCGATCCTGCGCGGGCTCGAGAACACCGGCGTCACTATCATGCAGATGACCGCGGGTCTCGACAGCGGGCCGATCTTGCTCCAGTTGCCGCATCGCATCCCCAACGATGTCACCGGGGGCGAGCTGTCCGTGCACCTCGCCGAAATGGGCGCGCAGGCGCTCGTCGAGGCCCTCGCGCTGATGGAGCAGGACATGCTGCGGCCGGTGCCACAGGAAGAGACGCGGGCCACGTACGCCCCCAAGATCACGCGCGAGACAGCGCGGATCCGCTGGGACGCCGGCCCCGACGCCGTCATGCGCGCCACGCTCGCCCTCGATCCCAAGCCGGGAGCGTGGACGACGCTCAATGGCCAGGAGATCAAGCTGTTCCACGCTCACGTCGGCGAAGGCAGCGGTACGTCCGGCACCGTCCTGAGAAGAGACGACCGGTTCGTCGTGGCGGCGGGGGCAGGAGCGGTCGTCGTGGAGGAGGTCCAACCGACGGGCAAGTCGCGCATGACCGCGGCGGAGTGGATCCGCGGCCGCGGGGTGGCCGTCGGCCAGCAGTTCGTGTGAGACCGCCGCTCCCCCGCCTCCACGCCGTCACCGATGAGCGCATCGCCCGCCGCGCGGACTTGGACGACCTCGCCCGCGAGCTGGCGACTGGCGGCGGCGCCGACCTCGCGCTCCATGCACGCGGGCACACGCTCTCGGGACTTGAGCACTACGAGCTCGCTGAGCGCCTTCGCCTCTACGCCCCTACGCTTCTGTTTATTAACGACCGCCTCGACATCGCCCTCGCTGTCGGCGCCGCGGGGGTGCAGCTCACCGACCGTAGTCTCTCGCCCGAAGCGGCGCGGCGGCTGGAGCCGACCTGGTGGATCGGCGCGTCGGTGCACGGTCTGGCGGAGGCCGAGGCCGCCCAGGCTGGGGGAGCCGATTATCTTCTGGTAGGCCCCGTGTTCCCGACCGCCACGCACCCCGGCCGCGCGCCGCTGGGATTGGAAGGGCTGCGGGAGGTCGTGACGCTGGGGTTGCCGGTGATCGCGATCGGCGGGGTGACGGCGCGGAACGCGCGCGAGGTCCGGGAAGCCGGTGCGCACGGCGCCGCCGCGATCCGGGCCCTGTGGGATGCGACCGAGCCCGCCGCGGCGGCCAGGCAAATGCTGGAGGCGTTATGGAAGTCGTCGTGAACGGATCGCCCCGGACCGTACGGCCCGGCGTGACGCTGCTCGAGCTGCTCGCGGAGCTCGCGCTCGACCCCCGCACGGTCGTCGTCGAGCACAACCGCCGCATCGTGCGCCGCCCGGCGCTCGGGGAGACGCCGGTCGCGGCCGGGGACGCGATCGAGCTGGTGCATTTCGTGGGAGGTGGGTGATGACCACCGCGGTCGCAACACTCCAGGACACTCCCTTCACCGTCGCCGGGCGCGCGTTCCAGTCGCGCCTCATGGTCGGCACCGGGAAGTATCCCGACAACGAAACGATGACGCGCGCGATCGATGCCTCGGGCGCCGAGGTCGTCACCGTGGCCGTGCGGCGCGTGAACCTCGATCGGTCGCGGGACGACAGCATCCTCCACCACCTCGACCCCAAGCGCTTCTTCCTGCTCGCCAACACCGCCGGCTGTTACACGGCCGAGGACGCGATCCGCTACGCGCGGCTGGCGCGCGAGGCCGGCTTCAACGAATTCGTGAAGCTCGAGGTGATCGGCGACCAGGAGACCCTGCTTCCCGACGTCCAGGGCCTGCTGGAGGCCGCGCGCGTCCTGGTGAAGGAAGGCTTTCAAGTCCTCGCCTACTCGAACGAGGACCTGATCACCGCCCTGCGGCTCGAAGACGCCGGCTGCGCGGCGGTGATGCCGCTGGCTTCGCCCATCGGCAGCGGCCTCGGCCTGCTCAACCCCGTCACGGTGCGCACGATCAAGCGCCGCCTCAAGGTGCCGGTCGTCGTCGACGCCGGCGTCGGCACCGCGTCCGACGCGTGCCTCACCATGGAGCAGGGCGTGGACGGCATTTTGATGAACACGGCGATCGCCGCCGCGCAGGACCCGGTGGCGATGGCCCGGGCGATGCGCCTCGCCGTCGAGGCGGGCCGCCTGGCGTTCCTTGCCGGCCGCATGCCCAAACGTGAGGTCGCCGTGCCGTCCTCTCCGCTCGAAGGGTTGCTGGATTAAGGGCGCGACCGCCGCGCGCCGCGCGGCTCTGGAGATCCTCCGGGCGGTCCGGGCCGGAGCCACCCTCAACGACGCCCGCGATCGCCACCTCGCCGCCCTCGCCGAGCGCGATCGGCGACTCGCGTACGAGCTGTCGGCCGGCGTGCTGCGGCGTCAGACCGAGCTCGACGACGCACTGCACCTCGCGCGCGTCGACCCCCGCCTGCACGACGTGCTGCGCCTCGGCGCCTACCAGCTGCGCGCGCTCAATCGCGTTCCGGCGCACGCGGCGGTCTCGACCAGCGTGGAGCTGGCGCGGGAGACGACGGGGGAGGCCGCGGCGCGGTACGTCAATCAGGCGCTGCGGAGAATCGCGGGTGCCGGGTTTCGGGTGTCGGGTGTCGGGGGATCGCATCCTGAGTGGCTGGTCCGGCGCTGGAGATCCTGCTTCGGCGTTCAAGACGCCGACCGGTTGATCGCCTGGAACGACAGCAGGGCGCCGCTCACGCTGCAGCCCGCACGCTGGAACGAGCAGATGCTCAGGCAAGCGCTCGAAGCGGCCGGCATCGAGGTCGCGGACGCGCCCTTCGCGACCGGGCTGCGTCTGAACGACCCGACACCCGGCACCCGACACCCGAAACCGCGGGATCTTCCCGGCTTCACTGAGGGCGGGTTTCTCGTCCAGGACCCCGCCCACGCGCTGGTGTGTCGGTTCGCGGCGATCCCCGCGGGCGCCCGGGTGTACGACGCCTGCGCGGCGCCCGGCGGCAAAGCCGTGACGCTGGAGCGGCTGGGGGCACGGGTGGTCGCCGGAGACGCTCGGCGGGACCGGCTCGCTCGCCTCGCCGACACCACCCGCCGCGCCGGAGTGGCGATCCGCGTGCTGGGTGCCGATCTTCTGGCTGCCCCGTTCGCGGCATCCGCGTGGGACGCCGTGCTGGTGGACGCCCCCTGCACCGCCACCGGCACGATGGCGCGGCACCCCGACGCGCGCTGGCGCGTGACCGCGCGCGCCATCGCCCGTGCGGCCGTGCGGCAGCGGGCCTTGCTCGAGGCGGCGGCCCGGCTGGTGCGCCCGGGAGGACTGCTCATCTATGCGACCTGCTCGCTCGAACCGGAGGAGAACACGGACGTCGTGAGTGCGTTTCTGACAGACCACGCGGAGTTCACGCGCGCGACCGCAGCGGCCGTGGCCCCGGAGCTGCTCAGCCCTGCGGGAGACTTCCAGTCCCTGCCGCAGCGTCATGGCATGGACGGCGCGTACGCCGCCCGGCTGGTGCGGAAGCCCTGATGCAGTTCCGCCGCCGCTTCCCGCCGCTGCGCGAATGGCGCCTGCCGACCTTCGGGTTGGAGCGCCGCTCGGCGACCCGTTGGGCGATGCTGGTCCTGGGGCTGGTGCTGCTCGGCTACCTCACGGCTTTCTTTTTCGTCTTCCCGACCCCGATCCTGCACGCCCGGCAGACGGTGCCGCGCGTGCTGGGGCTCACGTTGCAGGACGCGTCACGGGAGATCCGCGACGCCGGGCTTCAGGTCGTGGACGGCGGGACCGAGCCCCACCCCACCGCTCCCCAGGGCACGATCATCTGGCAGGATCCGCCGCCCGGGGTCAGCGCCGTCGCGGACGGGCGGGTGACCCTGGTGTCGAGCGCCGGGCCGCCCAAGATTCCGGTACCCGACGTGACGGGGCTGGACGGGTCCGTGGCGCGGCGCCTGATTATCGCCGCGGGGCTGAGCGTCGCGCAGGTCGAGTCGATCCAGGTGCCGCGGGTCCCGCCGGGCGTCGTCGGGCTGACGCGGCCGCCCGCGGGCGAGCCGCTGGCGCCCGGGGCGGGCGTGGCGCTGGTGATCAGCCGTGGCGAGGCGACGATCACGGTGCCGGACCTGCTGAACATGAGCCAGGCCGACGCGCGCACGCGCCTCGAGGTCGAGGGCTTGCAGCTCGGCAGCGTGACGCGGCGGCGCACGTCCGACGCGAGTCCCGGCACGGTCGTCGCGCAACGGCCCGCCGCGGGCACGCTCGCCCCGCCCGGAACCGCGGTGGACATCGTCGTCGCCCGGAGCCCGCAATGACGAACGGCATCCGCATCGCGCCCAGCGTTCTCTCCGCCGACCTGACCCGGCTCGCCGAGCAGGTGCGCCTGGTGCTGGCCGGCGGCGCCGACTGGCTGCACGTGGATGTAATGGACGGCCGCTTCGTCCCGAACCTGACATTCGGCGCCAACATGGTAGCGGCGCTCCGCCAGCTCACCGACAAGCCGATCGACGTGCATCTGATGGTCGAGGAGCCCGAGCACTACATCGCCGCGATGGCGGACGCCGGCGCCTCGGTGCTCACCTTCCACCCCGAGGCGACGATCCACGTGCAACGCCACCTCGACACGGTGAAGAAGCGCGACATGCTGGCCGGCCTCGCCCTCAATCCGGCCTCGCCCCTTGCGCTCGTGGAGGACGTCCTCGACGACGTCGACCTCTTGCTCATCATGACGGTGAACCCGGGCTACGGTGGGCAGAGCTATCTCCCCGGCGCGACCGACAAGATCCGGCGCGCCCGCGCGTTGCTCACGGCGCAGGGCTCGCGGGCGTTCCTCGAAGTCGACGGCGGGATCACGACGGAGACGATCGCCGAAGCGCACGTCGCGGGCGCCGACACGTTCGTCGCCGGCAACGCGGTGTTCGGGAGCGCGGACCCGGGCCGCGAGGTGGCCGAGCTGCGGCGGCGCTGCCTGGTGGCCGTGTGAAGACTCCGCGGCAGTGGGCACTGGTGACGGGGATGGTGACGACGGCCGTCTTTGCCGTCGCCCTGATCATCAAGCTGCGGCCGCAGATGGCCCTGCTCGGCGTGGGGTCGAAAGCCCCGGCCTTCACCGCGATCGATCTCCGCACCGGGCGTCCCGCCTCGCTCGCGAACTACCGCGGGCGGCCCATCCTCATCAACATCTGGGCCACGTGGTGCGCGCCCTGCCGCGTGGAGATGCCGGCGCTGGAGCGGCTGGCGAAGAAATTCGCCGGCACCGACTTTCGGGTCGTTGCCGTGAGCGTGGATCAGGACGATTCCACCGTGGTCGACGCGTTCGTGCGCGAGTTGGGGCTGTCGTTCGAGGTGCTGCACAACCAGGCCGGCGACATCCGCCAGCGCTACCAGACGACCGGCGTTCCGGAGAGCTTCGTGATCGATCGTGACGGCGTCATCGTGAAGAAGGTGATCGGGCCGGCCGAGTGGGACGGTCCGGTGAACGAATACCTGGTGCGGCGGCTGGTCGATGAGCGGTAGCCTGACGCGCTTCATCACGCGCAACTGGGCGATCAAGCTGGCCGCCCTGGCGCTCGCGCTGATGCTGTACGTCGCCGTGGCCGCGCAACAGCCGGTGACACAGACGTTCAGCCTGAAGATCGTCGTGCTCCCACCGCCGGGACGCGCCCTGCTGGCCGCCCCACCCACCGTCTCGGTGCTGCTCAGCGGCCGCGGCAGCGAGATGCTGCGGCTGCGGTCCCTGCGGCCGATCACTCTGCGGGTGCCCGACACGCTCACGGCGTCGGTCTGGATTCTGAGCCTCAAGGCCAGCGACATCGACATCCCCAAGGGCGCCGACGTGCAGGTCAACGAGATCTCCCCGCGGGACATCGCGATCCAGCTCGATTCCGTCGCCGGCAAGGACGTGCGCATCGTGCCGCTGGTGCGGATCGTCGCGGAATCGGGCTACCAGCTCCAGGGCGGGCTCGCCATCACGCCCAGCATGGCGCGCATCGTGGGCTCGGACCGCGCCCTCGCCGCGATCGAGTCGGTCACGACCGTCCCCACCGAGATCGCCAACGTCACGGGACCGTTCACCCGCAGCCTCCCCATCGACACCGCGCCGCTCGGCGTCGTCCGCATCGCCCCCAAGGAGGTCACCGTCTCGGGGGATCTCAGCGTCATCCACGAACGCTCGTTCGCGGGCATCCCGGTCGAAAGCGGCGCCGGCGCGCTGACGAGCTTTGTCGTGACGCCGGCCCGCGTGTCGGTCGTCGTGCGCGGCGCCGACGCCGTCGTGCAGCGCCTCACGCGCGACAGCCTCAAAGTCATCGTGCACCTGCCGGGCCGGGTCGGCGCCGCCGGCGCCTACGCCCGGCTCACCGTCATCGCCCCACGCGGCATCACCGCCCGGGCCATTCCCGACTCGGTCGCCCTGCGCAAGAAGACGGGCCGTGGCTGAGGTCCTGCTCGGCATCGAGACATCGTGCGACGAGACTTCGGCCGCCGTCCTCGTGGGGGGCGGCTGGAGCGGCGCGCCCGAGCTCGCCAGCCTGATCATCCTGTCGCAGGACATCCATCAGGTGTTCGGCGGCGTCGTTCCCGAGCTCGCCAGCCGCGCCCACCTCGCCGCCCTGCCGGCGGTCGTCGAGCGCGCGCGCGCCGAAGCGGGCGTGTCGTGGAGCGCGGTGGACGCCGTCGCCGTCACGCAGGGACCCGGACTCGTCGGGGCGCTGCTGGTGGGCGTCGTGTACGCGAAGGCGCTGGCGTACGCCGGCGGCCGACGTCTCATCGGCGTGAATCACCTCGAGGGGCACCTGTTCGCGCCGGCGGTGGAGGATGCGGAGCTCGCCCCGCCGTTTGTCGCCCTGCTCGTCTCGGGCGGCCATACGCTCTTGCTCGACGTGCCCGCGTGGGGGCGCTACCGCCTGCTGGGGCAGACGCGCGACGACGCCGCTGGCGAGGCGTTCGACAAGGTCGCCACACTGCTGGGGCTCGGGTACCCCGGCGGCCCGGCGATCGAGCGGCTCGCGGCCGAGGGGGGGGGCGACCCGGCGCGCTTCACGTTCCCCCGTCCCATGATCGACGAGGGGCTGGAGTTCTCCTTCTCGGGACTCAAGACCGCCGTGTTGCACGCCGTGCGCGCCAGCGCCGACGTCGGATCCGACCGCGCATCGCTCGCGCGGGGCTTTCAGGACGCGGTGCTCGACGTGCTGGTGACGAAGCTGGAGCGCGCCGTGGACGCCACGGGGCGACAGGTCGCCGTCCTGGGCGGCGGCGTCGCCTGCAGCCGCGCGCTCGCCGCCCTCGCGGCACGGCGGCTCGCGGGCCGGGCGCGGGTCGCCGTCGCGAGCCCGCGACTCAATGCGGACAACGCGGCGATGATCGCGCGCGCCGGCTGGTGGCGGCTGGCGCAGGGTGAAGCGAGCGACTGGACCCTCGACGCCCGGGCGGACCTGCCTCTCGCCGGTCTCGAGCCGTTTATTCCGCAATCCGCAATCCCCAATCCGCAATCGCCATGACGATCTATCCGTTCACCCTGCACCTCGGCCCCCTCGCCGTCACCGGCTTTGGCCTGATGATGATGGTGGCGTTCCTGATGAGCGGCTGGGCGATCCAGATGGAGCTGCGCCGCCGCGCGTTGAACGAAGAGTACGCGGCGGACATCGTCATCGGCGCCGTCGTGGGCGGATTGATCGGCGCCAAGCTCTGGTACGTGGTGCTCACGGGGGCCTCACCGTTCGAGCGCGGCGGGTTCGTCTGGTATGGCGGGTTCCTGGGCGGAGCGGCGGGAGTGATCCTCGCCGGCGTGCGGCGGCGGGTGCCGCTGCGTCTGACGGCGGAGGTATGCGCGCCGGCGCTCGCGCTAGGGTACGCGCTGGGGCGGGTCGGCTGCTTCCTCGTGCAGGACGACTACGGCGTCCCCACCACGCTCCCCTGGGGGATGAAGTTCCCCCAGGGCCTGCCCGCGACCACGGTCGCCAACCTGTCGCAGCTGCACGTGACGTTCCCGGCGGGCACGGATCCGGCCGCCGTCGTCGCCGTGCACCCCACAGAGATCTACGAGACCGCGGTGATGTTGCTGCTGTTCGCGTGGCTATGGCGGCACCGCGACCACCGCCACGCCACCGGGTGGTTGTTCGCGGTATATCTGGTGTGCGCCGCGCTCGAGCGGTTCCTCATCGAGTTCATCCGCGCCAAGGACGACCGCGTGCTCGGCGCGTTCACGGTCGCGCAGGCGACGAGCGTGGCGCTCGTCCTGGTGGGACTCTCCCTGGTCAGAGTATGGACGACGCCGGAGCCGGTGCCGGTGCGTGCCGAGGCGCTAACCGTGAAGCGGAGCGGGGGGGCGCCGTAGCCGCGACCACGCCAGCCCGAACACCAGCAGCACGACCAGCACGCCCTGCAGGGCCAGCGACTGCACCGTCGGGTAGATGCCCAGCTGGGGCCAGCGCGGCCAACCCTCCAGCACCGTGAGCCCCACGAGTCCCGCCTCCTGCAGGTCCTTGACCCCCTGCCCCGCGAACACGAACGCCATGTAGTAGAGCAGCGCCCCCGTGACGGCGAAGAACGGCTTCATCGGCAGGCGCATGCCGTAGCGGTTGATGGCGACGTAGAGGATCACGAGCACGGCGGCGCCGAGGGCGATGCCGCCGACCACCGCTCCCACCTCGCCGCTGCCGGCGGAAGAGAGCAGCGCCTTGTAGAACAGGATGGTCTCGACGCCCTCACGGTAGACCGCGAGGAAGGCGACCGACGCGAGGGCCAGCCCCGACTCCGACGACAGCGCGCCCTGCATCTTGCTCTTCAGGAACGCATTCCAGCGGTCGGCTTCGATCTTGGAGAGCACCCAGTAGCTCACGTAGAACAGCACCGCGACCGCCACGAGCATCGTGAAGCCCTCGAGGGCCTCGCGCTGGCCGGGCGTGACGTGGAACAACAGCTCGATGACGACCGCCGTCGCGGCGCTGGCGGCGACGGCGAGCCACGCCCCGCGCGCCACCTCATGGCGCCGGTCCGCCGCGCCGGCCTTCCCCAGGAACGTCATCAAGGCGCCGACGATGAGGATGGCCTCGAAGCCCTCGCGCACCAGCAGCACCAGCGACTGCGCCAGCAGGTTGGCGCCCGATCCCCTGTCGGAGACGGTCCGCTCGGCGCGCTCTAAGTCCGCGAGCAGCGCGCGCTGCAGCGCTTCGAGCTCCGCCGCTTCCGCGCCCGCGGCGGCCCGCGTCTGGAGCCGCGCAAACTCGTCCTCGAGGCGTGAGGTGAGGCCGGCGTTGCGCGCGCGCAGGTCCGTCTCCACCTGCTCGAAGGTGAGGTACGCCGCGAAGACCATCCGGTCGGATCGGGTCGCGACGGCGGAGTCGAGCTGGTGGCGCACGGTGGTGAAGACGCCGGCCGTCGCGGACCCCCCGTACTGGAGCGTCGCCGCGTACGCCGCCACCGCCCAGCGATCCGAGTCGGGCAGGGATTCCTCGAACTGCGGCATCGCCGTCCCGGCGACGCCGATCGTGACCTTGCGGTAGATGTCCACGAGCGAGAGCCGGCTCATCGCCACGGGGTCGGTCAGGTCCGCGGGTGGCGGCCCCTTGACCGTGGGCGCCTTGGGGCCGTCGCCGCGTCCCTGGTCGCCGTGGCAGTTGGCGCATTGCTCGCGGTACACCTGGGCGCCGCGCGCGGGGGAGGGCGGCCGGGTGGGGAGTGGGACGATCGCGCCGCCGGCCGTGCGGGCGATGCGGTCGGCGACGTCGTTGGCCACACGCTCCACCGAGTCGGCGGCCGCCGCGGCGGCGAACAACGCCACCAGGCGCCCGAGCCCCGAGTCGGCCGCGGCGCGGGCGGCGCGCGGCAGAAACGGCACGTCGAAGCGGGCCTGCTCGAGGAACTGGCGGGCTTCGTCGACTTCCGCGGCGGACGTCACCTGTCCCGGGGGGCCGGGCACGCCCACGCGGTATTCCTTGGCGGCGAGCGCGACGGCGGCGACGACGCGCCGCGCCGCCGACAACGAATCGGTGGCCTGCCCCGCGAGTGGCGCGGCGACGCAGACCACGAACGACAGACCGAAGTGGAGCTTACGACGAATCAGAGTGGTTCTCAAAGAAGACGGCGCGAATACTAGAGCCGTCCTGGTGGGAATTCAAGCAACCGCGTACGTCGTGTGCTGTGCTGCGTCGCTATTGCGCACCCAATCCGGCCGTTTCCCGGGCCTTCACGACGCCGGTCACGTAGAGGAGTAATCCGATCGCGCTCGCGATGGTGAGAAACGCGCCGAACCCCAGGACCTTCAAGGCCCCCATCCCCCCCTTGATGAACACGAAGGCGAAGGCGGCCACGGGCAGCAGGCCGGCCGCGAGGCCGACGCCCTTCGTGCTCTTGCCGGTGCCGGCCCGCACCAGGAAATAGACGGCGAGGAGAGGGATCAGGTACAGTCCATAGATCGCATAAGTCACCGCCGGAGTCCCCTGGCTCGCTTGACCGGTCTCATTCCCCATCTCCGCGAGCGAGCTCCCCAACCCCGAGAGCGCTTGGACGATGTCGGGGATTTTATAGCCGGGAATCGTGAACAAGCCGCCGATGCTCACCCACGGCAGGAAAAACGCCAGAATCAATGCGGCAGCGCAGATGTTTTCGACCTTGGCGAAGAGCTTCATGGGGTCCCTCCGTGGGGAAAGGCACACCGACCGCGACCCGCGGCCGCCCGCTTGGGTTCCTGCGGGACTACAATTCACCCTACCCCACGGCCCGCGCAAGTCCCACGCGTCACACTTCCACGACCGCCATCGCGACCGCCGCCTCGTGTGTGTGCGACAACGATAGCAACACCCGCTGCACGCGCAGCTCGGCGGCGCGCTGCGCGGCGACGCCGCTCAACACCACGTCGGGCCGGCCGTCCGCCGAGCGCACGACCTCGATCTCGCGCCACCCGATGCCGCGCGCGGCCTCGCTCCCCTGCAGCGCCTTGTAGACGGCTTCCTTCGCCGCCAGCCGCACGGCCACGTGCTCCGCGGGATCGGGCCGGCTGCGGCAATACTCGGCTTCGTCGGGCGTGAGCAGCCGGTCGAACACCTGCGCGCCCTTGTCGGCGAGCATGGTGCGCACGCGCGCGACCTCGACCAGATCGACGCCCACCCCCGCCGCGCTCACTGTCGGCTCCGCGTCACAAACAGCCGTTGCCGCGACACGCGGCCGTCCACCTGGACGATGACGATGTACGCGCCGTTCGCCACCCGGCGCCCGCCGGCGGTCAGGTCCCACACGAACTCGTTGTTGGGCGGCGCCACGGTCGCCGAGATCAGGCGGTCGCCCGTGAAGGTGTAGATGCCGACCCGCGCCGCGGTCGCCCCCAGCGGCCACGAGACCACCACCTGGTCGCTCCGCACCGGGTTCTCGGAAACGCCCACGGCGGCGGCGGCGGTGACCACCTGGAAGACGCCGGTCGAATCGGTCGCCAAACCGACGGCGTCGACCCACCACGCGAATCCCCCAGTCGCCACGAAGCGCACGCGCGCGCGCGGGGCGCCGGTCGCCGCCGGCAGGTCCACGCGCACCGGGTACCACGCCGGCCCGTCGCCCGTGACGGCGTACACATCGCTCCACGTCGCGCCGCTGTCCGCCGAGAACTGCACCAGACCGCGCTGCGCGGGCTGGTAGACCGAGCCGCGGTGCTTGTTCCAGAGCTGCAGCCACACGCGGGTGCGGCCCTGCAGGTCAACGCTGGGAGACGTGAGGGTGTCCTCGCCCGTCGCGCTCCACGACCAGGTCCCCATCAACGCCTCGGGCGAGCGCGTCCATCCCGTCCAGCCGCCATCGCCGTCCTCGGCCCCCGCGAGCGTGATCAGCTCGGCAGCGAGCCCTCCCCCGGTGCCGTTCACGCGCACGGCCCGGGCGGTGTCCACGCTTACGTCGCTGCGCCAGGAGTACCACAGACGGCCTCGCCACAGCGAATCGGCGAGCGCGTTGCGCGTCAGCAGCTGACCGCTGGCGTTCCGCACGGTGAGCGACGCCGGAGCGGGGGCCGCCGCGTCGAGGCTCACCCGCACTTCCGGCCACACCGACTCGACTCGCGATCCCGCGACGGGAAGCGCGCCCGCCGCCTGAATCGCCTCTACGGCAAAGGGGAGGTTGTCGCGGAACACCCGCTCCACGAGCGCGCTGTCGTCCGGGAAGGCGAAGCCGTAATAGTAGCCGGAATCCGGCGTGCAGCAGCCGCTCGTCAGCTCGGTGGTGAACGCGATCGTCTGGTGGGCGCGATACGCCCACTCGGTGTACTCGCCGTTGGTCGGATACAGCGTCCAGCCAGGGCCGGGGTGGTACGCGGAGCGGATCGACGCCGGCACGCTGTCCCGGACGAAGGGGGCGAGATCGGTGCCCGCGAGCGCGCGGAACACCGCCTGATCGGGCGCCAGCTCGCCCGGCCGGAATCCGTAGGGATAGAGCACCAGCCCAGTGTAGCTGTGATACGAGACCGCGACGACCGGCGGATGCACCGCGTGGAAGGCGACTATCACCTGCGTCTCGGGCTCCGACGCGGGCGCGGTGCCGCGGTAAGTCTCGGCCCCGGGCACCGGGCTCGACCCCGCGTTGTCCACGCCCCAGAGGCCGGGGTAGTTGCGGTTCGGGTCGACGCCGAAGGTGCCGTCGCTGTTAGGGCGGCGGTTCTTCCGCCACAGCCGGTCGGCGGTGAAGGTGTACTGGTAGCCGTCGGGGTTCTCGACGGGAACGACCCAGATGTCGCGCGCCGCGAGCAGCGAGCGCGGCAACGAATCCGCGAGCCAGCGGATCAGCCGCATCGCCACCTCCGTCGAGATCCACTCGCGCGCGTGGTGGGTGCCGAGGAACAGCGCGTTGGGGCGGCCCGGCGCGTCGGTCGCGGCGCCGATCTTCACCGCGAGGATCGGCCGGCCCTCGAGCGACGCGCCGATCGAATCCACGTGGATCAGCGTGTCGGCCGCCGCCCAGGCGGCGAGCGTGGCGCGGATGCCCGTCACCGGCTTGTCGAACGAGCGGTAGACGCGGTAGGTGTCCGCGGGCGCGATGGCCGCGGTCGGCGCGACCGCGAGCGGCTGGACCAGGTACCCGACCGCCGCGAGGCGTTGCTCGGAGCGCAGCTCGCTCACGATGACCGCAAACAACCGCCCACCCACACTGCGCACCTCGGCCACCTCGAAGCCCAGGCGCGCGAGCGAGTCCACGCCCGCCGGGCCGCCGATCGGGACGGCGGTGACCCGCAGCTGTGCCGCCGCGGGACCCGCGGCGAGGCACCACAGGGCTACAAGCCGAGGCGCTCGGCGAGCCATGCGGGCGCGGGCACGAAGCGGCCCAGGATCAGCCCCAACCACAGCAGCGCCGCGGCGAGGGGAACCCACAACACCACGACGGGCCACAACGGCGGACGCCACGCGACGACTTCCGCCAGCTCCGGTGCCCAGCGCTCGCGCTCGGCCGCGGCGGCCTCCTCGAGCGCGAGCCACGCGGCTTCGAGCCGGCGCGCCACGGTGCGCAGCGCGTCCTGCCAGGCCGCGTGCGACTCGGCATCGACGACCGCGACAGCGTCCAGGGCCTCGAGCGCGTCGAGCAGCGGGCCGCCGCCGGTGGCGAGCCGGGCGGCCATCGCCCGCCGCTCGCCCGGCGTGACGAGGAGACGCCGCCAGCGTCGCGCCGGCATGCGGGCCTGGCGCGCCGCGTGCTCGATCGCGCGATCCATTCCCTCAGCGACGCGATCCGCGGCCTGCCGCACCGCCTGCTCCCACGCGTCCACCCACGCGTTGCGGCTGAGCGCCGCGAGCACGGCGGCACGCTCCTCCTGCGCCGCCGCGACGCGCGCCGCGCCCCCCAGTTCCAGCACCCGGGTGGCGAGCCGCTCGCGGATGTCGTCCAGCGGGAAGAACGGCTCGGCGCGTCGCCGCGGCACGATCAGGCGGCCCAGCGACGGCGCCAGCTCCGGGACGAGGAGCCGGCTCACCGCGCCTCCCCGGCGAGCCGCGCCGGCCGGCCGGTGCGCCGCTCGTAGGCGGCCACGAAGTGCGGCAGCGATTCGGGGAGGAACGCCGCGCGCGGCAGGCCGGTGGCGCGCACCGCGCGTTCGATTCCCTCCGGGGCGCCCTCGACCTCCACCAGGACGTCCATCGCCGGATACCACTCCAGCCGCACCGTCGCCGCGCCCAGGCGGTACTCGGCGATCGTGCGATCGATCCGCAGCACCACGGCGAAGCCGAGCCGGTCCAACAGCCCCAGCGCCGCCTCGGGATCGGCGACGCGCGTCTCCCACTCTTCCCGGTGGCGGTACTCGCCGCGCCGGCCGACAGGGCCCTTCCACCCGAGGACGCCGTACGGGACGCCCCCGTCCGCGGGGCGGTAGATCCGCAGGCGCAACACTTCGTCGCGGCCCTCGAGCGCGCCACCGCGGTCGAAGCGCCGGTCAATCATCTCCCCGCGAAACACGGGCTCGGCGCGGGTGGCCGCCAGGGCGCGCTCGACGGCCGCAGGATCGTCCAC
>Ga0209160_1001288_pt1 | contig 21001 bp, 15 predicted proteins | sample GraSoiAngelo_153_FD_186167 | JGI IMG/M metagenome (GOLD analysis project Ga0209160, IMG submission 186167) | Grasslands soil microbial communities from the Angelo Coastal Reserve, California, USA - 14_1009_12_40cm (SPAdes) (version 2) | ecosystem: Environmental > Terrestrial > Soil > Grasslands ... | reverse complement strand
GCGTCCGGATGCTCGCCGCGGCCTCGGCCAGCTCGTCGAGCGCCGTCACAAGGCTCGCCCGCACCGGCGAGCCGTCGGCGAGCATGTCGTCGGCGCCGGACAGGGTGCGATCGAGGCTCGCCGAGAGCTTCGCGACCTTCTCGTCGAGGCCACGGGCGAGCGTCTGGAAGTCCTTGAGCGTGACCTCGACCGTCGGCTCCAGACGGGCAAGCGTGCCCTGCGCCTGGGCCAGCGTCCCGTCGGCCGTCTTGCCCACCTGGTTGATCGTCCGCTCCGCTTCGGCCAGGGCGCTGCGGGCGGATTCGGCGGTCGCCTTCACCTCGGCCGCCATCGGACCGACCTGGCCGTCGACGTTGCGAGCGAGCTTCTCGACCGCGGCCAGCGCCTCGCCGGAACGCATGACGGCCACCCGCAGGGCCTGGAGGGTCTCGGTCATCTGCGGCGACTTCACCAGTCCCCGGATGCTGTCGAGGGTGTCCTTGGCGCTCGCCATGATCTCCGCGATCGGGAGATTCTGCAGCATCTCGGTGAGACGCTGCAGGTCGGACGGCACGGTCGGCACTTCTGTGTAACCGGGCGACAGCCCGGTCAGCCGCACCGGCGTGCCCGGGTGCATGTCCAACGCGACGCCGACCTGGCCCGTCACGAAGCTCTGCGTCTCGAGTTGGGCGCGGAGCCCACGCTCCACGAGCAGCTTGAAGCCGGCCGCGTCCTGCCGGAACGTGACCTTTTGCCCGGAGGCTTCCGTGAGCCGATCGGCGTCGACCTCGAAGAACACCGGGGTCGTGATCTTGAGACTCTTGGTGTCGAGCACGACCCGCACGTCGGTGATCGAGCCGATCTTCGCCCCTTGGAACGTGACCGGCGCGCCGATGGCGACGCCCTTCACCGAGCCCTCGAAGTACGCAACCGACGGCTTGGTCAGCCGGAAGAACCGCCCGCCGCCGAAGACGACGAGGCCGACGACCGCCAGCGTCAGCCCGCCCACGACGAACGCTCCGATGAGAGCGGGATTGGCCCGTCTAGCCATGCTGCGTCCCTCCGTCCGACTCGCCGCGGGTGAGGAAGCGCCGCACCTTGGGGTCGGCTGAATGTTCGAGCAGGTCTCTGGGATTGCCGGTCGCGATCATCGTCTTCGTCTCGGCGTCGAGGAACACGCAGTTGCCGGCGATCGCGAAGATGCTGGCCAGCTCATGGGTCACGATCACCACCGTCGCGCCGAGGCTATCGCGCAGCTCGAGGATGAGGTCGTCCAGCAGCTTGGAGCTGATGGGGTCCAGGCCCGCCGACGGCTCGTCGAAGAAGAGGATGTCGGGGTCGAGCGCCATGGCCCGGGCCAGGCCGGCGCGCTTGCGCATGCCGCCGCTGATCTCCGAGGGATAGAACTCCTCGAAGCCAGCCAGGCCGACCAGCGCGAGCTTCAGCGAGACGAGCTCGGCGATCTCCGCCGCCGTGAGCCGCGTGTACTCGCCGAGCGGGAGACCGACGTTCTCGGCCAGCGTCAGCGAGCTCCAGAGCGCGCCGCTCTGGTACAGCACCCCGAAGCGGCGCATGATCCCCTCGCGCGCCTCCGGCTCCGCCGTCCAGAAGCTTTCGCCGTCGTAGAGGACGTCGCCGCGGGCGGGGTGGACGAGGCCGATCAAGTGCCGGAGCAGCGTGCTCTTGCCGCAACCGCTGCCGCCCATGATCACGAAGATCTCGCCGGCCCGCACCGTGAAGTTCAGGTCGCGCTGGATGACGCGCTCGCCGTACCGCATGTCGAGGTCGCGCACCGTGATGCCGGCGTCCGTGACGCTCACGGCAGGGTGCCGGTCAGCTCGACGACCTTGCCGGCCCGCAGCACGCGGAACTTGAACGTCTGCCCGGCGGTCATCGTCCCGAGCTTCTCGCGGATCTTCGTCATGTCGTCGGCCGCCCGGAGGGTGATGCCGGCGGCCTCCAGGATGATGTCGCCGCGCACGACGATCTCCTGACCGTTGATGGTCGCCGCGCGGTCACCGCCGAGGACACCGGCATTCCAGGCCGGCGAGCCCTTGGCCGCCGTCTTCACCAGGTAGCCACCGCCGCCCGGCACGTTGAAGATCTCGGCCAGCTCGCCGGTCAGCATCGTGCCCTCGAGGCCGCCCCAGATGGACTTCCTCTCGATCAGCAGCTCGCGGGCCGTCTTGATCGTCACCACGAATCCGAGCCCCTCGCTGCCGCCGGACTTGGAGATGATGTGGCTGACGATGCCGACAACCTCGCCGGCCATGGTGAACATGGGGCCGCCGGAGTTGCCGGTGTTGATCGTGGCGTTCGTCTGGAAGAACTCCGCCAGCGGCATGGCGCGGTGCACCGTGTTGGGCGGCCACTTGGCGCTGATCCACCCCACGCTGAGCGAGTACGAGAGCCCGTACGGCGCCCCCACCACGACCACCTGATTGCCGACGCGCACGTTGTCGGAATCGCCCAGGCGCGCGACCTTGGCCCCCGTGGGCACGCGCTCGAGCTGGAGCAGCGACAGGTCGGCGGCCGGCTCCGATTCGATCACCCGCGCGCCGATGGTCTCGCCACCGAGGAACTCGACCGTGAGCTCGTCCATCGAGTGCGCGACGTGGGCGGCGGTCATCACCTTGCCGTCGGCCGAGATCAGGACGCCGGAGCCGGTCTCGTTGAACGTCGAGATGCCCCGGGCGGCGGTCACCTCGCGGCCTTTCGCCCGCACGACGACGACCGAGGGATTGATGTTTCGGAACAGCTCGCCGACGTCCTGGGCTTGCGCGGCGAGCGCGCCGACCGCTACCAGGATTCCGACGAGTCCGGCCCCGACCCTCGTGCGCAGCGCCATGTCGCTACAACCCGAGGAGATCGAACAGGACGGTGGTGAGCGCGTCCGAGACGATGATGAGGACGATGCCCGTCACGACGGCCGAGGTCGTCGCGGCCCCCACGGCGGCGGAGCTGCGGCCGCACTGGATGCCCCGCAGGCAGCCGGCCACTGCCACCAGGACGCCGAACACCGCGGCCTTGATGAGCCCGGCCACGCAGTCGGCGATGCTGATCGCCCCGGCCGACGTAGTACTCGACCACCCCGAGGTCCAGCATCCCGACGCCCACCGCCATCCCGCCCAGCAGGCCGAGCAGGTCCGCGTACAGGCACAGCAGCGGCATCATGATCGCCAGCGCCAGGATCCGCGGGAGCACGAGGAACTCGATGGGCGAGATGCCGAGCGTGGTGAGGGCGTCGATCTCCTCGTTGACCTGCATGGTGCCGAGCTGTGCGGCGAAAGCGGCGCCGGTGCGGCCCGCCATGATCACCGCCGCCATCATGGCGCCCATCTCGCGCGTCATGCCGATGCCGACGAGATCCGCGACGTAGATCTGCGCGCCGAACTGGCGGAGCTGGACCGCGCCGACGTAGGCCAGGATGACGCCGACCAAGAAGCTGATGAGGCTCACGATCGGCAGGGCCTGCGCCCCCACCTCCTGCAGGACCAGGAGGAGATCGGAGCGGCGGTAGCGCGCGCGCCGCTCGAGCAGCCGCACGAAGGCCAGCGACACCTCGCCCAGGAACGCGAGCGTCGCCGTCGTCTCGCGGGCGCTCTCGAGCGTGGCGGTGCCGATGCGCGCCAGCACCGACGGCCGCTTCGCCGACCCGCCGGTATCTCCTCGCTGCGGCACCGCGGTGGCGAGGGCGAGCAGGCGGCGGAGGCCCTCGGGCAACCCCTCGCGGTCCACCTCGACGCCGCGGTCCCGGGCGGCCGCGATGACCTGCAGGAGAAACGTCAGGAGCCCGCTGTCCCAGTCCGCGAGGCCCGCGGTATCGAACGCCACGCGGCGCGGCTTCGGGTCGGACTCCAGCCGTCGCCCGACCTCGTCGCTCGGCGGCCGCCGGACGGCGGTCGTCCACGCGCCCGACAGCCGTACGAGGAGCGTGGAGCCCCCCGACGCCTCGAGCGCGAGCCCGGCGGGCGGGGCTGGCGCGACGGTGGCCGTCATGGAGCGAACTCCTCAGTTCTCGACGGCTGTCGGGGAGCCCTCGCGAAGTTGGCGACGTTCTCGGTCCATACCACGTAATCCACCGGAGCGCCGACCACGAGGCCGCCCGTCGCGGTCTTGCCGACCATCGTGCCGCGTGCCATCATCGTCGCCAGCGGCGTCACCCACTCGTATGATGGTGCGCCAGCATCTGGGCGGAACCCATGAGGAAGCGGGCCTGGTCCTCGTTCGCTGCCGTGGCCGCCAGCGCCACCACGTCGGCCCGTCCCGGGATGGGGCCGAGCCGCTCGAGCGCCGTCCTGAGGGCGGTGAGCGCGGAGATCGAGTAGTTCTTGTTAGCGATCAGCGCGCTGGCCGCCTCGTCGCCGGCGCCCATGTCGGTGGCCTTCTTCTGGTTGAGCGCGACGAGATCGGCGGGCTTCATGTCCCAGATCAGGTTGTTGGTCAGCGACACGGTGGACATCACCATGGAATACGGCATCACGACGGCGGTCGTCAGGTTCACCGCCTCCCGGGCCGAGAAGGTCACCCACGCGACGTGGGTCAGCTTCTTGGAGAGGAGCCCCGTCGTCAGCACGTTCTCGCCCACCCGATAGCCCTGGCCGACGATGAGACCCGCCGGCGCCAGATCGGTCACCTTCATCACCGGCGGCGTCTCGTACGGCGACTGCGCCTGCGCGCCTGGAACGAGGGGGAACGCCAGCACCACCACGGCCAGCCAGATCCCCACGCTCACCGGACACGCCGGGCGCCAACTCCACCTCGTCTTCGCCGCTGCCGTCATGACCGGCGTTCCCTCAGGTCGCGGATCGTAGGAGGCAGCGCGCGAGCCGGCTATCGGACGAAAGTCCGATGGACCTTCGTCCCATGGCCGCGCGGCGACGATTCGCCGACCATGCCGGCCCAGGCGGCGGCGTTTGAGGAACGAGGAGTTGGCTGGACTGCGTTGATGCATCCGGCGCTGGCCGCGATCCTGCCTCGCTGGAGGGAGCAGCCATGCTCAGGAAATTTGGGCGACGACCACCTGGCCGTCTCGATCGAGGCCCGCAAGGTCGAGGGCGAAAGCTATTCGTCGCTCAAGGGCTTCTTCCGTCAGTACGAGCTGGTCTACGTCGTGGCCGACGAGCGCGACGTGATGAGTTCGGCGTCAGACGACTGGTCGAAACCAGGCGCCTCGCAGCAACAGATCGGCCGCGACACGGGCGCCTTCGGAAAGTCGACGGAGACGAGGACTTCCGACCTCTTCATCCGGGCCGTCGTCTTCTCCTGCACCCCGGCCGACAGCGCAGCGTGCCAGGCGACCCAGGAGTGCGGTTCGGCGGGCAATTGCGTCCGCCACCCCAACCCGGTCGAGCCGGTGGCCTTCAACATCCAGAACCTTCGGTCGGCCACCTAAGTAGTGGCTGGACGAGTAGTGGCTGGACGACGACCCCGGCCGAGGCAACGCTTCACTTCGAGGTCATCGTCGGACCCTGAGGGGTCGGAGATTGCCTCGTCCACAGAGGAGACATCATGCTTACGTCGATCGGTCGCCTGACACTCCTGGCGTTGCTCGCATCGCTCACCCTGACCGGGTGCGGATCCGTCGCGAAGCTGCTCCGCCCGGACGCGGGCAATGTGACAGCGGAACCCGCGGCGGTGACGACGATGTCGCCGCCGGCGGTGGTCGACACGCCGGCCCTGCCGGCGAGCACGGACCGCGCCGCTGGCCCGGACACGGGCCCCGTGCCAGCAGCCGAGGAAGGCACCTCGGCCCCGGGCAACTCACCGGCCGCGCTGGCCGAGCAGCTGACCGACGAGGCGCGCCTCGAGCCGGAAGACTACGATCCCTGGGAGCGCTTCAACCAGAGGACCTTCGCGTTCAACCGCGGGTTCGATCGGTACGTCCTCAAGCCGGCGGCCAAGGCCTATGACGTGGTCATGCCGGAGCCGTGGCAGGCGATGATCAGCCGCGCCTTCGAAAACCTGCGCTGGCCGGTGCGCTTCGTCAACAACCTGCTGCAGCAGAAATGGGGCGGCGCCGGCCGTGAGCTCGCCCGCTTCCTCATCAACACGACCGCGGGCGTCGCCGGCTTCTGGGACCCGGCCAGGGACTACTGGCACATCGAGGCGAGCCCCGCGGACTTCGGCCAGACGCTGGGCAAGTGGGGCACCAAGCCGGGGCCGTACCTCGTCCTGCCGCTGCTCCCGCCCATGACCGTCCGCGACGGGGTCGGCCTGGGCGTCGACGGCGCCACCAGTCCGATGACCTACTTCGTCGCGCCCTTCTTCTGGGACGGTTTCGGCCTCAAGGGTGGCGACACGGTGAACGACCGGGCGATGAACATCGACCTCTACGAGGGTTTCGAGGAGAGCGTCGTCGACATGTACAGCGCCGTGCGGAACGCGTACCTTCGCAAGCGGGAGCAGCGGATCAAGGAGTAAACGACCGGGCGGCGTCTCGGACCGAGTGGCGTGGGTCGCGTTGGGTGGCCGTCAGCGGCGCTGAAGGCGCAGATGACGAAAGGCGGCCGAGCGAGTCGCCGGCGGTCACCCACGCGACCAGCAGCGTGTACGCCACGGCCAGGATCACCGGCCCGATGAAGAGGCCGACCAGCCCGAACGCGAGGAGCCCGCCGATCGCCCCGGCGAGGATCAAGAGGAGCGGCAGGTCGGCGCCCCTCTTGATCAGCACCGGGCGGAGGATGTTGTCGAAGGTGGTGGTGACGAGCGCCCACAGGAGCATCACGGTGCCCCAGAACGACTGCCCGTCCACGTACAGCCAGATCACCGAGCCGAAGAGGACCGGCCCCGGACCGATCTGCGCGATGCCCAGCACGAGCATGACGCTCGTCAAGAGCACCGGATGCGGGACGCCGGTGACCGCCAGGCCGATGCCGCCGACCACCGCCTGGACCACCGCCGTCACGACGACGCCGAGCGCAACAGCGCGGATCGCATCCGCCGAGAGGAGCACCGCGCGGACACCATGATTGCCGGCCAGCCGCTGCGCGAAGGCCAGCACCCCGCCGGCCACGGCCTCGCCCCGCGCGTACAGGACCCCGGAAACCGCCACGGTCAGCAGGAACTGGACGAGCAGCGAGCCGATGCTACCCGCCTCGGCGATCAGCCAGCGCACGAGATCCCTGACATGGGGTCCGAGGCGGGCCGCCACCTCCTCGGAGGGCGCGCTCGCGATCTTCGTCCACTCCACCGCGATCTTCTTGCCCACGATGGGCAGGCTCGTGACCCACGCGGGCAGCGCCGGCAGCGGGCGCGAGATGACCGACCGGGACCACGCCACGACGTCGTCGGCCCGATCGATGATGGCGACGGCGCCCAGGGTCAGCGGTGCCGCGAGGACGGCCAGCATCAGCAGCGTCATGACCGCCACCGCCAGGCCTCGCCGTCCCCACAGCCGCGCCTCGACGGCGCGCAGCGTCGGCCACGTGGCCACCACGATCATCGTGGCCCACACCACGGCGGGCAGGAACGGCCGCAGCACCCAGACGCTGGCCGCGATCAACCCGCCGATGCCGACCACGGCCAGCAGGATTCGGGTGAGATCCCAGGTCAGCGACGCAGGCACCGCCTCGAGGTCGGGCGGCTGCTCGACCTCGTCGCCGCGCGCCGTCCGGCTCACGGATGCTCGCCGTGCGGTATCGCTGCCGGCGGCACGACCACTGGACGCTTCGACGGCTGTCGGGAGAGGCCGAGCTGCTCCACGAAGGCGAAGTTGCCGGGGATGATGAACACACCAAGGAACGTCGCGACCAGCATGCCCCAGAACACCGCAGTCCCCATGACGTTCTGCGCGCCGGAGCCGGCCCCGCTCGCGCGCATCAGCGGCACCACACCCAGGATGAACGCGAAGGCCGTCATGAGGATGGGCCGGAAGCGCAGGCGGGCCGACTCGAGCGCCGCCTGCTCGATCGTGCTTCCCTCCTCGTACTTGGCCTTGGCGAACTCGACGATGAGGATCGCGTTCTTGGCGGCGAGCCCGATGAGCATGATCAAGCCGATCTGCACGTACACGTTGTTGTCGTAACCCATGAGCCAGACGCCGAAGAAGGCGCCGAGGGCCACGAGCGGCGAGCCGAGGAGCACGGCCCACGGCAGCCGCCAGCTCTCGTACATCGCGGCCAGCAGAAGGAACACGAACACGATGGCGAGGATCAGCGTCGGCAGCGCCGGCGGCGCGGTCTTCTCCTGGTAGGCCAGCGCGGAGTAGGCGAAGCCCATCTCCTTCGGCATCGTCTCCGCGAAGACGGCCTCGAGCGCCACCAGCGCCTGCCCCGACGTGTAGCCGCGCGCCGGCGCGCCGCTGATGTCCACCGAGCGGAACAGATTGAAGCGGGTGGTGATCTCCGTGCTCGGGATCGAGCCGACGGTGACTAGCGTGGAGAGCGGGATCATCGTCCCCGTCGTCTGGCTGCGCACGTAGATCTCGCCGATGTCCTGGGGCCGGCGGCGATAGTCGGCCTCGGCCTGGACGTAGACGCGGTAGAGGCGGCCGAAGCGGTTGAAGTCGTTCACGTAGGTGCTGCCCAGCGCCGCCGACATGGCCTGGAAGACGTCGTTGATCGGCACGCCGAGCTTGCGCGCCTTGTCGCGGTCGAGGTCTACCTTGACTTGCGGATAGTTCGGATCGAACGAGGTGAACAGGTTGCCCAGCTCCGGCCGCTGACGGGCGGCGGCGAGATACTTCCGCGCCTCGGCTCCGAGCTGCTCGACGGACAGTGTGCCGCTCCTGTCCTGGAGCAGGAACTTGAAGCCCGCCGAGGCCCCGAATCCGGAGATGGTCGGGATGTTGAACGGAAAGACGATCGCCTCGGGGATGGTGGTGAACTGCTGTTGCAGCCCGGCCATGATCCCCCGCACGTGCAGCGCCGGCCCGTGGCGCTCCTCCCAGGGCTTGAGGCGGACGAGGACGGTGCCGAAGTTCGGCTGGTAGGTGTTTGTGACGAGGCCGAAGCCGCCGATCGTCGCGAAGGAATCCACGCCCGCGGTCGCGGCAACGATCTGCTCGACCCGCGTGAGCACCGCGCCGGTTCGCTCCAGCGAGGCCCCTGGTGGCAGCTGCACGTTGACGCCGAGAAGTCCTTGGTCCTCCTCGGGGATGAAGCCGGCCGGCAGCTGGCGGCCGATCAGGCCGGCGCCCAGGATGACCACGCCCACCAGCATGATCGTCAGCACGGCGCGCCGCACCAGGATGCGCGCCACGCCGACGTAGCGACCGGTGATCCAGTCGAACACCCGGTTGAACCCGCGGAAGAAGGCGCCGAGCGGACCGCGCATCGGCTTGGCCGGCTTCAGCAGCATCGCCGAGAGGGCCGGGGACAGCGACAGCGCGCTGAAGGCCGAGAGCAGCACCGAGATCGCGATGGTGAGCGCGAACTGCTGGTACATGCGGCCGGTGAGGCCAGGCACGAAGGCGACCGGGATGAACACCGCGGACAGGATCAGCGCGATCCCGATCACGGGCGCGGAGACCTCCTTCATCGCCTGCCGGGTCGCCGCCACCGGGTCGAGCCCGTGCTCGATGTGGTGCATCACGGCCTCGACGACGACGATGGCGTCGTCCACCACGATGCCGATGGCGAGCACCAGCCCGAACATCGACAGCGTGTTGACGGAGAAGCCGAGGAGCGGGAAGAAGATGAACGTTCCGATGAGCGAAACCGGCACCGTCAGCAGCGGGACGAACGTGGCCCGGACATTTTGGAGGAATATGAACACCACGAGCGTCACCAGGATGATCGCCTCGACGAACGTCTTGAGGATCTCGTGGATGGAGGCCTCGACCGACGGCGTCGTGTCGTAGACGATCTTGTAGTCCATGTCCGGCGGGAAGAATCCCCTGGCGCTGGCCATGGTGTGGTAGATCGCCTCGGCCGCCTTGAGCTGGTTGGCGCCCGGCAGCAGGTAGACGGCCATCGCGCCGGCCGGCTTGCCGTCGAGCCGGCCGAAGGCGTTGTAGTCCTGCGCGCCGAGCTCGGCCCGGCCGACGTCCCGGATGCGGACCTGGGCGCCCGTCTCCGTCCCCCGGATGATGATGTTCTCGAACTCCTCGGTCGTGACGAGTCGGCCGGGCGCGGCCACCGTGTACGTGAACTGCTGGCCCTTCGGCGACGGGGCCATGCCGATCCGGCCGGCCGGGGCCTGGAGGTTTTGCTCCTTGATGGAGGCAATGACATCAGCAGGGGTCAGCCCGACCTTGGCCAGCTTGTCGGGTCTGAGCCAGATCCGCATGCCGTAGTCGGTGCCGCCGAACAGATCGACCTGCGCGATGCCGGGGATGCGGAGGAGCTGGTCGCGCAGGTTGATGCCGCAGTAGTTGATCAGGTAGTTGGCGTCGTACGTCCCCTTCGAGGAGTACAGCGACACGACCATCAGGATGCTCGGGCTCTGCTTCTTGACGGTCACGCCCTGGGCGATCGCCTCCGCCGGCAGCCGCGCCTGGGCCGAGTTGACGCGGTTCTGGGTGAGGACGTTCGCCTTGTCCTGATCGACGCCGACCGCGAAGTTCACGTCGAGGAGCATGCGGCCGTCGCTGGTGTTGGACGACTGCATGTAGATCATCGACTCGACGCCGTTGACCTCCTGCTCGATGGGCGTCGCGACCGACTGCTCCACCGCCACCGCCGAGGCGCCCGGGTAGGTCGCCGTGACGCGGATCGTGGGCGGGGCCAGGAACGGGTACTGCTCGATGCTGAGCGCGGTCAGGACGAACGCCCCGAGCAGCACGATCAGGATCGCGATGACGATGGCGACGATCGGCCGCCGGATGAAGAACTCGGCCACGGTTACGCGCCGGCCTTCGCGGCCGACCTCGTGACGGGCTTCACCTGCATTCCCGGGCGCACCTTCTGCACGCCCTCCACGATCACGCGCTCGCCCGGCTTGAGGCCCGACTTCACGACATAGAGGTCGCCGATGCGCTCCGCGACCGTCACCGACCGGAACGCCACCTTGTCACCCGCCTCGACGACCAGCGCGACCTTGGCGCCCTGCTGCTCCTGCAGCGCGATCTCCGGGACCAGGACGGCCTCGGGCCGCTGCTCCACGACGCCCCTGACGCGCGCGAACTGCCCGGGACGGATCACCTTGTCGGGGTTGGGGAACACCGCGCGCACGGCGATGGTGCCGGTCTTGATGTCCACCGCGCGCTCCACGAACACGATGAAGCCCTTGTGCGGCAGGGGCTGGTCACCGATCAGGAACAGATCGAGCGGCGTCTGCTCACCGCGCGGCCGCCCGGTCGGGTCGAGGCGGATCCGTGAGGCGAGCCGCAGATAGTCGGCCTCGGCGATCGAGAAGTCCACGTAGATCGGATCCACCGAGGACACCGTGGCCAGCAGCGTCGGCTCCGCCTTGCCGACCAGGTTGCCCTGGTCGACCATGACCTTGCCGATGATGCCGGTGATCGGCGTGCGAATCGTCGTGTAGTCGAGGTTCAGCTGGGCCCCGACGACCGCCGCCTTGCCGGCCTCCACAGCGGCCTCGGCCAGCTGGATCTGCGTGCGCTGCGAGAGCTCGGCATCCTTGAGCTGGGCCGCGGCCGCATCGACGGCCGCCACGGCCACCTTCTCGGCCGAGAGTGACGTGTCGAGATCCTGCTGGGGAATGGCCCGCGCGTCGGCCAGCGGCCGGTAGCGCGCCACGTCCGCTCGCGCCTTCTCGAGATCGGCCTGGCGCTGAGCCAGATGCGCCCGGGCCCGGTCGATCACCGAGACGTCCCGGGCTCGGGTCAGGTCGGCCTGTGCCTTCGCAAGCTGGGCGCGGGCGGTGACCAGCGCCGCCTGGTACTCCTCGCGCTGGAGGACGAAGAGCACCTGCCCCTGCCTGGCCTCGGTCCCTTCCTTGAAGAGCACCTGCTCCAGGACACCGGAGATGCGGGCCCGGATCTCGACGGTCGGAGACGCCTCCGTTCGAGCCGTGTACTCGCGCTCGATGGCGACCGTGCGCTGCTCGACCTCGGCGACGACGACATCGGGCAGCGGCGGCGGCGCGGCCTTGGCCTTGGCGGCCCGGTTGCACCCCGCGGCCGCGCCCAGGAGCGCCACCCCGATCAACAATGTTGCAGGTCGTCGACGAATCACGAGCATCACCTGGTCCCCCGTTCCTCGGGCAGGGGCCCGCCGGCTGACGCCTCCCGTTCCTCCTGCCAGCCTCCGCCGAGCGCCCGGTACAGCCGCACCACGGCCAGCAGCTCGTCGCGGTTGGAGCGCACCAGGCCCAGCTCGGAGTCGAAGAGCTGCTGCTCGCTGTTCAGCACCTCCAGGTAGCTGCTCACGCCGCCCTTGTAGCGGATACCTGCCAGCCGGCTGGTATCCGTGGCGGAGGTGACGAGCGCTTCCTGGGCGATCCGGAACTCGCGGCGCTTGCGGTGCTCGACGAGCGCGTCGGCGACCTCGCGAAACGCCTGAAGGATGGTCTGCTGGTAAACGGCGAGTGTCTGCTGGGCCTGGGCTTCGGCCGCGTCGACGCCGGCCTGGGTGCGCCCGGTGTTGAAGATCGGCAAGGTGATCTGCGGGCCGATGCTGAAGAGTCCCTGGGGCCCGACCCAGCGGCCGTCGATCAGCAAGCCCCCGCCGGCGGCGATGCCCGACAGGAACACGCGCGGGTAGAAATCCGCCTTGGCCACCCCGATGCGCGCGGTCGCCGCCGCCAGCTGCGCCTCGGCCTGCCGGATGTCCGGCCGGCGCTCGAACAGCGACGAGGGCACGCCCGTGGGCACCGTCGGCAGGCTCAGCTGCTGCAGCAGCGGGCGGCCGCGCGGCACCGCATCCGGGTTGCGACCGAGCAGCACGCTGAGCGCGTTCTCGGTCTGCTCGATCTGGCGCTGCGTCTCGACCACGGCCTCGCCCGCCTGGGCCACGAGGATCTCGGCCTGGCGGACATCAATCAGGCTGGCGACTCCACCCCGCTCCCGCAGGCTCACGAGGCGCAGCGAATCCTGGCGGGCGGCCAGCGTGCGCTGGGACACCTCCAGCTCACGGTCGAGGGAGCGCAGCTGGAAATAATCGGTGGCGACGTCGGTCACCAGTGTGCTGATCACGAGGCGTCGCCCTTCCTCGGAGGCGACGAGATTGCCGCGGGCCGCCTCGGTGGCGCGGCGGAAGCGGCCCCAGAAGTCGATCTCGAACGAGAGATCGAATCCGGCCTGGGGCGCGAACTGATCCTGGGGCTGCAGCACGACTCGCTTGCCCTCGATGCGGGAGTAGATGGCGCTGCCGGAGTGATTCACCTCCGGGAACTGGAACGACCGAGTGATCGTGAGCTGGGCGCGCGCCTCCAGGATGCGGGCGGCCGCGATACGGAGGTCGTAGTTCTCTCGCAGCGCCGTGCGGATGAGCTGCTGGAGGGTCTCGTCCTCGAAGACGCGCCACCACCCGAGGTCGGCAATGGACGGCGCCGAGTCGGGCGCCGCCTGGCCTCGGAAGGCGGCCGGGGTGGGGTACGACGGGCGCCGGTAGTCGGGCCCTACCGTGCAGGCCGTCAGCATGAGCGCCGCGAGCAGCCAGGCGGCGCCGCTCGACGGCGCTCGCGCGAGCGTCACGAGTCCCCTCAGCGTGGTCACGACGCGACGACGATGCCAGCCGTCGTGAGCCAGAGCTATGGGACTTTGGTGCGATGGCATGAGACCAAGGTCCGATGGCCGAGGGTCGCACGCGACAGATAGGCTCCCGTTGGCGCCACGATCAGTGCGCCCGGAGGACGAACGATGCCTGCCACGACGGTTTCCATCACAGCCGAGGGCATCAGCGCGCCTCTCGGCGCAACCGTGATGCCCGATGGAGTCAACTTCAGCGTCTTCTCCCGCCACGCGACGGCGGTGGAGATCCTCTTCTTCGACGGCGTGGACGACGCGCGGCCCACACGCACGGTGCGGCTGGACGCCACACGGAACCGCACCTATCACTACTGGCACGCGTTCGTGCCGAGCGTACGTCCGGGCCAGCTCTACGGTTACCGCGTCGAGGGGCGGCTCGATCCGGCGCGCGGGCTGTGCTTCGATCCCGGCAAGGTGCTGCTGGATCCGTACGGGCGCGGCGTGGCCGTGCCCGAGCAGTACAGCCGCGAGGCCGCCGCCCGGTTCGGTCGCGACACCACCGCGACGGCCATGAAGAGCGTCGTCGTCGATCCGCGCGCGTACGACTGGGAGGGCGACGCTCCGCTGCGCCGCCCGGCGTCACGGACCATCGTGTACGAGATGCACGTGCGCGGCTTCACGCGGCATCCCAGCTCGGGCGTGGCGGACAAGACGCGCGGCACCTACGCCGGCCTGATCGAGAAGATTCCCTACCTCAAGGACCTCGGCATCACCGCGCTCGAGCTGCTGCCGGTCTTCCAGTTCGATCCGTACGCCGTGCCTCCGGGCCTCGTCAATTACTGGGGCTACCAGCCGGTGTCCTTCTTCGCCCCGCACCAGGCCTACAGCTCGCGGCAGGACCCGCTGGGCCCGATCGACGAGTTCCGCGACATGGTAAAGGCCCTGCACCGGGCCGGCCTGGAGGTCATCCTCGACGTCGTCTTCAACCACACGGCGGAGGGCGGGCACGACGGCCCCACGCTCTCCTTCCGCGGGCTGGACAACCACGCCTACTACATCCTCGAGGACGGCGGGGCGCGGTACGCCGACTACAGCGGCTGCGGCAACACGCTCAACGCCAACTATCCGATCGTGCGCCGCATGATCGTGGACAGCCTGCGCTACTGGGTCGAGGAGATGCACGTCGACGGCTTTCGCTTCGACCTCGCCTCGATCCTCGCCCGCGACCCGTCGGGGCAGGTGCTGGCGAACCCGCCCGTGCTGCTGGACATCGAGTCGGACCCGGCGCTGGCCGGCATCAAGTTCATGGCCGAGGCGTGGGATGCCTCCGGCCTCTACCAGGTGGGCAGCTTCGTCGGCGACGCGTGGAAGGAATGGAACGGCCGCTTCCGTGACGACGTCCGCGCCTTCTTCCACGGCGAGGACGGCATGGTCGGGCGCTTCGCCGACTGCCTCGTCGGCAGCCCCGAGTTGTACGCCCACAAGCAGCGCGAGCCCGAGCAGTCCGTCAACTTCGTCACCTGCCACGACGGCTTCACGCTGAACGACCTCGTGTCCTACGACCGCAAGCACAACGAGGCCAACCGCGAGAACAACCGCGACGGCGGCGACGACAACAAGAGCTGGAACTGCGGCGTCGAGGGTCCCACCGACGATCGCGCCGTCGAGCGGCTCCGCAACCGGCAGGTCAAGAACTTCCTGGCGACCACGCTGCTGTCGATCGGGCTGCCGATGATCCTGATGGGCGACGAGGTCCGGCGCACGCAGGACGGCAACAACAACCTGTACTGCCACGACGACGAGCGCGCCTGGTTCGACTGGACGCTGCTCGACCGGCACCGCGACGTGCACCGCTTCGTGAGTCTCCTCAATGCGCGCCGGGTGCTGCGGAGCGTCCGCCACGAGGAGCAGCGCCTGAGCCTGGCCCAGCTGATCGCCCAGGCCAACAAGGCCTGGCACGGGGTGACGCTCGACCACGCCGACTGGAGCCGCGGCTCGCACAGCCTGGCGTTCGGTGCCGAGCTCAAGGACGAGCGCCGCCTGGCCCACTTCATCTTCAACGCGTACTGGGAGCCGCTCGTCTTCGAGCTGCCGGCCGTTCCCTCCGGCAAGCCGTGGCGCCGCTGGATCGACACCGCGCTGGACTCGCCGGACGACATCGCGCCCTGGCAGCAGGTGCCGCCGATCCCCGGCCACTCCTACCGGGCCGAGGCGCGCTCGGTGGTCGTCCTCTTCGCCGACCTCGGCTGAGACGGGCCGATGGCCGCCGTGACTCGCCGGCTGTGCGCTGCGTGGCGCCACGTCGCGGCGCCGGCGATCACCGGCGCCGTGCTGGCGCTGCCGCTGCTGGGCGCGCCGGCGCCCGGCCGGGCCCAGGAGCAGATCGAGCAGCAGGAGCCAACCCCGTCGGCGGTCGAGCAGGTGGCGACGCCGATCGAGCGCGCGTTCGTGCCCGCCCCCGCTCCGCAGCCGTTCGTGCTGCTGCCGGAGCTGCGGGAGCGATTGAAGGACGCGCCGGCGTTCTTCCGAGACATGAAGCTCGACGTCAACCTGCGCACTTACTACTTCAACCGCGAGAAGTACGACGACACCCACCTGGAGGCCCTGGCCACGGGCGGCGCGCTCTCCTTCCAGTCCGGCTGGCTGCTCGACACGCTCTCGGTCAGCGCCGTCCTGTACACGTCGCAGCCGCTCCACGCCCCCGACGCTCGCGACGGCACCGCCCTGCTGGAGACGGGACAGAAGGGATACACGGTCCTGGGCCAGCTCTACGCGCGGCTGAAATTCCTCGACCGGAACTTCGTGAACCTCTACCGCTACGCCTACGACACGCCGTATCTCAATCGCGACGACAGCCGCATGTCGCCGAAGACGTTCGAGGGCTACACGCTGCAAGGCAGCGTGGGCGGCCAGGACGGCGCACCCGCCTTCCGCTACGGGGCCGGCTACATCACCAAGATCAAGGACAGGAACGACGACGACTTCATCTGGATGTCGCGGCAGGCGGGCGCCGCGGTCGACCGCGGCGTCGCTATGCTGGGCGCGCTGTTCTCGTCTGGAGGGCTCTCGGTCGGCGGCATCGACTACTACTGCGCCGACGTCATCAACATCGGGTACGGCGAGGGCAAGTACCTCGTGCCCGGGCCGGCCGGCGCCGGGGTGCTCGTCTCGGCGCAGTACGTGGACCAGCGCAGCGTGGGCGGTAATTTCATGACCGGGGTCGCGTTCGACACCGAGCTGTTCGCGGTCAAGGCCGAGGCGAGCTACGGCAACGCGGTCGTCTCGCTCGCCTGGTCCCGGACGGCCCACGGCGCCGACCTGCAGAACCCATGGAGCGGCAATCCCGGCTACAGCGGCGCGATGATCCAGAAGTTCAATCGGGCCGGAGAGCAGGCGCTCCTCGCAAGGCTGTCCTACGACTTCAGGCGGCTCGGCGTCGAGGGGCTCACCGCGTACGCGCTGTTCGTGCACGGCGCGTCGCGCGTCGCACCCACGACGAGGTCAGCGGTCCCCAACGAGAACGAGGTCGACCTCGACGTCCAGTGGCGGCCGGCGTGGAAAGGGCTGACCGGCCTGTGGCTGCGCGCCCGCTACGGGCACGTCGAGCAGTACCAGGGTCCGAAGAATGCGATGACCGAGTACCGCCTCGTCGTGAGCTACGACTTCTCGGTGCTGTGAGCCGGCCATGACGCTGCGACGCTCGACGCTGGTGCTGGCGGGGATCACGCTGGTCGTGCTCGTGCTGTCCGTCCCCGGCACGGTGCGCGAGGCGCTCGAGCGCGGGGAGATCTACCTGTTCTCCCGCGCGTTCCTGGAGGACATCCCCCGGCGCCTCACCGGCCCCGGGCGCTTCCGCTTCATCCTGCAGCCCCTCACCGCGATCGTCCTCGGCATCCGCAGCGGGCTGGCCGACGCGCGGGCGGGCCGGCCGCCCTACCTGTACGGGGTGCTGTTTCACCCCGACCTCCGCCGGCAGCTCATGACCAGCACGCTGGAGAGCGTGGCGAATCTCCTGCTGCTCGGCATTCTCCTGGACGCCGTGGCCCAGTGGCTCATCCTCGGCGTCTCGCACGCCGGCGCCGCCCTCGTCGTGGGTCCGGTGCTGATCGTCACGCCCTACACCGTCGCGCGCGCGCTCGCGAATCGCGCCGCGCGGCTGCGCACGAAGCGCGCGGTCCAAGCGACGCTCCTCCTGCTGATCGTCGCGCTGCTGATGGCCGGCTGCACGGTCGGGCCGCGGACGGTGGCCCGCGATCGCTTCGATTACAGCGCGGCCGTGGCCGACTCGTGGAAGAGCCAGATGATGCTGAACCTGGTGCGGCTGCGCTACGGCGACATCGGCGTGTTCCTGGACGTCGGGCAGATCGTGAGCGGCTACACGGTCGAGAGCGTGGTGTCGGCCTCGGCGTTCTGGAACCTCTTCGGCTTCTCGATCGAGCATCCGAACGTCCCGAACAACACCGTCGCCGCCAGCGTCGGCGGCCGTTTCACGGACCGTCCGACCATCACCTACACGCCGCTCATGGGCGAGCGCTTCGCCCGCTCGATGATGACCCCGGTGCCGCCGGCCTCCGTGCTGAGCCTGATCCAGGCGGGGTATCCCGTTGACCTCGTGCTGCGCCTGATGGTCAACGTCGTGAACGGGCTGGACAACCGCCACGGCGGGGACCTGCGAGCCCGGCCCGCCGAGGCCGAGTTCCTCGAGCTCCTCGAGCGACTGCGTCGGGTCCAGCTCTCGGGCGCCATCGGCATGCGCGTGCAGCGCACCGACACCAAGGAGGTCGCCACGCTGCTGACGTTCCGCCAGAAGGTGGACCCGGGCGTCGCGGCGGACGCGCTGGGCATCCGCAGGCTGCTCGGCGTCGACCCCGCCGCCAGCGAGTTCCGCGTCGTGTACGGAGCGATCGCCGACGACAACCACGAGATCGCGATGCTCACCCGGTCCGCCCTGGAGATCCTGATCAACCTCGCGTCGTTCATCGACGTGCCCTCGGCCCATGTCGCCGAGCAACGCGTGAGCCCGATGGCCGAGCCCGACCAGGGCCCGAGCGGTCCCCTGCGGCCCCTGCTCCAGATCAAGAGCTCCCGGGAGCGTCCGGCCGACGCATTCGTGATGGTCCCGTACCGCAACTACTGGTTCTGGATCGACGACCGCGACATACCGTCGAAGCGGATGTTCAGCTTCATCATGTTCATCTTCACGCTCGTGGAACCGGGCAGCAAAGAGGCGCCGCCGGTGCTCACGATCCCGACCGGGTAATGCACGGAGGAGCCGACACCATGAATGCCGAGCAACGACGCCTGGACGAAGCGCGCAGCAAGGACGTTCCGTGGCGAAAGTGGGGCCCCTATCTCTCCGAGCGGCAGTGGGGAACGGTGCGCGAGGACTACAGCGACTCGGGCGATGCCTGGAACTCCTTTCCCCACGACCACGCTCGCTCGCGCGCCTATCGCTGGGGCGAGGACGGCCTGGCCGGGATCTCCGACGACCAGCAGTGGCTCTGCTTCGCGCTGGCCCTCTGGAACGGCCGGGACCCGATCCTCAAGGAGCGGCTGTTCGGGCTGACGAACAGCGAGGGCAACCACGGCGAGGACGTCAAGGAATACTACTTCTATCTCGACTCGACGCCCACGCATTCCTACATGAAATACCTCTACAAGTATCCACAGGCCGCCTACCCGTACGGCACGATCGTGGAGACGAATCGCCGCCGGGGCAAGCAGGAGCTCGAGTACGAGCTCATCGACACTGGCGTGTTCGATGACGGTCGCTACTTCGACGTCTTCGTCGAGTACGCGAAGGCCTCCCCGGAGGACATCCTGGTCCGGATCACCGTGGAGAACCGCGGCCCTGAGGCGGCGACGCTGCACCTGCTCCCCACCCTCTGGTTCCGGAACGTGTGGGCGATGCGCCCGGACATCCGTCCTCGGCTGCGGCAGGCGGCTGCCGGCGAGGGCGGCGCTGTCGTCGCGGCGATTGATCCCGGTCTCGGCAACCGATTCCTGTACGCCGAGGGCCAGACCACGCTGCTCTTCACCGAGAACGAGACGAATAGCGCGCGCCTCGTCGGCGTCCCGAACGCCACGCCCTACGTGAAGGACGGGATCAACGACTACGTCGTCCACGGCCGCACGTCCGCGGTCAACCCCGCCAACACGGGGACCAAGGCGTCCGCCCACTACACGCTGACGGTGGCCGCCGGGGCCTCGAGGACCATCCGCCTGCGACTGACCGACGCCGCGCCGGCGGCGGCGGGGAACGGGGGTCGGGCGCCGTTCGGCGACTTCGACGCGGTCATGACGGCGCGCCGGAAGGACGCCGACGAGTTCTACGCCGAGGTCATCCCGACGACCCTCGACGCTGACCGGGCCAACGTGATGCGCCAGGCGGTGGCCGGTATGCTGTGGTCCAAGCAGTTCTACTACTACGACGTCGATCACTGGCTCTCCGAGCACGGTGCCGACCAGTCCAATCCGCGGCGGCACGCCCCCCGCAACGAGCACTGGCATCACATGCACAACGCCGACGTCGTCTCGATGCCCGACAAGTGGGAGTATCCCTGGTACGCCGCCTGGGACCTCGCGTTCCACGTCCTGGCGCTGACGGCGGTGGACGAGGACTTCGGCAAGCAGCAGCTCGACCTCATGCTCCGCGCGGACTACCTCCACCCCAACGGCCAGCTCCCCGCCTACGAGTGGAACTTCGGCGACGTCAACCCCCCGGTGCACGCGTGGGCGACCATCTTCACGTATCGCCTGCAAACGCTCCGGCGCGGGCAGGGCGACGTCGAGTGGCTGGAGTGCGCCTTCCAGAAGCTCCTGCTGAACTTCACCTGGTGGATCAATCGCAAGGACCGCACCGGCAACAACATCTTCGAGGGCGGCTTCCTGGGGCTGGACAACATCGGCGTCTTCGACCGGAGCGCGCCGCTGCCTACCTGGCGCAGGCCGACGGCACCGCCTGGATGGCGCTCTTCAGCCAGAACATGCTGGAGATCGCCTCGACGCTGACGATGGAGCGGCCGGCGTATCTCCCGATGGTGATCAAGTTCGTCGAGCACTTTCTCTGGATCGCCTCCTCCATGATGCACACGGGTGGCGACATCGGGATGTGGGACGAGGAGGACGGCTTCTTCTACGATGTGCTTCGGCTGCCCGACGGCCGCTCCGAGCGCCTGAAGGTCCGCTCGATGGTCGGCCTGCTACCCCTGTGCGCGGCAACCACCTTCGAGGGAAGGCTCGTGCAGAAGTATCCGGCCTTGAGGCAGCACTTCGAGCGATTCCTCGGGGCTCGTCCGGAGCTGAGGGCGCACATCCACGATCCGGTCCGACCGGGGGTGGCGGGCCGGCGCCTGGCGGCGATCCTGACCGAGGCGAGGCTTCGCCGGGTGCTCTCGATCATGCTCGACGAGAAGGAGTTCCTGAGCCCCTACGGCATCCGTTCGATCTCCCGCCGTCACGCCGAGCACCCGTTCGTGTTTCACACCG
>Ga0209160_1001285_pt1 | contig 21035 bp, 15 predicted proteins | sample GraSoiAngelo_153_FD_186167 | JGI IMG/M metagenome (GOLD analysis project Ga0209160, IMG submission 186167) | Grasslands soil microbial communities from the Angelo Coastal Reserve, California, USA - 14_1009_12_40cm (SPAdes) (version 2) | ecosystem: Environmental > Terrestrial > Soil > Grasslands ... | reverse complement strand
CGACCCAGTTCGAGGAAGACTCTTCCAATCTGCAATTGTGCTCTGGCGATCGGAATCACTTTGGCCGGCCCGTTTCCTTGGACCAAAGTGAATCCGAAAAAGTCGCCTCTTCTTGAAAGATACGCCACCAACGACACTACGGCCCTTGCGGAATAGTCTAGTTTCGTCTTTCCCCTTTCCCCGTACGCCATTGACGGCGCAGCGTCGAGTAGTATCATCACATTCAACGGCGTTTCCGCGTACAATTCCCTGACCATCAACTGGCGGGTCCGGGCGGTTGACTTCCACTCTATCCTCTTGTACGGATCCCCGTACGTATACTCACGAATGTCCGTGAACTCCATACCTTCTCCTTTCTTCTTCGAGGTCTGGGGACCAGCATAGTCGGAGACTGCGATAGCGGTCAAAGAGCCCCGCACAGCTTCCCGTGCTTGTGGAATGACCTCTACTGTTGAAGATAGGGGAATGTCTCTTTCATAGAACAAGAGTCCGGCTAAGTCCCTAGTGGTAAGGTGAACTTTGCCGAAGTCATTCTTTCCAATTGAGGTGGGTTCGACGTCATATTCCAGAATCGATTGACCGTGCCCAGGGACCCCAACGATCACCGAGTTGGAGCCGGTCTTGAGCTTGAAATAGTTCGGATACGAATCGAGCAATTCTGTGCGGACGCCGAGGAATGTTGAATTCTTTATCGTCAATGAGACATTCATGGTGTCTGTCTCGCTGATTCGATTTGAGTGCTCCCTGAGAACTTCCAACCGGTTCACGCTTACCATTTGTAATTGGAGTACGAGCCTCGCGGTGTAATAATAGAGGAACAACCCGACTCCAGCGTAGACGAGTGCCAGGCCGGAACCGTTTATCTCGACTAGGCCCAGGGTGACTAATGCCGACGCCAAGAGGAGGATCGTTGTTCCGCGGGGGGTCCTCTTGAAGACCAAATGTCTACACTCGCTTCCTTATGGTGTCTTGACGGACTTGACGGCTCTATCTGCAACTGTTGCCTGTGTTGTGCCATCCAGAACGGCCTCTTGTGTCAGTACGATCCTATGGGGTAGCACGTGTGACGCGACCCTTTTCACATCGTCCGGGACGACGTAATCTCTTCCATCGATCAATGCCACCGCGGCCGCTGCCGTCTGAAGCGCGGTTGCAGCTCTAGGTGATCCTCCTAGCCTGACGCCAGCGATCTTTCGTGTTGCTTCAACGATATCTGCAATGTACTCTCTGATCGTATTGTCGACGTTGACACTCCAGAAGAGGTTAGAGACTACTTTGATATCGTCTTGATTGACCACTGGGCTGATCTTCCACTCATAGATCTCTCGGAGCCTTCTCAACATCTCAATTGTCTCGGCTCTTGATGGATATCCGATCTCTATGCGCATTAGAAACCTGTCGACTTGTGCCTCCGGGAGTGGATACGTTCCTTCGAACTCTATCGGATTCTGCGTAGCAAGCACCATGAATGGATTGGGTAACTTGAGCGTTGAACCTTCGATGGTTACTTGTCGTTCCTGCATTGCCTCAAGCAGAGCTGATTGAGTCTTGGGCGAGGCTCGATTGATCTCGTCCGCCAAGACTATGTTGGCAACGATTGGGCCTTGCCTAAGTTTGAAGTCAGAGGTCTTCTGATCGAAGACGAAGGTGCCCACGATATCTGATGGTAAAAGGTCTGGTGTGAATTGTATCCGGCGAAAATCCAGGCTCGTCGAGTTCGCGATCGCCTTGGCCATTACGGTTTTGGCAACGCCCGGCACTCCCTGAAGCAGAACGTGTCCACCGGCAACCAGTGATGCGACAAGCATCTTCAACTCTTCAGTCTTCCCTACAACTACTTTTCCAACCTCGGCGAGTATCTTATCGCAGACTTCTTTCCCCTGAGGACGTTCAGTCTCCGTCTCCGTGATCGCCAATTCTCAATTCTACCTCCGAAGCCTGTACTCGAGCATTGATCTCGCGTCTCCTTCTCCAGTGATCGTTAGACCTATCTTGTTGAGGAAATCTTCGACCTCTTCGAGACGTTTTCTGGTCGACCTTTTCCAAAACAGTACCGGAGGAAATAGGAACCTCCTCTTTCCGAGAGCGTACTCGTGAATCTTCGACAATCGAGCGAGCATATTCTCAGCCCGAACAGCTTCCTCTAATCCTATGCGAGGAGAAAGTTGCTCTTTCGTGACTGCGTCTACTGGGGTTCCGAGTTCTCGTTCAAGGAGATCCCCCAAAGTAGTGTACAGCTGGCTAAGCCTAGCGACATAGAATCCCTTGTCTCTTATAATTCGTTGAAAGTCGAGTCTTCCGGGCGACTGGGCCACAATCGATTTTTCCACGCTGGGTACTGGTTGGTCATCTTTGCCTCGTGGCTCGGACGCATACCATTTTGTGAGCGATCCGTACATTGCGGAAGCGAGGAAGATACCGAAGAAGGCGCCAAGGTATGGTCCGAGGTTGGACACGAAACCGTCGTAAAGGTTCCCTGTATAGGAGATGTAAAGCTCCAGAAGGTGTGCAAATAATGGTCCAACCCTGAGGCCGACGTTGGTTCCAACGCTAAGATTCTTGGTGGCATAATGGGAGTTGTCGTAGATTATGCGGAGGGATTTGTCCGATTGCGTAACCCAGTCCACAAGCTTGGATGCGAATGTGCTTTCGATCTCTCCGACTGTGGAGTTGTAGCCGAAGAAATTTGCTGTAGAGTTGTAAGCATAGTTAGTGAAAGGCCCCGAGTCGGATATCAAAGCCGCCCTTGCATTCAGCGATTGACCGGTGGCTAGGACCGTCCTTGAACCGACGGTGTCGTTGATTGTGTCATACGAGGCAGTTGTCGTTCTGCCTGACGAATTAAGCGAGTCAGAGAGAAAAAGTCCGGGTTGGGTGTTGTTTACTGTAACATTGTAATGGAGAAGTGTTATTGGAGAGGCGATATCGAGAACAACGGGAATCCTTTCAGCGCCGAGGGTAGCGTTTACAACAAAGACTTGTTTGTTGCGGAAAGGTGATCCCGGCTCGATGATGGCCGCTCCTGAGATTGACGCGTGAAACATTTGCAGTATAGTGGTGTTGTCGGTAAAGTTGCCCTCGGCCATCAAGAAAGACATTGTCCCATTCTCGTACCGTTCTCTTAGAAGATCTAGATTATTTGGGCGGAGTGGATTACCGCTTTCCTTCCCTGTGAATAAGTTGTCTGCCCCGATTAGGAAGAAAGCGGCTCGTCCAGGCTTGTCCAGTTCCTGATCTAGATCACTGGAGCTGTTTGTCAGGACCACACTGTAACCGGCATGTCTTAGGGAATTGAAGAATAGAGACGTGCCATCCTTTGACGTCTCCAGGGGGCTTGATGTGCCTCTGATCGTTGTCGTGTTATTCTTAGGAATTCCGATGACGGATGGAGAGAAGATGATTGCCACGAGTGCAACGATGAGCAATAATCCCAGGAACCTGCCCAGACTCATGGAATCTACTGAGACCCTTGCCTTGCCTGGGTCTCGTGTTCTCCTTGAGACCCTCAGCTCGTTGAGATATACGATGACTAGAGAGACCAGACCATCCACTATGACTCCGCCGACTATGCCAAGCCCGGACTGGAGGCTGAGGGCGAACAGAACCAGAATCAGAATGAACCAGGCGAATTTTGACAGGAATCCCAATTCTACCCTATCCAGAACAAGCCAATGAGAGACCGAGAAATGGACGCGTTTTGGGGTCCGTTTATTCCTTCTTGAGTTCGCACTCTTGAATCAGCGTAACCTGCTTGCGAGCATCCTCTACATGCATCTGGTTTACATTACGCCCTGAGAAGACAGCCCTCTCGTAGATGGAAGATATTCTGCCGACGAATGGTTTCTCGGGTCTAGTCTCACACTTCGTGGAAAATTCCCTATGGGTCTCAAAGGGCATCTTCAGAACTCCTCTGCCAAGCATCAATCCCACCGCCCTTCTGAAACTTAGGATAATTGCATGCCGCGGATTCTCAGGGTCCAAATTGGCCGAAGGGCTTAGGCCGCCATCGAGTTCCAGGCCTCCCAATGTCCTCTTCTTCCACAAACGGACGACTGACTTTTTGCGGAATACGATGACAGCGATGAATCCTGATAATATCGCGACTATGGGGATCAGCACCAGTCCATTTGGACTTCCGATCCCTGAGAAGATGTTTGGCAGGCCTCCCAGAGCATGGGGAGCAACCCCGAATGCGCCAGCTGTCCCAGAGACAGGGGGTAGAGGACCAATACTAGGTGCAGTTAAGGGAGGAGCAGGCGGGAGACTTTGGAATGTACCAGTGTAGTTCGATGATGAAGAATTCAAAAATTGGAGGATCTGGCTGGCGTCAGATCCGAACAGCAGAGACAGAGTCGGATCATCGTGTGCGCTCATTGTCGACAGGGCGGCTAGCTGGTTTGCTGCAGAGGCCGGGGTGGTGCCATCAAGGCCCTGCGGGGTGCCTGTCGGGTCGGTGGAGTAGGGCTGGATCATGTTAGACACGCTTGACCAATCGACTGAGCATCCCGCGGCCGTGCAGGAGGCGGATTGGAGAACGTCCTTTAGCCCAGTGGGAAGTTGGGAAACAGCGGGTGAGTTTGGATTTCCCAACTGCGTCTTGAGCGTATCAATTGTTGATTGTGCGCCGGTATAGTTGTGATTCTGCAGATCGTGAACGAGTTTGTTCACGTCAGTATTGTTGACCCCTTGATTCAATTCTTGGAGTCCTTTTACGAGGTTCTGCTCATTCGGATTCGGGTTTGTCTGGGATGATGGAGGAGGTGTTGAAACTGATGGCGGGGGGGTTGGATTGCCGGAGAAATCGCCGGAGTTGGAATCGTCGGCGGCATGCCCTATCTGGATGAATCCCAGAAGCGCGATGAAGACCAATACCCAAACGACTCCCCTGAGTGGCAAGGAACGTGAGTTTGGTCTGTTTGGATGCAAGCGAACCGAGCAAAAGGAAAATTCTGTCAAAAGCTAATTTAACATTATCGGAACAATAAATACGGGTCAGAATCGAAAAGGGAGCGTTCAATCCGAGTCGCAGCGCTCTCTCAGACAGGCTCGAAATGGTTTCTGCTGTTCGGATGGAAAATGGACCGCGCCCTAGCTTCTGCAAGGAATGGTTAGCTGGATATCAACGGTGCAGCCATAATAGGAACAAGAGATTCGCGCTTATCCAAACTCTCGGGGCCTGACCTAACCTAATGTTCTTCTACCGTAGCAAAGCGGAAGAAAGTCAGGAATGGATGGGAGCCGTCAGCGAAACGAGTAGCGTAGAACTTAGGCTCAAAGTCTTTCATCTCTCGAAGAGTTACGGGTATATTCCTGCCCTCTCCGACGTGACTCTTGATGTAGGGGCCGGTGAGGTTAGAGGCCTGTTAGGTCCCAACGGGTCCGGAAAATCGACCCTGATGAAAATCGCTGTCGGCCTTCTCCGACCAACTTCCGGAAGCGTTCGAGTTCTAGGAGTAGACGTGGAACAGGACCCTATGACGGTCAAGAAAATAGTGGGTTATGTTCCAGAGTCCCCTAGGCTGTACGAGTTTTTGACGGCTACTGAATATCTTGATTTTATTGGAGATGTTAGGGGGCTTGGGCTTGATGAGAAGAAGAGTCGAATCAAACGATTTATCGATTCACTAGATTTAGAGGGTAAAGAGGGTTATTTGATCAGTAGCTATTCTCAGGGGATGAAACAAAAAGTTGCGATCATGGGGGCCCTACTTCACAAGCCGCGGTTTCTCGTTTTAGACGAACCTTTGAATGGACTAGATCCAAAATCGGCCAGGGTGGTGAAGGAATTATTGCACGAACTTGCACGTGAAGGAGTTTCGACTATATTCAGCACTCACGTGTTAGAGATCGCGCAAGCCATCTGCGACAGGGTCACCATTCTTCAAAACGGCCAGATCATAGCTGAGGGCACTCCGGATGAACTTAGGCAAAAGGCTGGACTACCTGGTTCTGGATTGGAAGATGTCTTCATGAAGCTCACCGGAACGAGTGGTGTGGAAGAGATCGTCAGAGCGCTAGTTCGATGAGACCTCGAGTACTTTGGAAGTTTGCAACCGTCCTGATGATCTCGCGACTAAGAAGTATTCGCCAATCCGTCGTCACCAACGCCCTGTCTGGTCGACCCGTTCTCGTCCTGCTAATCGGCTTGGCCATTTTCATCGCTGGAGCTTTGGCGGGTCTTGCGGCGTCAGTGTTGTTCGTCTCGGCGTCAAGATCATTTGTCAGCATTCAAGAGGTGGCTCTCTCGGTAGCGGCTGCCATTCCCTTCTTTCTAGTCTCATTCTACTTCTTGACTGGTCTACTTTGGGAGGTGAACGCTTCCTCAGAGGCAGAGAGCACAGATGCCGTGAACTGGCTGCCCATCTCGGCGGGCGAGTATGTAGCCGCTTCGTCTTTGTCGACGGCTTACACCTACTCGCCGTTTCTCTTTGGTGCCTTAGGCTTCGCTCTGCCGATTCTCTTTTACGCTTCTGGACCGTTGGCATTTCTTGCCTTACTACTTGCGGCCGTTGTCTCTTGTGGGATCGGTGCGGTGAGCGTTGAAATCCTTCGCTCTGCATTAAGCCAGGCATCGTCCTCATTCAATCGTCTCGGTGGGAAGACCACCGTAGTGCTCAGGTTGGTCGCAGTGAGCCTGGTCATAATCCTGACCCAGGCTTTGTTTAGTGGTTTCCTGCTTTTCAGAATCCTCTCATTAGCTGGATCAGGGAGCAATCTCATACCGATACTCTGGTTGAGTCTGAGCGTCACATCGCTACTGTCAGGTGACATCTTAGGATTCTTGCTCTATCTGACACTTGGAGTCGGATTCCTAGCCCTACTAGGTTTCATTGCCCTCTTTCTGAGGGGAAGATACTGGGTGCTCGCGCCAAGTTCTCTTCAACTCTCGAGTTACGGCAGCATAACCGTCCCAGGAAAACTTGGAATCTTTAGAATGAAACCAATCTCTGCAGCATTGCTTAGGTACGAGTTTAGATCGGCAACTCGCCGACGCGAAACAACGAGGTTGATTGTGCTGCCTGTCCTGATTCCATTGATAATGATCCTGCCGCTGTTGTTTGCAACAGCATCGCCCTTTCCCTCTTCAACTAGAACTTCGGGTCCGCCTCCGACGGCTATTCTAGGGTTCTCATTCTTCGCCACCTTGATCCTGTTTGGGATAGGCTTGGGAACGGTAGTTCTCGGAATGAGCTCGATGGGCAGGGAAGGAAAGCGGATCTGGAATCTTTGCGTTCTACCAATAACCGCGAAAGAGTTAGCTAGAACCAAGATCCTGTTCACCTTTCTCATCGCTTTGATCGGTCTCGTCATTGGAGGTGTTGTCGCATCATTCTTTGGAGGACTGAGCACGGCGCTGTTCGTCTACTTCGCGGCAGGATTCGGGTTGCTTCTTGCCGAATCTGGGCTGGGACTTGCGGTAGGTGCGAGATATGCTGATTTTGCTGAAGGACCACGCCCCAGATTTGTGACGGTTGCTGGAGCGATAATCGGCTCTTTCGCAGGAATGCTAGTAATGGGTACCGTGCTTGCTCCCATCTTAGTCTCCCTCATCCTGTCATTTGTATTCGGAAACCAATCGTTCAGCTTGATTGCTCCCGTGCTCTCAACTGTTGTCGGAGTCTCTATCGGGTGGGCTGGCTACAAACTCTCAATCGGGCCGATAGGACAGATTTTGTCCGAGCTGCCGGCATAAGAAAAAAGTTCTCCCCGTAAAAGGAGAGAAAGGAATGGAAAAGTGTAGACTCGCTAGTTCCGTGTGCGTAAGTCCTGCGTCATCTGGTCGAACTGTTCCTTCGTTATCTCTCCCTTCGCATATCTGGATCGCAGTATAGTGACTGCATCATCATCGCCCCAATGGCGATGATATCCGTATCCATACCAGTACCTTGACCGCCAAGGCCAGAAGATCCAGCGTAGTATCCAGAATAGGAAGAACAGTCCGAAGATCGGCCACAGGAACCCGAAGCCGAAGGGGTAGAAGGAATAGGGTGCAATCGCGGCCGGGTTTGCTAATCTGTAGTATAGACTAAGCACTACTGAGACGCCGATCAATATTAGCAGAGCTGTGAATCCGTAGGCCATTATCCTTCGTGTGCTACGCCATTCGTCCACGTGTGTAGATTCAGTTTTCATTTCTCGTGTTACACCTCCCTTATTTTGTCAGTGCAGATAGTCTGTCGGTCAGTGTGCGCATTTTTTCTATGTGGGGTGCAAGTTTCTCTTTGCCGGTCTTGGCTATGTCTTCGAAGTAGGAGACGTATCCATTGATCTCGTTCAACATATCCTCAATATTCCTCGATCCTCCGAAGGAAGGTCCGAAGGGATTCATGAATCCCGGACCAAAGGGCCACTCTGATTCTCGACGCGTTGTCTCTGTTAGCTCATAGCGTCCATCGTCCATTTTTCTGATGAGTCCGTCGGTGACCATTCCGTCGAGCAGTGGGTACACGGAGCCTGGTGAAGGTCTCCACCATCCTTGAGTCATTCCTTCGATGTCGTCCATTATCTCCGCACCGTTCTTGGGAGACCGTCGAAGGATTGCAATGATCCAGTGTCGGAGTCCGCGTTGACCTCGGTGTTTCCAGCCGTGCCACATATCGGTTTTCCGATATCGGATATCCGATATTAGTATATAAACTCTTGGCTTCATGAGGTCCTCGCGAAGGAGACCTAATCGGCATCATCCAAGACGCTATTCTTGATCTTTCTTTCGAAGGTATCCTCGCTGCCAAGAGACTGCGACAGCTGCAGACAAAACAACCGCACCGAGAGCTTGCATTATTCCAGGCCCGTTTCGGCTAAGCCAACTCGGTTTTACTTCGAAAGTGACCAAGGAGGTCCCCGGAGTAAATCCACTCTTCTGCCCCCTCGCGACTATTGCATAGGTTCCGAATGGTCCTATGTTGGAGATGGGATAGGTGGCCCTAGACAATCCGATGCTGAGAGAGGTTGCCTGGAGGCTCGTGTTTGAACCGTCGGGCTTGATGAGGGTCAATTGTATACTGTCGGGCGAGACAGGAGCACCGTTGAACTGAGACAGCAGGTAGATGACGACTGAATCGCCTGGAAAATAGATCGAACCCGTGTCGACAGTGACGTCTAGCTTTCCAACATTCGGTAAAACTGTGAAGGAAACGCTCGCCATATTGTCTGACGGGTTGACATCAATGGCGTTGACCAGTTGGACCGAGGCAGTTATCGTGTAGAGGCTGGGCGGCAAGTTGGTTGTTTGTAGCGTGAAAGTGAACGAACGTGGCGAAGAGTTTTGGGGTAAGAGGAATTGAGGAGGGTTTGCTATGGGTGTTTGCCCTCGATAATCGAAACTCACGTTTAGGGTGATATTCTCGTCTCGGTCGCCTCGATCATAGACGGTCACGGTTATCTGAATCGGGGTGCTGGCGTTGACCTGAATTCTGTCTACTGAGATGCTCACGGCTGCGTCATGTACCGCAGGCTGTAGAATGTGTACAATGGTCGACTGTTGCACTGGGATCCCGTCGTCCGTGTCGATTATTACTAGTCTGACTTCGAAGGCTCCTGCGGCGGGAACTGTGGGTGTGAAAGAGAACACATGAAATACCTGACTCCCTAGGGACGGCGGTGAATTGTCTCCAAAGACCCAGAGATAGTTTCTGATTCCTCGACCAAGAAGGGTCGCATTGTCGGGATCGTAACTCTGCGTGGCATCAAAGCTTACAGTATCGCCAAGGACTGGAGCGTTGGGAGTGAAGGAGAATTTTGCGACTGGTGGTATGCCAGGCTTGTTCCGGAAATAGGCGTCAACCACTTGCAGATCGGGAACGTTGCCAAAATTCGGCGGCGGACCGACAACCAGGAACTGGAGCCTCCCGTTGGCTGCCTGTTCGATATGTAACGAGGTTGCTCCGGTATCTATTACGTTAAAAGTTACGGAAAAGAGTCTTCCATTTCCGTTCACAGTGCAGCCTCCTTGTAATAGGGCAGCGACACGTACGGTGTCGAACGGGTCAGGCATAACACGAATAGTCAGAAGACGTGCACTGCAGCCTGATGGAAGACCGGCCCCGTCGAAAAGCCCGGGGGAAAGTGTTACCGAGCTGGTTGAAGTTGATAAAATCGTCTTTAACATAGGAGAAATTGCATAATCAAGAGTAATATCGAAAGCCGAAATTGGGCCCGCATTAGTGAGGTTGACATCTACTTTGAAGATGGAACCCGCGCCGATGTTAAGATCAGTAATATTGCCTCCATAACCCGGGCTCACAACTTCTAGTCTTGACATTGGGCTTGTCTGTCCACGAGCTGAAGGATAACTCGCTCCCAGATCCCTGGCCAATAGTGAAGCAAGTGGCAGAAATACGATTAGGAGTACTAGTGCGCGAATTTTCATATCAGAGCGGCCTCATCGAACTCGTTTCTCTGAGGACCCTCTCTGGGACCCGCCTCAGAAATAACGACAAATTCTGTTCGTATTGCAGATGGCAAGTGAGCGTACGTAGTTGCACTCGGTTGGAATTTAGCACTTGCGATTCTCTAATGCCACTGACAGCTGAAGGAAGAAGCATGAATCTGTGGCAGTCTCTCTTTAACTATCAATCTGGTTCTGGAAATTGATTCTGTCGGGTACTCCATCTAACCGATTTCTTATAGAAGAAGACACTGATTACTTTCCGTACTCGGTGCGAGAAATAGCCCATATTGCATGAGAAAGTTCGAGTGTGCAAGCAGTGAAGATTGGACTATTGGTGTTTCTGGCGAACGACCGCGAGGATAACAGCAAGCGCCCATATGGTACGATCCGCACAGTCGCTCAACAGGCGGAGAGGGATGGCTTCGATAGTATCTGGCTCCCTGACCACCTCTTCTATCGCAATTCTGGTCAGCCGACTCGAGGAATCTGGGAATGCTGGACAATGCTGTCGGCACTGGCCGAAGCCACAAAGCGCGTAGAGATCGGTACACTGGTGACGTGCAATTCCTTCCGCAATCCAGCAATCCTGGCGAAAATGGCGACGACCGTTGACGAGGTGAGTCAAGGGCGCTTGATCCTGGGCGTAGGCGCGGGATGGAACGAGCCGGAGTATCACGCGTTCGGGTTGCCCTTCGATCATCGCGTGGACCGCTTCGAAGAAGCTTTGCAGATCCTCAAACCACTACTACATGAGGGCCATGTCGATTTCTCAGGACAATACTACCAAGCACGAAACTGCGAGATCGTGCCACGCGGTCCGCGATCAGAAGGGCCACCGTTGATGGTGGGAAGCGAAGGGGGTCCTCGCATGCTCAACCTGACCGCACGATACGCCGACCTCTGGAACACCGGCTATATGGGCAAGCCTGAAACACTGGCCGCGAGACGCGCCAAAATCGAAGGCACTTGCCGCGAGATCGGGCGCGACCCGGCGACACTAGGCATCACGGCGCTCATCGGCCTCTGGTTCCCCGATCTCCAAGAAAAGAAACCGAGTTTCTTCGAGAATCCCTTAACAGGAACAGTGGAAGAGATCGCCATGGCTATGCGCGGCTATGCGGAACTCGGCGTGCAGCACATAATGTTTCAATGCGAGCCTTACATCCCCGAGGCGCTCCGGCGGCTGACCAAGGCGTTCCAACTTTATCGTGACATGCAACAGGAATTAGAACCCCTGACAAAATTCTAGCAGACAGTCGAGCAAACCTGAGAATGTTCGAAGTGGTTCATAGGGTCTTGAGAGAATCTATCCTGGTGGACCGGGCGGGATTTGAACCCGCGGCCTTCCGGTCATCTGGCCATTCTATCATTCGATAGTTGGCTTGCAAACCGGACGTTCTTCGGCCTGGCGCTCTTCACCAGCGACAGTATACCAGGCTGAACTACCGGCCCACGCTGAAAACGGCGTTTCTTCTAGACGCCTGTTAAAGGCTTGTCTTCCGAAATTATAATTGGTGGGGCCGCCGGCGGGATATTCCCACCGTTCTAGAGGTGCTTTGAACCCGCCCCGAAGGCTCCATTGGCCAAGGCATCATGAGTCGTATGCCTTTCAGGCCTTTACGCTACCAGGTTTCGCGAGGCTGGTAGCTGTCATGCTATCGCCTCTCTACGCTACGGCGGCCACGCTAGTTTTCGGTGCTCTCAGCCATATGTAAGTATAAGCTCAAGCGGTCGAAAAACGGTCAAAAAACGACTCTAGACGCAGATCTCGCTCACCAATCTGCTATCAATCAATGCATTTGCAAGGGCTCGACCCCGGGAATTTGCACAATCGTGACATCAGCATTGCTGATCGAGAGGCTTTGCAGAATAGATTCCTCTTCTTTCGAGAGGAGAGCATGACGATTGGCCTGCAAAAGTGCTAATTTGTGCATCAGCCTTCTATGGCGGCTCTACACAGGAGAACCAGTTTGGTCAGCGTCAAAACAGAGATCGGACTTGTCAAGACCTTTCGATTGATCCTTCCAGTCGCGTTCCTTGCAATATCCTTCTGGACCTTCGAAATTGGTGCGGATGGACAGCAGGCAGTCCTGAACTATCTCGGTCAAAGTGCGAGGCACTTATTCTTCTTTGCAGCCTTGGTGATTACTGCGGGTCTGTACCTCTTCCTAGGTGCGTATGAGAAGAGAATATTCTTCGAGAACAGACAGCAGCACTCGAAGAGTCTGTTCATGAAACGAATCGAAGACTGAACTAGGATAACCAACCAATTTTCTTACGTGAATATTAGAGATCTGAGTATCAGCCTTAGCAGTGCGGTAGGACGATTTCGTCATCAGCAATCAATGTCGGCCAACTTGGCGCAGGAAAAGAGTTTCTGAAACCGTCTTCAAAAAGAATAATTCACAGAAACTCGTTCCTTACACTTTGATAGGGCGAACGTGGGAAGAAAAAAGAGGCATTTCAGACCGCCTCGTTTGGCGATATCTACCTTACTTTTTCTTCTTCTTCTGTGGGTTATGCGCTGCGCAGGTGCTACACATTCTGCCTTCTCGCCTCCCTACACTTTTTCGCGCAAAAATCGCGTCGATTGTTTAGGTCTTAAGAACTTCGGTACCCGAGCATCAGTCCGAATCTCTCCTTCTCTTGACTATCGTGTGCACACTTGATTGACTCGGAGAACCGACTGTAGCATTGGCTTTCCAGGCTCGAACTCATACATTATTCCATTCAAACAGACGAATTTGGTGTCGAAGTCCTTTTTTATCTCGTGGTAAATCACGGTCGATTGCTATTCGGGTCCTCGAAAATTGGTCAAGGACATTATCAAGTGCTTCCTGTGCGCGGTACGAGGAACCGAGAGGACCTTCAACAGTTATGGCGAACTACAGGATCACTTGTACAAGGATCATGATATGAGGAAGGATCCTGCAATGGAGATATTCAACAAGTACAAGTTGAAGGAGCCGGGAAAAGGCGCGGAGCCTCCGGCCTAGTCATATCTTTGTTTCTACACGGGCAAAAGGGCGGAGCAATGAAAGGGAACCTAACGACTGTGGTCATCCCTCAAGTCGATGCTCCGAAGCTACCTTACTCCAACGGATAAGGTAACAGAACCTAGTAAGGATTATTACGTCTAGTTATCGAGTTACTAGTAGTTCCCATGACGGACAAGCGTTTTGTCCAAGGCTCGGGCACCAATGTTTTCAACGGGAACGAACTCATCGTAAAAGGTGCCCTAGAAAGCAAGGTCGGGCTCATCGCTGGATATCCGGGAAGCCCGGTTGCCGAGGTTTACACGATTCTCGAAGAGAACGCGGACATTCTCAGAGAACACGGTCTCTGGGGAGAGTTGACGAATGATGAGAGCCAGGGTGCAGCTGCGTTGAACGGCGCATTGGACGTCGGGGTCAATGCGATGGCTGTGATGAAGAGCGTTGGATTGAACGTTGCTGCAGATCCAATCAATATCATCAATTATGCGGATAAGCTTGGGTTGAGCGGCAAGCGTGGAGGCGCCTTGGTCGTCTGTGGAGACGATCCACATGCAAGCAGCACCCAAGTCGCGGGCGACAGCCGACAATTGATGCAGCATTTGAAGATGCCCGTGATGGAGCCCAGCACTCCGCAAGAGTTGAAGGATTGGATTGGCGAAGCACTCAAACTATCCATATTTTCGAATCTCGTTGTCGGATATCTGATCACAACCTATCTCGCAGAGGGCGGTGGAAATGTTAGAGTCTACGAGAACCAGCCGCCCGAGATTAGTTTCAAGAATCCGATTTCTTTGGATCTTTCAAAGATCGATATTCCAGGAAGAGTCAGTATCCCACCGAATACTTGGGATCTTGAAAAACAGATTATCCGTGTAAGATTTCCAAAAGTCAACGAGTACGTTCGACAGAACAAACTCAACAAGCTGCTGTATTCCGATGACAAGACAAGACATAGGATCGGTTTTGTGGCCGCCGGGATATCGTACAGTTACCTGGAGCAGGCCCTCTGGGAGCTCGGATGTGACAAGCAATTCCCGTTACTGAAACTGGCTGTGACATTTCCAATCGAACCCGAGATCGTCGAGCAGCTTGCAGGCCAGGTTGACAACATTATCGTAGTCGAAGAGAAGAGTCCGTTCATCGAGAACCAGATCAAGGGGATCCTCCGAGATCTCATGCAAGAAGGGCACGTGAAGACAACTCCCCAAGTCTACGGGAAAGCCTTCCCGGATGGGGACGGATTTCCGGAGGAGGGAGGCTTCACACCCTCCATGGTGATCGAAAAGGTTGGACATCTGGTCATGGACATGAGCGATCCGGCCACGAAAATAGACCAGAAACGGATCAATCAAGAACTGGATCTAATTGCAGAGATCAAGGCCTACGGATTATTGGTACCTCCTCGCACGCCTGGATTCTGTGCAGGGTGTCCCCACCGTGAGACCCTAAGTGCTGTCAAGAAGATGCGTGACCAGCCTGCGCACAAGGACATCTTTGCACATGGGGATATTGGATGCTATTCGATGTCTTTCCTTCCACCCTTTGCTGAAATGTACAATCTCACCGCCATGGGGCTAGGAGGAGCAGCTGGAAGTGGAATGGACCCATTCGTCACGAACAAGCAGTACGCATTGATGGGCGATTCCACTTTCTTCTGGCGTGGAATAACCGCGATCTCAAACTCGATCAAGGAAGGCCAGGACATTCTCTACATCATACTCGATAACAAGACTACAGCGATGACAGGGCATCAGCCTACGCCTGCCTCTGGTCACAACATAATGGGTGACAAGACTGTCGCGCAGGATATCGAGGGAATAGTGAAGGCTATGGGACGACCGAAGTCAAAGGACAGTTGGGACCGGGTGAGCCGCTTGTGGAATGGGCATGAGGTCTACGTTAAGCGATTGCCGCCGTCGAATAGGAAACGGTACATGGCGGAGCTGGACAAGGCTTTCGAAAAACCGGGTGTCAAAGTAGTAATTGCTGACAAGGAGTGTGGGATAACATTTCACCGGCGAAAACGGGCCGAGAGAGCTCAGATTGTCGAGAAGCAGGGCTTTGTTCCACGTGAAGTCTTCGTCAATATTAGCCAAGAAGTCTGCGAGAACTGCCGAGAATGCACGAAGGGCACCGGCTGTCCAGGGTTGACGATCATCGACACGGACTACGGGGAGAAGATCGGAATCGATCAGTCTACGTGCGTGTCCGATACCTACTGCACAAAAATAATGGCATGTCCGTCTTTCGAGAACGTAATCGTTACCAGATCGCATCCTCCGAGGGCACGTGCAAGAAAGATCCCGTTGGACGATATTCCACAGCCTACAACGGTCCGCAGTTTCAACGATACTTGGAACATCTACGTCAGCGGAGTCGGAGGAATGGGTGTCGGGGTCACCGCCTCGACATTAGCTAGAGCCGGGACAAAGGCCGGTTATGACGTGAGGTTCAACGACAAGAAAGGCTTGGCAATAAGGAACGGTGCCGTCAGTGCCCACATAAGCTTCGCGAAGGGGGACGCGAAGATATCAACGATTGTGCCGAATGGCAAGGCCGACCTTCTCTTAGGCATCGACATGCTTGAGGCTGAGAGAAGTTTGGTTTATGCAAGCCATAACAGGACGTCTGCTGTTGTCAACACCAGCAGGGTCCCAACTATACCGATGCTAGCTGGGATGATGAACTATCCACCTGATGTCGAGGATAATATTCAGAAGCATACTAACAACGACGATTACTTTGGCGGTCGGATCGGCGAGATCTCGGAGCTAGTTTTTGGTAACAAACTATTCTCCAACACGATAATGTTGGGAGTTGCTTTCCAGAAGGGCCTGATACCGGTCAGCGAACAGAACCTCGTCGACAGTATCATGGAAACAGTCAGTCCAAAACAACGGCCGAGGAACATGGAAGCCTTCAGGCTCGGCCGCAAACTTGTCGCGGACCCGAACTTGCTAGACTTGAAGAATATTGTTGCAGAGCCAGAGGTCTTGATGGCGTATGGGGGACGAGAGGATTACAATTCGATCCTTGAAAGGAAGACACGCTCACTCCAGCATGCCTATTGGCAATGGTGGAAGGGTCCCAATATGGCACGGCAATATCGTAAGATGGTCGAGGAGGCTGTCGGAAGGATGGGATTTGATGACGAGACGAATAAGCATCTTGCACGACGCCTCTACGATCTCATCTTATGGGATGGACCTAGCTATGCGCAGAAATATCTGAACCGTGTGGAGGCAGTGTTCAAGCTGGATCGGCCGGACCGTGGATACGCTGCAACGAAGGCGGTTATTCGGAACCTTCACAAGGTTATGGCCGTCAAGGATGAATTCTTCACCGCCCAATTATTGACCGATGATGAAAAGCTGGAACGCGACAAAGTCAGGTACAACATCGACGAGGAAAACGGGGATAGAATTAGTTACGTGCACATTAACGAACCAGAATTTTACCTGTTCGGCAGACAGATACGATTCGACCTTCCCAAATGGCTCGCCCGAAACTGGTTCTACAACATTGGCAAACGCGCAGGCTTCACTCGGAAATTATTGAGCAGATGGGGCTGGCATGAGAAGGAACAGGGGTTCAGAGACTGGTACTACAACGATGTGATCGGATTCTACTTGGAAACCACAGGCAGGGATTACGACTGGGCCTTGAGAGGACTACGCGTTTTGAATGATCCATACAGACCAGACGAGTTTATTGTGACGGGTTTCAGGGAATTCGTATATCCCAAGATGGAAAAGGCGAGAAAACAATTCGAGCAGATCCGGACCACGTCCCCGGGTCATGGCGAATTGCCAGTAATGCCCGCCATCGCCGCGCGACCTGAGCAGTAACTGGAACCCATCCAACTCTACAATTTTGGATATGTGCCCGAAAACAATCCTCTTTGTTTCGGCCGAGGAACTGAACGAACTAAAGCAGGTGATAAGTCGCCTAGATTTGATAGACGAGGCGATTCATCTCCGGGTCGAGAAGTCGAATAGCGTTGTCGTAGAGGCGAACAATCAGGAGAAGTTGTTCCTAGCCTCCAACCCTGTAAAAAGCTCTGAGCCTCGATTTCTCTTCCCAGCTCAAACTAAGGTTCAACTCCTCTATTCGTTCGAACAGCGGTAGAACACCGGTCCTTCACGGATAGAAAAAAGGGGAAAATTGGCTGAATCAGAATCTACGGCTCAGCAAGTTAATCCTTTGAGGACTTTCACCAAGGCAGTTGGTTCACAATGTTTTGGCCGACCCAATCGACTACACCGTCCTGGTCATTCTTACCGTGCAATCGTACGACCACACACAGAGATTACCGCTGGATCGATGGAACGTAATGATAGGATAGTGCGGCAAAAAGAACTGCGAGAGCAGGTGGAGCAGATGTCCCGCAAGGTGTTATCCAACTTGGATTGTTGATATTCAATACTGGGGCAGTTAATACCATGCGGACGATATGCTTTGGTCACCGTTTCAATCCTAACTTAGTGATGGTCAATCTCTAAACAAAATTCAGCCAGACTCGCGCCCGAGCAGTGCAGCTTTGAAGAGTCTTGGAGATGTTAGTGCGAACACGACGCTCAAGATCAAGAAGACGAGTGTCGTGTAGAGTTGGACAAAGTACGTACCCCCGAAATCTGAATTCTGACCTACCACTTGTATTAATCTGGGTGTACCTATCACAAATAGCAAGCCACCGAAAATGCCGTATAGGATACCCAGAAGACTCATTCGATACCCGAGTCTTGGAATTTTCAGTCCAAAGTACGCGATTAGTTGACAGAACCCGGTGCCCAGAAGCGACCAGGCCCCAAGCCTGTTCAGGATAAAGGACGAGTAACCGGTGGAAGACAGACTTGGATAGGTGGAGTATTGGAGCCTATCCCAAGCCGGAAAGAAGACTAAAAAAAACCCAAGGACGATGTCAGAAAACCAGATGACACGAGAATAAGTGAGAGACTGACTCTGCTAACGTTCGTGCAAATGCCTCACGAGTAGAGAGTCAATATCGGGCATAAAATCTATTCGCTTTCTCACCGAGTTCCTACTATGTAGGGACCCAAAAAAAGTGGCTATCCACCAAAATGGGGGGGGTTGCTAAATATACCGTACTCCAAGGCGGGGGCGTGGTCCCTCGCCATGCGTTGTATGCCAGTTATCGCCGCGAGACCACAGCAATAACCAGAACCTAGCCTCTCTTCATTTTAGAAATGCGCCCGAGGACAATCCTTCTTGTTTCGGCAGAGGAGCTGGATCTTCTCAAACAAGTGATCGGCCGTCCTAGTCGGATAGACGGGACAATAGATGTCTGGGCTGACAGGCCGAATAGCGTGATTGTCGAGGCGAACGATCAAGAGAAATTGTTCAGGGCGTCCAACACAATCAAGGCGCTGAGTCTCGGATTCTCGTTGGACGAGTCGCGAGGTCTCATGAATTCCGAGAACTATCTTCTGATGGTCCCGCTCAGGGCAGAGCTTCCACCGAGAGACGAGAGGAAGAAGACCAGTTCCAGTTCGTCTCGCTCACGTCTATTCTCTTTGAAATCAGTCAACATGCGAGTCATTCAAAAGTTTACAGGAGTAGCGTTCAAGCTTCGAGACGACAACCTGTGGATGATCGGGCCCACAGACTCAGTCATTGAGGCGTCGCGCGAGGCGAGGCAGATCATCATGGGACGGACCAGAGGGACGGTCCAACAGTACCACAGAGGAAAACGAGGAATCAGGCTCAATCCGAACAGAAGATAGCTAAACTGTCGATGAGATCCGTATACACACCTAACTACTGTTTTCCCGGCTTTGTCTCTTCTTCAGATTTCTCATTTCTTTCCAAGGGGTTGAATTGAGATGTAATGGTCATCAAGAGTGTCCAATTTCTCGTCTCGCCAGTATCCACCTAGCCCAACCTATCAAAGGTGCAGACACGATCAACCCTAGGAAGCCTATCGGTCGATACTGTGGATAGCTCACGATGAACAGAGTGTGTCCGATAACGAGCATGAGAGAAGCGAGAACTAATGATCTCTCCCAACCGTCAAGACCTGTCAACCAATTCTACCTACCCAGACTTTTCCATTTTCTGAGAGTCAGGCTTCAGAATCGTTGTCTCGACCGAGACTCGTACTTTCGGCCCATTGCAAAATTGCTCAAGCAACACCGAAAGCATTGCAAATTGCGACCTTGTGAAGACTCCGGGTAAGATCCTAATCCTAAATTCATGTCCATCGACTTTGTTAATGAGCAGGACTCCAGAGTGGAAGTCACTAGGTTTCGTGATAACTATTCTCTCAACCTCCGACTTGAATATTTCGAAATCCTTGTGATCGATCTCTTTCAAACGCGTCGACATTTTGGTCTCGCGCTCCCTCCCCTCGGGTAAATAACCAAAACCATAGATGATCAACTGTAAGAACGAGATAACGTAAAGCGGAAACAACACGAACGGGTAAACGAGGTGGAATTTTCCTCGATAGGCAGCCACAAGTCTCTTGTCGGTCACGTAGATACTGTAGCCGATCCCCCGCCCTCCAGATAGTGCACGGCTAGAAAGAACTCCCAGAAACGCCTCATCATCATCAACGTTCTCGGTGTCAAACGCGTCCGGACCATTGGCTTTCATTTAGAGCTACAGGGGCGGGCCTGGAAAAAAAACCTAGCGCAACGAGCAGAATAGAGCTTGAATCTCCAAGACCCAGGTCGTACGCCAGGCTAATCTCAATTTTCACGCGATCGAATATTATCGGAGACGTCGGATTTCTGTAGCCTTGGAGGTCTTCCGGGTTTGAGCCGTTCGTTTTAGAGTTATGAGTATTCTACCTACTTGACCATGTAGACTGAGTCATACGACGATCTGAAAAAAGAAGAGCACTCAACCAATCCCTAGCTGTATAGAAGCTCCGAAAGCATATCGACCAAGTTAACAAATTTTACTACTCGCATCGGGACTAGGATCCAATTCGCTCATTTTGAGCCCTGTTTGACAATCGGAGCTCATGTTTTCTGGCCCCCGATGTCCCCCTCGTAAAATTCCGCTATGTTTAAAAGAATAAACCCGTTTCCGCAAAATGCTTTCTAGGCTATTTTGAGCCGCCACAACCAGTATTCGCCCATTTTGAGGCATAGTAGAAAGTTAAGTTGGAAAAAAAGGGGGGTAGATTGTGAAGTTTCAAGACGTGAAAGAGACTTTCCGGATACTTTCACCCCGACCATCGACCATCTTCCTCTTCGGACCCCGGCAATACCTCTCGAACCGGACCAGTTCAACATAGAAAACTCCGCAAATGAAAAAACAATGATTCTAGAAAAGATCTCGCACAGATTTTTCAGCAGAATATTTTCTCCTGAAATAATTTTTTCTAAGCAGGTTTATTCTAGAGGGACCTCCATTGGAATTCTCGACAGCGAGCCCGAACAAATCCCCCTGCTTCCTCATGGAGCAAACCGGGTCAAGAGCCCGATTCCGAACGAACCCAAGAAGTTCTCTCCACCGTCAGAACATCCACTAATACTATCTCCATAATCTCTGTTTTTTGTGGGGGTGTGCCGGCCGTAACCCATCTTCTGTTCGTGGCAGCCATCCGTCTTATCGGAGTACCCGCGCCTTCGGACGGAAGCTCACAGGCGCCTATGTCTCCTTTCACAGCATAACAACAG
>Ga0209160_1001284_pt1 | contig 21043 bp, 11 predicted proteins | sample GraSoiAngelo_153_FD_186167 | JGI IMG/M metagenome (GOLD analysis project Ga0209160, IMG submission 186167) | Grasslands soil microbial communities from the Angelo Coastal Reserve, California, USA - 14_1009_12_40cm (SPAdes) (version 2) | ecosystem: Environmental > Terrestrial > Soil > Grasslands ... | reverse complement strand
CAGACCTGGAAACGCTGGTCAAAGGAGTGCAGATTGGCGCGAGTTCCGATCGAAAGGTGCGTTTCTTGCGTCGCATTCCCGTGGACCCTATGACAGGCCGAGCTGAATGGAATCTGCAAGCCGTTCAGGATGACCCGGATTCAACATCGTGGGCAGGCAAGAACGTGTTCGACGTCCATTCCAAATCTCAGGCCGCGGCTCTCGACGGAACACGATACGCGGATTGGTAACGACAAGTCCTCGCCTCACACGCTCCGCGTCCCTTCAGGAAAATAGCTTAGCAATCATCCCCCAGTTCAATTCCATCCGTGCAAATCTTGAAAAAGGGTAGGAACACAAATCAGGTTCTCACGCAGCGGATCCCGCACTGGCAATGTTAGCTGCGGGGAGTAAAATGAGAAGCCGCCGGAAGACTGGTTCACGTGCCGCAGACGGGTCTGCGAAATCTCGCGTCGAAGGTGAGTATGAGAATAGCATCCGCCTTGCATTTGTTCGTGCTTTCCCTCGGTTTGACCGCGACCGCCGGTGCGCAGACTCGGGAGGAACCAGCCTTACCCTACTCACCCAGTTTGAACCTCAATTCGATGGACAAGTCCATCGATCCCTGCCAGAACTTCTACAAATATGCTTGTGGCCGCTGGCAGAAGGACAATCCCATCCCGGCGGATCAGACTTCGTGGAGCGTTTACGGCAAGCTCTATCAGGACAATCTCAACTTTCTGCGCAGCATTCTGGAGCAGGCGGCCCACAGCTCGAGTCCGCGCGACGCCGTGTCACAAAAGATTGGGGACTTCTATGCGTCCTGTATCGACGAGGCGGCGCTCGAAAGGAACGGGCTGGGGCCCCTTCAAGCGGAACTGGATGCGATTGCGCAGCTGAAATCCGTGCGTGAACTGGCTCCGCTGGTGGCCAGGCTGCAAATAACCACAGGCGGGTACAGGACGATTCTCTTCCGGAGCGGTTCCGATCAGGACCCGGACAATTCAGAACAAGTGATTGCGTCGCTGGATCAGGGCGGCCTGGGGCTTCCGGACCGGGACTACTACACCAAAGACGACGCAAAATCGAAGGAAACTCGCGAACGCTATCTCCAGCACGTGCAGAAAGTTTTCGAGCTGCTTGGCGACTATCCCGAAGCCGCAAAGAAAAATGCCGACACCCTGATGCGCATGGAAACGGCGCTCGCCAAGGCCTCCATGACGCGCGTGGAGCGGCGCGATCCCTACAAGCTGAAGAACAAGATGAAAGTTCCAAGGCTCGAAGAGCTCGTTCCTAATTTCAGCTGGAAGACCTACTACAGTGTTTTGCAATACCCCACGATCGAGATCCTGAACATCGGAGACCCGGGGTTCTTCAAAGAAGTGAACGCGGCGCTCGCGAGAGAGTCGCTGACCGACTGGAAGATATATCTGCGGTTTCATGTGGCGGACAGCTCGGCACAGTTTCTCTCGGAGAAGTTTATTCAGGAGAATTTCGAGTTCTACCGCAAATATTTGCGCGGTGCCAAGGAGCGGGAGCCTCAATGGAAGCGCTGCGTCAAGTTCACCGACTACATGCTGGGCGAAGCGCTGGGCCAGGCGTACGTGCGCAGTGTGTTCGCACCCCACCTCAAACAAAGCACACTGGACATGGTGCGCGGCATCGAAGACGCCATGGCAAAGCGGATTCAGGCTCTGGACTGGATGAGCCCGGAGACAAAACAGCAAGCTCTCACCAAGCTCCGCGGCATTCGCAACAAAATCGGCTATCCCGACCGGTGGCGGGACTACAGCTCGGTGAAAATTGTACGCGACGAATTTCTTGCAAACGTGCAGCAGGCCACCGCGTTTGAGCACCGCCGGGAGATCACCAAGATCGGTAAGCCCGTAGACCACGGCGAATGGGAAATCTCTCCGGCCACCGTAGACGCCTACTACAATCCGCAGATGAACGACATCAATTTTCCCGCGGGCGTTCTGCAGCCTCCTCTGTACGATGCCAAGTTGGACGACGCGCCAAACTACGGCGACACCGGTGGCACCATCGGTCACGAATTGACGCACGGTTTTGACGACGAGGGCAGCCAGTTCGACGCCCAGGGCAATTTGAAAAATTGGTGGACCAAAGAGGACCGCGAAAAGTTTGACGCGCGCACCAAATGCGTCAGCGACCAATATTCGCAGTACGTCGTGGTGGATGACGTGCACATCAACGGGCAGCTGACGATGGGAGAGGATGTAGCGGACCTGGGCGGCGAGATTCTTGCTTACATCGCTTGGAAGGATGCCACCAAGGACAAAAATCTCCAGCCCGTCGACGGGCTCACGCCGGAACAGCGCTTCTTCATTGGCTTCGCGCAGTGGGATTGCGCCAACGAACGACCCGAAGACCTTCGCGTGCGCGCCCAGACCGACCCGCATTCACCCGCGAAGTACCGCATCAACGGCGTACTAGTGAACATGCCGGAATTTGCAAAAGCCTTTTCCTGTAAAGCTGGCCAACCCATGGTGAAGCCGGCGGACAAGGTGTGCCGCGTCTGGTAGCGGCTGTGCGGTCGATCTAGGCACGCTTTGTCGGCCTAGCGTCCCAGGGTAGCAGGTATCCACAATGCCTCGCTCAAACGACAAGCAGAGAATCATCGAGCACTACGACCTCGTTAGTCCCTACTACCGCTCCCGCTGGGGCGAGCATATACATCACGGATATTGGATTCGCGGGGATGAATCAAATGAAAAAGCACAGCTTCAGCTCGTCGAGCATCTCGCTGAGCTCGCAAACATAAAGCCCCGCGCAGATATTCTTGACATCGGCTGCGGCTTCGGCGCCAGCAGCCTCTATCTAGCCGAACACTATAACGCCAAAGTAACCGGCATCACTATTTCCTCCGTACAGATCAAAATGGCAATCCAAGCCGCGGCAGGGAAACAACTCGATGCAAAGTTCCTCTTGATGGACGCTGAAGCAATGAACTTCGAGAAGCAATTCGACCTTCTCTGGTCCGTGGAATCGATTGCCCACTATCAGAACCGCCAGGCGTTCTTTGCTTCTGCCGCTAAACTCCTGAAGCCGGGCGGCTCCTTCGCGATCACCGACTGGTTCAAGAAAGAGAATCTCACGCGCGCGGAGACGCGGAAATTTATCGGTCCCATCGAAAAGGGCATGCTTGTGGAACTACAAGTGATGGATGACTATGAACAATTCCTCATTTCGAACAGCCTGCAAATCATACACCGCGAAGTGCTGAACAAGAATTGCGCCAAGACATGGGACCTGAGCCTCGACATTATTAAGGATCGGAGTTTCTGGGCGCTCGCCGCGAAATACGGCCCCGAGTTCGTCTCCTATCTCAAAGCGTTTCAGGCCATGCGCGCCGGCTTTGCGTCCGGCAACTTCGTCTACGGCCTCTTCGTCGCGTCAGCCATTCCAAATACCTGATGAACCCCATTTGGCACCCCGCCGATGTGCTCAACTGAACAAAACGGGACACAAGACGCCAGCGCCAGATGAGTCGAAGATTTCGAACTGGGCTACTGCAGCGGCGGCCACGCCTTACATTCCGACGCAGTGACCGGCGAGGTTAAAGGAGAGTCCATTTTGGAGCGAATCACCCCGTCGGAGGTTGAACAGAAGCTTCTTGTTCTGGTGTTGCTGTCGACGGGCGTAGCAACCACCACATATTCCTCGCACTGGTGTTGCTTGCAGTCAGCTGTGACTCTGAAACGATATCCAGACTTCGTGCACCACGCGTCCGCGGTACAGCTCTTATTGGCCAGAGTTTCGTCAAGAAGACCTGCGTGGTCAGCCGTATAGACGTTGGGTCCACGCGGATCTGGCCCAAGCGTGGCCAGATCGGGCGCATAGCCTCTCTTTGGATACGTCGTCGAATAGACGACTTGGGCGGTGCTCACCGTACGTACGCTGCCGACCGCGCTCGCTTCATTGGCAGCAATCCTCGAACGCAGCAGGTTGGGAATCGCGATTGCCGCCACGATCAAAACTCCACCGACGTCCATGGCGGAGCTTGTACTGGCTTCGCGGATTGCGGTTTCCTCGCCATAAACCCAGATTGCCCCCGGGGTACTTTCTGTGGCCAACTGCGCGAGAGATTCCGCCATCCCTGGCGCTACCTGCCGCAGCCTCAGCGCTGTCATGGCTAAGGGGTCCTGGTATAACAATGCGGAAGCGCTCAGTGAGTGCCCTGGTGGCAGTGACGCCAGGAGCTTCTCGGACTTTGCCAATGATTCGCCGGTCCTATGCAGCCGAACTGCCTCGGCAACCACATCACGGCTCGAGCCTATGACCAGATACCCATCCACAAACGCATAGCCGATTTCGCTGGCGGCCTTCGCGTTGGGAATTCTGACCGTATAGTAGGTGACGCCTCCGTCATCGACATGCTCCGCATCGAAATGCGCTGCGGCCAGCAACATGCTCAACGTTTGCTGTAAACGGTTGACATCCTTAACGCCAAATATTGCCTTCCATTCGGGCTGCGGCGGAGTGACATTGTCCAGCTCCAGTGTAATCTCTCCTCCCAGCTGACTGAGCAGATCGTCCTTTAGACTGAGTTTTAACGCCTGTTCGAATTGAGCAAGCGCAGCGAATGCGCTGGAATTCGAGGCACTCGTGAGCTCCTTAACATCTTCAAATATCTGTGCAGGGTCCTTGAGCAACACTGTGCCCGCCAGCATCGCCTTTGGAGAGGCAAAATCCAGGCTGCTCAGGAGCGCCGGCTTCGCCAGCCAGGACGCGGCTCCATGCCGCGGAGCGCTGAAGCTCAATTCCACTTGGCTGATTGCTTGGCCAGCCACGCTCTTGTGCCCCCAAACTAGGTACTTCAAATCGGCAAATCCGCTGTGCTGGAATGCCAACTGGTTCTGATTCGTGCCGGGTGGGACTTGGCTCAGGATCTTGTGCAAATCAGCGGCTGCTAAAACGGTCACTCCGCCTTGATACTCCTGTACCACACGCTGCCCAAAGGGAGTGGAGACAAACTCCCGGCTACTACGGCTCAGCCGAGCATTAAAACTGCGCAGTGTGGCCAGATCGAGCGCTCCGACGACAAAATCAGGGCGTACCAGAACCACGAGTTCCTGCTCCTGGCCCTTATCCTTTGTCGTCGCGAGTTCCTGCGGATCCAACACGCGCACGCCCGGCTTCGATTTGCCGGCAAGTTCACTGACCATCTGCTGTAGAAACTTTTTCAGGCCCGGCTTCCGCACTTCCGCAACCATCAGAAGTCTGGGCTCTCGGCCTTCCATCGCGCCCGACACCACGATTTCCCCTCCCAGGTATTGGCTGACCTGATAGAACTTCTCCAGAGAATCCTCCACCTTAGGCCCGGCCGTGGCCGGCTCGCCGTGCTGCCACCAATCGCGGAGTACCGAGCTCTCCTGCAGCTCCTGCCGGAAAACCTTCAGTACCTGATGCGCGGCGTCGCCATAGTTGGGGAACGCGGCATAGGACATCGTCGATTCCGGCATCAGCGGCAAAAGACGGCTATCGCCGCGCGCCTCCGGAAATTTGAGGTCGTTCTGAAGCCGCTCGGCCAGCCGGCCGAACTCCGCCAGCAATCCAGGGTACTTGTTCAACTCCTGAGTCCATAGCGCTTCGGGTGCTTGGCCTTCCGGCTTGGCCTGGGCGCCACACGCCGAGGCAACAACAAAGATCACGGCGATAGCAGCCGCGCACTTGATGAAATAACTCCGTCCTTGCTGCCGAATTTGGGCGTATCTCATCCGTTTTGCCTCCGTCAGAATGGACGCAGGATCGACTGCTGGCCCCGTTTCTACCACGAAAATACTATCGATGGCTGGCACGGTGCTGCTCGAGTAACGGCGTACTCGCAAACAATCCACTTGGACGATTGACGCATGAATTGGATATGCGAATTTTCAATGTCTGGTGATGACCGGGCGCAGGGCATTCATTCCCCACACGGTCGAGGTGGGGTGCAACTAAGTTTCATCATTTCGGAAGTGAGGAAGCTGGATGAGGTAATCGTGGGGCTGGCGAGATTCGAACTCGCGACAAACGGTTTAGGAAACCGTTGCTCTATCCATCTGAGCTACAGCCCCTCATCAACAGACTACACCATTTTTACTACAATGCGCCCTTCGACGGGTCATCTGGTCTTTTAATAAAGTCCTCGAACTCCACGAATTCAAACAAGAAAGACAATGTTTGTAAGAACGAACTACGGACGAGGACTGAAGTTTCCTGAATGGCGTATCGGCGGCTCGAATCCGCCCAGCATCGAGACGTGCGGTCGACGGGGAACTGCTTTCTCTTCTTATTCTCCAATTGGAATGATTGCCGTTAATACGATTTCTGCATCGGGCGGATGCTGATGTCCGTGACTTCGGCCGTGCGCGGGAGGCGGAGCGAATGAGTTACCATTTCCGCGATGTCTTCCGGTTGGAGGAGCAGTTCTGGCTTGTAGGCGCGGCCTTCCTTATCGAAAAGTCTTTCCATGCGCGGCGTGGCCGTGCGGCCGGGATAGATACACAAGACGCGGATGCCGTCGGCGTTGATTTCATCGCGCAAACTGTCGGCGATGGAGCGAAACGCGTGTTGCGTTGCGGAAAACTGTCCGGCGCCGACGGGGGAACGAAGGCCAGCGGAAGAATTGATAAACACGATCTGGCCCGGGGCCTTGCGCAAGAGCGGCAACATGGTCTGGACCAAGGCGTAGTGGCCGCGAACGTTGGAGCGGTACATCAGATCAAGGTCGGCCAAGGAAGCCTTCTCGTGCGTGCCGTGAGCGATGGCGCCGCCGCAAAGCAGCAAAATGTGTAGTCGCCCAAACTCGCGCTGCAGCTTTTCACCGAGAACGTGAATGTCTTCGTCTTTGGTGAGGTCGACCGGACAAGCGTGGGCACGCGCGCCGAGCGCCTGCGCCTCTTTTGCGACGGCCTCGAGGAGTTCCTTGCGCCGAGCGGCCAGATAAAGCTCCGCGCCTTGCAAAGCCAACGAGAGCGCGATGGCCCTGCCGATGCCGCTGCTCGCTCCAGTCACAACGGCAATCTGGTTCTTCAAGCTTTCCATGATTGGTGTCGCAGCCTCCGCCGGCTCATTCACTGTGGATTGAAATTCTCACCCGAGAAATCACACTGAAGGCCTATCATATCGAATTCATGCGCACCATCGGAGTTTACACTGAGGAGGAACAATATGATGGGTTTTCGTTGTTTTCTTGCTGTGGTTCTCGGCCTGCTCTTGGGTTCATCTCTCTTCGCTCAGAGTTCTGGCGAACGAATTCAGAGTGATCCCAGTGGCGAGTGGGTGCTGACCACCATCGTGTACGGGGAAAACCTCAGTGAGCGGCTGAAGCTCACAGCGGAAAAGGATCAACTCAGAGGAACGCTCTTCCGCGATGAAGGAGCGACGGTAAAAGGAACCCTCAAGGGGCAAGAGCTGCAGTTCAGTTTCAAGGAGTCCGGCGGAGACCAGAGTGAATATAAGGGACGATTCAACGGCGAAACGCTGGTGGGGGAGTACACGACTATCGGAACTGATGGCGACAGGACCACGGGCACATGGTCGGCCCGCCGAATTCCGGCGCGCTCCTCCGGCGGACCGCGCCAATTGGAATTCGTGCCGCAAGTTTTTCGCCGCACCTTTTCGAGCACGTTCGAGCCCGTGCTGCACATCTGGCCGGGAGACACGGTGCACACCACGAGCGTGGATGCCGGCGGCACGGATGAAAAAGGTGTCACGCGCGTGCTGGGCGGTAATCCGTTGACCGGTCCGTTTTATGTGGAGACGGCCATGCCGGGCGATGTGCTGGCAATTACCATCAAAAAGCTGAGGCTCAATCGCAATTGGGCGATGAGCGATAAGGGGCTCGTCAATCGCGCTATGACCACAGATTACGCAGCGAAAAACAAACAGGACTGGTCGAACACACGCTGGCACCTGGACGTTGAAAAAGGAATCGCGACGCTCGAGAAGCCGTCGGAAGCGATGAAGAATTTTACCGTGCCGGTGCGGCCAATGCTGGGCTGTGTGGGAGTGGCGCCGGGATTTGGCGGCGCGCCCGTCATATCCGGAGATTCCGGTCATTTCGGCGGAAACATGGATTTCAATGAGATCGCTGAGGGAGCCACGCTGTATCTTTCGGTCCAGCAGCCGGGCGCTTTGTTGTATGTCGGCGACGGACACGCGTTGCAAGGAGATGGCGAGCTCAACGGAAATGCTCTCGAAACGTCGATGGACATCGAGTTCAGCGTCGAGGTTCAGCAAAAGAAGGACATCGGCATGCCGCGCGTTGAAAATGCGGAGTTCCTAATGGCCATGGGGCTTGCGGGGTCATTGGACAGCGCGTTCAGCCGGGCGACTTCCGAGCTCGCTACATGGCTGCAGGAAGACTACAAGCTTTCCAGCTCTGATGTGGCAGCCATTCTCGGCACGTCGATTCACTACAGCGTTTCGGAAGTGGCGGACCGAAATGTCGGAGTCATCGCTAAAATTCCAAAGAAGGCTCTTGCCACGCTGAAACGCGAGGCACCGGCAAAATGAGAAGGTATCGCGGCCAGGAAATCTTCCCGTCAGGTGACGGGCTTGACGTCTTCCATCAGAGCGAAAAACCCTTCCGCCAACGTGGGGTGGATGTACACCGCGCCTTTCAAAAGCGTGTAGGGCTGATTGGCGAGCATGAGCGTGCCAAGAATCTGCACCAGCTCGCCGCCTTCGGAAGCCAAAATGGAAGCACCTAGAACGCGGTCATTGGAAGCATCGACGACAATTTTCATGAGCCCGGCGGTTTCGCCGCGTTCGATGGCGCGAGCAACATTGGTCATCGGACATTTTCCGATTTTGAGTTTGTAACCTTTCGCGCGAGCTTCTTTCTCGGTCATGCCCACACCGCCGAGCTGCGGATCGGTGAAGACGCAGTAAGGCACAGGCCGGTTTTCGGTCGTGAGGTTCTTCCCTTCGACAAGGTTCGCATACACGATTTGAAAATCATTGTAGGAGATGTGTGTGAATGCGGGACCGCCTTTGCAGTCTCCGAGCGCCCAGACTCCCGCGACGCTGGTTTCGAGGCGGGCGTTGACTTTGATGGAGCCGTCTTTGTTCGTGGCGATGCCAGCTTTGTCCAGCCCCAAGTCATCGGTGTTGGGAATGCGGCCCGCGGCCACCAGCAGATGCGAACCCGTGACTTCAGAAGCCGCTGTTGAGTTTTCGCACGCGAGGGTGATCGAGCCGTTCTTCTGCTGAACGGCTTCGGTACGGGCGTTCAAGACAAATCGCAGACCTTCGACTTCGAGCGCTTTCTGCAATTCAGCCGCGATTTCAGAATCTTCGCGGGGGACAATTTGTGCTCCCTGATGAAGGACCGTGACGCGGCTGCCGTACCGGTGGAACATCTGCCCAAACTCCAGGCCAATGTAGCCGCCACCGAGGACGAGCAGGTGCTCGGGAACGGTGCTCAGTTGCATGATCGATTCGTTGGTGAGAAACGACACGTCCCGCAAGCCGGGAATCGCAGGAATGCGCGGACGGCCACCCACGTCGACAAAAATCGTTTCGCTTTCGAGCAGCTCATCGCCAACCTTGAGCTGATGCGGGGCGACAAAGCGCGCGTGACCGTGGTAGAGACGAAGCTTCTTGCGCTCATCGACCCTTCTTTGCTGGCCGCTTCGGAAGCTCAGAACCACCTCATTCTTCTGCGCGACGATTTTTGTGAGATCGACGCGAACATCGGATGTGTAGACGGCCCAGCGCGCGGCATTGCGCGTATAGTGAGCGACTTGCGCGCGATGAACCATGGTTTTCGTCGGCGTGCAGCCGACGTTGATGCAGGTTCCGCCCAGGTTCTTTCCCTCGACGAGCGCGACGGACCATCCCAAATCCGCGAGGCGAAACGAGAGAGGATTGCCGGCTTGGCCAGAGCCGACGATGATGGCGTCATATTTCATGAGGGGATTCCTCCAGCGGGGCGCGCCCCAAGACTTTACATCGGATGCGGCGCGGCCAGATAAGGCTCATAGAAACTCTCCATGTTGCTGAATGTCCTGCGCAGGAAAGCGGCTGTTGACCAGGGCTCTCACAGCTGCGACGATCGGGCCGTTCTGCTTGTGAAAGACAGAGACAGAGTCAGGTTGACGAGAGTGAGCTGACGGCGTAGCGTAACAAAGATGGCGATGAAAATCGCGGCACCGATGAATATGCGCAGATGGGGAGCAGCGGCCGCCAGTCTGGTGACGTTGCTGGCTCTTGTTGTTGCGCCGATTTGCGCGCCCTTGTGTGCCGCGCAAGCCTGCTCTCAGGCGCCGGGCGCGACTGCGAAAGGGCCGTGTCACTTTGCGGAGGCAGCAAAGGGCAACGGGCTTCATGCTCGCGCCGTGCAGAATTGCAGCGCGCTGGAATTGCAAGCGGCCGATCCAACTTCAACCAACTTGCGCAGTTCTTTGCAGGCGCGACGCTTCATGGTTTCCGCTGGCTCGTTCGATCTCCTACTGCCGGACCTTCTTCCCGGGATGGAAAATCATTGCGGCGCGGGTTGTGCCCACAGGCCGCCACCGGGGCACTCTAGTTCCCCAGCCGCCATAGTTGTCCTCCGCATCTGATTCCTCCTCCTGCAAAGCTGAAAATCAGACCTTGCCGGGTGCCTTGACGTGGTCCCGGGCCCAGCCTCGAGCGAGGGTCGGGTAACGGGGCGGGATTTGCATGCAAATAAGGAGGCGAAAATGAGCGGTTCAAGAAGAAGGTTCTTTCAGGACGCGGCTATCTTGGGTGCGGGCCTCTTGGGACTGGGCCGGGAAGTGCGAGCAGAGGAAGACCATCCCGCGCAAAAAAGCCGCCGAGAAACCGGCAAACGACCGGTAGCGGAGCGAGGGGTGTACCTGCCGATGGTAACCCCTGATGTGACGGACCTGCCTCACGAAATGGACGACGGCACAAAGGTTTTCCACCTCGTTGGCGAGCCAGTGAAACGAAAAATCGTGCCGTTCAAGACCATCGACGCATGGGGCTACAACGGAAGCTGCCCAGGGCCGACGATTCAAGTGCAGCAGGGAGACCGCGTGCGCGTCATTTTCGAGAACCGGTTGCCGGAGTCCACGTCCATGCACTGGCACGGCCTCGAGGTTCCCATTGAGCAAGACGGCGTCCCATACATCAGTCAAAAGCCGGTGGCCCCGGGAGAAAAATACGTTTACGAATTTACGGTTCATCAGGAGGGCACGTTTTTTTATCACGCGCACAGCGCCATGCAGGAAATGATGGGGCTGGTGGGTTTCTTCATCGCGCACCCCGAAAAAAGCTACAAACCCCGCGTGGATCATGACTACGGCCTGATCCTGCAGGAATGGGCTGTTCTGCCGAGCAATACCGTTCCAAACACCGCCTCGATGGAATTCAACTGGCTGACGTTCAACGGGGCTGCTGCGCCGATGACGACTCCGCTGCTGGCGCGGCTGGGGAGCCGCGTGCGGCTGCGTTTCCTGAACCTCGGCGTGGATCACCATCCGATCCATTTACACGGAAATCAGTTCGTATTGACGGGGACGGAAGGCGGGCGCGCGCCGGAATCGGCGTGGTTTCCGATGAACACAGTGCTCGTGGGCGTGGCGCAAGCGCGCGTCGTCGAATTCGAAGCGAAATACCCGGGCGCGTGGATGATCCACTGCCATCTTCCGCACCACATGATGAACAGCATGATGGATTTATTGCGCGACCGGCAGATTCAAACCGCCGATCAGACCGAGGCGAAGGCCCTCAACCAAATGCAGACGCTGGCGATGAACGTGCCCTTCGAGCACATGCATCCTTCGCCCATTGCCGAGAATGCGGCCAGTGTGCCGGGGTTCCCCCAGGATGCGTTCATGGAAATGGGCATGGATGACGTCGTCGAAAAGCCGGAGACCTACGGGCTGCCCAAGAATTGGAGCGCGGGGATGATGGGCATGATGACCATGGTGCGCGTGTTGCCGGAAAAAGAATACGACGCGATCTTGGCGCGCAAAAAGGGTGCGAGCACGAGCAACGGCGGCGAACCCAAACATGAGTTTTGAGGCAGAAGAAAAGATTCAACACAGAGGACACAGAGACCACAGAAGACACGGAGAGGAGGAAACGATGATGCGAATCCAAGCGAGAGTTCAAACAATGCTTGTCGTGGGCGCCGTATTGATAGTGGCCGCTGCAGCTCGAGCGCAGGAAATGCAAATGCCCATGCAGCAGCACAAGGAGCACGCGGAAATGGCTGCCATCAAGCCGGAATTTCCGCGTATGGGACGAGCGCAAGAGCGCGCACGCGGAGCGCTCATCACTCTCGAGCATGTCCAGAAGATGGCCAACGAATCGAATCCCACATTACGGCAAGCGGAGGCGGAAATTCGCGCGACGAAAGCGCGGCAGCAGCAGGCCGGCTTGTATCCGAATCCAACTGTGGGCTACACCGGTGACGAGATTCGCGGTGGCTCGGTCGGAGGAGGAAAGGAGGGCTTCTTTCTGCAGCAAGCTATCGTCACCGGCGGAAAACTCGGCTTGAACCGCGAGGTTTTCGGTAAAGAAATTCAACTGGCAGAAATCGAAGCGGAAGAGCAAAAAATCCGCGTGCAAAGCGCGGTGAAGACGGCCTTCCTGCGCTTCCTGGCAGCGCAGGAACTGCTGGATGCGCGGCGTGACCTTGCTACTATCGCGCAAGATAACGCCGGAACGCAGCGACGTCTGATGAATACCGGTCAGGCTGACGAGACCGAAGTGCTGGAAGCAGAGGTCGAGGCCGAGCGCATGCGCATGATCGCGCGCATGCAGGAAAACACGCTCCGGGAGGAATGGCGATCTCTTGCCGCCGTGATCGGCCAACCGGAGATGCCATTGGCCACGGTCGGCGGCGATCTGGAAAACGGCTGGCCGGAGTTGAATGAAGAACAGGCCGTAGGCGCCATCGCAAAGGAAAGTCCGGCCGTACGCATCGCGGACGCGACGGAAACGCGCGCTCAGACTGCGCTTGCTCGGGCAAAACATGAAGCGATCCCCGACGTTTTGTTACGTGGAGGAATGGAATACAACCACGAAACTCTTGGCAGCGTCCCTTTCGCGAAGGGTTGGGAGGGAATTGCCGAGGTCAGCTTGCAGATCCCGCTCTTCAACCGCAACCAAGGAAACGTGACCGCGGCGCGTGCCGACATCGAACGTGCCGACGAAGAAAAGAAGCGCATTGCGCTCATGCTGCGCGAACGCGCCGCGTCGGCGGTGGACCAGTACGCCAACGCGCGCCTGATGGCCGTCGAGTACCGCGACGAAGTGCTTCCGCGCGCCAAGAAAGCGTACAGCTTAATGGTGGAAAAGTATGGGCAGATGCTGGCTTCGTATCCCCGCGTTCTCGACACGCAAAGAAAACTCTACGAACTGCAAATCGAATACATCTCGGCGCTCGAGGGCGTGTGGACGAACGGCATCGCCCTTCAGGGCTACTTGCTCACCGACGGGCTCGAAGCCCCCGCGCGGCCCGGCGAAGTCGATCGTCCAATCCGCGAAACCAATGTGCCGACGCCGGAACGCACCATGTCTCCGCGTGAATCGATGCCCAATCCTTAACATAAACGGTCACGGAGCTTGCCGGGGGGCTGAGTTGCCTAGGCAGGCGCCCGGACCACCGAACTGTGCTCCACATCTCTCCCGTATCGAGTCTGGAACACTGGTACCCCAGTAGCGTTGACCTATAGAAATTCCAGTGGGTACTGTGCAGGATAGGGCACCCGTGTGTCGGCGGAGGCATTTCCGCCGAATCGCATTCGGAACAAGAGGATATAAGGTTCAAGAATTCGGGCCGTTACGCTGCCTGGCAAGGCCCGCCCCCGCTCGGCTGATTGGGGACTTTTCAGCGACGACAGCACTTGCATGCGGCTCGGGCTTGAAAGAAGAATGATGGAAACTGTATCCAAAGCCGGGAGATATGAAATCGTCGGCGAACTGGGCCGCGGCGCCATGGGAATTGTGTATAAGGCCGCGGACCCGGTCATCGGGCGTACCGTCGCCGTGAAGACCATCCGGCTGAGCGAAGAGGGCACGGGACTGTCACGGCCTGAACTCCTGACGCGGTTCCAAACCGAGGCTCGCGCGGCGGGCTTGCTGACCCATCCGAACATCGTGGTGGTTTTTGACGCCGGGGAAGAAGACGGCCTGTATTACATCACCATGGAATTGGTCGAGGGGAAGAGCCTGCAGGCGCTGCTTGATGGAGGACACGCCTTCCCGCTGCCACGCACGCTGCGGATCATGGATCAGACGTGCAGCGCGCTGCAATTCGCCCATGAGCGCAACGTCGTTCACCGCGACATCAAACCCGCAAACCTGATGCTCACCGCGGATGACACCGTGAAAATCACGGACTTTGGCACGGCCAAAATCCTCCAGTTCGGCACGGTGCAGCAGACTGCGCACGTAATGGGCACGCCCAGCTATATGTCGCCGGAGCAGGTGAAGGGCCGCGCGGTGGATGGCCGCAGCGACATTTTTTCGCTCGGTGTGATGCTCTATGAAATGGTAACCGGCGAAAAACCTTTTCCCGGACAGAACATCACCACGGTCATCTATAAAATCGTGAACGAAGACCCTGTCCCGCCGCGCCAAATCGATCCTACGATCCACCCCGGAATCAGCGCTGTGACAATGAGGGCACTGGCGAAAGAGCCGGAACAGAGATATCAGAGCTGCCGCGAGATGCTCGAAGATCTACGGAATTACCGAACCCTGCGAGTGGGCGGCGGAAATCCCCAATCGACCATGGTGATGGGCGGCGGTTCACCCGCGGCGACGGTGGTATCCGGAAATGCCGGTGGACGCGGCCTCGCGGGTGACGACCAATCCGTGCTCGCGACAGCCCGTTCCCTGAGCGCACGAGCAGCAACCCCGGGACAAACTCCCATCGTTCGTCGAACCGGGACAATCCAGCCGCCAGTAGAGTCGCCCAAGAAAAAGAGCGTTGTTGGCACGATTTTCGCGGCGTTGCTGCTCCTGGGGGTCATCGCGTACGGCGCCAATAAGATCAAGCCGGTTTTCGAAGCCGCACGCGAACTGCATAAGGCGCAGACCAGTGGCAGTGCGTTGCCGGCTTCCGTGCCGTCTGCCTCAGAAACCGCGCCTGATAGCTCCGGCTCTGGTGGAAACGAGAGTTCGCCGTCATCGAAAGAGCTTGCGGCGGCAGCCGCAGGAACGCCGGCGGAAACAAAATCCGCTGAGTCCGCGCCGGTAGAGCACGCTTCTGAAAAATCAGCAGTAAAGAAAACAGAAATCTCGCTCAGCCCCAAAGCGGCGGAATACAAGGGCCGCATCGAAGAAGCCATCTCCGAGAGAGGCTTGGCCGGCCGCGCCAAGGTTCAGGGCACAGGCAACACGCTGACGCTGGCCGGGAAACTGCGCCCTTCGGAACATGGCGAGCTTTTGAGATTCTTACGAAACGGGCCGGCGGGTGTGCACGTGATCGATCATATTGAGTATGACGACGCGCCGGTGACTACCGCTGGCAACCCTGACGAGAGCAGCCATCCCGTTCCGTCCGCAGGTCGCGGGGCCATTCATGTGGTCACTGACGTGATCGGCGCCACGGCCATTCTTCATGGACCGGCGGGGCGGGTTCTGAACAAGTGCGAGACACCCTGCAGCTTCAACAATCTCAACCCCGCGCGCTACAGCCTCGAAGTGCAAAAGGACGGCTATCAGTCAGTTCAGACGGCTTTGCAGATTAAAGGTGGCGAGGCACAAGACCAGAAGATCAAACTCGAGTCCCTCGCCAAGGGCATCTTCATCAGCAGCCAGCCACCGGGGGCCGATGTTTTCATCAACGGCGCCAAGCAATCCGGCCAGACTCCCGTGACCCTGCCGCTCGCACCCGGGCAATACAACCTGGTCTTGCGGCTGCCGGGTTACGAAGCCTATGCCGGAAATATTCAAGTCAAAGACAATATTCAGACGCAACTCACCGATGTGCCACTTAAAGAAAAGTCGGCCACGCGCGTCGCCTGGGCGCAAGTGAATAGCAACCCAAAGGGCGCAGAGATCCTGGTGGACGGGACCTCCACGGGGCAATTCACGCCCTCTCGCGTTCAAATGCCCTCGGGCTTGCACACGATCACGCTGAAGCTTGATGGGTATCAACAGGCAAAACGGCCAGTTCAGGCCAGTGAAGGCGGCACTGTTACAGTCAATGAAGCTCTCCGTCAGAAATGACCGGTTGGTTCGGCATTGATCGACGTCAAAGCCACATTCTAAAACGATTTGGCAGCCTTTTGGAAGCCTACCTAAAACGTAACAATTTGTTACACCTACCAGCTTTTAGTTCTAGAATTCTACGGAAATCCTTCTCAATCTAAACGACTTAGCTACGCTTCGAGGGGGAGGGTCAAATGCTTGCCTATCCATTAGGACCTTCTTGCCCCTTTATCCAATGGGGCAGCCGTTGGCTGAGGGAAGCGGGATGGCCCAGCAGCCAGGAAGTCACACGGAGATGCCTTTGGCTTTTCGCGCTACATTACCTTTCGGAAGAGATCAGGGTGGGATCCGTTCCAAGGCGAGTGCGGATTCGACTCCGCGAACCCTCGCGCGCGGCGTCGTGAGAGCCGTTGTCACATCGCTGGACGCCAACTCGAATCAGAAGGCCACCGAAATCCATCGCGCTCTTCGAAGCTTTCATTTGCTGCTGCGCTCGGAGCGCCTCTACGAGAAGAATCACCCAAGCCGGCTTGACAGCCTGGACGGTGCTTACGATTCGCTGCACCACATCGCGCAAGTCCTTGAGGGGCTCGAGATTCGCGTCGAGCGCGGCGGAATTGTCGCTCCAAGGATCAGTGAGGCACACCTGCCGGATGCGCGTGGAGAAATGCAGACGCTGGCAGCGGACCTGCAGCGTGCGGGCATTTACGCCCTAACCTTCTCCAAGAAATTCCATGTGGGCGAACTCGACACGCTCACGCGACTCATGAGAGAGTCGTTGTTAAAATCGGAGGAGCCGGCAAACGATGGCGGCAGTGCGTGGTGGCCGGCGCGGCTGCTGGAGAACCGGGTGGAAGGCATTTCCATTAATACGCAGACGGAACGAAGGGTAGACACCGTTCTGGCGAGCCTAATTGGCGCCCTGGTGGCATACGGCGGACACTCCCCGCGCGAGACCAGCGACGCACCAATCAAGGCGCCGGAGCTCGACGATATGACAGCGACGCTGCGCCTGCTGGCGCGGCTTACGCCCCCGCTCGAAAGCGCGCGCGGCCTTTCTGCGGAGGAAGCGGCGCGCGCGATTCACGGCGCGATGGAAGAAGCCAGCCGCGATAGCGTACGCATGCTGCTCAGTTCCGTTTCTCAATACGCACCGCGTGATGCGGAGCAGCCTCTGCCCTATCTGCTGCGGCTTTCCGAAAACATCATTCTTGAGTTTCTGAGCGCGGAGTTTTCCGGCGGCTCGGTTGCTCCCCCCTCAGTAAGGCCGGCCATCGACCGCTTCGGCGACGTCATCGTGGAAGCCGGAGAGTACTCGGGACCGCATTCTTCGCAGCATCTCTCCTCGCTGGCGGTTACCTGGGCAACCGACACACACCGCGAACAATTGATCGACCGGTTCTGGCTGGAACTCCCACCGCGAGAGAAATCGGCAGTCTTGCGCGGACCCGAGGTCTGGTGCGTTCCGATTGCTGCGTTACGCCAGACCCTCGGGCAACTCGCCAAGGCCGGTGCCGATGCGCCGCGCCGCGAAGCGCGCAATATTGTGCTGAATTACGCACGGCAACTCGGGCTTTCCGATGTGACAGCGAGGCGTTCCGTCGCGGCGGGACTTAACGAACTCGCGGCCATCATCGAATCGCTTTGGCCCAATCAATTGCCGGAGGACCTCAGCCGGGGGGCGATGAGAGCGCTGTTTACGGAAACGGCTCCAGAAACCGCAGCACTGCTGGCAGCTTTCGTGGAAGCACTGGGGCGCATTGCCGTAAGCCGCGGCGATTATGCCGGTTTCGAATCCATTCTGACCGGGCTGGAACGCGTTCCGAGGGATAAAGAGCACGACCACATGACGGCACTGGGCACTCGCCTGGTCGCTCAGGATCGCTGGTTCTTACTCGTGGATGCCGCGCTGGCCAACCGGCCTCTGGATCCCGTGCTGCCACGTTTGTTGCAGCGCGACCCCGAACGGCTTCTCGACCGGCTGACTCTGCTGCTTACTGAACCACACGGCGCGGAGATGGTGCCAGCTATGGCGCGCCTCTTGCGAACCATCGGTGTGCCCGTACTCAACCTTCTCGAAACCCGGCTCTACGAAGCGCGCCGCCAGCGCGTGACCGCAGCCATTAAGTTGCTGGCCGTTGCTGATCCAGAGCGCCTGCTGCGTGGCCTCGCTCGCGCGATGGCGAGTTGGGAATGGAACCTTCAGGATCTGGCGGTGAGCGAGCTTTCCCGGCCTTCCAATTCTGCGTCGGCTCAGAGCGCCGCCTTCGTATTCTCCGCAATCCTCGCCGATGCGCACCCTATGGTCGTGCCGATGATGATCGACCAGATCGGTTTGGCGCAAGAAACTACGGCCGTGCCCCAGCTCATGGAAATCGCTGCCGGCGAACATGAGGTCTTGCGCGACCAGTTCGTGCGCATCAAGGCCATCGAAGCGCTTGGCCGCATGCGCGCGGCGGAAGCCGCTGAGCTGCTGCGCACCTTGGTGGGAAGCCGCGAGGGCCTGGCTTACGCAGAGCCAGCGGGCTTGAGGGCGGCTGCGGAAGACGCCCTGGCCTTGATCGAGAATCGTCCCTCGTTTAAGCAGGCGATTGGGGCATTTGGGGCGCCCACCCAATCCAGTTCGAGTTACCTCGTCCCGCGCCGCTATGTCCGCGTGCCCCTGGAATCACCGCTTCGCGCGCAGATCGAAGGCGCTCCTGCCGGCCTCGCCCGCGTGAAGACGATCAGCCTGGGCGGCGCGTACCTGGAGTCGGCGCGAAAACTCAGCGTTGGCGATTCCATCAAGCTCGAGGTTCGTGCCGGCCTTCGCAAGATCCATTTCACGGCGGTAGTCCGCAATATCGGCGCCGACGGCAACGGCGTGGAATTTGTTCATATGCGCGACGAAGATCGCGAAAAACTCCGCAAGCTCGTCCAGCGCCACCTGCAGCTCTAGCCGCACCTTCCCTTCAAGAACGTAGCTTTTTGTCGCAACGTCGATAGCGACAAGGAGCGACATTCCCCTCCATGCCTGCCGTTACTCGTCTTGTCGCTTGCATGAGTCCCTAATCCGGGTCATTCTGCGCCTCGCGCCGGGGGGGACATGACCACGGAGGAGGGCGTGAAAAGTTTTCAGTTGAAAGCAACTCTATATTGCAGTAAAAGCCCTATATTCAATTGTTTCAGGTGCGAAGCGGCGGGCATGCCCGCCACCGCTTGGGGTAGCGGAAGATTTTCTGGTGCCACAACAGGAGGACTCATGCAGCGCAGGCAAGGTGTGTGTGCTTCGACCGCTTGGCAGTCGATCTTGGCAGGACTGTTATTGTTTTTGTTGGTGCTCGGCTGCGCCGCAACCGTTTCGGCACAGGGGGTGAATACCGCCTCCTTAACGGGAACAGTGCTTGATCCTTCCTCTGCTGGCGTAAAGGGAGCAAAAGTCACGGTAACGAACCTAGCCACCGGTTCCGCGCGGGCTGTTGTTTCAGAAGATGACGGCCGCTACAACCTCGTTGGACTTCCGCCTGGTCAGTACAATATAACTGTCGACGGCGGACCGAATTTCGAGGTTTACAAAAACACTTCTGTTGTGCTCACAGTGGGCGATACCGTGACGAGAGACATCAAGCTGGTGCTCCGTGGGCAGCTGCAGTCCATCATAGTGATGGCCGAGACCTCGAACATCGAACCCTCCAAGACGGACGTCTCCCAGACCGTGGAGCAGCGCCGCATCGACAACCTCCCCATTAACGGCCGCAGCTACATCAATTTCACTCTGACCAACTCGCAAACCACGCGAGACGTTTCGCCCACCATCGGCCCCGCGCCGAATAGCGGTTTGAGCATCGGTGGGGCGCGAGCCCGTGGAACCATGGTGAGCGTTGACGGCGCGGATGCCGTCGATAACTCCATCAACGCCATTCGCTCGACCCTCTCTCAAGAGGGCATTCAAGAGTTTCAGCTCATTCTGAGCAATTACAACGCCGAGTACGGCCGCGCCAGCGGGGGCGTCATCAACATCGTGAGCAAGGGCGGCACCAACGAATTTCATGGAAACGCCTTCGGGTACTTCCGCAACAAGGCCTTTCAGGCGCGCAATGCCTTTTCCGGCCAGGTCAATCCGATAACCGGAGCGCTGGATCCCGTTAAGCAGGCCTACACGCGAACACAGAGCGGCCTCACGTTCGGCGGCCCGATCAAGAAGGACAAAACTTTTGTCTTCTTCTCTTACGAATACACGCAGCGCGAAGAGACCGGTTTCTCGAGCATCGGCAAGAACAATTTCAATATGCGGGCTGTGACGCTTCCGACGCCCAACGGTCCGCTGACGGTACAATTGGACGCGGGGAAGGGTGGACAAGCAGACACGGTCGAGGCACTGCTCGGTTCAGGAAACGCTCAACTGCAAGGTCTCGCGGTGCAATACGGCGTTTTTATGGGCTCAGCTTCAAGCGTCGCACTCAATGGCTTCGATTTCGGCGCTGTCGCCAATGGGTTCTATCAAGCCAACGGTATTCCTCTAACAGCTACGCCGGGCCGTCAATTCCCCATTCCCGTAACGTGCCCTGCGGGCCAACCTGTCAACAACGGCGCCACTTGCTCTAACTTCGGCGTGTATGTTGCGCCACTCCCCGCTTCTTTTGCCGCTCTCAATGGCAATAACGTTCGCGGCAATTACCCGGTCATGGAGAAAACTAGTTTGTGGTCTGCCCGCCTCGACCATCATTGGAACAATCGAAACAATTCATTCCTCCGCGTGGGCGTTTCACCCTCTCTTCTCACCGGCCTTCCGTCCACGTCGCAGAATCAGGTCTTCGGTGAGAATTCCGGTACACGCGCGGGCCTGAGTCAAACCCGCGACCTCAACTTCACTTTTCAGCATGACACCATCGTCAGCGATAATGCCTTTAATGAGTTTCGCACG
>Ga0209160_1001276_pt1 | contig 21141 bp, 20 predicted proteins | sample GraSoiAngelo_153_FD_186167 | JGI IMG/M metagenome (GOLD analysis project Ga0209160, IMG submission 186167) | Grasslands soil microbial communities from the Angelo Coastal Reserve, California, USA - 14_1009_12_40cm (SPAdes) (version 2) | ecosystem: Environmental > Terrestrial > Soil > Grasslands ... | reverse complement strand
CAGCTAAGTTGGATTGACTACCAAGAGTAGTGTATGATATCCAATATTCAACAGATATGAAGTGAATATTTGAGAATGGTCCAATAGTCCCCGTGTTATAGGTGTGCGGGGTTGCCGAAGTACTCGCCAGGACATTTGTGGTATTATCCCAGTTCTTGAATAGAAAATTACAGGACCCTAGGCTGTTAGTGGTGCAATTCCATACTGTAATCCAAAGATTCCCAACAGGGTTCCCACCTATGGTATTTACGTTAGTTGTAAGGTCAAAAGTCCAAGTTCCAGACTGAATAGTTGATCCTCCCAAATCTGTACTATAGACCCACGAATATCCAGAGACTGAAGATGTGAAAGGAGTACCCGTGGTAGTCGTCCCAGGCATATCCGGTTCAATCTGGTATGTTCCAAGGGTAGTCTTTCCAAGATGTTGAGTTGTAGTAGTGTCAGCCGCGCCCGTAGATGTGAGAAGATTTTCACATTTACCGCTACAAGCTCCGACGACTGAATTGCCAAGGTAGAAGGTGTGAACGTTGTTAGTCGCATGACCAACAGGCACACTTACCACTACAACGATTGCAAGAATCAGCATCGTAGTCAATGAGACTTTTCGCGCTTCGACTCTCCTCCAAAGAAAGTGGGCTGACGCTTACGAAGCCTGGCACTCGGCAATCAAGGCCATGTCCATAGGATACTCCGGGTAATCTGAATCGCGTCGCCCACTAGGAGAGTGATGGGAGAGAAAGTTGCAGCAGCAACCAATGTGGGTCTCACGGGGCCTGCCTTCTTTGAGAGTGAAGGGTGCTGAAGGCGAATACACATGTTGTAACACGTGATGTTTGGCCTTCGGAACTGGCTAGACAAAGCAATGGCTTAGCCTAGGAGAAATCATGATCGAGAAACTGGATCGGAGGGTCCCCTCTGGTCGGACGGCCGCGGAACCTTGGAATCCTTCGAGCTTATGGTCGAGAGGATCGTCTCAAGAGAAGTTCTTGACCCTCGTAGAAATCCTACAGTCCAACTTGACCTCTAAACCAAGAATGGATTCGGCGATTCTCGATACCCTCGCGTGCATCAAGGGGTCATCTTGAAGCCCTTGAATTGCTAGATAGTGACAAGCAACGCTACAATGGTCAAGGGATTCCGAAAGCGCTGGAGAACATAAACACCGTTCTTGGTCCCAAGACGATGGGACTGGACTCAGGAGACCAAAGAAATTGCATACTGCTCGTTGAGTTGGACGGGGCGCAGAAATCCATTATGTTTTAAGGCATGCCCTGAGGGCTAAAGTTAGCGAGGCAGCAAGACCCACGTGATTCCGACCTTGGGTAAGTACCGAACTTGCGCGTTATACCGTAGTCATAGTATCGGTTGCTGTATGTTACTCGGAGATTAAAACATCCGAGTTTCTGGTTTAGCCTTCTTCAGTGGGGTGCGTGACACGCCTTAGGTCCAGCTCCAGGCTATGGTCCACGTTATCGTAATCGTGTCAGCTGAGTTGAGACTGATGGCCGTGAAAGTAGCGGCGGCGAGGTTAACTCTGTTGGCGGAGCCGTTCGCTTGCTGGTTGACCAAGCAACTCTGGGCGACTGATTGTGTGGCGGTAGCAGTGAAAGTCTTTACGATCGTCGAAGATGCGCCAGTACCACCAGAGATGTCCGTTACGGTGCCCGCGGCTGCCGTAAATCCGTTAGCGGTAAGCTCTGCACCGTTCTGACCACCAGTACCACCTGCGACACCACAGTCACCACTTGTCGCTGCGGTAGTTAGGCCTGTAGACGACTGAGTGGCGAGAGGAGCGGTGGCACTGGCTGACATGGCAATCCAGTTGAAGCTACAAGCCGCCCCTATTGGAGCGCAGCTAGGGCTAGTGACGCCTTTCTCGACCACCTGCTCGACATATAGCGCACCAGTGTTGAAGATCACATTGTGGGTTGATTGGCATTGAGAAGTGCCACCAGCAGGAGTGTAACACTCCTGGAAGTTCGCGTTCAGCATTTGGTAGTAGTGTTTGTTGCCCCATGGATTCCAATTCCCAGTAGCTACGTAACCACCAAGAATGAAACTTGTGACCACCAGAGTCGTCGCCAAGAGACCGATAGCACCCTTCTTCTTTGTCCATTCTATCTTGAGAAATTTCATGCTGTTATTCTCACCTCCAAATCCAAGACTGACTGGAAGCGAAAAGCACAATGACGCCCATCTTCTACTTCGCGTTACCTCTTCAAAGCTGGAGTAGTACTAGCCCGAAGATGCAGAGGGCTTTTCTTTCGTCCTAGATTCCTCCCACTCTTCTCCTTTCGTGGAAGGCAGATTCAATGTCAAGCCTATTCCCGGAACCTCTAGTGACGTGGATATTGGACCCGTCGGCAATGACCCTCGCCTTCCCAGAGTGTTGTTGACGCTCTTGGACGCTTTACGTAGGAACCAAAACATGCTGATTCCGACGACGCCTGCAACTGTCAGCGTCATCATTGCGACAGGCGTGAAGCTTACTCCTCCTGACGCTGTAGAGCCTGACCCAGCGGTGACCCCACTTGTGTTACCCACGTCAAGCATTTTCTCATAGATCATACTGGCATAGACCAGTGCGCTCGCGGTCGCTATGATTAGTGTCGTGAGTATGAGTATCCCTATCCGCAGAGCCTTCTTATGACGAAGCTGGTCTAAGATCTCCTCAGGATTTGTCATAGGCTAATTTTCACTTCCCGTCTTCCCCTCTCCTTCACGTGATTCCTCCCACACCAGTCTTTGCCCGGTGGGCAGAGCCAAAGTCGGAAATCCCGGAGGAACGCTAGGAAGGATTGGTGCTTCCGACTCCGATGTCGAGACGTCCATATCCGTTCTAGGTGGCAACTGAGGGCCACTTGACCCAACCTTAGGCAGGCCGATGTGTTTTGCCGCCTGCTTCAGGAATCCTACGATGCTCAGTGCGCTGAAGAGAACTGCGATTACGAGGATCGAAATACCGCCGAACGCAGTAGACACGTCACCACCAGTGCTTAGAAACGAAATGACGAAGAAAGCAGAAACCATCATAGTTGGAACTGTAACCGTCCCCACGAATGTGGTTGCTAGTGCCGTCTTGCGTCTGACGATGCCGAGGTAGGCGTTGAGCCCAAGGACGGCGAAGATCGCCGTTGACAGATAGACGAAGCTGACCCAGAAACGTGTTGGGTCTGCCGGGTTCTTGGTGAACACTCCGCTATTGACGAACCCTCGGCTGAGGATTAGCTGTCCGAATCCAAGTAGGGCTGCGCCTTGGAAGAGATATTGTGCTGTGGACGGTAGTTCGTCGTCGAGAAGGGCGGTGAGGAGGCTCAAGGCTAGAAAAATACCGATTCCCAGCAACACGAAGAACTCGGGTAGTAGCCCCATTTGTCCGCTAGCTCTTTCCCGGTTTTAGTTGTCCGCGGAGATGCGGGTTCGTTCGCGAATTGAATAGACGAGTCTTTGGCCCGTTTCTGATTCTTCGATGGTCAGATCGAGTATGCTCCTGTCCTCAATTTCGAGGAGCCGTGCAAGGTCCTTTGGAATCAACAAATACTTGCTTCCCTTGATCTTTGTGGGGGTTAGTTGAATCGCCATTTTTTCTACCAACCAGAGGGATGATTACAACTTAGCCCAAGCCTAGCCATAATCAGGGCGTAACTGTGAGGTTACCTTCACAGTCACAGATTTCCTGACTCCGAAGCTATGGGAAAAATGATATGGAACTGTTAAGGCAACTCTTGTTCAATTCCCAGATCGTCCAAGAATCATGAGAGGGTGTCAAGTGTAGGTTGTCGTCTCGGGGCTCACCGGGAACAGACTGACGCACATCCTCCGTGCGGTTTTGGTGCCCTTAAATATGACATACGTCATGCCGCTGTTGTCGAACTACAGAAAAAGACGAGACTAAGATCGTTTGGAACCTAAGTGAGAAAGTGAGAAGGATCCGGATTTGAGCCAGCTAGAAATCAAAGACCTACACGCCTCCATTGAAGGAAAAGAGATACTGAAAGGGGTCGATTTTCAAGTCAAACAGGGCGAGATACACGCGGTCATGGGACCGAACGGCTCTGGAAAGAGCACCCTGGCCTCCACAATAATGGGACACCCGAAATACAAAGTGACGAAAGGCGATATCAGCTTCGACGGACAAACACTGCTAAACCTAGCGCCAGACGCAAGAGCCAGGAAAGGAGTCTTCCTCGCATTCCAGTACCCCTACGAGGTCCCAGGAGTATCACTCTCCACCTTCCTTCGAACGGCCTACAACTCGGTCCGACAGGGAGGAAAGAGAGGGGACCTGGGCCAAGAAATGGTTTCAGTTCTCGAATTTCGGAAACTCTTGAAGGAAAAGCTCAAGCTCTTGGACATGGACGACTCCTTCGCAACCCGGTATCTGAATGAAGGGTTTTCGGGGGGAGAGAAGAAGCGGTGCGAAATACTCCAACTAGCCGTTTTACAGCCAAAAATAGCCGTTCTGGACGAAACAGACTCCGGACTGGACATAGATTCCGTGAAAATCGTTGCCGAAGGCGTGAACAAGCTGGTAGGCCCCGAAATGGGCGTCATGATCATCACACACTACCAGAGAATCCTCCGTTACATCAAACCCAACCACGTACACATCCTCCTCGACGGGAGAATGGTAAAGTCGGGAGGACCTGAACTCGCGGACGTTCTGGAGGCAAGAGGTTACGATTGGGTTAAAAAGGAAGCCCTGAACTAGGACTAGGTAGAGAACATGGCAATCAGTATAACCGAAAAGGCAGCGGTCAAGGTCCAAGACTACCTGAAACAAGTCAGCGACCCGTCCCTCGCCCTACGTATCTTCGTCAAGGCTGGAGGCTGTGCGGGATACCAGTTCGGTTTGAAACTGGACAAAACCAGCGACAGCGACGTCGTCGAACACAAGAACGGGGTCAACATCGTAGCCGACCCAAAGAGCGCAGACCTTCTCGGAGACGCCGAGATCGACTATGTTGAAACGGAGATGGGCGGCGGCTTCAAGTTCAACTTCCCTGAAAGCTACCTCACCTGCGGTTGCGGACACAGTTTCGTACCGAAAGGCAAGGAACAGGCTACCGGGGCTCGCAGTCCCGAAGAGCACCACGCCCACTACTAAGCCTCCACTAACTTTTCCCGGACAGCTTGCCCAGAGCACTGTCAGGGGACAGGCTACGCAAAAACAGGCGACAGCATACATTCACGGGAAGAAACCGTACGATGTCGAAAAGGTCAGACGCGATTTTCCAATTCTCAACCGCCTGATCAATGGAAAGCCACTAACATATCTTGACAGCGCGGCCACCTCCCAGAAACCTAGAGAAGTTATCGATGAACTGACCCGTTTTTACAGCGAGTATAACGCGAACGTTCACCGTGGAGTCTACAAGATCAGTGAAGAGGCAACTGCCGCCTATGAGGAGGCACGAGCCAAGATTGCTCGGCTGATAAACGCAAACAGTCCGAACGAGATCATTTTCGTTCGCGGGACAACAGAGGCAATCAACCTAGTCGCCAAATCATGGGGCACCGCGAACGTTGGCATCGGAGACGGAATCATTCTAACCGAGATGGAGCACCACAGTAACATTGTCCCATGGCAACTAATCGCCAAGGAGAGGGGGGCCCATCTGAAGTACGTGGGGTTGACCGATGACGGCCATCTCGTCCATGACGACTTTCACCAGCACCTGGAGTCAGGTGGAATCAAACTCGTCACTATGACTCACGTGTCGAATGTTCTCGGGATGATTAATCCGGTACGTGAGTATATCCGCGAAGCCCACAGCAAGGGCTGTCGAGTCCTTGTCGATGCTGCCCAGTCTGTCCCTCACATGCCCGTGGATGTCCAGGACCTTGATTGTGACTTTCTCGCCTTTTCAGGTCACAAGATGTGCGGGCCAACGGGCATCGGAGTGCTTTACGCGAAGAAGTCGATACTCGAAGAAATGCCTCCTTATCATGGAGGTGGCGAAATGATCCGGGAAGTCCACCTTTACGAATCAACATGGAAGGACCCTCCGTACAAGTTTGAAGCGGGAACCACCAACATAGCGGGAGCAATTGGCTTAGGGAAGGCGGTAGAATATGTGTCAGGATTGGGACTACGTAACATACAAGCGCATGAACAAGAATTGACCGAATACGCTCATGACAGACTTGGGAAAATCAAGGGCCTCAGAATCTATGGTCCCGAGAATCCGAGGACGAAAGCGGGAGTGATAAGTTTCAATTTGGGAGATGTCCATGCTCACGACATGGCGACCCTTCTAGATGAAGATGGAATTGCAGTGCGATCTGGCCACCACTGCGCACAGCCATTGATGGACCGACTAGGTGTCTCCTCTACTACCAGGGCAAGTGTCTACGTCTACAATACTGAAGACGAGATTGATCGACTAGTAGAATCCGTAGAGAGAGCGGGAAGAGTATTCAAAGTATGAGTTCCATCTATTCCGAAATAATTCTCGATTACTACCGGTATCCCAGAAACAAGGGGAGCTTACCCCATGCTCAGATCCATGCACGAGACTCGAACCCGCTATGCGGAGACGTAGTCGAGATGCAACTTGAGATAGATGAAAAGAACACTGTGAAAGATGTGAAGTTCAATGGGCAAGGCTGTGCGATAAGCCAAGCATCAGCCTCCATGCTAACTGAACTCGTAAAGGGAAGAACTGTCGATGATGTCCGCAAGATCTCCAAGGAAGACGTTCTCTCATTGATCGGTGGACAGCTTACAGCGGTGAGACTAAAATGCGCACTATTGTCCCTAAAGGTGTTGAAGACAGGAGTCTACAACTACATCGGCTCCACCGATGCTACGAAGGAAGAACTGTCAAGCCTCTAGTCTTTTGAAAGAATGATGGGCGATATGCTTACCCGCCACTGGTGTCGCCCTCTTTCTCGTTCCTCTGCTGCTTCAGTTGCTCCTGTACTTTCTTGAAGAAATCCTGGTTCTCGACCTTCTTTGCCTCCGCGTGGATAGCTTCAAGATCCACCTTCAACACCCTTCTCAGAACTCTTCGCCGCCCAAAGACTATCCAAGAAACTAGAACTGCGAGCCCGCCAAGTAGCGCTATTACCAGAACAAGAAGATAGCTGAACGTTAAACTCTGTTGTGGTCCAGAGGGCATATTGACGAGAGTCGAGGTTGACCCTTGTCCCATGTTTCCGTAAATATCCGTAGCGTTGACTTGAATTTGCCAGATTCCAGCGGGATTGGTTGCGTTGACCGTGTAGCTGCCGACCCACTTGCCTCGGCTCTGGTCATAGAACAATGGTAGCGGGCTGCCAATTTGGCTCGAACCTCGGTACGTTGTGGCGGTGACTGTTCCGCTTGTGAAGTTGTACCCTCCAGGAGTGACTACTGATGTGTAGATCACCACAATGCCTCCGATGGTATAGTTGTTGCTATTGGTAATGACGGAAACAATGAGAACCGCTGGTGATACTGTAAACGGCTTGAGAACGCTTGAGATTGGCCCCTTGTTCCCATAACCATCGTCGAAGCTGTTAACCTCGACCGTAGCGACCCAAGGACCGACCTGGCTACTAAGAGGGATCTGGAATGTTCCGTGAAAAGCATTCGAACCCGAGCTGTAAGTCATTGCCACATAATGCGATGTCGAGCCATCGCTCTCGACTAGACGTAGATTCACGGAACCTGTTTTCACCGTTGCGCTGTTTGGATACGAGGCTGAGAAACGAAAATCTTCCGTCTGAGACGTCTGTAATAGACTCCGGCTTACGGTCAACGAAGAAATGGTCACATTAGTCGCCATGACACTGAACGACTGGAGGTCTGGCGGAGTTTTCACCGGAGTCCCAGTTAGGGTTACAGTATAGTCACCAACCGGGAGCGAGACGGGTATCGGCCAAGCGTACGAGATGAGCCCAGTGGCATCGGCCGTCTTGTTCAGCGGAAAGCCAGTGACCAGGCCACTCGAGCCAGCGATTTTGAGAGTGACATTTCCCCCGGGTAAATAATATACAGCCTTGATAGAAACAGGAAGAAGCCGCTGGTAACTGAGACTATCTGTGAGCCCTACTTGAAACTGAACAGGCGTCCCAACACCCGTCGACCCCACCAACGGTGGCTGAGTCTGATTGACCCACACCGCATAAACACCCGTGTATGCTAGGCTCGCACCGGAACCGAATTTACCAGGGTAGGCAACGCTCTCCACAAACGACGCTGCGTGAGGCGCATTGGTTGAGTTGGCGGCTTGATGGACGCTCCCGGATGGATCCTTTACAGTCCAAGTAAAAGCATAGTTTGCGACCGTGTTGGCATTGGACACGTTTAGGATGAGCAGAACCCTCGCCGTGTTACTCTCCTGCAATCGTGCAGCTGACGTCGATAAATTGTATGTCTCGCCCAAAGCGTGGACAGGAAAGCTCAACATAGTGACGAACAGAAGCGCTGCTAGTAGTGGAAGTAGGACGCATCGTCTTAGCTGCGACAAGAATTTCCCTCTATCCCATATTTCGCCTCGTTCTGGCCTGTCCACATCGAAACCGTTCGGTAATTGATGTGGGAATTAGGGCGAGTTGACTAAAGGGCGATGTAACTTGAAACCGCGTGAGAGGGTAAGAACGAAAGTGAAGGCACTCTGCGGTAAGAAGGGTCGCTGTGAGCTTGCTGCAGCCTCAGGCTACTTCGACAAAGATATCTCCGTTAGCTACCTTTACCTGATGCTTGCCCAGCGGTCTCTCCGCAGGCGGATTAACGGCTTCTCCCGTCAGTAGATTGAACTGTGACAAGTGCAGTGCACATGTGACGTTGTCCCCGGTGAGAAACCCCATTGACAGGTCGTACTCCTCGTGAGTACAGGTTCCGTCCCACGCGTGGATTGTCCCGTCCAAGTTGACTACGAGGATCCTCTTGCCCTCGTGTTCGATTCCCTTCATCGATCCCGGGGGAAGCTCGGAAACGGAACATACTTTGATGAGAGTTCCCAAGAGAGTCGCTACCGATACTTGTAGTGTCTCTCGAACAGATCGGCGGAGACGTTTTCTTTCTCCGGCTCCTCTTCAAATTCCGGGAGCTGTTCAGGACTTGGAGGAATTTGTCCTCCCCTTCCCAGCCACTTCTCTTCAATGAGGTACTGTATTGCAGCTCTCACCGTTCTGAGCGGTATGCGTTGGACGGCGGGGTGCAGGAACCCGATAATGATCATCCTCTGGGCTTCGCTCTGCGTCAAGCCTCGAGACATGAGATAGAAAATCTGTTCCTCGTCCACCTGGCTCACGGAGCCCGAATGAGTGGCCTTCACCTCATTCGTCATGATCTCGAGCCCTGGTATCGCATCCGCTCTAGCCTTCTTGCTAAAGATCATTGCGTGTTCAGCAAGATATGAGTTAGAATTCTTCGCCCCTTCCTCGATTCTTATCATACCCTTGAATATGGTACGCGCGGAATCTCTCAACACTCCGCGTGCTAGCACGTGTCCAGTTGTGTTGGTGGATCTGTGCGTAAGATCGGTGACTGCGTCAACTCGCTGTGACTCTGAGCCAAAGACGATTTCGACATCCTCCGCAGCGGCACCCGGCCCGTTTAGGACGCTCTCCACTCGGGAGCGGGTGGTTCCTCCACCGATGTGTCCCACGGTCCAGTTCATGCGAGCGTCCTTTTGAGCGACGCATCGTCTGTTGAGCGTTGAATGAACGTCGCCTTCGAAGTTCTGTAGGCTGGCGAAGTTGACCTCCGCATCATCGCCGACGTAGACTTCCGTTACCTCGCTGTAAAGGGCGGGACCCTGTTGGCCGGAGTCAAGCTTTGAGTAGGCTTCCTGTAGAAAGTTCAGTTTGCTGTTTTCTTCGGCTATGATGATGTTGTGCGTGAATGCTGCTTGGTGGCGACTCTTGAGGAGGACGATGTTTCGGAAGGGGATTTTGATGTTGAGCCCTTTCGGGACATACAGGAATGTGCCTGCGGTGAAGAACGCGTTGTTTAGAGCTGCAAACTTGTCGTCGTCAGGAGGAATCGCCTTCGTAAAATGGCTCCGAGCCAGTTCTGGGTTATTGGCAAGGGCTGAGTGAATGCTTGAGAATATGATTCCCTCTTTCTCAAGGGTCCCGTGGACTTCGGCGCGGACCATCTGAGAATCGACCTGGAGAGACAGAGTCGGCTCGTCCCTCTCCCTGACGAGATGGGCAATCTCGTGCGGTATCGATTTGATGTGAGAGGGCAAACCAGGTTCGAACGAATCCAGCGTAAGCCCGGATAGAATGTCGACGTACTTCGTATAGAGGGTTGATTTTTCGAGGGGCAGTTTGTTGAAGTAGTCGAGTGCGACAAATCTTCCTCTGCTGAGTTCTTGCGGTTCGGAGAAGGATGCTGAGACTTCTTTTATCATGCTTTCTGTAGGGCTGGCGAGCGATTTGCCCATGGCTGGCTCACTGTGTAGAATGCTGGGCCCGTTAGAAGGTTTGGTTTCTTCGGTGCCTAGCCGACGGCGCCTTCCATTTCCATCTCGATCAGTCGGTTAAACTCGACCGCGTATTCCATTGGGAGTACTCTGGTGAACGGCTCCATGAATCCGGTGACGATCATGCTTAGAGCCTGGGTTTCTGTCAAGCCTCTGGACATGAGATAGAACAACTGGTCCTCGTTGATCCGGCCAACTGTTGCTTCGTGGGTTATTGTCGCGTCGTCCTCGTTGACTTCCATGTAGGGGTAGGTTGATGTTTTTGATTGCGCGTCCATTAACAGGGCGTCGCATCGAACGCTGGATTTTACTCCGACTGCTCCCTTGGCCACATGCACTAGTCCTCGGTAGGTGGTTAGTCCTCCGTCTTTGCTGACGGATTTGGCTGTGATTCTCGAGCTGGTGTACGGAGCGAGGTGGACGGCCTTTGCTCCCGTGTCCTGATGGCGGTCTTTGCCCGCGAATGCTACTGAGACTATCTCTGCTTTCGCCCTTGGTCCGACGAGATAGACGGAAGGATACTTCATCGTAAGTTTGCTGCCGACGTTCGCGTCGATCCATTCGACGCTGGCGTCTTCGTAGGCGTAAGCTCGCTTGGTGACGAGATTGTAGACGTCAGACGACCAGTTCTGGAGAGTTGTATAGCGGACCCGGGCTCCCTTCTTCGCGATTATCTCCACGACCGCGGAGTGGAGGGAGTCTGTGGAATAGACAGGGGCTGTACAGCCTTCGATGTACTGCACGTCTGCGTAGTCGTCTGCGATGATCAGGGTTCTCTCGAACTGTCCCATGTTTGCAGCGTTGATTCTGAAGTATGCCTGTAGTGGGAGGTCGACTTTGACGCCTTGGGGAATGTAGATGAAGCTGCCGCCGCTCCAGACAGCACTGTTGAGCGCGGCCATCTTGTTATCTTCCGGCGGAATGATTGTTCCGAAATATTTCTTGACGATCTCCGGATGTAGTTTGAGGGCGGTATCGGTGTCGCAGAAGATTACACCCTTATCCTCCAAGTGTTTCAGAAGGCTGTGATAGACAACTTCCGATTCGTATTGAGCGCCTACCCCTGCCAGGAACTTTTTCTCGGCCTCAGGTATGCCTAGCCTGTCGAAAGTCTTTTTGATCTTCTCGGGGACATCGTCCCAGCTCTTCTCGACCTTGTCGGTGGGTTTTAGGTAGTAGTAGATGTCGTTGAAGTCGATATGTGAGAGATTACCGCCCCAGGTGGGCATGGGCCTCTGGATGAAATGTTCGTAGGCTCGTAGCCTGAATTTCTTCATCCATTCAGGCTCTTTCTTCATATCAGAAATTTGCTCGACGGTCTGGCGAGAGAGTCCTCTCTCGGACTTGAAGATGGGCTTCTCAGTATCTTTGAAGTCGTACTTTGCATAATCTAGGTCTAGGTAACTCTTGTTAGCCATCGTTTCTTGCTCTCTTTATGACGTATGTTATACCTAGACCCCTCGCTATTTACGGGTTCCGTCTCATTCCTCACGAACCCGTTGAAGGCCTGGTGACAAAGCGGGGGATGACTATTCTAAGGTCTTCCGTTCCTCGGGACGCGCTTGAAATCGGGGTCCGAAATCGGTACCCTGTCCCCTTCTCGAACGATTTTCACTGAGCACGATTCGGTTTCCGACCGGTCCTAGCGCGTTTCGATGTGTTTTTCAGGCTGGTTTTGACCGTGCGCGGAAGATAGTCGGTTTTGTAATACTTGCACCTGTCGTTTAGAGGACACTCAGAGCACTGTGGACCGATCGGCCGGCAGACAAGTTGTCCGAACTTTACGAAGACCTCGTTCAAGGGCAACCAGTCCTTCCGATCCGCTAGCCGGGTAAGCTCCATCTCAGTCTCCTCAGGCGTCTTCGTCTCGACCACGCCGATCCTGTTGAAAATCCTATGAACGTGAGTATCAACAGGAATTGCGGGCGTCTTGAACCCGTAGACGAAGACACAGTTAGCCGTCTTGCGCCCAACTGATGGAAGCTCAAGCAACTTGTCCATATCTTCAGGGACAATACCGCCATACTTGGCGAGTAGGATCTTAGAGATCTTCTTGACAGTCCGTGCTTTCGTGTTGTAGAAGCCTACTGGCTTGATGAGTCGCGCGACGGTCCTACTATTTGCAGCGGCCAGGCTCTTGACATTGGGGAACCGGGCGAAGAGCCTGGATGACGCGAGGGCTGTAACAGGGTCCTTGGTTCGGTGAGATAGCACGGTCGCGATCAGGACCCGGAATGGATCGCCGTCGGTCGAGTCGCTAATCTCCTGCAAGGCTGTTGGATCGTCCTTCCTCGCCCGTTCGACCGCTCCCGCTGCATCTTGGATGATTCTGTGAATCGTGCCGGCTGATTGTAGATCAACCAGTGTTTTCATTTTGCCAGCTTTCGAACCATTTCCAAGTTACCCTTATCATCACGACGTTCATCCTCAGGCGTTTCCAAGATCCAGGGCAGATCCCTTATGGCCTGGTGGTGTAGAATCGCCTTGAACCCCTTCGCCCCGATGTAGCCCATACCGATGTGCTCATGGCGATCAAGTCCGGACCCTTGGCCGCCTCGGGAATCGTTTAGATGTACAACTTTCAACTTGTCAAATCCGACATCTTTGTCGAAACTAGCTAGGGTCTGGTCCACGCCCTTCTCGGTGTGAAGATCCATCCCGGCGGCGTAGGCGTGGCAAGTGTCTAGACAAACGCCAAGTCGTTCCCGCTTTTTCACTCCGTTTACGATCTCTCGAACGTCGGGAAAGTTAGAGCCCATGCTGTTCCTCTGCCCTGCCATGTTTTCCAGAAGTATCCAGGGATCTTTCTTGACGCGTTTGACAGCCATGTTGAGCGCGTCGGTGAGTCTTTGCAGGCCGACATCTCTCCCCATCCCCAAGTGGCTTCCAAGGTGTATGACGAGGTAGGGTATTCCCAGAGTCCCACACCTGTCTACTTCGGCCAAGAGTGTCGCTGTGGACTTTTCGTAGAGCTCGTCCTCTGGACAGGATAAATTCGGAAGGTAAGGCATGTGGTCGACGACGGGTCCCAGATTGGACTGGGTTAGTTTTTCCTTGAAACTCTTGACCTCGTCAGGGTCTAGTTCGGCGAATTTCCAGCCGCGAGGGTTCCGCGTGAACACCTGGAATGTGTCGCAGCCTTCTTCTTTGGCCCGATCGACCGCCTGGTCGATAGAACCTGAAATGGAGACGTGTACTCCGACCTTCAAACCTGGACTCTACCAGCTCTCGCCCTGTCGGGCGGGTCCGGTGGTAGATAGCTTTGGCTCCGAGAACTATTCCAACGATCCAGATGCAGGAATAAGATAGAGGAGGAAGCGTTGGGATTGTTTCTGCTGCTGGCTAGAACGCGGGCCTTGTATGCCGGTTCTCGTAGAGGATCTTGCGCTCGTACACGCCCATGAACCAGTAGAGTCCTACGACGAGCACTAGTCCAATGATGAACACGATATTGTTGGCGTTTGCGCCAAGTCCGTTGTAGATCCATTGTCTCGTGGAGTCACCGAATTCAAGTGTCCAAAGGAGGGTGGCCAGTAGAGCCGCTGGGAGGGCGAGCCTGAAGGTCCTGAGCAGGAGAAGCTCATTTTTCGCAGTTGCCATTTTCTACATCTAGAGTGAGTGTTACACGGTCAGGGATTTCATAGCGGTTTTGCAGAACTCTAAGGCTCATCTCTCCATGCACCCACGCGGCCTCGGGTCGTTTCGAACACGCAAAGTATCACGTTCATGGAAATAATCCACAGCGTCTCTCAGAAAAATAGATGGATTAGTGTAGCATTTGAAACGCATGGTTGACTCTGTCCCAAAAGCATTGCCAGAACCACCGCAAGGTCCTGCCGAGAGGCATTTGCAAACTAACACTAACGGTACACCTCTTGGCCCACATAGTTTGTCTTGTTCGTGTCAACAACCTGGGTGAAATAGGGAATTCAGTCTGTCAGCGTAACGGACCCATGATTCCCTAAGACGCCAGAAAAAAGGGCGAAAGATGTCTTATCTTCATTCGCTCCTACGCGTCTTAGCCTGATGCCAATGGACGAGATCGTCCGAACTCTCATGCATGGTGGCGATTTGGAGAACTTTCCCGCCGAAATCGCGAACGGGTTGATCACGGGGCGCTTGCGCATCGATCCCGACAAACGGTGGAACGACTCACCTACCTTCAAAGAAATGGTCGACATTGCTCTCGAATTCCACGGAACGCTGTCAGGATATGCAGAACCCGAAGGGATTGCCTTTCACACCGTCACTATCAAAGCAGACGCCCCTACCATCGAACGCCTGAAAGAGCGCCTAGGTGAACGCTACCCTGACGAAATCACAGAGGTTTCGCCTGGAGTCTGGAATCTGTGGTGGGACTAGTGTAATAGATGGGATCCTGTTGATTGAATCGAATCCCAAGGGTGGGCCTAAACTTACATATTCCTCGCCAAGACCCGGTTCCCGCGTGGCCGCCGTAGCGTAGCTTGGTAGCGCAGAGGCCTGAAAGACGTGTCGAAACGCCTTGGCCTATGGAGTCTCTAGGGCGGGTTCAAAACACCTCTGGTAGGTGGGAATATCCCGCCGGCGGCCCTCAACAATTAACAAGCATTGGCAGTTTTCGATTTAGATTTGATCCCAAACGTTTGTTGATTTGGCTTATCCCTTGGAGTATTGCTTCTCCCGTCACTCGCGGGAACCCAAACCGCATGGTCATCCTATCAACCATAGCGACTAGATCGCCGGAAGCGATAGGCTTTGAGGTCGCAAGTCTTGAGGAATATCCGCAAAGGAACGACAAGCGGTCAACGATACTTGTTCGAGGTACGCATTCGCCTAGAGCTTCGAAAACCATCATACGTGAAATATGTGACGGGTTCGAAAACCCGATTTCTCTCCTCCAAGTTTCAATGTCCTCAGAACGGTTGACTTGTAGCATCTGTTGAAGACTCGGGCTTCGGCCTTCATGAACGGACATAGTGGACCGGCAGGATGCGCTAATGCCCAGGTCAGCTCGCAGGAAGGTAGCTAGTTGTTCTATCACAAGACTCGCTTTCAGCTTTATCTGAATCCGTGGATATTTGTGAGGATTGTTTCTCCCAGCGTTGTAGAATCCAAGGACGCCGTCGGTTGCTAGAAGCTCTCTTGTAAGAGGCCTCATTAGATGGGCATCATTCCGAATCGCCTCGGGAATTGAGAGGTTTCGTTTCCTCCCATTAGGAAGCCCTAGATTTTCGTGCTTGAAGAGAGCAACGGCTTTACTCTGATATCTCAGAGAGATCCAGGTCTGTTCAGGGTTGATGTAGAACCCAGGTCGGTGGAGGTCGTACGCGGCAGAGATTGTCGGCATTACCGTGCCGATCAGGTAAAGCTGATCTTCGAGTGCATGTCCCGTTACTTCATACTGATAATGGCCGTGGGGTCCTCCTCTCTTGATGGAGAGCCCGCCATCTCCGATATGGATTCCTGTTTCGGCTGCAACATTAGGAGAAAGATGGAACTCTGAGGATGCGAGCATCACAGAATCTGATTGTCATTGCCCTTTCAATCTCACAGACGGGACCGAAAGTGTTTGTTGCATTGCAAAGCCTGACAGCTCAGTTCCTCTTCAAAGGCTTTAACCGGGTAGAATATCGGGTTCGGCCGAGTGGGCCGGTAGTTCAGCCTGGTATGCTGACGAGAATGGTCAGGCCAACGAACGTCCGGTTTGCAAACCAGCATATGGTCTAGAGACCGGAAGGTCGCGGGTTCAAATCCCGCCCGGTCCACCAAAAATTTCGAAGTCGTCGGGCCCTTCCTGGGTCTCTACACGAGGGCAGGCGATAACCCGTGGCCTGTTGCTTTCTTTGTCGGAAGCGAATTACGCTACGCGACGTCCGTCTTGAAACACGGCCGCAATCAGCCTCAGTGCGCCTATACTCTCTAAGGGGTTCGCGTCGAGCAAAACTAGGTCCGCAATTTTCCCCTCCCCGATCGTCCCGCGTTCGGCTTCGCCGATTAGACTTGCTGCGCTTGAGGTGGCGGCGATGAGCGCGTCGCGTGGCTCCATTCCACATTCGACCATGAGCTCGGCTTCCCTCGCGATTCGACCATGACGGGCAGCTCCACCGCCAGCATCAGTCCCCAGCGCTATCCTAACCCCAGCTTTGATTGCGGATGTGACCGCTGCACGCGATCCCTGTCGTAGATCCTCAGCCCGCTTCTTACGAGCCTCGGGCCAATCAACTGCGCGGGCATAGTAGAGCATGGCATCCCAGACTGACATGGTCGGGACGAGGCACGTCTTGTTCTTCGCCATCGCTTCGAGATCTCCTGCTTCCAGAAACATCCCGTGCTCGAGTGAGTCAACGCCAGCGTGGGCGGCAATTTGACAGCTGGTCGGATCGTTGGCGTGACATGCGATCTTGAAACCTGCCTTATGCGCTTCTTCGACGGCTACAGCGAGCAGTTTTTTGTCGAACGGAATATCCGGCGCGTCCTGGGGGCGAGCGCCTTCGTTCCAGCCTGCTAGTGCGACCTTGATCAGGTCTGCTCCCGCCTCGAGCTCTGTCTTGATCGCGTTTCGTAGTTCGTCAACTTCTCCGAATTGTCTCGCGAAGGAAACGTATGTGCCCTGATGGGCAATCCATGTCCCGGCGGCACGAATGTTCGGGGCACGAATTTCTCCTGCTCTTGCTGCTCTTGCGAGCCTGATGCTGATCCCGTTGGGTGCGCCGACTTCTCGTGCGGTCGTAACCCCACTTCGTAAGCTGGTCTCTGCGAGTTCGATCGCACGCATTGAGATTTCGGGAAGGGGATCGGTAAATCGCGCGATCCATTCGGGCCCGCCTGGACTGCTGTAGTGAACATGACAATCCATGAGCCCGGGAATCAATGTTCGAGCCCTGCCGTCAACGACTCGAACAGTAGCCCTGTTACCCTGCCATTGGGACGCCGAGCCGATCCAATGAATTCGCCCATCACGAACCTCTATGGACATTTTGGGTTGCGCTGGCGAGCCAGTTCCATCCCAGAGCTGAACGTCGTCAACTAGGAGATGCAATTCTCAACCTCACTATCGCTCCACTTGTTTCAAGTTTTGAATATTCCTCATTCGTGGTACTCAGTATATCTGCTCGGCAGGGTGATGAGAGAACGTGCAAGAGAGGGCTGGAATCGTCTACGTCACGGCTGAAGAGATGCGTAGGATAGACGATGTCACAATTCGAGAGTTCCAAGTGGATGTCCCCATGTTGATGGAGAACGCAGGCAGAGCCACAGCGACCATGGCCCGACGGATGTTGCAAGGGACAACGATCGGAAAGCGTGTTGCCTGCCTCGTCGGAGGAGGCAACAATGGAGGAGATGGAATGGTCGCAGCGAGACACCTAGCGAACTGGGGTGCCAATGTCGAGGTGATTGTTGGCACAACGAAAGATAGAATGAAGAGCGTACCACTTGAACAACTTCACATCCTCGAAAAAATGAGAATCCCGATCCTATCAACAGACTACGCTCTGAGAGATTACGATCTGCTTATCGATGCTCTCATGGGATATGGACTTGAAGGCAACCCTCGGGACATGGTAGCGGTAATGATCAAAGACGCCAATACGAGCGGCCGTCCTATCTTGGCACTAGACGTTCCCTCAGGAATGAACGCGACGACTGGTGAGGCCTACGACCCGTGCATCAAAGCGACCTCAACCCTCACCTTAGCACTTCCGAAGACCGGGTTCCTAGCACGAGGCGCCTCGCTGTACCTAGGCGATTTGTATCTCGCTGACATCTCGATACCCGGAAAAGTTTACCAGAGTTTTGGACAACAAAACACTCTGTTCCAGAAGGACTCTCTTCTGAAGATCTAGGTAATCCGTTAATCGCCGCCAACCAGTTACGCGGCAGGATCTCTCAGCGAAGCTCGGAGGGGAACCAGTCCCCTGTCCGGTGTAGTAGCCTAGCTGTGGCGGCGCGAATGGCTATTGAGATAGTGCGTCGATTACTTGTTGCGTGTGTGCGTCAGCCTTGACGGGATCGAATACTTTCTCGACGATCCCCTTTTCATCGATGATGAAGGTAACTCGTCTCGCCATGTTGGATTTCTCGTTCAGAACGCCATAGGCCTTTGTGATGCTCTTGTCCGAATCCGCGACCAACTGGAATGGGAGGTTGAACTTTTGTGTAAAGTGTTGATGGGACACGACATTGTCAACGCTGACGCCCAAGACCTCTGCTCCCAGCTCGCGAATCTTCGCGTGTTGATCCCTGAGACCACAGGCCTCGATGGTACAGCCAGGAGTATCGTCTTTGGGATAGAAGTAGAGAACAACCTTCTTTCCCCTGTAATCATTGAGCTTCACTACATCTCCCGTAGTCAAGAGAGAGGTGAACTCAGGAGCGCGCATTCCTGCTTGGATACTCGTGGTCGCTTGCATGATCTTGTCAAAGCGACGTCGACTCTTTTATGGACATCGATCGGTCTGAGAGATAGAGAATCTGTCTGATTCTCCTTGCTCTCCAAGCCTTCTACTTGTCCGGCCCTAGGCGTTTCATGTGTCGAAGAGATCCGATCAGAGAACGCGATAGGTACTGGATTTTCATTGAAAGAGTTCTGCGGAAAATCTGCTGAACTCACAAACTTTTTTTTCGCGAATAACCCACTTTCTGCGCAGTCCCGGAGGAGTTGCAACCCCTCACATTACGTCTCATCGGAAAGAAGGATGGCTTTCTACCCTGAAAGGTATCCAAACAAGAGCAATTGATGATTTTCCGGTTGACATGAAACACTAGTTTAAAATACATAGCACCTCGAAAACAGGTTGTTTTAGGGAAGACCGGTCGGAAGAGAGACCTAATCCTAACTAAAGCAAAGTGTGTTTGAGGAATAGATGAATGGCTAGAATAGTGCTCACAGCAGACTCAACCCAAATGAGCGAATACTGGGGTATCCCCCTGCTCCCATTCTTCAGCTGTGCCCCTGCCGAGAAAGTTCCTCGAATCGTATTCGACTTCCTCTCTCCCCAAGTCAAACACAACAACGGGGTCGCACAGATGGCGCCCTACGGGCTTAGAAAGCTGGAAGCCTCCATTCTAAGGACGTACAAGCCCGAGGAGGTAGTGGTCGCCCATCCTGACCATGTATCCAAGTTCGTTAACGAAGACACCCGGATCATCGGAATATCAACGATGGATCCGTTGGGACTAGGACCCGTTAGCATGATGTTCACTGACGGAGGCCAATTGACTGCGTATACAAAGAGGAAATTCCTTGAGCTGGTCTACGAGGTCAACCGAGCGAGAAAACGGTTCCCCAAGGCAAAACTCGTCCTTGGCGGGTCAGGCGCTTGGCAGATGGAAACCAAGGACGAGCAGACGAGGGCCCTTGGAGTCAACCATACCGTGATCGGAGAGTGCGACCATGTCATACAAGATATCTACAATGACATAGAATTCAACGGCGCACCAGAATTCATCCATATTCCCCGCGGACCGAAGTTAGAACAGATCCCGGACATAGTTGGAGCCTCAACTCATGGGCTTGTCGAGGTTATGAGAGGTTGCGGCCGCAATTGCCAATTCTGCGAGCCAAACCTGCGCACGGCAAAATACTACCCCGCGGACAAGATTGAGAGAGAGATCGCGGTCAACAGGAAGATTGGAAACCCCAACGTCTGGATTCATAGTGAGGATATTTTCCTCTACAAGCTCGAGGACAAGAACGGGTTCATGCCTAACCACGAGGCGGTAGTGGACCTCTTCAAGACAGTGATGACCCAAGGGGGGATCACTTACGCCAACCCGACCCATGGTACAACAGCGCCGGCGGCAGCGGATCCAGAACTCATCAAGGAAATATCTGATACAGTTCGTGCGAAGGATGACAAGTACATCGGCATCCAGTCGGGACTTGAGACCGGCTCCACTGAGCTCATCCGCAAGTATATGCCTTTGAAGGTGAAACCCTTCAGCCCGAGCGAATGGCAAGAAGTCATCTACAATGGGACACGTATCTTCAATGAGAACTATTGGTTCCCAGCCTACACCCTCATCGTAGGATTACCAGGAGAGACCACCGACGACGCGATCGAGACCGTCCGGTTGATCGATCGGATGGAGCACGGGCTGCGAAAAGAGATCGGAAACCGAGCCCACTTCACAGTGACGCCTCTCAGCTTCGTCCCGCTGGGCGTTTTGAAGAACAAGAGCTTCTTCAACATCGACGAAGCAATAGATGAAGCGAGGTTCTGGGTCATCTACAGAAGCTGGAGGCACACAGTGCTAGAGCTACACTCAATGCCACCAACACTCATGAAACTGAACCCCGCCTTCAAAGCCATCTTCACAACACTATGCTGGTTCGGATCGAAAAAGATCCTAGACAGCATCAAAGCTTGGGGACGATCACTTGGATACGACGCTGACAAGAGCCTTCGACTGAACTAGGACGATCATTCGGTTCTCTTTTTCTTGACGACTCTTCCCTTTCGCAGGGTCCCGAGGACCCGCTGGACCGCGTTCCTAGGCTTAGGGCAGCTTTCCCCCGATCGCTCGCTCAAAGCACTCTTCCCCTGATCACTTCTCTGGCCAATGGCAAAAGCCCGCTTCTACCACCGTAGCCCGTATCCCCGAACAGGAGCCAAAACATCTCATCCGGCCTATCATCGAAGCGAAAGAACTCTGACTTTATCCTCATTCCTTTCTCGGTAAATAAGCCGACAGTGTCCACCCAACCTTTCGAGAGAGAACTCGCGATGTGCGCGAA